>CHCFC05602__coassemble_601_pt1 | contig 16977 bp, 14 predicted proteins | sample CHCFC05602__metabat2_high_PE_021 | metagenome-assembled genome bin CHCFC05602
CAATCAACAGTTTACAGAAAAAAGCCGCGAGGCGCTGGCGAGCGCGCAGCAGCTGACCATTGAATATCAGAACCAGGAGGTTACCCAGGAGCATCTGGCCTACGCGCTGCTTTCCGACGCGCAGGGCCTGATCCCGCAGCTTTTGACCAAGATGGGCAAACAGCCGCAGGAGATCGCCTCCCGCCTGGAAACGATGATCGCCCGCCTGCCCAAGGTGACGGGCAGCGGCCGGGAACCCGACAAAATCTACATTTCCAACGATGTGGAAAAGGCGCTGGTGGCGGCGCGCGACCGCGCGGAGCGCATGAAGGATGAATACCTGAGCGTTGAGCACCTCTTCCTGGGCCTGCTGGAGAAGCCCACGCGCGCCATGGCCGATCTGTGGCGCAGCTATGCGATTGACGAAAAGAGCTTTTTGCCTGCGTTGCAGAGCGTTCGCGGCAATGCCCGCGTGAGCAGTGAAAACCCGGAGGAAACCTACGACGCCCTGGCCAAATACGGCCAGGATCTGACTGCCGCAGCGCGCAACCAGAAGCTGGACCCCGTGATCGGCCGTGATAACGAGATCCGCAGCGTCATCCGCATCCTGACCCGTAAGACCAAGAACAACCCCGTCCTTATCGGCGAGCCGGGCGTCGGCAAAACGGCCATCGCCGAGGGTCTGGCGCAGCGGATCGTGCGCGGCGATGTGCCTGATTCCCTGAAGGACCGCACGGTGTTCTGCCTGGATATGGGCAGTCTGATTGCGGGCGCGAAATATCGCGGCGAGTTTGAGGAGCGCCTCAAGGCGGTGCTGGCCGAGATCAAGAAGAGCGAAGGCAAGATTCTGCTCTTCATTGATGAGCTGCACACCATTGTGGGCGCGGGCAAGACCGAAGGCTCCATGGACGCGGGCAACCTGCTCAAGCCCATGCTGGCGCGTGGCGAGCTTCACCTCATCGGCGCCACCACGCTGGACGAATACCGTAAGTACATTGAAAAGGACGCCGCGCTGGAGCGCCGGTTCCAGCCCGTGCTGGTGACCGAGCCGACCGTGGCAGACACCATTTCCATTCTGCGTGGCCTCAAGGAGCGCTATGAGGTGTTCCATGGCGTGAAGATCACCGACGGCGCGCTCATCGCCGCGGCTACGCTTTCCAACCGCTACATCACCGACCGTTTCCTGCCTGACAAGGCCATTGACCTGGTGGATGAGGCCTGCGCCATGATCCGTACCGAGATCGACTCCATGCCTTCCGAGCTGGACGAGGTCAGGCGCCGGATCATGCAGCTGGAAATCGAGCAGGCTGCGCTTAAGAAGGAAGAGGACGAGGCCAGCCAGCGCCGGCTGGAGATGCTGGAGAAGGAGCTGGCCCAGCAGCGCGAGGCGTTCACCGCCATGAAGGCGCGCTGGGAGAACGAAAAGACCGCCATCCAGAAGGTGCAGAAGCTGCGCGAGCAGATTGAGCAGGTCAACGCGGACATTCAGAAGGCCGAGCATGCCTATGATCTGGGCAAGGCCGCGGAGCTGAAATACGGAAAGCTTCCCAGCCTGAAAAGCGAGCTGGCCAAGGAGGAGGAGATCGCTGAGCGCGAGCGAGGGGACGAAAGCCTGCTGCGCGACAAGGTGACCGACGACGAGATCGCCCGTATTGTCAGCCGCTGGACCGGCATTCCCGTGACCAAGCTCAAGGAGGGCGAGCGCGAGAAGCTGCTCCAGCTCCCCCAGGAGCTGCACCGCCGCGTGATCGGCCAGGACGAGGCCGTGCAGAAGGTCTCCGAGGCCATTTTGCGCAGCCGTGCCGGCATTGCGGATGAAAACCGCCCCATCGGTTCCTTCCTGTTCCTGGGCCCCACGGGCGTGGGCAAGACGGAGCTGGCCAAGGCGCTGGCGCAAAGCCTGTTCGATGACGAAAAGAACATGGTGCGTATCGACATGAGCGAGTACATGGAGAAGTTCTCCGTCAGCCGCCTGGTCGGCGCACCTCCGGGATACGTGGGCTACGAGGAGGGCGGACAGCTCACCGAGGCCGTGCGCCGCAAGCCCTACTGCGTGGTCCTTCTGGACGAGGTGGAAAAGGCGCATCCCGACGTGTTCAACATCCTTCTGCAGGTGCTGGACGACGGCCGCATCACCGACAGCCAGGGCCGCACGGTGGACTTCAAGAACACCATCATCATCATGACCTCCAACCTCGGCAGCCAGTACCTCCTGGACGGTATCGAGGACGGTCAGATCACCCAGAGCGCCCGCGACAGCGTGATGCAGCTCCTCAGGACCCAGTTCCGTCCGGAGTTCCTCAACCGCATTGACGACATCGTGTTCTACAAGCCTCTGGAGAAGGACGAGATCGCGCAGATCGTGCGCCTGCTGGCGGGCCATCTGGCCAGCCGCCTCAGGGAGAAGAACATCGACCTGGTGCTTTCCGACGCGGCGGTGGACGCCATCGCGGAGGCGGGCTTCGACCCGGTCTACGGCGCGCGTCCGCTCAAGCGCTATATGCAGAGCCATCTGGAGACCATGCTGGCCCGTAAAATCGTCGCCGGCGACGTGCTGCCCGGACAGACCGTGCGGGTGGACGTGGACGCAAACGGCGAGCTTACGGCCGCCGCGGAAACCATGGCTATGCAGGCATAAGACAGTGCCCCCGGCGAGGAATAGGCTCCTTCGCCGGGGGCTTTTTTGCGTTCCGTTACCGACGGAACGTCCAATATTTGTTGATGAGAAAATTCAACGGAATGGTGATGCACAAATTGAGCACCGGAGCAAGCGCCTCCGGGATGCCGACCGCCTCCACCCAGAAAATCAACAGCAGCGAGTCCAGCACAAAGGTGCCCCCGTAGGCCGTCAGGGATTTGAAGTACAGCGCCACATGCCTGGAAAACGGCCGCTTCTCACCCCTGCCGAACACGCAGCGGTTGTTCCAGTAGTAGGCGTTGATCACGCTGATGACCAGCCCCAGCAAATTGGCGGCCAGGTAGTGCATCCCCAGCGCGTTCAGCGCGAGCTGGTAGACGGCCAGCGAAATCAGCGTGTTGGACACACCCACGATGCCGAATTTCACAAATTGCCAGCATTTGGCGATCCATGGCCTTTGCATCGCCTGGTTCCAAAGGGCGCGAAAACGTTCCATGGGGTCCTCCTTCTGCCGCCGGGCAGGCGGGCTTGTGCCATTGTACCGCAATGCGCCCTTGTTGACAATCCCCGCGGAACCATTATAATGAAATGGAATTTGATGTCGATGAGGAGCGTGCTTTATGGCGCAGGCAGTTACCATTCCCGCCAATGACCTCAAGCGGCCCTTTGAGCTGCATGCCGCCGAATATGAAAAAAAGGCGCTGGAGGTGCTTCGAAGCGGCTGGTACATCCTTGGCAAGGAGGTATCCGCCTTTGAGCAGGCGTTCGCCGACTATCTCGGAGCCAGATGCTGCGTGGGGCTGGCCAGCGGGCTGGATGCGCTGTGGATGGCCTTTCGCCTTTTGGGCATCGGGCCGGGGGACGAGGTCATCGTCTGCGCAAACGCCTACATCGCCTGCGTGATGGGCATTACCATCAACGGCGCTTCGCCCGTGTTTGTCGAGCCGGACGAATACGACAACATCGACGCCGGCCGCATCGAGGCTGCCGTCACGCCCAGAACCAGGGCCATTTTGGCCGTGCATCTCTTCGGCCAGACCTGCGACATGGATGAGATCAGCCGGATCGTGCAAAAATACGGCCTCCGGCTCGTGGAGGACTGCGCGCAGAGCCACGGCACCCTGTTTCACGGGAAACAATCCGGCACCTTCGGCGATATCGGCTGCTTCAGCTTCTATCCCACCAAGGGCCTGGGCGCTTTCGGCGACGGCGGCGCCATCGTGACAGACGACGAGGAGCTCGCCGGGCGGTGCCGGGCGCTTCGCAACTATGGCAGCCGCGTCAAGTACCACAACGAGGTCGTAGGCGCCAACAGCCGCCTGGACGAGCTTCAGGCCGGGCTGCTTCATGTCAAGCTGGGCTTTCTGAACGAGCTCAACGCGGAGCGCCGCAAGATCGCCGCGCGCTATCTCAATGGCCTGAGCACGGAATTTCTCGCGCTGCCCAAGGTGCGGCCGGGCGTGGAAAGCACGTGGCATCAGTTCGTCATCCACAGCCCGCACCGCGACGCGCTCAAGGCGTGGCTTTTGGAAAACGGCATCGGCAGCGAGATCCACTATCCCATTCCGCCGCATCTGAGCGAGGCTTACCGCTACCTGGGCTACCATGAGGGCGATTTCCCCATCACTGAGAAAAACGCCCGCGAGGTGCTCAGCCTGCCCATGTTCAACGGCCTGCGTGAGGACGAGCAGGCCTTCGTGATCGACACCATCAACCGCTTCCGCCCGTAAAGGAGAGCCATGGATACTTTTCATCTTTTGCCCTACGACCCTTCGTGGGACGAACGCTGGGACCGCTTCGTGATGGAAGGGTCCGCAAACGGCACCTTTCTGCAGACGCGCCGGTTTTTGGGCTACCATCCCAGCGGGCGGTTTGAGGACGCGTCCCTGATGGCGCTGGATGGGCAGGAGCTGGTAGCCGTCTGCCCCGCCGCCGCGCAGGTCGTGGATGGGGTGCGCATGCTGCGTTCCCATCCGGGCAGCACCTTCGGCGGGCTGGTCATTGCGCCCGCGCTCCTTCGTGCGCCGCGACTGGTGACGCTGGTTTCGCAGCTGGACGATTTCTGGCGGGAGCAGGGCTTCGGCGCGGCCGAGCTTAAGCTCACCAGCGACCTGTTCAGCACTCTACCCACCGACGCGCTGCAATACGCCCTCTACCACGCGGGCTATACCGACGAGCTGGAGATCGCCGCCTATGTGCCCCTCGCGGGTCGCACGCATGAGGAGCTGGTGGCCGCCTACAGCTTCAACAAGCGCTACGACCTCAAAAAGTGCGTCAAGGCCGGGCTTTCCGACCGCCCCCTGCATACGCGGGAAGAGCTGGCGGCCTTTTACGGCCTGCTGTGCCAGAACCTGAAAAAATTTGACGCCACGCCCGTGCATACGCTGGCGGAGCTGGTGGATTTCCATGACGCAAGGCTTCGCGACGAGGTGCGCTTTCTGGGCGTGTTTACGCCGGAGGGCGATATGGTTGCGGGCGCGTGCCTGTTCTGGTTCAGCCAGGCGCGCGTTTTGCACACGCAGTACCTGGCCACCGCACCCCTCAAAGGCTGCGTGCCCTCCACCTACCTCTACGACAGCGTGGTGCGCGAAGGGCTGGCGCTGGGCGCGAGGTGTGTCTCTTTCGGCACCAGCACGCACGACCGGGGCCGCGTGCTCAATACCGGCCTGATTCAAAACAAGGAGGGCTACGGCTCCCTCCATTCGCTCAACCGCATCTATACCAAAAGATACCGGGAGGAATGAACCATGCGCACCGATTCGGTCCGTATGCTGGAATTTCCCCAGCACGGCGATGAACGCGGCCATCTGGTGGTGGTCGAGGGCATGAAGGATATCCCCTTTGAGATCAAACGCGTGTTCTACATCTACGGCAGCGATGCCAATGTGGTGCGCGGCTGCCATGCCAACCGCAGGAGCGAATTTGTGCTCATCAACGTGGCGGGGCAGAGCAAGGTGCGCGTGCGCGACGGCGTGGGCAACGAGGCGGTCTTTTCCATCAACCGGCCGCACACAGGACTCTATCTGCCCAGAATGGTGTGGAAGGATATGTACGATTTTTCGCCCGATTCGGTGCTGCTGGTGCTCTCCAGCGAGCCGTACGACGCGGAGGAATACATCCGCGATTACGACGCGTTCGTGCGGGAGGTAAGCGGCCATGCCTAAGATGAGCATTGTGGTGCCCGTATATTACAACGCCGAAAACCTGCCCCCGCTCTATGACGATCTTAAGGAAAAGGTGCTGGACAAGGCGGATTTCGACATCGAGCTGATCCTCGTAGACGACGGTAGCGGCGACAACAGCTACGAGGTCATGCGGGAGCTGGCCAGAAGGGACGGCCGCATCCGCATCTTCCACCTCTCGCGCAACTTCGGAAGCGACGCCGCGACGCTCTGCGGCCTGGTCAATGCCACGGGCGACTGCGCGGTGGTCAAGGCCGCCGACCTCCAGGAGCCCAGCGAAATGCTGCTGGACATGTACCGAAGCTGGCAGAGCGGCAACAACGTGGTGCTGGCCGTGCGCGAGGGCCGGGAGGAAAGCCGCTCGCAGGAGTTTTTCGCGGATCTGTACTACGCCATGACCCGCAAGTTCGCCCTGCCGGGCATGCCCCAAAAGGGATTCGACGTGTTTCTGGTGGACCGCCGCGTGATCGAGGTGCTCAAGCGCATGGACGAGCCCAACAGCGCCCTCACCGGCCAGATCCTCTGGAGCGGCTTCAAAACCGGCGTGGTTACCTACATCCGCCGCGAGCGCAAAATCGGCAAGAGCCGCTGGACGCTCAAAAAGAAGATCCGCCTGGTGGCGGATACGCTGTTCAGCTTTTCCACGCTGCCCATCACGATCGTGACGGGGCTGGGCTTTCTGTCCGTGATCGTCTCGGTCATCTGGGCCATCGACGCGCTGGTGTCCAAGCTGACGGGCCGCATCGACGTGACGGGCTGGACGATGATGTTCATTTTCCAGCTGCTCAGCTTCGGAGTGGTCATGATGACGCTTGGGCTGCTGGGCGCGTATCTGTGGCGCACGTTTGATGCCTCGCGCCGCCGTCCGCCCTATCTGGTGGAGATTGCCGACGGCCAGAAGGAGGATGAGGAGGGACGCGCATGACCAAACGCCGCAGGGGAGTTGTTTGCTGGCTGGCGGGCCTGGGGATGACGGCGGCGATGTTCGCCTTCATCTTCCTCGTGCTGGACCCCCAGTATGCCGTGAACGATGATTCGGGGATCCTGCGCTCCTTCATGGGGTATGAAACGGGCGTTCCGGCCCATTTTCACATCTACCTGCACGGGCTGCTGGCCTGGCCGCTCCACTGGCTGGGTCTGGCCGCGCCGGGGGTGGCCTGGTTTAGCTGGATGCAGCTGGCGTTTCTGTTTCTGGCCTCCGTGGTCTGTCAAAAAAGCATCATGCAGCGCTTTGCCGGGGCGAAAAAGCCGCTCTGGCTGGGCGCTTTGTTTGCGCTGGCCTTTACCTGCGCCTTTGTGCTGCCCTATGCCACCCGCATCACCTTTACCCAGACGGCGGCGCTTCTGGGCGCGGCGGCGGTTTTGCAGATCCTGTCGGTCAACCATGAGGGCGCGTCCTTCGGGGCGATTTTGCGCGGCATGGGGTTGGCGCTGGTGCTGCTGGTGCTTGCCTACGCTATGCGGCAGGTGGCCGCTTTGCCGGTTCTGGGCTTTTGCGGGGTGGCGCTTTTGTATGTGGCGGCGCGGGAGTACGGCTTTGGCCGGCTGAAAAGCATGAAGCCCCTGGCGGCTTCCGTTGTGCTTGCGGCGGTGGTGATGGCCGGACTGGCCGGGCTTCGGGAATGGGAAATCGACGCCAACGGTGCGCGCGATTACCTGGCCTGGCAGGCCTCGACCGAGGATTTGATGGACCGCTATGGCTTTGAGGGAATTCCCCAGGAGGAGCTGGACCGCGTGGGGTGGAGCGCCAACACGGCCGCCATGGTGGGCTCTCAGTGGTTTTTTCTCGATGAGAGCATTTCAACCGAAGCGTTTGATCAGCTTACCGCCTATGTACACGCGACGCGCGATTCATCGCTGTCCGCGCGCATGGAGGAAGCGGCGGAAGTGCTGTCGGCCTTTCCGGCGGACAATCCCACCGCGGTCCCCAGCCTGTGGCTGCTGGCGGCGGTGCTGGCCGTCGCCGCTGCGGGAGCCGCGCTGCTGCCTGCCGGTGAACGCTTCAAGACGCTGGGCACGCTGCTTTTGACCGTGCTTTTGGCGGCTGCCATGCTGGGGTATCTGGCTTTTGACAAGGGGCGCCTGCCGCTGCGCGCGGCGCTGATGGCGCTTTTGCCGGCGGCTGCCATGGGGTTTGGCCTGCTTCCCCGCGCCTTGTCCGGACGGGCAGCCAAGGCTCTGTCGGCGCTTTCCCTGGCGGCGTGCGTGGGCCTTTGCGGGTGGCATCTGGCGCTTCAGATCCCCGAGCTCCTCCCCGATGAGGAGTATGAGGCCGAGTATGGGAACCCGGTCAGCGATCTGCTGGAATACGCCCTGATGAACGAGGACATGCTCATCATCCATGACATCACGCTGGTGGGGGATATGCGGCTGTTTCCGGATACGTCGCAGGGCATGGCGCATAATGTGAGTTACTGGGGCGGCTGGGGCCTGCGCAGTCAGGAGAGCATCGAGCAGTTTGCCCATTTCGACATCGACCTTCTGCACTTTCCGCCCGAAACCTTCCTGCGCGATGATGTGCTCTTTGCCACCGCGGTGGTGGACCCGCCGCCCAACCACCTGCTCAACTATCTGCGCGAGAAGGTGGACCCCAACGTGGACTGCATGATCTACGGGGAGTACGGCTTCGCCTATTTCTTTCAGTTCTACATTCCTTGATTCCGGGAGGGAAAACGCATGCGCAACCGCAACCGCCGCCTTTGCTGGCTGATCGGGCTGGGCATTACGGCCGTGATGTTTGTCCTCATCGCCCTGCGCCTGGACTGGCGCTATTGCCAGAACGACGACATCACCATTCTCCGGTCCTTCATGGGCTATGAAACGGGAGAGCCGGCCAGCTTCCACATCTTCATTCACGGTCTGCTGGCCTGGCCCATGCACTGGCTGGCGCTGGCGTTTCCCACGGTGGCGTGGTTTTCCGTGTTTCAGATCGCCCTGCTGTGCCTGTCGGTATGGATGTGCACAAAGGCCCTGATGCAGTGCTTTGTCAACGCGGGCCGGCCGCTGTGGCTGGGCGCCGCGGCTGCCGTGGCGTTTGCGTGCCTGTGCCTGGAGGTATGCACCCGCATCACCTTTACGCAGACGGCGGCCATGCTGGGCGCGGCGGCGGTATTGCAGCTCCTTTCCGTGGACCGGGAGCAGGCCACGCCCAGGCAGGCGGTGCTGGGCGTCGTAGCGGCGCTGCCTCCGATTGCGTTTGCCTATGCGCTGCGCAAGGAGGCGCTGTGGCCGGTGCTGGCCTTTGCCGGGCTGGCGCTGCTGATCTCGTGGCTCTTGAGAAGCGGGGATAACCGCCGCGCCCGCGGCAGGGCCATGCTGATGGCCGGGGCAGGCTGCCTGGTGGCAATCGCCTGCCTGATGGGCTGGCGCGCCGTGGAGATCTCCGCCAGCGGGCAGCAGAACTATCTGGCATGGCAGGAGGCACGGTCGGCACTGCTGGACTATCATGCCGTTTCCGAGATCCCCGCGGATGCCTTTGAGGCGGTGGGCTGGTCGGAGGGCACCATCCAGCGCGCCAACGCCTATTTCTTTTTGGATACCGATATCACGACCGAGTCTCTCCAAACGCTGCTGGCGGCCTGCGAGGAAGCGGGCGTGCAGTCCGCGGACGCGCAGGATGCCCTGCGCTCCCTTGAAACCGCCGTCAATGGCAGCCTGTCGTTTTCCTGGGTGTTTTGCATTACCGCCGGCCTGTGGGTGCTGGGGGTGGCGTTGGCCTGTGTGAGGGGGCCTCGCAGACCGCGCCTGCTGGCAGGCCTGCTGGCCAATGCGGCGGTGCTGGCCGCTGCGCTGGGCTATCTGGCGCTGGAAGGCCGCCTGCCTACGCGTGTGCTATGGCTGGTTTTTCTACCCTTTGCGGCCTTTACCTTCGGAATGCTGCCGGCATGCCTGCCTGCCTTTTCGACGCGGCGCGCGCGTATGGGCATATCCTCCGTGCTCGCGGCGGTTCTGCTGTGTGCCTGCGGGGGAATGCTGGCTTTCCTCGTCCCTGCACTGCTGCCTGATGAGGCGGCAGCGGCCGAGGTAGGTGACCCGGCGGCTGCGCTGGACGAGTACGCCCTGTGGAACCCGGATATGCTGTTTATCCATGACCTGACGCTGGCGGTCGATACGCGCCTGTTCCCGGACGTAAGCGAGGGCATCCCGCATAACGTGGTTTGCTGGGGCGGGTGGAACCTGCGTTCGCCTGCCACGGTGGAACAGTTCGCAGCCTTTGGCATCGACCTGCTCAACTTCGACCCCGGCGAGCTCCTGCGCTATGATGTATGCATCGCCTCCGGCGTCGTGGACCCGCCGCCTGCGCTGGTGATTGACTATCTGCGTGAAAAGGTGGACCCCGCCTGCGATTACATGATTTACAGCGAAATGGGCGGCGTCTATTTCTTCCAGTTCTATTGATCCGTTATAGGAGGCGTTGCGATTGACCATTCGAGAGCTGTTTGAACAGCCGGGTGTGCATCTGAGCTGCGAGGTCTTTCCGCCCAAGGTATTTGAAAAGGTGGAGGAGGCAAAGGCCGCGGTGAGCGACATCTGCGCGCTGGCTCCGGCCTATGTGAGCGTCACCTGCGGGGCGGCCGGCAGCGCGCCCCAGTTTACGCGCGAGATCAGCGCCTATGTGCAGGAGCATGGCGTCACGGCGCTGTCGCACCTGACCTGCGTGGGCGACACGCGGGACAAGGTGGATGCGGCGCTGGACGGCCTCGCGCAGGCGGGCATCCAAAACGTCCTGGCGCTTCGGGGCGACCTGCCCGAAGGCATGCGCTTTCCGGGAGAGGAGCACTTCCGCTACGCGGCCGAGCTGATCGCCGCCATCCGCAAACGCGGCGAGTTTTGCGTCGGCGCGGCCTGCTATCCCGAGGGGCACCCGGAATCCCCCGACCGGGATACCGATCTGGACTATCTGCGCCGCAAGCAGGACGCCGGAGCGGATTTTCTGACCACCCAGATGGTGTTTGACAACGATATTCTCTACCGCTTTCTCTATCGGGCGCTGGCGAAGGGCATCAGCATCCCCGTCACGGCGGGCATTATGCCCGTGGTCAACGCCCGGCAGATTCGCCGCATCGTGGGGCTCAGCAACGCGACCCTGCCTCAGCGCTTCCTGGCCATTCTGGACCGTTTCGCCGATGATTCGGACAGCATGGAAAAGGCGGGCATCGCCTATGCCACCGACCAGATCATTGACATGGTGGCCAACGGCGTCAACCGCATTCACCTCTATACCATGAACCGGCCCAGGGTGGCGGCGGCGATTTTTGCCAACCTGGGGCCTATCCTGTGCCATGGATGCTAAGGCGCGCATCCTGCGGGACGCCGCTCGCTATCTCGGCATTCGGGGGGAACCTGCGGGAGGGGCGCTGGCGGTGCTGGAGGCGGCCTGTCCCCTCGCGCGGGAGGCGGCGCGGCCCCGGAGCCTCATTCGCCGCGCTCCTATGCGTGCCTGCGAGGGCCGGCTCGCCGTTGCGGATGCGCTGGTAATCCCCTCGCTGGACCTGTGCCGTCTGTTTGCAGGGGCGCAGGAGGGACTGGCGCTGGCGGTCACACTGGGCGCACCGATGGACGCGCTGATACGCCGCCTGATGCTGACCGATCCCGCGCTGGGCTCGGCGGTGGGCGCGTGCGCGTCCGCGCTGGTGGACGAGGTTATCGACGAGCTGCTGGACGGGCAAAGGGAAGCGCTGGCCGGCGAGCAACTGCGCCTGTCGCCGCGCTTCAGCCCCGGCTATGGCGACGCGCCGCTGAGCTGCCAGGGACCGTTGCTCACCTGGCTGGAAGCGCGGCGCATCGGCATCAGCCTGACGTCGGGCGGGCTGATGCTGCCAGAAAAAAGCGTAACGGCGCTCATGGCGCTGCGACCTGTGGAGGAAAAAGCATGAACGCGATCTGCAACGAGCTTGGCAAGCGCCTGCTGTATTTCGATGGCGGCATGGGCACGCTGCTGCAGGCCATGGGCCTGACCGGCGGCGAGCGGCCGGAAACCTGGAACCTGGCTTATCCGGACCGGATTTTGGATGTGCACCGGCGCTACCTGGAGGCCGGCTGCGACATCGTGACCACCAACACCTTCGGGGCGACCGCCGCCCACCTGGGTGAGGACGCGCCCTCCTGCATGCGCGCGGGCGTGCGCATTGCCAGAGAGGCGGTTTCACGGGCCGGTCACGGCTATGTGGCCGCGGACATGGGTCCATCGGGACGGCTGCTTGCGCCCTATGGCGATCTGCCGTTTGAGGACGCCGTGCGTCTGTTCGAGGACGCCTTTGCCGCCGCTCTGGGCGAGGGACCCGATCTGATTCTGATTGAAACCATGACCGACCTTGCGGAGGTCAAGGCCTGCGTGCTGGGGGCGAAGCAGGCGCTCAAGGCGGCGGGAAAGCAGCGGCCCCTGTTTGTCAGCCTCACGTTTGACGAGCGGGGACGGCTGCTCACCGGTGCGGACATCCCGGGCACCGCAGCCATGCTGGAGGGGCTGGGTGTCACCGCGATCGGTCTCAACTGCGGGCATGAACCGTCGGCGCTGATGGACAACGTGCGCGCCCTGGCCGCCTGTTCCAAGCTGCCCTTCTTTGTGCAGCCCAATGCCAGCCTGCCGGTGGTCATTGACGGTCAAACGGTGTTTCCCATCACGCCGGAGGATTTCGCGCGCGACATGGTACCCATGGTACAGCTGGGTGCCTGGGCGCTGGGTGGATGCTGCGGCACCACACCGGCGCATATCGAGCGGCTGGTGAGCGCCACGCGCGGCCTGCCGATTGTTTCACGTGAAACATTGCCGCGATGCGTGATCTCCGGGCGCACGCAGTCCCTGCCGCTTGGCGAAGGCCCGGTTATCATCGGCGAACGCCTGAACCCCACCGGAAAGAAGCGGCTGAAGCAGGCGCTGCGTGACGGCGATATGGATGCCGTGATGCGCGAAGCCATCGCGCAGACGGAAGCAGGCGCCCATGCGCTGGACGTGAACGTGGGCCTGCCGGAGCTGGATGAGCCGGCTTGCCTGACCCGCGTGGTGCAGGCCGTGCAGAGCGTGTGCGACGTGCCGCTCCAGCTGGATACCGCCGACCCGCGCGCGCTGGAAGCGGCCATGCGCGTCTACATCGGCCGCCCGCTGGTCAACAGCGTATGCGGAAAGCAGGCGGTCATGGACGCGGTGTTTCCGCTGGTACGTGAATACGGCGGCGCAGTGGTGGCCCTCACGCTGGATGAAAGCGGCATCCCCGAGACGGTGCAGGGGCGGCTGGATATCGCCGAACGCATCGCGCGGGAGGCTGCGCGCTATGGCATATCTTCCGGGGACCTTCTCTTTGATGCGCTCACCCTTACCGTCGCCACCGATCCTTCCGCCGCGGCCGTGACGCTGGAAACGGTGCGGGAGCTTCACCGCAAAGGGCTCAAGACCATACTCGGCGTCAGCAACGTTTCCTTCGGCCTGCCCAACCGGCCGGCGATGACGGCGTCGTTCCTCTCCATGGCGCTTGCCGCCGGGCTGGACGCCGCCATACTCAATCCGCTTGAACCCATGGTGAGCGCGGCATTTTGGGCGGGCCGGGCCCTGACGGGCGCAGACAAGGGCGTTGAAGGCTACCTCCAGGCCATGCAGAACCTGCCGCCTTTGACCTGCATGCCCGCGAAGCCCGCTCCAGCGAACGTTCCCGCCGTGCAGGATGGCCCCGAAACCGGAGACGCGCTTTTCCGCGCCATCCGCGGGGGACTTGCGGGCGACGCCCGACAGGCGGCACAGGCTTTGCTGGAGAGAGGAAGCGAACCGCTTTCCCTGATCGAAGGGAGCGTTATGCCCGCTCTGACGGAGGTGGGAACGCGTTATGAGCGCGGGGAACTGTTTTTGCCACAGCTTTTACAGAGCGCGAATGCCGCACAGGTCGCCTTCGAGCCCATCCGCGAACGCCTGCCTGCCCAGGCGGGCGAGGGCGCGGGCCGGGTGGTGCTGGCCACCGTCCATGGCGATGTGCACGACATCGGAAAGAACATCGTGAAGGTGCTTTTGCAAAACTACGGCTTTGCCGTGACCGACCTAGGCAAGGATGTGCCGCCCGCGCGCGTGCTGGATGCGGTGCGCGAAACCGGGGCCAGGCTGGTGGGGCTAAGCGCGCTGATGACCACCACCGTGCCCGCCATGCGCGACACCATCGCCCTGCTTAAAAAAGAGGCGCCGGGCGTGACAGTGGTGGTGGGCGGAGCGGTGCTTACCCAGGCATATGCCGATCAGATCGGTGCGGACCATTACGCGCCGGACGCCATGGCGACCGTGCGCGTGGCACAGCAGGTGCTGTGCTGAAAAGACATCGGATGCGAAAAGGAGAGATACGCCATGTCTCAGGAACATAAGGATGCAACCAGCGTTTGGCAGGTGGTCAAGTTCACGCTGTTTTCCATCAGCGCCGGGCTGATTCAGATCGCCGCGTTCACGTTGATGGAAACGGTGTTTCATCTGCCCTACTGGCCCAGCTACCTGACGGCGCTGGTGCTCAGCGTGCTGTGGAACTTTACCTTCAATCGCCGCTACACCTTCCGAAGCGATGCGAGCGTAGCGCGCAGCATGCTGCTGGTGGCGTTGTTCTATGCCGTGTTCACACCGGTTTCCACCTGGTGGGGCCACGCCCTGACCACCGCCGGCTGGAACGACTTTCTGGTGCTGGCCGGCACGATGGTCATCAACTTCGTCACCGAGTTTCTCTATCAGCGCTTCGTGGTCTACCGCAACCGCATCGACACCAACGACGTAGCCCGTCGCGCCAGTCAAAAGGCGGAGGGCTGAGCCGTGGCGCAGACAAAGCGGATGGATTGGAAGCGCGCCCTGTCGACGGCGCTGTTTGTGGCGCTGCTGGCGCTGCTGGCGTGGTACGTGTATGAAAACCGCGAGGATATGGCGCGCCTGCTGGCACTGAGCGCGGGGGATGTGGCGCTGATGCTGGCGCTGGCGCTGGGCGGCTGCGTGATGAACTGCGTCTATCACCGGCTGATTCTTTCCACCTACCGCATCCCGCTGGATATCGTGGACTGGATGGGGGTCACCTTCGTGGCCAACGCCATGGCCTATGTGCTGCCCATGCGTGCGGACCTGGTCTTCAGCGCCGCCTACTACAAGCGCACCAAGGGACTGGCATACGTAAAGAGCGTGAGCATGGCGGCGGGAAACATCGTCTTTGGTGTGATCTTTGCGCTGGCGCAGATGTTTGTTTCGCTGCTTCTGACAGGCGTGCTGGACGGCACGTGGTCCGGCGTGCTGTGGCTCCTGTGGGGGGCAGGCACGCTGGCGACGGGCGCGTTTATCGCGTTTTCATTGCTGGTGCAGGGCCGCGGCGCACGCATCCTGGACCGGGTGAAGCTGCTGGGCGATGTGGTGCGCGGCTTCAATGCCCTCCTGAAAAACCGCTGGCTGCTGGGACGGCTGCTGGTGTGCCTGACCGTCAACAACGCTGTGCAGCTGTGCCTGTACATGGCCTGCTTCGGAGCCATCGGGCTGCCGGTCACGGTGTATCAGGCCCTGTTTTACAACAGCGTCAGCTGGATCGCCACGGTGGTGTCCATCGTGCCGGGGAACATCGGCATCAAGGAAGCAGTCATGGGCGTTGCCACCAGCCTGACGGGCGCACTGTTTCAAAACGGGGTGGCCTTATCGCTGTTGCAGCGCGTCGCGGTCATGATCGTCTATATTGTGGCAGGCGCGGCATTTGCCTGGCCGGTCTGGCGTCGGTGGAATATCGGGCGCCGTGCGGAGTAACATGCGTAGAGACAAAAAAGGGGAGCCGTCCAAACGCCTGGACGGCTCCCCGGTTCTTTTTGCTTATTTGCCCTCCGGAACGATCTCCAGCCAGTACCCGTCCGGGTCCTTGATGAAGTAGATGCCCATGTCGTGATTCTCGTAGCAGATGCAGCCCATTTTTTCGTGCAGGGCATGCGCCGCTTCCATGTCATCGGTGCGGAAGGCCAGGTGGAACTCCTCATCGCCCAGATTGTAGGGGGTGGTGCGGTCCCTGAGCCAGGTCAGCTCCAGCTGGAAGGTTTCGGTGTCGTCCGCCATGAAAACGATGGTGAATTCCGGCTTTTCGTTGCGGCGCACCTCGTGGAGGCCCAGCGCCTCACGGTAGAAGGCCAGGGAGCGGTCCAGGTCACGGACGTTGTAGTTTTCATGTATCATTTTGAACATGGTTTTTCTCTCCTTTGCTATTCGATGTCCACGGGAAGGTCGGTATCGGCGAAGGGATCATCGCCTGAGGGAATCTGCGGTTCCACGCGCCGTGCGGGTGCGATGGGCAGTTCGCCGAAATCCTTGGGGGGTTCGATGATGTGGATATCCAACTGCTGATCGTTGAAGGTCAGGTTGGCCACCACTCCGGGCTTGGTCAACGCCAGCACCTCGGTATTGGGTGTGCGGGCGCGGCGCGCAAAGTCGATGGCGACCTCCGGCCGCTCCTGCCAGTGCATGGGGATGAACACGCGCGGCTTCATCGTCAGGATGAAGTGGTTGGCGCCCGCGTCGTACATCAACCCCTGGCGGGGGTCCACCGGGAACATGCACACGTCGATCCGCTCGCCCTTGATGGGCTCAATGGCCTCATAGTAGGCGTTTTCGGCCGCTTCGATCTCCCGCAGGCTGCTTTCCTGGCGCCAGTGCCACAGGTTGAGATCGCCCGCATGGAAGATGTTCATGCCGTAGGCCCGCACCAGGAAGGCCACGCCCAGATCGGTGCTCTGGAAAGCCTTGACGCTTACATCGGGCGAAAGCTCCTTTTCCTGCAGCGGCGCCAGACGCTTGCCGCGGGTACCTACGGGCATGTCGCTGGAGACGATGTAGGTGATCGGCAGGCCTTCGGATTCCCATGTGTACACGATGGGGTCCAGATGGTCGGGATGGGCGTGGCTGATAAAGACATAAATCTTTTCAAACGCCTTGAGGAACGAGGGGGTAATCCGGCCAACCTGCGCCAGCGTTCGTCCCTCGCCCTCCCAGTAGTCGAAGACCAGCAGTGTTCCGCCTACCTGAACGGAAAAGCCGCTATGATAGTGGTAGATGATTTTGAGTTGCCTGTCCATAGAAAAAGACGCCTCCCGTAAATGATCGTAGTGCAACATACACACTTCCCCAGCTGTATCGGGAACGATATATTACAAAATGATGACTCATTCAAAGGCAGCGTCATACATGCAAAAGCCCAAATAATC
>CHCFC05602__coassemble_610_pt1 | contig 16725 bp, 20 predicted proteins | sample CHCFC05602__metabat2_high_PE_021 | metagenome-assembled genome bin CHCFC05602
CTGGTTTTTGGAAGCTGCAACGCCTGTAACAGTTCACACAACCGTCTTGACATTTTAATAATTTCGTAATATATTGGCGTTGCAACCTGTGAGGGATACTGCCCTCTTTTCCCCACTGCAAAGGAGGAACTGATTCACATGGTCGTAGATAAGGCATGTAGCGGCATGCGCCGCGCCCTGCGGCAGGTTTTTTGCGCCGCGCTGGCGCTGGCGGTCGCGCTGAGCTGCATGGCGCCTCCCAGGGCCGCCCTGGCGGCGGATACGGGCGTGACGAACGCCAAGGTCGTGCTGCGCAAGGAGGCGGACAAGGAATCCAGCGCCCTGCAAACCGTACCGGAAGGCGAAGAAGTGGATATTCTGGGCAAATCCGGCGACTGGTACAAGGTGCGCTACGGCAACTTTACCGGCTATATGATGAAAAAATACGTAACGCAATCTCCCTCCGCCGCCGCGGCCGCGGCTGCCAGCATCAAGGCGCTGGGCAGCGCGCCGGGCATCATGCGCATCGGGGATGAGAACAGCGACGTCAAGAAGCTACAGCAGGCGCTGGACATCCTGGGCTATTACGACGGCAAGATCGACGGCATCTACGGCGACGGCACCACGCAGGCCGTCACCCAGTACCAGAAGGACGAGGGGCTGGAAGCCGACGGCTATGCGGGCACCTCCACGGTGACCAGCATCTTTGGAAGCTGCAGCAAAACCTCCATGACCACCCAACCGGAGCCGGGCAGCAGCGCTTCCGGGAGCACGTCATCGTCCTCGTCGTCCAGCTCAAAATATCCCACCGTTTCCGACATATCGGAAATCGGCTCCGCGCCCGGCACCAGCCGCGAGGGCGACAGCGGGTCCAACGTGGTCAAGCTCCAGCAGGCGCTGGAATGCCTGGGGTACTATGACGGCGCCATTGACGGCGTGTACGGCGAGGGCACCGTGGCTGCGGTAAAGCAGTTCCAGAAGAAGCGCAACATGAAGGAGGACGGCATCGCCGGTTCTTCCACCATCCGCGTCATCTTCGGCTCGGTGGGCTCGTCCGACTCTTCCTCCTCCGGCTCCAAGACCTACGAAACCGAGGTGCTGGACTGGTTCGAGGACAAGGTGACCAACGTCATTCCCAAGAACGCCCGTTTCACCGTCAAGGACGTGAAAACCGGCAAGACCTTTGAAGTCGTGCGCTGGTCGGGCTACAATCATCTGGACGCCGAGCCCCGCACCGCCGAGGACACCGCCACCATGAAGAGCATCTACGGCGGCGAATGGAGCTGGAGCCGGCGCGCCATCCTGATTCTTTATAACGGCCATGTCTACGCAGCGTCCATGAACGGCATGCCGCACGGCACCACCACGATCTCCTCCAACAACTTTGACGGACATTTCTGCATCCACTTCAAGAACAGCAAGACCCATGAGAGCGACAAGGTCGATCCCGACCATCAGGCGGCGGTGACTACCGCCAGCAAGGCAACCTGGTAACGGACGCAGCACGCGGCCCGGACTCCCGTCAAGGGAGCCGGGCCGCTTTTGTTTACAGCGTTTCCGGGTCAATGATGCCGGCGATGGTGATGTCGCTGGGCGGCGGGTCCTGAAGGTCCAGCATGAGCGCCGCCTCCTTGCGGCCGATCATGTACACCACGTCCCCGATGCCCGCCTGGCGTGTGCCGTCGCAGGCGATGATCAGACCCTTTTCCTTCCCGTTGACGATCTGGCGGACCACCAGCAGCTTGATGCCTTCCAGCGTGGGGGTTTTAACCGTGCAGACCACGGAGCCCACGACCTTTCCGATGTTCATGCGCTTCCCCCTAATGGCAGGCCACGTGTTTGCCCTGCCAGGTATAGCAGTCCACCACGCCGCAGATGGTGACGCTCGCGATCAGCGTCTTGTCCCCCGTGACCATCTGCGCAGCGCCGCCGTCGTTGTTGACCAGCACGATATCGCCAATGCCCGCGTCCGCCGCATCCAGAGCGATGAGCTCTTCGCCTGTGAGCTCGCCCTCCAGGGTGAGATGCCTCACCTTGAGCAGCTTATAGCCTCGATATTTCTCATATTTGACGGTGGAAACCACCGTCCCCGTCACGCGCGCGATCTTCATGAGGCATTCCCCTTGTCGTACACGCGCTTGCCCAGAATGTCCACGAAATCCACGATTCCCACGATGGAACTGTCCACGGGCTTGTTGGTGGTCAGATCAGTCTGACGCGACGAGCTGCCGCCCGCCCACATCACGATCTCGCCCTCGCCCGCGCCCACGGTGTCCACGGTGATGAAGGGCGCGCCCTTTTCCTCAAAGGTGTCCATGTCGATGGGCACGGCCACCAGGAGCTTGAGCCCATGCAGCCGGTCCGACTTGCGGGTGCTGACCATGCTCCCGATCACTTTTGCCAGCTGCATGCCTCCGCCTCCTTTGCCTTGTCGTAGGTGCGCGTGCCGCGCATGTTGATGGAATCCACGATGCCGTAGATGGTGTAATCCGAAGCGACCTTCTTGGACGTGTCCGACTGCCGGGCGGAGCTTCCGTAGGCGCAGAACACCAGGTCGCCCTCGCCCGCGCCCACGTCATCCACGCAGACCACGTAATCGTCCTTCATCTCCAGCGTCTCCAGCACCACGGGCTGCACGATCAGCAGCTTCGCCCCGCGCAGCGTATCGACCTTGTTGGTGCTCACCACATTGCCCGTAACCCGCCCTACCAGCATAGGGTCCTCCTTCAGCCGTTTTTGGGCCGGGTGCTGTTGCGCACGATCAGCTTGCCGCCGATGAGCATGTGCATGCCCGGCCAGTCGGGATATTTGATGCGCTTGCGGATCATGTCCACAGCCAGCATGCCCATGGCGGAGCGCGAAATGCGCATGGTGGTCAACGCCGGCATGGTGACGGCGCTGAAGGGAATGTCGTCAAAGCCGATGATGGACATGTCCTCCGGAATGCTGTACCCCGCCTCGCGGATGGCCTTGACCGCGCCGATGGCCACGGTGTCGTTGTCCGCCACCACCGCGCCGTGCGGCACATAGGCGCCGCTTTTGATCAGGTTTTTCATGTCCTCAAACGCGCCGTCCACCGTGGGCTTGAGCCAGATGGGTTCGGGAGCGGTCAGGCCCAGCCGTTCCAGCTCCGCCAGATATCCCTCGTAGCGCTCGTCGCAGTTGTTGACGGGCTGAGTGAATTTGAAATAGCCGATTTCCCGGTACCCCAGATTGTAGAGGTAGTGAACGACGTTGGCCATCAGGGCGCGGTTTGCCATGACCACGCTGTCGATGTTGTCCAGAATGATGTTGTTGTCCAGCACCACCACGGGCACGGTGAAGAGCTTGAGCAACGGATAGTCCGGCTCACGAAGCTCGGTGCCGATGACGATGACGCCGTCGGGCGGATTCTGCATCAGCTCGCGGATGGTCGCCGCCGCGGTTTTGGCTTCGCAGTTGCACATGATGAGGTCAAAGGCGAAGCGGCGGCACTCGCTTTCGATGCGGTCGATGATGGAGGCGATGAAGCCCTGGTTTTCTTCCAGCGCAATACCATGCGCACGGAATTTAAGCACCATCAGGCGAAAGCGCTCCACCTTTTTTTTCTGAAGCGCCGGCGCGTAGCCGCATTCTTCCACCACGCTCATCACGCGGCGGCGCGTTTCCTCGCTGACGCCCTTTTTGTTGTTCATCACCAGCGAGACCGCCGCGGGCGATACGCCCGCGATGGCCGCGATTTCTCGGATGGTCATGCCCATCACTCACTGTCCGCTTTATATTCGGCGTATCCCTTCATCAGCAGGGCCGCCACCGCCGCGCCGGGGTCCAGCAGCTCGCGCGAGGCCTCGCCGCGGATGGCCATGCGGCCGTGCCTGGCCAGCATGCCGCGCGTGTTTTCAAACGCCTGCCACGCCGCGTCCGCCGCCGCCTGCGCCTCTTTGGCGCCGATGGGGCCGGCCTGCGCCGCCTGCGTAAGCACGTCCACGGCGGGCGCGAGGCCGTCCAGGAATGTCTTGTCTCCAAGCTCGGCCTTGCCGCGGTTCTTCACGCCCTCCAGGTATGCCTCAAACAGCTGCGCCTCCTGTGCAGGGGTCAGCTGCTCCAAGCCCTTGAGCACCTTGCCCGCGTTCATCAGCCCGCTGGCCATCAGCGTACCCATGGTGGAGGGCACGGCGGTAGCCATGGCTTTGCCCGCCTGATAGCACAGCTTGCCCACATCCGCAAGGTCGGATGCGTCAGCCGCCTCGCTGGCGGCGCGGAAGCCGTCGCTCATGGTAAGCCCCAGGTCGCTGTCGCCCACCACGCTGTCCAGCTCAATCAGCCAGTCGCGCTTGTCCGCCATGATGCCGGCCCACCGGGCCAGCAGGACGCGCAAATCGGTTGCGTTCATCGCCATGCCTCCTTAGAGCTGGAACTGCTTGAAGAAGGGGGTATCCGCCGGCGCGGAGAGGTAGCCCTTGAGCTCGTCATCCAGGCGGATGAGCGAAATCGACGCGCCCGCCATCTCCATGGAGGTGGCATATTCGCCCACATAGGTGCGGAAGACGCGGATGCCCTTTTCGTCCAGCGTCTGCTTGACGCGGCGGAACATCACGTACTGCTCCTCCATGGGGGTCGCGCCCAGGCCGTTGATAAGCACGGCCACCTCGTCGCCCGCCTGGAAGGGCAGGTCGCTGAGAATGGGCGCGAGCATCTCGTCCACGATTTCGTCGGCGGGACGCAGCTTGCCGCGGCGGATGCCCGGCTCGCCATGGATGCCCATGCCGATTTCCATCTCGTCGTCCCCGATTTCAAAGCTGGGATGGCCCACGCGCGGCACCGTGCAGGAGGTGAGCGCCACGCCCATGGTACGCACATTGGCGCACGCCTTTTCGGCTACGCGCTTGACCTCGTCCAGATCCAGCCCCGCCGCCGCGGCTGCGCCCGCGCACTTGTAGACGAAGAAGATGCCCGCCACGCCGCGGCGCTTGTTGGGCTCGCCCTCGGCGCTGGGGCCCGCGGAGGCCACGTCCTCGCCCGCGACGACGCTTTCCACGCGGATGTCCTCCTCCATGTCGGCCATCTCGGCCGCCATGTCAAAGTTGAAGATGTCGCCGTTGTAGTTGCCGTAGATGTAGAGCACGCCCGCGCCCTGGTCGATCTCCCTGGTCACGGCCAGCATCTGCTCGGCGCTGGGCGACTGGAACACGTCGCCGATGGAGCAGCCGTCCAGCATGCCCTCACCCACATAGCCCAGAAACAGCGGGAGGTGGCCCGAACCGCCGCCGGTGGCGATGCCCACCTTGCCCGCATGCTTCCGCTTGGAAACAAGGCAATGAAGGTCGCCGCCCACGCACATCAATTCGTCGGGATGCGCGGCATAGATGCCCTCCAGCATTTCAGGAATAAAGCGCTCCGGTGCGTTGATGATCTTTTTCATAGCCCTGTCCTCCTTATGATGGGGCCGCTTTGCGGCTTACAGCTTGGGAAGAATGGCCTCCACGTCGTCGTGCGGCCGGGGAATGACGTGCACGCTGACCAGCTCGCCCACGCGCTTAGCCGCCGCGCCGCCGGCTTCCACCGACGCCTTGACCGCGCCCACATCGCCGCGGACCATGACGGTCACCAGGCCGCCGCCCACGTGAACCTTGCCGATGAGATGAACGTTGGCCGCCTTGACCATGGCATCGGCCGCCTCGATAGAACCTACCAGACCCTTGGTCTCAACCATACCCAGAGCTTGCTTTTCCATGATGATAACTCCTTTCTATCCTGTGGCGGTTACGCCTTGGTAGCCGTTTCATCGACGTTGGGAAGGATGGCCTCCACATCGCCATGGGGCCGGGGAATGACATGCACGCTGATCAGCTCGCCCACGCGCTTGGCCGCCGCGCCGCCGGCTTCCACCGACGCCTTGACCGCGCCCACATCGCCGCGGACCATCACGGTGACCAGGCCGCCGCCGATGTGCTCCTTGCCGATCAAATGCACGTTGGCCGCCTTGACCATGGCGTCAGCCGCCTCAATCGCGCCTACCAGCCCTCTGGTTTCAATCATGCCCAATGCTTCCTGCATGGTAGAAAACTCCTTTGCCATTTGAATTTCATCTATGTTCCCGCGCCTGAAAGAAGACTTACATCAGCGCGCGAATCATGTCCATATGGGGAGAGGGAATCACCACGCTGGAGGCGATCAGCCCTTCCAGCCCCTCGCCTGCCTCCGCGGCCCGGACCGACGATTCCACGGCCGCGACCTCGCCGGTGATAATTACGTAGGATTTGCCGCCCATGCCGCGCCCCAGGCGCACCTCGATGAGCTCCACGTCGGCGGCCTTGACGGAGATATCCGCCACGCTGATGGCGCTGGCCAGTGAGAAGGTCTCCACCACGCCCACGGCCTCCACCTGCTCGGCGGGACATGCGCCCGCCATGGCGGCGACCACGCGCTCGTCCACGTTGGGGATGACCAGGCTGTCCACCAGCGTGCTCCCCGCGTTTTCGATTCCGGCGTTTACGGAGGAACGCACCGCGGCCACCTCGCCGCTGACCACTACGATGTACTTGCCCGCGCACACCGTTTGCGCGGTGACCAGGTCCACCTGCGCGGTCTTGACCATCTGGTCGCCCGCCAGCACCCCCATGGGAATACTGAGTGTCTCTACCACGCCAATTGCGGTCATGCGCTCTCACCTCCTGTGATTTCCACGCCCCGGGCGTCCACGGCGGTCACCACGCCGTCGATGGAGGCGTGTACCCGCGCGCCCAGCGCCTTGTCGGGAATTTCGCCCACCACGTCGCCCCGGTGCACCCGGTCGCCCGGCTTCACCGTGGCTTCGGCGGGCTTGCCCACGTGTTGGCGAAGCGGCAGCAGCACCCGTTTGGGCCGCAGCCCCGCGTCCGTGTACGGAGCGGGCGTATCGAACGCCGCCAGACCCATGCGCGCGATCAGACGCTTGACCGGCACGCGCTTTTGCACGATGAACGGGTCCACGCGAATGTCCGCCTCCGGCACCGGCCGGATGCCCGCGCGCCCCAGCTCATCCTTGAGCTGCGCCATGACCTCCGAGGGCGAAAGGCCCATGTGGCAGGCGTAGTTGGTGCACACGCCGCAGCTGGAGCAGGCCAGCACCGAACGGGCATTGCCCAGCAGGGCGCCGTTGCCGGTGGTGATGGCGCGCATGGCCTTGTGCGGCTCCACGTGCAGGCCGAGGGCGTTGCGCGGACACATCTGCGTGCACTGGCTGCACTGGCAGCACACCGCCCGCGCGATCTTGAGCAGCCGCTCGGGGCTCTGCGTGCGGCGCGCGATCAGAAGATGCGTGCGCCTGAGCATGAGCAGCCCACCCGTGGTCTTGGTTACCGGCGCGTCCCAGTCCTCCTCGAGCTTGCCCATGCAGGGCCCGCCCACGATGAGCGCGTAGTCCTCCTTGGCGCCCGTGAAGCCCGACAGCGCGATCACCTCGCGCATCGGGGTGCCCACGGGAACGGTCACGGTGAGGGGATGGGGCACGTCGCCACCCACGGTCACGTCCTTGTCCACCACCGGGCGGCCCTCGGCCGCGTCGGCGATGTTGCACAGCGTAGCCACGTTGCTCACCACGCAGCCCACATCCGCGGGCAGCTTGGCGCTGGGCACCACGCGGCCCGTGACCTCATAGATGATGGACTTTTCATCCCCGGAGGGATAGTAGCTGTCCATCAGGTGCAAAGTGATGTCCTTTCGGTTCCCCAGCGCGGCCTTGAGTGCCTTGACCGCGCCTTCGTAGTGCGCCTTGGTGGCGATGACGCCCTGCTTGGCGCCCGTGGCCTGCATGGCCAGCTCCATGCCGCGCACCACGCGGTCCGCGCGCCGCTGCATGAGCAGCTGGTCCACGCGCAGGAGCGGCTCGCATTCGGCGCCGTTGGCGATGACGTACTCGGCCCTGGCGCCCAGCTTCACATGCGTGGGGAACCCCGCGCCGCCCGCGCCGACCACGCCTGACAAACGCACCTGTTCAACGATGTTCATACCGGTCCTAACCTCCCCTCTGCCCGCCGGGCGGGGATCAGCAGATGCGGAAATCGCCGTAGAGCACGCAGCGGCGAAGCCTGGTGAAGGACCGCGCGCTGGTGACGCCCTCGCCGGTGGGGGTGGCGATGGTCATGGTGGTGTAGCCCTCGCCGTCAAAGCCCAAGCCGGAGAAGCTGGAGGAATTCTTGACAAAGATGGTGGTGTTGAGCTTGCGGGCCGCCTTGCTCATGTTGTGCACATTGGTAGAATGGATCATGGCGGAATGCTTGCAGCCCTGCTCGGCGCGGAAGGCCTCCTCGACGGCCTCGTCGATGTTGCTCACGCGCACGATGGGCAGCACGGGCATGAGCATCTCGGTCATGACGAAGGGATGGTTGCGGTCCGTCTCGGCGATAATCAGCCGCGGGTTGCCGGTGAAGCTCACGCCGCTGTCGCGCAGGATGACCGCCGCGTCATGGCCCACATACTTGCGGTTGATGACGTACCTGCCGTCCTTGTTGATGAGCGTGGTCTTGAGCACCTTGTCGATGTCCGCGCCGTAGATGCGCACCGCGCCGCAGCGCTCCATTTCGCTCATGAGGCGGTCGGCGATGTTGGTAAAGGCGAACACCTCTTTTTCGGCGATGCACAGCACGTTGTTGTCAAAGCTCGCGCCGTCCACGATGCGCCGGGCCGCGTCGGGCAGGTCCGCCGTATCGTCCACGATGACGGGCGGGTTGCCGGGGCCGGCCGCGATGACCTTCTTGCCGGTCTTCATGGCCACGCGCACCACGGCCTCGCCGCCGGTGATGCTCAAAAGCGGGATGTCCGGATGGGTCATGATCGCCTGGCCGGTTTCCAGCGTGGGCTCCTTGACCGTGGTAATCAGCGCCGCCGGGCCGCCCGCGGACACGATGGCCTCCACCATCAGGCGCATGGCCTCCTGCGAGGCGTGCTTGGCCGCGGGATGGGGGTTAAAGACCACGGCGTTGCCCGCGGCGATCATGCTGATGGAGTTGTTGATGACCGTGGAGGTGGGGTTGGTGGACGGGGTGATCGAACCGATGACCCCGAAGGGCGCCTGCTCGATGAGCATCATGCCCTTGTCGCCGGTTTCGCAGCGGGTCTGCAAATCCTCAATGCCCGGCGTGCGGCGGCTGACCAGCAGGTTCTTTTGAATCTTGTCCTCCACATGGCCGTAGCCCGTTTCCTCATGCGCCAGGCGCGCAAGGTACTCGGCGTTGTCGATGCCCGCCTTGCGCATGGCGGCGATCAGCTCGCCGCGCTTTTCCAGCGTCATGTCGGCCAGCTTGGCCTGGGCGGCCTTGGCGTTCTGAACCGCCTCCTCGGCGGTGTCGCACAGCCAGCGTCCGCTTTCGGCCGGCTGCGGCTTGGGCGCGGGCGCAGGCGCGGCGGCCTCGGCCCGGATGGCGCCGGAGAGACTGCGCACAATCTCGTCCGTAATCTGCCTGATTTGCTGTTCCGTCAATGCCATGTTCGTTCCCTCACAGATGCCGCGGCCCATCGGCCCGGCGGTCGTTATATCACGGGTACCAGTTCGATGCCCCTCTCCGAGGCCGCGTCGCGGGCCAGGGGGGTCAGGATGGCGTCGGGCGCATAACGGATGATCTTGTAGCCGTCACGCGCAGCCGTGCGCACATCATCCTCTGTGACCAGGCGGCGGCTTTCGGCGCTCAGGTCCAAAAGTGTCTGCCGCTTGGGCGCGGGGGGCGGCGGGGGCGGCGCACAGGCGCATATGTCCCTCTTATTCGACACGGCAGGCCCGTCCTCCTTTCGGATCACGCGGCAAAGCTGCCCGTCGGACAGGGCGCAGGCGTTGGCCTCGTCCTTGTCGATGTGTGCCTCCATGAGATGCCCCTTGCCGCTGCGCACGATCACGCCATCCAGCGTGCCGGGGCGCGGTCCCTCCACCACGAGGCTGACCACGTCGCCGTCCTTCACGCCGAAGGCTTCGGCCTCGTCCGGGGCCAGGTGCAGATGGCGCTCGGCCACGATCACCCCGCGGGGGACCGTCACGCGGCTGTCGCCGTTTGCCAGCGTGCAGCCGGGGCTGCCCGCCAGGTCGCCCGACATGCGGATGGGGGGCTTGAGGCCCAGCTTCACCGCGTCGGTGAAGGACAGCTCAATCTGCGTTTCCTTGCGGGCCGGGCCCACCACGCGCAGCGCCATCTTGCCCTTTTCGGTTTCGATGGTCACACGCTCGTTGCAGGCGAACTGCCCGGGCTGGACCAGATCGCGCATTTTGGTGAGATGGTAGCCCGCGCCGAAGAGCTTCTCCACATCCGCCTGGCACAGGTGCACATGGCGGTTGGAGGACATCACCGGCACATGGCGCTGACCCGTTTTAGCCAGCTCGCAAAGCACCAGCCGCTCCACCGCGGCGCGCAGTTCCTTTTCGTTCATAACGCCCCTCCCTTCGGGGGGTGGCCGGGGCGGGCGCCCCGGCGCAGTTTCTTACTTCTTCTTGGCAGCTTCGGCCTCGGCCTTCTTTTTGAAGATCTCCTTGAGGCTCTCGTTGTAGGGCGGACGGGCGATGCCGTACTCGGTCACGATGCCCGCGATGAGCTCGTTGTCGGCAAAGTCGAAGGCGGGGTTATAGACCTTCACGCCCTCGGGCGCCATGCGGCGCTTGTACCACATCTCGGTCACTTCCTCGGCGGGGCGCTGCTCGATGGTGATGTCCTCGCCGCGGGCAATCGACATGTCGATGGTGGAGGTGGGGCCCAGCACATAGAAGGGGATGCCGTAGTACTTGGCCAGAATCGCCACGCCGGAGGTGCCGATCTTGTTGCAGGCGTCGCCGTTGGCGGCCACGCGGTCGCAACCGACGAACACGGCGTTGACCCAGCCGTTCTTCATGACCTGAGAGGCCATGTTATCGCAGATGACGGTGGTGTCCACGCCGTCGGCCTGCATCTCAAAGGCGGACAGACGCGCGCCCTGCAGCAGCGGGCGGGTTTCGTCCGTATAGACGCGGAAGTTCATGCCGCGCTCGCGGCCCAGATGGATGGGGGCCAGCGCGGTGCCGTACTTGGAGGTGGCCAGCTGGCCGGCGTTGCAGTGGGTGAGGATGCCGTCGCCGTCCTTGATGAGGGTCAGGCCGTACTCGCCGATCTGGCGGCACATCCACACGTCCTCGTCCTTGATGGCCACGCTCTCCTTGTGCAGAAGCTCCTTGAGCTCGGGAACGCTCTTGTCCTTGTTGTCCAGCACCACCTGCTCCATGCGGTTAAGCGCCCAGGAGAGGTTGACGGCGGTGGGACGGGAGGAGTTGAGGTAATCCTTGGCGGCCTTGAACTGGGGATAGAATTCGTCCCAGGTGTCGGCCTGAATCTGCTTGGCGGCCAGATACACGCCGAAGCCCGCCGCCACGCCGATGGCGGGCGCGCCGCGCACCTGCAAGAGGTAGATGGCGTTCCAGATGTCCTTCTGGTCGGTGAGGCTGAGGATCTCCACCTCGTAGGGCAGCTTGGTCTGGTCCAGGATGACCAGCGCGCTCTTTTCGTCGTCCAGCGCGACGGTCTCGTAGCTCATGATGCTCTTGTCAGCCATGGCGGTTTCCTCCCTTACTTGGCCGCTTCATCGGCGCGCTTGACGGCGGCGACGAAATCGGCGCCGGTCTTGAAGGCCGTGCGGTTCATGATGTAGTCCTTGCCGCAGAGGATGTTGACCTTCTCGGCATGGGCGCGCTTGGCTTCGTCGGCGATGGTGGTCACGTCCTTGACGTTGGCCATGCCCACGGTGCGGCGGATGAGCTCGGTGCCCGCATAGGCCGCGGTGTCGGACAGGATGGAATCCAGGTAGAATTCCTTGAAGCCGGGGGTCTTGGCCATGAGGTCCGTCACGCACTCGTCAAAGCACTTGAGGAATTTCTCGCAGAACAGGTCCACCGTCTCCTCGATGGCCTTGAGCGCCCAGTCGCAGAATTCGTCCGCCCCGGCGGCGCGGCCGTTGTCCCAGGCAAAAATCAGGTTGGCGACCACGTTGCCGATGTCGTAGCCCATGGGGCCGTAGAAGGCGAATTCGGGGTCGAACACGCGGGTGGAATCCTGCCGGATGAAGATGGAACCGGTGTGCAGGTCGCCGTGGATGAGGGCCTGGGCGTTGTTCATGAACTCGAACTTGAGTTTGGCCACGGCCAGCTTGAGCGCGTCGTCCTCATAGAGCTCACGGCGCACGAAGTCGGCGATGGGCGGGAAAACGTTGTTGCGGTGGTTGCAGTCGTTGTACGGCTCGGTCAGCACCAGGTCCTCGGTGATCTCGCACAGCTCGGGGTTGATGAAGCTCTTGACCATGGCCTTCTTTTCCTTGTGCTCCATGGCCACGTCGGTGGTCTTGAGCAAGGTGTTGACCATGTAGGTGGAGATGTCCTCGGCAAAGCGCGGGAAGGTCTCGTGCCGCATGAGCGCGTAGCGCATCAGCGCATGGTCGGACAGGTCCTCCATGGCGCAGGCGCACATCACGGTGTCATAGCCGTAGATCTTGGGCACCAGGCCGGGGGCGTACTTGTCCTGAATCTGCAGAATCTCGCTTTCGATGCGGTTGCGGTCGGTGGAAACCTTCATCTCCGCCGAAATGCGCAGCGCCTCGCCCGCCTGCTTGACGATGATGGACTTGCCGGTCTTCTCCTCCACCACGCGGAACACGTAGTTGAGGTTGCCGTCGCCGATCTCCTTGACGGTCAGCGCCGCGTCCTTGTCAAAGTGACCGGGGTACTTGGTCTGAACATAGTCGGCCACATCGGCTTCCTTCATGAGGAAATAGGTGTCGTAACGGGGCATGTGCAAGACTTCCTTTCTCTATAAAAAGTGCCTTTTGGTTCCGGATTCATCCTCAGCGAAACTCGATGTTTCGCAGGTCCAGCGGGTCGATTTCCGCCATCGCGCGCAGCTCCTCGGCGGTGGGGGGCGGCGTGGTCTCAATGGTGAAATAGCGGATGGGAAACGCGGTGTTTGCCGCCACCTCGTCGATGGTGGTATACGGGTGCACGCTCTTCAAAATGAGCTGGCCCTGGTACATGGTAAACACGCACAGGGGGGTGACGATTTCACTCACGTTGCCCTGCGCGGTCACAAAATCCACCTCGCGGGCAAAGGTGCGGCGGTCGTGCTTGGTGCGCCAGATGATGGCGCGTTTGGCCGTGGGAATGAGCACGGCGCTGCCCGCGCCGCCGGGCAGGCGGACCTTTGGCTTCTCATAGGGGCCGATGACGGAGGCGTTGACGTTGCCCCGGTCGTCGAACTGCACGCCGCTCAAAAACGCCACGTCCAGCCCGCCGCGCATGCTCAGGTCGAACACCTCCATCAGCGGAAAGCCCGCGCAGGCCGTTTCCCACAGTTCCCCGCCCGCGCTGGTGAACTCGCGCAGCGCCGGCTTGACGGGGTCCACCCCGCCGGGGATGTTGAGGTGTACGGCGTTTGGCGCGTGCAGGCGCTTGGCCAGCAGGGTCGCGATCATGGGCATGTGCGAGGACACGCCGTGGAAGACCGTGTCGCCATCATGGATGAGGCGCGCCATGGCTGCCGTCATCATATCGCAGGGACGGATCACAGCCGCCTCCCCCCTTCCGAAAGGAAGCGGTCCAGCGCTTCCGCGTCCTTGAGCTCCAGAAACGCGCGGATCAGCGCGCCGTCCGGCTCATAGCAGCCATAGCACGCTCCGGGGGCCGCGCCGCGCGGCGCGTGCACCACGGCGGCGGTCAGAAAATGCGGAATGTCCGCCTTGCGCTCGCCGCCGGAAAAATACCCGTCGCCCACGATGCGCTCGGCGGTCACGATCACCTTTTTCGATGCGCGGGACAAAAGCACATCCTCGTACTTGGGACCTTCAAAGAAGGCGTTGCCCTGCGAGTCGGCAATCTGCGCGTGCACCACGGCGAAGTCGGGACGGATGGCGCGCACGGCGGCCAGCGTCTCCCCCGTGAAGGGGTCGGTCACATCGGCGAAATAGTCGTTGACCTTGCGCAGGTCGCTCACCTTGAGGCCGCGCACCGGCATGAAGGGAATGCCGTAGCTGGCAGCGCGCAGGGCCGAGATCACGGTGTAGCAGGCGTGCTCGTTGGCGCGCACCAACCCGGACTGCACGCTTCTGCGGTAGCGCTGGGCAAGGCCGTACTGGCTTTCATAGCTGATGAAGCCCGCGTCCACCGAGGCGGCGCAGCCCGCCAGGCACAGCGCGTCCACGTCCATCGCGCCCGCGGTCTTGACCACGCGCAGGCCGCGCTTTTTCTGGCGAACCATCTCAAAGACAGCCGCCATGGGCGCGCGGTTTAAGGTGTTGCCGCCCAGGCCCACGCACGCGCCGTCCCCGATGAGGGAGATCGCCTGTTCCAGAGTCGTCAGCTTGTTCATAGGCACCTCATTTGGCCGCGTTGGCAGCGATGTGCACGGCGTCCCATACGCCCGCAAACGGCGGCGCGTAGGCCAGGTCCACCATGCCCAGCTCGTCGGTACTCATGCCGGCATGGATGGCCACGGCGAAGATGTCCGCACGAAGCACCGCGCCTCTCGCGCCCGCCACGCACGCGCCCAGCAAACGGCGGGTGCGCGCCTCGTAAATCAGCTTGATGGTGAGCTTGGCCGGGTCCGGGTAGTAGGAGGGATGATCCTGCGCGGTCACCAGCTTGGTGCGGTAGGCTACGCCCAGGCGTTTGGCATCGCTTTCGCTCATACCCGTGCGCCCCATCTCCAGACCGCAGACCTTGATGGCGGCGGTGCCCAGCGCGCCGGTAAACTTGTCGTGCGCCCCGGCCATGTTGCCGCCCGCGATGCGGCCGCACTTGTTGGCCACCGTGCCCAGGGGAATGAAGTAATCCTCCTCCATCAGCCGGTGGTAGACCACGGCGCAGTCCCCCGCGGCATACACATGCTCCAGCGAGGTGCGCATCTCCCGGTCCACCAGTATGGCCCCGTTGCGCGCCATGCGGATACCCGTATCGCGCAGAAAGCCGGTCGCGGGCACCACGCCCACGGCCATCACCACCAGATCGCAGGGGATGTCCTCCCCGCCCGCGCGCACCACGCGCCGGTCGCCCTGCTCGCTGATCGCCTCCACGCGGTGGCCCACCAGCACGCGCACGCCGTTTTTCTCCAGCTCCTGCGCGGCCAGCTCGGAAAATTCGGGTTCAAACGGGGTCAGCAGCCGCTCCCCCGCCTCGATGAGCGTGACGGTTTTGCCCAGGTGCAAAAGCGCCTCGGTCATCTCCACGCCGATGTAACCGCCGCCCACCACCGCCACGTGCCGCACATCCGGCAGGTGGGCGATTTCGCGCAGCAGCAGCCCGTCCTCCATGGTCTTGAGGTAGAACACAGACGGCAGGTCCGCGCCGGGCACTTTGGGGGCCACGCTGTCGCAGCCCACGGCGATCATCAGCGCGTCGTAGGTATCCTCAAATTCGCGGCCGGAATCGTTGTCCCGCACGCGCACGCGCCTTGCCGCCGGGTCCACCGACAGCACCTCGTGATGGAGGAACGTGTCGATGCCCATCTTGGCGTATTGCTCGCGCGTGCGTGCAATCAGCCGTCCGGGATCATCGTTGAAGCCGCCAATATAATAAGGAAGCCCGCATGCGCCATAGGACACGTAGCCGCCCCGTTCGTAGACGGCGATCTGCGCATCCGGCATCACGCGCCGGAGCTTGGAGGCGGCGGACATGCCGGCCGCCACACCGCCGATGACCACTGCTTTCATCCGCGCGCCCCCTCTTTCTATCTAATGATTTTGAAATGCCGCTTATTTCAAATTCTTGATGCGCTCCAGCACCGCGCGGGTGATGGCCTGAAGCTCGGCCTCGTCCGCCGCGGCGCTGCCGCCCGCGCAGCCGCAGGGCGAGGCGCTCTGGCCGTAGGTCTTGAGGGCCGGCGGGTTATCCGCCACGGGGCTATGGCCCGCCACCACATCGACGGTGTTGGTGGCGCGCGCCGTGCAAGGCGGCACGCCGCCGCTGGTGATGCCCATCTTCTTGCGGATCTCGATCAGCTCGCCCACCTGCTCGCAGCTGAGCACGTTGGCCTTGCCGATGATGTTGCCGGTGTACATGATGACCATGGCGTAGTGCTCGGTGGACTCCAGCCGGTACCACGCCTCCATGAGCGATCCGCCCCACGCCACCGCGCCGTGGTTGGCCAGAAGCAAGGCGTTGTAGTCGCGGCAGTAGGGTGCGATGCTGTCCGGAATGCCCTGGGAGCCGGGCGCCTCATAGTGCACGCAGGGCACGGTACCCAGGTTGACCAGCGCCTCGGGATAGATGGCCTTGTCCAGACCGATGCCCGCGATGGCAAAGGAGGTGCTGATGGGCGGATGCGCATGGCACACGCCCCGGACCTCCGGGTTTTCATTATAGATGCGAAGGTGCATCTTGACTTCGCTGGACGGCCCGCGCTCGCCCTGGGACAGCACCGTGCCGTCCAGGCGCATCTTGACCATCATATCCTCCGACATAAAGCCCTTGGACACGCCCGTGGGCGTGGTCCAGATGATGTCGTCGTCCACCTTGCAGCTGATATTGCCGTCGTTGGCGGCCACGAAATTCTTTTGATACATCCGCCGGCCGATCTCCACGATCAGCTTTTTTGCCTCGTCATCCGTTGGATAGCGATGGATGCCTTGCATGCTTTTCACCTGCTTTTACTTTTTTCGATCCGCACATAACTTTATGATGCGCGGCCGTTTAGCGCCTGTTTATGCTAACCCGGCCGCATGCCATTACGCACATTATTATAGATGGAGCGTTTATCAATGTCAACACTTGTTGCAAAAAAACTTGCCGCTTCGTCA
>CHCFC05602__coassemble_623_pt1 | contig 16455 bp, 16 predicted proteins | sample CHCFC05602__metabat2_high_PE_021 | metagenome-assembled genome bin CHCFC05602
ATTTTATCACGTTTCGCTGTTACAATCAACCCCATCATCCGGCGGATGATGGACAATATGGTGGGAAGGGTGACGGACCATGAGGGATGTATTTCTGACGATCAGCCCCGCGGCCAGGATTCTGGTGGCGGTGACGATTCTGTGGCTGGCAGGTTTTCTGATGTCGCGTGTGACAAAGGTGCTTAAGCTCCCCAATGTCACAGGATACATCCTTGCAGGCGTAGCCATCGGTCCGTATGCGCTGGATCTGATTCCCGCTGATATCACGAGCGGCATGGATTTCGTCACCGACATTGCCCTGGCCTTCATCGCCTTTGGCGTGGGGCGTTATCTGCGCCTGGACCGGCTCAAGCAGCAGGGCACAAAGGTGATCGTGCTCACGCTGATGGAGGCGCTGGTCACCGCAGCGGTGGTCACGACCTTCATGCTGGTCGTCTTTCATCTGCCCCTGGCGTTCTCACTGCTGCTGGGCGCCATCGGGTCCGCTACGGCGCCCGCTTCCAGCCTGATGACCATCCGTCAGTACCGGGCCAAGGGTCCGTTTGTCAACACGCTGGTGCAGGTGGTGGCCATGGATGACGCGGTGGCCCTGCTGGCCTTCAGCGTGTGCGCGGCCATCGCCTCCGGCACGGAAACCCCTGTGGTGGACTGGCAGAGTGTGCTCACTCCGCTGGCGGTGAATGCGGGGGTGCTGCTGGCCTCGTATCTGCTGGGCAGGCTTCTGTGCGTGCTGCTCAACGGCCGCTCCTCGGATCACCGGCTGGTGCTGACGTGCGCGTTTGTGTTCTTTATCGCGGCGGGCTGTGCCGCGCTGGACGTATCGCCCCTGCTGGGCTGCATGCTGCTGGGCGCCACATATGTCAACGTGCGCGGCGACAAGACGCTCTTCAAGCAGGTCAGCCGGGTGACCCCTCCCATCAACGTCATGTTTTTCGTCCTGAGCGGCATGCGCCTGGACCTGAATTCCCTGACGACCGTAGGCATCATCGGGGCGGCGTATTTTGCGATCCGCATCGTGGGCAAGTTCCTTGGCTCCTGGCTGGGCGCCCGCATGACGGGCATGCCGGTCGGGGTGCGGCGGTACTTGGGCCTGGCGCTGATTCCGCAGGCAGGCGTGAGCATCGGCCTGGCCGTGCTGGCGCAGCGCATCTTGCCGGAAGCCTCCGGCGCGCTGCTGAGCACGATCATCCTTTCCTCCTCCGTGCTCTATGAGATGATCGGACCGGTGTGTGCCCGCAAGGCGCTGTTCCTCTCCGGCGCGGTGCCGGGGGTGCAGGGTACCTCCCTGGCGGAGAAGCCGGCGGAAAAGGCGGTCAAGGCCGATAAGGCAGCTGAAAAGCCCGTTAAGGCCGACAAGCTCCAGAAGTCCGACAAGGCGATGAAGTCCGACAAGGCCGCCAAGCCGGAAAAGTCCGTCAAAGCGCAGCGGGACGGCAAGGAAAGCGATAAGTCCGCTGCCAAGAAAAACAAAAAGACCGTCCTGGACGGACGGCCCCTGCCCCTGCCGGAGACCCAGCCGAAAATCCGCTGGGCCGGGGCAAGCGAGCGGATGTGGGCCATGCGGCGGGAGCAGGGCAGCTTCCACAGGGGATAAAAAACACGGCGCGGCTTCCGGGAGGAAACCGCGCCTGCGTTTACCGGTAGACGATGCGTGCGCCAAACGGTGACAGCGACAGCCGTGCCAGCTTGAAACACTGCATGCCGAAGGGAATTCCCACCACCGTCAGGCATAGCATCAGCCCGTTAACGGCGGCGGCCAGGGCCAGCCACAGACCGCTCACCAGCAGCCAGATGACATTCATCAGAAAGGAAGGCACGCCGCCGCCGGGCTCCACGTCGCGCCCGAAAGGGCACAGCCACAGCGCGGCCAGTTTGAAGCACTGGCGTCCCACCGGGATGCCCACGATGGTCACGCTCCACAACAGCCCCGCGACCAGCCAGCCGATGCCCTGCCACAGGCCCGCAAACAGAAACCAGATCACATTGCCCAGAAAGGTCATTCATCTTCACCCCGCATCAGTATAGCACCGCATAAGGGCAAAAAAAAGCGGTCTTTCCTTTTCTAATGAAAACCTCATGATGCTCCAATTCTGGACAAAAAGAGCGCGGGGCATTCGCTTTCCCCGCGCTTTTCCGGGCTGAATCACAGGCTTTCCAGCGTCTGGGCGATGGCGTCCAAAAACGCGTCGCTGTTCAGGCCCGTGGCCTCGCCCTCGTAGAGCGCCACGAGGTCCTTGGTCATGCGGCCGCCCTCGATGGTGGCCAGGGTGGCCTTTTCCAGGCGGTCCGCAAAGGCCTGCAAATCCGCAAGGCCGTCCAGCTCGCCGCGCTTGCGCAGCGCGCCCGTCCAGGCAAAGATGGTGGCCACGGGATTGGTGCTGGTTTCCTCGCCCTTGAGGTAGCGGTAGTAGTGGCGGGTGACGGTGCCGTGCGCGGCCTCGTACTCGAACTGCCCGCCGGGGGAGACGAGCACGCTGGTCATCATGGCCAGGCTGCCGAAAGCCGTGGCGATCATGTCGCTCATCACGTCGCCGTCGTAGTTTTTCAGCGCCCAGATGAAGCCGCCGCGGCTGCGGATGACGCGGGCCACCGCGTCGTCGATCAGCGTATAGAAGTATTCGATGCCCGCGGCCTCAAAGGCGGGCTTGAACTCGGTTTCGTATAGCTCGGCAAAGATGTCCTTGAAGCGGTGGTCGTAGATTTTGGAAATGGTGTCCTTGGTGGAGAACCACAGATCCTGTTTGACCGACAGGGCGTAGTTAAAGCAGCTGCGGGCAAAGGAAGCGATGCTGCGGTCGGTGTTGTGCTGGCCCTGGATGATGCCGGGCCCCTCAAACTGCATGATGGTCTGCCGGGTTTCGGCGCCGTCCTCGCCGGTGAAGCACAGTTCGGCCTTTCCGGGGCCGGGTACGCGGAATTCGGTATTCTTGTATACGTCGCCGTAGGCGTGGCGGGCGATGGTGATGGGCTTTTCCCAGTTGCGCACACAGGGGGAGACGCCTTTCACAACTACCGGCGCGCGGAACACCGTGCCATCCAGAATGGCGCGAATGGTGCCGTTGGGACTTTTCCACATCTGCTTGAGGCCGTATTCCTCCACGCGCTGGGCATTGGGGGTGATGGTGGCGCACTTGACGGCTACGCCGTACTTGAGGGTGGCCTCGGCGCTTTCCACGGTGACGCGGTCATCGGTCTCATCGCGGTGCTTGAGGCCCAGATCGTAATATTCGGTTTTGAGGTCCACATAGGGCAAGATCAGCTTGTCCTTGATCTTCTGCCACAGGATGCGGGTCATCTCGTCGCCGTCCATCTCCACCAGCGGCGTTTTCATCAGAATCTTGTCCAAAACAATCCCATCCCTTTTGCAACTGTATTCGACCGCACGGAGGCGTCCAAGGCTATTGTATCGGGTTTGCGCAGGCTTGGCAATATGCGGTACAGCAAAAGAACAGCGCGCTTGTGCGCCCCTGGGGTTTGTGCTATCATCAGATTGACGCGCTGCCGGAGCGTCGGGAAAGGAGATGCCCCATGACCCGTGAACAACGCCTCAACCGTACTGCACTTTTGATGTCGCCTGCGCAGATGGAGCGGCTTTCGCATGCGCATGTGATGCTGCTGGGCCTGGGCGGCGTGGGTGGCCACGCGGCGGAGGCGCTGGCGCGCGGCGGCGTTGGCAGGATGACCATCGTGGACCATGACACGGTCGCCCCCTCCAACCTCAACCGTCAGCTCGCGGCGCTGGAAAGCACCATCGGCCTGCCAAAGACGCAGGTGATGTACCATCGCCTCAAGGACGCGGCCCCGGATCTGGAGCTTAGCGCCATCGACGCCTTCTACCTGCCGGACAGCCCGGTGCCGATTCCGGAGGATGTCACCGTGGTGGTGGACGCGATTGACACGGTGTCGGCCAAGCTGTACCTGGCGCAGGCGTGCCGGGAGCGCGGCGTGCCGCTGATCAGCTGCATGGGTATGGGCAACCGGCTGGACCCCATGCAAATTCGGATCGGCGATATCTTTGAAACCACCGGCTGCCCCCTGTGCCGCATGATGCGGCAGGGCCTGCGCAAGCTGGGCGTTCCGTCGCTGCGCTGCGTGTATTCCCTGGAGCCGGCGCTCCATCCGCAGGTGGGGGAGGGAGCCGAAGAAAAGGGCGGTCGTCCCGCGCCCGGCTCGGTCAGCTATGTGCCTTCGGTAGCGGGAATCTATCTGGCGGCGGAGGCCATCCGTCTGATTGCCGGAGAACGGTGAAAAGTTGCTGACAGGTGTGGCGTTTTTTCGCATTCCATGGTAAAATAGCACACAGATGGCGCAAAGAGCGCCGCAACGCTTGGAGGGTTCATATTGAAAAAGGACATCATCATTATCGGTGGAGGCGTGGTGGGCTGTGCCGTAGCGAGACTGCTGTCGCGCTATGAGGCGGACATCGCTCTGCTGGAGGGCGCCAGCGACGTAGCCGAGGGCGCCAGCAAGGCCAACAGCGGCATCGTGCACGCAGGTTTCGATGCCAAACCGGGAACGCTCAAGGCAAAGCTCAATGTAGAGGGCGCGCGGATGTACCCTGCGCTGTGCGCCGAGGTAGACGCGCCCTACGGTCAGCCCGGCGCGATGGTGCTGGCCTTTACGGAGGAGGAGCGCGGCACGATCCGGACGCTGTATGAGCAGGGTGTGGCCAACGGCGTCGAGGGCCTGCGCGTGATTGAGCGCGAGGAGGTCCTCTCGCTGGAACCCAATGTCAATCCCGGTGTGGTGTGTGCCCTGCTGGCCCCCACCAGCGGCATCACCAGCCCCTATGAGCTGACCTGTGCCCTGGCGGACCACGCAGCGGTCAACGGGGTGGACTTCCTGCTGGACACCTTTGTGCAGTCGGTGCGCCCGGGAAGCGAAGGCTACCTGCTGGAAACGACCCGCGGCCCCATGGAGGCCCGCATCGTGATCAACTGCGCGGGCGTGGACTCGGCGCGGCTGCATAACCAGCTCTGCCCCGAAAAGCCGCTGACCATTATCCCCCGCAAGGGTGAGTATTACCTGCTGGATCACACCAAGCCCCTGGCTTTCTCCATGACCCTGTTCCAGACGCCCACCAAGATGGGCAAGGGCGTGCTGGTCAGCCCCACGGTGCATGGAAACCTGCTGCTGGGCCCCTCCGCCATCGACGTGGAGGACGGCACCGCTGTGGAGACCACCGCCGAGGCGCTGAAGCTGGTGGCGGACGCGGCCCGCAAGACGTGGCCTGGCGAGAGCCTGCGCGGGGTCATCACCACCTTTGCGGGCATCCGCGCGCATGAAGCAAACGGCGACTTCGTCATCGGCGCGGTGGAAGGCGCGCCCGGCGCCTACGAGACCGTGGGCATCGAAAGCCCCGGCCTGACCTCGGCTCCGGCTATCGCGGAGATGCTGGTGGAGCAGATCGCAAGGGAAAACAGCCTATCGGAAAAGGCGGAATGGAAGCCCGCGCCCAGGCGCGAGAAGCCCTTCTATGCCATGACGCTGGAGGAGCGCGTGGCCATCGTGCAAAAGGACCCCGGCTATGGCACGCTGGTGTGCCGCTGCGAGGAGGTCACCGAGGCCGAGATCCGCGCGGCGATTCGCCGTCCGGTAGGCGCGCGTACCATCGATGCGGTCAAGCGCCGCACCCGTGCGGGCATGGGCCGCTGCCAGGGCGGCTTCTGCAGCCCGCGCGTTCTGGAGATTCTCTCCGAGGAACTGGGCATCGACCCGACCGAGGTCACCAAGTGCGGCGGCAACAGCCGCCTGCTGGTGGGTACCATCGCCGAAGCGGCGCGAAAGGAGGACGCCTGATATGTTGAGCCAGGAGCTTCGCAGCCAGGTGCAATATGTGGACGTGCTGGTGATTGGCGCCGGCCCGGCGGGCATGGCGGCCGCCATCGCCGCGCGGGAAGCGGGCGTGGAAAACCTGCTGGTTTTGGAACGTGAAAACGATATGGGTGGCATTTTGCGCCAGTGCATCCATAACGGCTTTGGCCTGCACCGCTTCAAGGAAGAGCTGACCGGCCCCGAATATGCCCAGCGCGACATCGACCGGGTGAAGGAGCTGGGCATTGAGGTGCGCTGCGGCACCACCGTGCTCAGCGTGGACGGCGAGCGCTTTGTGACCGCCGTCAGCCGCGAAAAGGGCGTGCAGCTCTTTGAGGCCGGCGCCATCGTGCTGGCCATGGGCTGCCGCGAGCGTCCCCGCGGCGCGCTGGCCACACCCGGCACGCGCTGCGCGGGCGTGTTCTCCGCCGGTACGGCGCAGAAATTCGTCAACCTGGAGGGCTATATGCCCGGCAAGCGCGTGGTCATCCTCGGCAGCGGCGACATCGGCCTCATCATGGCGCGCCGCATGACGCTGCAGGGGGCCAAGGTGCTGGCCTGCGTGGAGCTGATGCCCTATTCCAGCGGGCTCAACCGAAACATCGTGCAGTGCCTGCAGGACTACGACATCCCCCTCATGCTCAGCCATACGGTGATCGACATTCAGGGCCGCGAGCGCCTCAGCGGCGTCACGGTGGCGCAGGTGGACCAGAACCGCCAGCCCATTCCCGGCACGGAAAAACACTTTGATTGCGATACGCTGCTTCTTTCCGTGGGCCTGATTCCCGAAAACGAGCTCAGCCAGCAGGCGGGCGTGGAGATGAGCCCGCTGACCCAGGGCGCGGTGGTGGACGACAGCCTGCAAACCAGCAGGGAAGGCATCTTCGCCTGCGGAAACGTGCTGCATGTGCATGATCTGGTGGACTTCGTCAGCGCCGAAAGCTTCAAGGCCGGCAAGGCCGCCGCGGACTATGTGCAGGGCAAGGCCCGCAAGGGCGCCTATATCGCCCTCAAGGACGGCGAAGGCGTGCGCGGCGTGGTGCCGCAGCGCCTGCTCAAGCCCGAAGGCGAAGCGCAGGGCGTGCAGGTCATGTTCCGCCCGGCGGGCGTGTACGAGAACGCCACCCTGTGCGTGATGGACGGCGATCGCGAGATTCTCAGGCAGCGCAAGCGCATTCTCACCCCCGGCGAAATGGCGGAACTGACCCTCAAGCCGGAGCACATCGCATCCCTCAGCGGCGCGGATGTGACCGTGTGCGTAAAACAGTAAGGAGGCGGCCGGTATGGAACAACAGATCACATGCATCAACTGCCCCGTGGGCTGCCGCCTGCAGGTGGTGGTGGAGGACGGCGAGGTCAAGAGCGTGACCGGCAACAGCTGCAACCGCGGCATTACCTACGCCAAACAGGAATGCGTTGCGCCCCAGCGCATGGTGACCGCCGTGGTGCCCGTGTCAGGGCGCAAGTGCCCCGTGAGCGTGAAAACCCGCACGCCGATTCCCAAGGAGAAGATCAGCGCGTGCATGCGGCAGCTGGCCGGTCTGGACGTGCGGCCTCCCGTGCATATGGGCGAGGTGGTATGTCCCGACGTGTGCGGCACCGGGGTGGATATCATCGCTACCAAAACCGTAGAGTAATTTTTCAAACAGAATCATGAATCGAGCGCCCGGCCGGTCGGCCGGGCGCTTTGACAGGTATACGCCTTATACCGTTTGGCCATCCTACCCCCTAGAAAAAGGGGGCGATGTGGCATGAACGGTCTGATGACGGAACGGGAATGGCGCAGGCAGGCAGCGCGCGCCAGGCCGCACCGGCCTGGCTGCTGGGGCGCGCAGTGTGTGCTGCCCGCGCAAAAAAAGAAAAAGCTGAGGGATGACCGGTCCTTCTCGGTGTTCCTGCTGCTGCTTTCGCTTTCGGCGGCGCTGGCGATGCCGGCGCTGACCCCGCGGGCTGTGCGGCAGCAATACCCGCAGGCCACGGCGGCGCAAAGCGGGGAAGGCATACAGGCGCGCGCCGTGAGCGCGGTGAGCTATGGGCTACCCGAGGGAATCGAAATGCAATCCATCACCTATACCTATGAACAGCTGCTTCGGGGCAGACTGCTGCTGCTGGATGAGGAGCATCCGCTGCCGCAGGGTGCGCCCGCCCCCAATACGATGAGCATAGCCGACTATGGCAAGGGCATGGTGCCGGTGAACGGTTTGAGCGTCAAGAGCGGGCGCGATACGATTGAAGCGCTCGCGGAGCTGTTTGCCAATCTGCGGGCAGAGGGCGTCAGCGGCCTGTGCGTATGGAGCGGCACGCTGACGCGCGGCGAGCAGGCAGACGCTCAGGTCCGGTCAGCGCTTCGCTACGCGTCGCAAATGCCTCTGGAGGAAGCGGTGCGAAAGGCTCTTGCGCAGGATACGCCCGTATCCGCCGCCGAGCAGCGGCGGGACGATACGGTGGAAATCCGCCTGATTGCGGGCGGTTCGGAGGATGCGGACCCCCGGCCGCTCGATGGCACGGAGCAGGGGCGGGCGCTGCTCAGGCTGGCGTGGCGCTGTGGCTTCATCCGGCGGGAGCCGGGAAGCGAAGGCGCATCCGCCTTTCGATTCCGGTATGTGGGCAAGGCGCATGCGACGGCCATGACCTATCTGGACCTGACGCTGGAGGAGTATGTCGAATGGCTCCATCAAAAGGGAGTCGTGGCGGTGCGGGAAGATGGAGGGCTGAAATACCTGATTCTGTGCAAGCCCCTCACCGGCACACACATCGCCTTTGATGTGCCACAGGGAGCTCGCGTGGAAGCCAGCTTCGACAACGACGGCTATGCCGTGGTGGCCTGCACCCTTGAAGCGCCATGAAAATGGCGGTATCGCAAAAGCGGCGCTTTCCCGGCCGGATGACCGGCGGAAAGCGCTGCTTGTATTGTTGCTTAGCTTCGGCGGCACGCATGACAGGCCGCGCAGCCGCCCTCGCCGGTTTCGCGCAGGGAGGAGGGCATGGCGTCGCCCACGTCGCGCATGGTCAGGATCATCTCATCCAGGGAGATGGGACAGGCGACCCCCGAAAGCGCGAGCTGCGCCGCGCTGATGGCCTGGGAGACGCCGCCCACGTTGCGATAGACGCAGGGCACCTCTACCAGTCCGTCCACGGGATCGCATACCAGTCCCAGCGTGTTCATCAGCGCAAAGGCGCAGGCGTGCGCCGCCGCCTCCGGCGTGCCGCCGTAGAGCTGGGCGAGCGCCGCCGCGGCCATGCCCGCCGCCGTGCCGCATTCGGCCTGACAGCCGCCTTCCGCACCGCTGATGGTGGCCTGCAGCGCGATCACACGTCCGACGGCCGCGGCCGCAAACAGCGCCATCACCAGCTCATCGTCCGAAAAGCCGGCCTCCTCCTGCGCGGCCAGCAGCGCCCCGGGCAAAATGCCGCAGCTGCCCGCCGTGGGCGCGGCTACGATCTTGCCCATGCAGGCGTTGTACTCCGCGATGGAAAGCGCGTATACGCCTGCGCGGCCCGCCAGCCCAAAGCGACCGGCAAAGGGTGCTTGCGCCAGCAGCGCCGCCTGTCCGCCCACCATGCCGCTCACGCTGCGCAGCGTGGGGGAGAGGCCGGCCTGTGCGCTTTCGCGCATCACGCGCAGGCGCTCGCGCATCAGCGCAAGGGGTATGGAGGGATCTCCGCCCCGCTCGCGCGCCTGCCAGTCCAGCGCCGCAGCGCCGAGGCTGCCGTGCTGACGCGCGGCGTCCAGCCATTCCGCGATGGTGCGCATGCCTTACTCCTCCTTGGCGGCCAGATAGGCCACATGATAGACGCCCTTGAGCGCGGACAGCCGGGCGATGAGCGCCGCGTCCGCCGAACCGTCCAGCTCCAGCGCCACCATCGCGTCGCCGCCCACCGAGCGGCGAAACACCCGCATGGTGGCGATGTTGAGATTTGCCGCGGCCAGCTCGCCGCTGATGCGGGCAATCATGCCGGGCGTATCGTGGTGGGTGATGACCAGCGTGTTTTCATGGCCGGAGAAGCCCGCCTCCAGCCCGTCGATGGCGTTGACGACGATCTCGCCCCCGCCGACAGACGAGGCCTGCACGCAGACATGCCGCCCATCATCCCCGTCCACGTCCAGGATGACGGTGTTGGGATGCGCACCGCGCACATCCGCGTCGTAAAACGAGTATTCCAGCCCGCTTTCGGCCGCGTGGCGCAGGCTGTCGCGCAGGCGCAGGTCGTCTACGTCCATGCCCAGCAGCCCGCCGATGAGCGCCTTGTCGGTGCCGTGGCCCAGATAGGTCTTTTGAAAGGACCCATACAGCCCGATGCGCGCGCGCACGGGGCGGCTGCCCAGCAGCATGCGCGTGATCTTGCCGATGCGCGCCGCGCCCGCCGTATGCGACGAGCTGGGCCCCACCATCACCGGCCCGATGATATCAAACAGGTCCATGCGCCGTTCTCCTTTCGGTGTCGATGGGAAAAAGCCGCTTTGTCATGATCTGCGCGCGGGCCGGATGCGCATTTCCTCACGCATCTGGTTCCCTCCCGGGTCGGCAGGGCTAGTCGAACACGACCTGCCACGCGGGGTCGCGCCACGCGCGCAGGCACAGGTCGATCTGCTCGGGGCTGGTCTTGCTCAGCGCCAGCGGCGGCAGCGCGTCCGGCGCGAACCAGCCGGAGGCAACGGTCTCGCTGTTGGGGCGGAACGCGCCGCCCAGCAGCGTGCACAGCACGAACGCCTTCACGATGCCGTAGGGATAGGCGGGCGGATTGTGCAGATTGTGCTCCTGCAGGGCCACGATGCGCTCGGCGCGCACGATAAGCCCGGCCTCCTCCCGCGCCTCCTTTTCGGCGTTGGAGCGGATGGTCTCAAGCACGTCCACCCAGCCGCCGGGCAGGGCCCACAGCCCGCTTCGCTCCTGCACCAGCAGGATGCACCCCTCCTGAATGATGGCGGCGCGCGTGTCCAGTTTGGGGGTCTGGTAGCCGGTCTCGTTGCAGAACAACGCCTCGACCCTCTCCACGGGAAGCTCCGAAACGGCGGCGAGCATCTGCGCCGAAAGCTCGCGCAGGCGCTGGTACCGCTCGATGTCGTACACGTCCTTTGCGTAGGTCAGCCCGCACTGGGCGATGCTTTGCAGCTCGATCACCCATTGGAGCCACGGCGGGCGCCGGTCGTCGCAATGCATGGCGTTCTCCTTTCGTACATGCGGCCGCGGCTTATGTCGCGTCCTCCCAGGGGGCGAAGCGCTCCTCCTCCAGAAGCGCCTCGATCCGCCCGTCCGTCACGCGCGTCAGCTCCGCGCGCACGCGCTCGCCGTCGGCGGCCTTCATGTCCAGCTCAAAGCTCACCGCGGCTGCAAAGTCCGTACCTACGAGGCGTGCTGGCTGGGATTTGAGCGTATGCTGCACCCGGTCCCACAGGGGATAGGCCACCTCGAACAGCCACCGCTCGGTGGGGTGCATTTCGCACACGCGCGCGGCGTCCAGCGCCATGGCACAGCCGTGCGAATAGGCGCGCACCAGCCCGCCCGCGCCCAGCAGCACGCCGCCGAAGTAGCGGGTCACCACCACGGCGCAGTCCACCACGCCCCGCGCCTTCATGACCTCGATGATGGGCATGCCGGCGGTGCCGGAGGGCTCGCCGTCGTCGCTGTAGCGCATGATGCCGGCGTTTTGTCCGATGATGTAGGCGTAGCAGTTGTGCGTGGCGTCGCGGTGCTCCTCGCGGATGCGCGCAAGAAACTTGAGCGCATCCTCTGCGCTGCTCACCGGCGCCGCGTGCCCGATGAAGCGGCTCTTGTTGATGACCACTTCATCGCGGGCCTCGCGCAGCACGGTTTTATAGCCCTTCAGGCTCATTTGAGAATCAGGCGGCAATAGTTCTTCTTGCCCTTGCGCAGCATCAGGCCGTCGGGGCCGATCTGCGACGCGTCGATGCGGTATTCCACATCCGTTACCTTCTCGTCGGCCACCAGCACCGCGCCCTGCTGCACCATCTTGCGCGCGTCGCCGCGGCTTGTGCACAGGCCGCAGGAGGCCAAAAGCGTGGTCAGGCGGTTGTCCTCGCTGAGCATGGCGGCGTTTACCTCCCAGGTGGGCACGTCCTGGCTGGCCGCGCCGCCTGCAAACAGCGCCAGCGCCGCGTCGGCGGCCTTCTGCGCCTCGGCTTCGCCGTGGATCATCTTGGTGACTTCGAAGGCCAGCACGCGCTTGGCCTCGTTGATCTGCTCGCCGGGCAGCGAGCCCAGACGGTGCACCTCATCCATGGGCAGAAGCGTGAGCAGGCTGAGGAAGCGTTCCACGTCCTGGTCGCCCACATTGCGCCAGTACTGGTAGAACTCAAAGGGCGTGGTGCGCGCGGGGTCCAGCCACAGGGCGCCCTTTTCGGTCTTGCCCATCTTTTTGCCGTCGTGCGTCATGATGAGCTTGCAGGTGAGGGCGAAGGCATCCTCATGCTCCTTGCGGCGGATGAGGTCCGCGCCGGAGAGCATGTTGCTCCACTGGTCATCTCCGCCGATTTGCAGGCGGCAGCCGTAATTCTTGAACAGCTGCAGGAAGTCATAGCTCTGCATGAGCATGTAGTTGAATTCCAGGAACGTCAGGCCCGTTTCCATGCGGCGCTTGTAGCATTCGGCGGTCAGCATGCGGTTGACGCTGAACAGCGCGCCCACCTCACGCAGGAAGTCGATGTAGTTGAGGTTCAGCAGCCAGTCGCCGTTGTTGACCATGATGGCCTTGCCGTCGCTGAAATCCAGAAAGCGGGAAAGCTGCTTCTGGATGCCGGAGACGTTCTCGCAGATGGTTTCGCGGCTCATCATTTTGCGCAGGTCGCTTTTGCCGCTGGGGTCGCCGATCATGGCGGTGCCGCCGCCGCAGAGGATGATGGGCCGGTGACCCGCCCGCTGGAGGTAGCCGGCCACGATGATGGGCATGAAGTGCCCTACGTGCAGGCTGTCCGCCGTGGGGTCGATGCCCAGGTAGAAGGTCATGGGCTCGCGCTCCAGCGCCTTGTAGAGGTCCTCCTCAAAGGTGACCTGCGCGACGAAGCCGCGCTCCTTGAGCATGTCCAAAACGTGCATGAATCATCGTTCCTTTCTTTGTTGGGTCAAGTCAGCCCAGATGGGCGGCAAAGAGCTCGCGCAGCTTGCCCATGCCCTCGTGAATCTGCTGGGGCGTGGAGTTGCTGAAGTTGAGGCGCAGCGTGTTGTGGTGGCCGCCGTCGGGGTAGAAATGCGTGCCGGGCACATAGGCCACCCCGCGCTCGACAGCCTCGCTGAACAGGGCGGTCGCATCAAAGCCCCCGGGCATCTCCACAAAGATGAACAGCCCGCCCTCCGGCGCGGTGTAGCGCGTGCCCTCGGGGAAGGAGGCAAGCTCCCCAAGCATCAGTTCCAGCTTTTCGCGGTAGCCGGGGATGATGCTCTGGATGTGACGGTCCAGCAGGTCCCGCCGCAAAAACTGGTCGATGATGGCCTGGTTGAGGTTGGGGGTGTGCAGGTCGGTTCCCTGCTTGCCGATGGTGCACTTGCGCAGCAGCCCCTGGGCAGCGAGCAGATAGCCCACGCGCAGGCCGGGGCTGACCAGCTTGGAAAAGCTGCCCAGATAGACCACGTTGCCCGTGGTATCGTAGCTTTTGATGGGCGGCAGGGACTCGCCCCGGTAGCGGAGATCGCGGTAGGGGTCATCCTCGGCCACGATGAAGCCGTATTTGGCGGCCATCTCTGCGATGGGCTTGCGGCGGTCAGCGGCCAGCGTGCGGCCGGAGGGGTTCTGGAACGTGGGGATCACGTAAAACAGCCTGGGATGATACCTTCGCGCCGCTTCCTCCAGCGCATCCAGCTTCACGCCGCCCTCGTCGCTCTCGATGGGGATGAGGTTGGCCTCGTAGAGGTGCATGGTTTGCATGTTGCCAAGGAAGGTGGGGCTTTCCACCAGCACCGCGTCGCCGGGGTTGACCAGCGCCTTGAGCAGCAGGTCCATGCCGCTGGTGCTGCCGGTGGTGGGCAAAACGCCGTCCTCCTCCATGGAGAATCCGAAATGTTCCTTCAAATACGCCGTGAGACTTTCCAGAAAGGGCGGATACCCCTCCGTGGCGCCGTATTGCAGGATGCGCTTGCCGTCGGCAAGCAGCACGTCGCGCGCAAGATCAGCGCACAGCTTGTCCGGCAGGGCGTCCAGAGACGGGTTGCCGCCGGCGAAGCTGATCATGCCGGGCCGGCCCAGCACCTTGAAGATCTCGCGGATGGCGCTGCCGGTCACGTTGTCAAACCGGCGGGCGTAAGAAACCGAATCCATGAAAACCCCTCCTTTGCATTTGCCGGACTTCTCCGGCCGGGAAAAAGGAAAGCCGCCTCCCTCCCTTTTGGGGAGGAAGGCGACGGAAAAATCGCGGTACCACTTCCGTTTTGGCGCAAACGCGCCCTCTGCGGGCCGTGCAGGCCCCGCGCTGTAAACGGCGCACCGTCGGTCCGCTACTGGAAAAACGTTCACGGCCGGGCTCGGGGAGGTATTCGCCGGGGCAGCCGCCGCCTTCTTCCACCCGCCGAAGGCTCTCTTGAGGCGCATCTGCCCAGGGTACTTGGTCCCGTCATTGCCGATGGTGGTATTATAGGGGAACAAGGCGGGAAAGTCAAGCGCATCCGTCACTCGTCCCTGCCGTCCTCCTCCACGTCCACGAAGAACGGCTTCCCGCAGTACTCGCACACGGGGCTTTCATCGTAGTCGATGTCGGCGGCCTTGACCAGCACGGTTTTGCCGCAGTGCGGGCAGTCAAAGGACAGCTCTTCCTGATCATCGCAGGAGCAACCGTCTTCCTCGTCGCAGTCGCACTCGTCGTCATCGTCGCCAAAGAGAACCTCTTCCATATCGCTCAAATCGGAATCCAGATCCTCCACGTATTCTTCCAGCTCGCCCACATCCGCGTCCAGGTCGGCGACCTTCTGGGCCATTTCGTCCATCAGCCCGAGCATTTCCAGAAGCAGCTTGTGTTCGTTCTTTTCCTTGTCCAGGCCCATGCCCTCGGCCAGGCCGCGCAGATAGGCGGCACGATCGGTCAAATTCGCCATATATACTCCTTTGCCGCCTCAGCAGCGCTCCATGTATTCGCCAGTGCGGGTATCCACGCGGATGTGGTCGCCCGTGTTGATGAACAGCGGCACCTGCAGGGTATAGCCGGTTTCCAGGGTGGCGGGCTTGTAGGTGTTGCTGGCGGTATCGCCCTTAAAGCCGGGCTCGGTATCGGTGATCTCCAGCTCCACAAAGTTGGGCGCAGCCACGCTGAAGGCGCTGCCCTTGAAGAACTTCACGGTCACGTTGGTGCCTTCCTTGACAAAGGGGATGGCTTCCTCCACCTGGTCGTGGTTGAGGGGCAGCTGCTCGTAGGTGTCCATGTCCATGAAGTAGTACAGTCCGCTGTCGTTATAGACGTACTGCATTTCCTTGGTCTCCACGATGGCGCGGGGCATTTTGTCGGTGGGGTTGAAGCTGCGCTCGATGACCGCGCCGGTCATGACGTTCTTGAGCTTCGTGCGCACAAAGGCCGCGCCCTTGCCGGGCTTGACGTGCTGGAAGTCCACGATGTTCCATACGCCGCCGTCCCATTCGATGGTAATGCCCTTTTTGAAATCGCCTGCCGTAATCATAGTGATGGTTCCTCCTCGTTTCTGTATAGATGATGATGGAATGGTCCCGGCTTACAGGATGATGAGCTCGCGGTCGGGGTGGGTGAGCACCTCGCAGCCGCCCTCGCGCACCACGACGGAGTTTTCGATGCGCACGCCGCCCACACCGGGCAGGTAGATGCCCGGCTCCACGGTCATGACCTGACCGGCCTTGAGCACGGCGGTGGTGACCTGGTTGAAGCGCGGGTCCTCGTGGATGTCGATGCCCACGGAATGGCCCAGTCCGTGGCCGAAGCGGCCCTCGTAGCCGTGGCTGTAGATGTAGTCGCGGGCGATGGCGTCAATGTCGCGGCAGGACTTGCCGGCGGCCACGGCGTCCTGCGCCATCTTCTGGGCGTCCAGCACGATGCCGTAGACCTTCTTCATTTCGTCCGAGGGCTGGCCCAGCGCCACGGTGCGGGTCATGTCGGCGCAGTAGTTGCCGTAGCGCGCGCCGAAATCCATGGTAATCATGTCCCCGCGGCGCAGGCGATATTCGCCGGGCACCGCATGCGGCAACGACCCGTTGGCGCCGGCCGCCACGATCGTGGAAAACGACGGCTTGCTGGCCCCGTGGCTCATCATGTCAAAATCCAGCCTGAGGGCGAGCTCCTTTTCGGTGACGCCCTCCTTGACATAGGGCAGGATGCGCTCGAAAGCTTCGCCCGTGATGCGGCAAGCGTGACGGATGAGGGCGAGCTCATCCTCGTCCTTGATTTCACGCAGGCGGGCGATCTCGCTGCCCACGGCTTTCCACTCCACGCCGCGCACGCTCTCGCGCAGGGCGTTGAAGGTATGAACGGTGACGAAGTCCTCCTCGTAATAGAGGGTGTCGATGCCGCCGGAGGCGCACAGGGCGCCGGCGATATCCTCGTGGGATTTGCCCTTTTCGGTCATCAGCACCTCAAAACCGGGGGCCTGCGCCTGCGCCTGCTCGGTGTAGCGGAAATCCGTGATGATGGCGGAAATCCCGCGGGCAACCAGCACCAGGCCCTCGCCCGTGTAG
>CHCFC05602__coassemble_667_pt1 | contig 15825 bp, 17 predicted proteins | sample CHCFC05602__metabat2_high_PE_021 | metagenome-assembled genome bin CHCFC05602
GAAAATGTTTAGAAGTCGGGGTGGCGCTACATGCAGACGGTTTTACCGGTGCTGGCGGTAGCAGTTTTGGTCGGATTTGCCATCGCACTCATGGTTCGCGACAGGCAACAGCAAAAGCGGCTGCGGCTGCGCGTGCAGAAGCTGTATGCTTCTCAGCTCTTTGAGGATATGCTGCCGTTGCTTCAGGCCTGCCGCAAGCGTTCTCTGGAACAGCTGATCGTGGATAAAACCGGCGTGGTGATGCGCTATCTGCACTTTGCCGGCAACGAATCCGCTTTTCTGATGCGCCCCAACGGCTACCGCTACCTCTCGCCCGAGCAGCAGGAGGCCCTGCGCGCGGTGCTGGAGGAATGCCTGCCCAAGCTGCGGGATTCGCAGCTCTATCACGTGAGCCGTCAGCGTATCCGCCTGCTCAACGGCCAGGTGGAATACGCCTACCGCTACACCATTTCCAACGCCTACAAGGCACGCCTGTCCCGCGCGCCCTACTACGACGGCACGCTTCAGACCCGCTCATGGTAACAGGCGGCCCGCCTTGATGGGGGTTTCCAGGCGGCTTTCCACATACCGGCGCAGCATGTCAAACAGCATGCCTGCGCCGGTGTTTTTTTGCGGCGTCAGGCCCTCCCGGATGGTCCGGCTCATCCAGACGATCTGTTCGTGCGTGACGGGAAACGTGGCGCGGGAGGCACAGGCCGGGCAGCACAGGCCGCCCGCCGAGATGTCCATATGCCCGCCCCCGCTTACGTCCAGCGGGGTGCGGCAGTGCGCGCAGCGGCTCAGCCGCGGGCGGTAGCCCGTCGCATCGGCAAAGAGCAGCACAAAGGCCGTGGTGGTTTCCAGCGGGTCCGCGTCCCCGTCATAGGACAAATAGTACAGCCCCTTGAGCAGCAGGGCGTACAGGTCCTCCGCGGGCTGGCCCGGCTGAACCGCCGCCGCGCACAGCCCGGCCATGTAGCTGGCGCAGGTCAGCCGGTAGGGGTCCAGCCGAAGCGGATAAAAGGTATCCTGCAGGGCGCAGGAGGTCAGCACCGCGCGCTCGTTTTTCAAAAACAGCACAAACTCGCCGCTCACGAACAGCTCGCTGGCGGGCATCAGCGGGCTTTTGGGCCGGCGGCACCCCCGCGAAAGCAGGTCCACCCTGCCCAGCCGCGGGCTGAGCAGCGTCAGCATGCGGTCATGGTCGCGGTAGTTGGCAAAGCGCAGCACGATGCCGGGCGTGGTGATGGCAGGCATCTGGCCCCCTCCTTTCCTGTGGGTACGCAAAAGCCCCCTCGCGCCGTCAGGCAACTCGAGGGGGCATAAAAGTGCGCGAAACTCAGCCCTTCACGGTTTCCACCAGCTTGGTGAAAGCGGCGGGATCGTTCACGGCGATATCAGCCAGCATCTTGCGGTTGATGGTGATATTGCGCTGCTTGAGGCCGTTCATCAGAACGGAATAGCTGATGCCGTTCATGCGGGCGGCGGCGTTGATGCGGGTAATCCACAGGCGGCGGAAATCGCGCTTGCGCATCTTGCGGCCTTCATAGGCATAGCGCAGGCTGCGGCGCACCTGCTCGCTGGCGGCGCGGTACTGCTTGGACTTGGCGCCATAGTAACCCTTGGCCAGCTTGAGCATCTTGCGGCGCTTCTTGTGGGCGTTTACAGCTCCTTTAATACGTGCCATTTTTTTATCCTCCTTGAATCGTTAGCAAAGCTTATTTGTAGGGCAGCAGCTTGCGGATGGTGCGCGCCTCGGCCGCATTGTCCACAACGCCGTCCGCGCGCAGGTGGCGGGTGCGCTTGGTGGTCTTCAAATGCACCTGATGGTTGGCGTTCATCTGCTTATGCGTCACTTTGCCGTTCTTCGTGAAGGAAAAACGCTTGGCTGCGCCACGATGGGATTTCTGCTTGGGCATAGGGGTTGTCCTCCTTCCGTGTGCTATCCGTACCCGCCCGCGGGGAAATGTGCACCCGCGGGCGCGGGATGGCCGTTTGTCAGGTCAAATCATGTTTTCGCTTTCGCGCTTGACCTTTTTCTTGGGCTGGGGCTTGAGCTCGCGCTTTTCAGCCTCGCTCGCCTTGGCCGCCTGTGTGGCGGCGTGCTTTTCCTTGCGCTGCTGGCTCTTTTCCGCAAAGCTCTTCTTTTCGGCCTTCGGCGCAAGAATCATGATCATGTGGCGGCCTTCCAGCATGGGACGGCGCTCGACGGTGCCGTATTCCTCGATGCGGGCGGCAAAATCCTGCATGATCTTCAGGCCGATGTCCGCGTGCGCGATCTGGCGGCCCCTGAAGCGGATGCTCACCTTCACCTTGTCGCCATCCTGAAGGAATTTGACGGCGTTTTTGAACTTGGTCTGCACGTCGTTTTCCTCGATGGTGGCGGAAAGCTGCACTTCCTTGAGGGTGACGATGCGCTGGTTCTTGCGCAGCTCGCGTTCGCGCTTGGACTGCTCGTAGCGGTGCTTGTCGTAGTCCATCAGCTTGCACACGGGCGGCTGAGCGCCCGGCACAATCTTGACCAGGTCAAGATTCTGCTGCTCGGCGAGCTGCAGGGCGGCCTGGATGGGCATGACGCCCAGCTGCGTGCCGTCGGTGGCGACCACGCGCACCTCCCTGTCGCGGATCTCTTCGTTGATCATCGGCTCGTTGATATCCATACACCTCCAAAAAATCGAACGGTTGCGTTTTCCGTGCCGCGCACAAAAAAACGCCGGGCATACCAGCCCGCCGTATCACGACCCCACCATGGACTTACGTGCCATGACCGGCGCAAGATGTTCGCGCGGTGAGAAGCGGGCGGCTTCTGCTTACGGCAAATAGTATAGCACGCCCCGGGCGGCTTGTCAACGAATTTTCTCGAACTTCGCAAATTTACAATTCATTCACACCCACATGCCCGGCGCATGGTATGATAAGGCGAGGCGGATTTTCCGCCGATCAAGCAGACGGGAGGGCATGCGCCCTTGATTGAGATTCAAAACGTATCCAAGCGCTACGGAAGCGTGCGGGCGCTGGAGGATGTGAGCCTGCGCATGGAAGGCAGCGGCGTTTTGGGGCTGCTGGGGCAGAACGGCGCGGGCAAGACCACGCTGATCAACATTCTGACCGGCTATCTGGCGCCCACCTCCGGCCGGGCGCTCCTGGACGGGCACGACCCGCTGATGGAGCCGGCCGAGGCCAAGCGCCGCCTGGGCTACCTGCCGGAGCAGCCGCCCCTGTACGACGAGATGACCGTGCGCGAATACCTGCGCTTTGTGGCCGCGCTCAAAGGCGTCACCTCCCGTGCCATTGGCGCGCACGTGGACGAGGTGATGGAGCTGACGGGCCTGACCTCCATGCGCAATCGCCTGCTGGGCCATCTGAGCAAGGGGTTCCGCCAGCGCGCGGGCATGGCGCAGGCCCTGTGCGGGGACCCGGACGTGCTGGTGCTGGACGAGCCCACCGTGGGGCTGGACCCCCGGCAGATCACCGAGATCCGCGCGCTGATCCACACCCTGGGAAGGGACCATACCATCCTGTTTTCCTCGCACATTCTGAGCGAGGTGCAGCAGCTGTGCGACCATGTGGTGATTCTGGATCACGGGCAGGTCAAGCTGGACGCCTCCCTGGCGCAGCTCAGCGCGCCGGAGGACGTGACGGTGCTGCTGACCGTGGACGCGCCGGAAGCGGCTGTCCTGGGCCGGCTTCGGCAGCTGGAGGGCGTGCGCCGCGCGACGGTGCAGCCATGCGCGCAGAGCGGTCGCACGAGCGTACAGCTGCAGTTTCACCGCGAGATGGAGCCGGAGCGGCGGCTGTTTGCGCTGCTCAGCGGGATGAACATTCCCATCCTGCACCTTTCGCGTGTGGGCGACAGCCTGGAGCAGGTGTTCCTGAACGTGATTTCGCAATAGGAAAGGAGCCTTTCCGTGGCCACCATCTTTAAGCGCGACTTTCTCGCCTATTTCCGCACGCCGGTGGGCTATGTGTTCATGGGCGTGTTTCTCACGCTCTCCGGCCTGATCTTTTACCTTTATAACCTGCAAAACCTCTCCGGCGACCTTTTGACCTTCCTTTCGCAGCTGACGCTGCTGGTGATGCTGCTTTCGCCGCTTTTGACCATGCGCCTGATCTGCGAGGACCGGCAAAAGCGCACCGATCAGCTGGTCTTTACCAGCCCCGCGGGCCTTGGCAGCGTGGTGCTGGGGAAGTACCTGGCCGCCGCGTGCGTAATGCTGGTCACGGTGCTTTTGACCAACATCTATACGCTGGTGATCGCGCTAGGCGGCACGGTGTACGCGGGCGAATGGTTCGTGGGATACACGGGCTTCCTTTTGCAGAGCCTGTCGTTTCTCGCGCTGGACCTGTTTGTCACCTGCTTTGCCAAGAATCAGATGACCGGCGCGCTGGCGGCCTTCGGGGCCAACTTCGTGCTGTGGATGGCCGATCTGCTGGCCAACAGCCTCACCATCGGCTGGCTGGCGGACGCGCTCAACTTCCTGAGCCTCTACGACCGCTATGAGCCCTTCCGGCTGGGCCAGTTCAGCTATGCGGCCGCGCTGTTTTTTCTGACGTTCATCGCGGCATGCCTGGTGTGCGCCACGCGCGTTCTGGATGCGCGGCGCTTTTCGGAGGGGGGCGCAGCATGAAAAAGCGGATTTCCTCTCTGTTCCTTCGTTTCCGCCAGCCCAAGTGGCGCCATGGCAAGCTGGGCGCGCTGCTGGTGGCCGGCTTCCTGACCATCTGCGTGCTGGTGAATGTCTTTGTCCAGGCGCTGGAGGATGAATACGGCTGGCGGGCGGATCTGAGCTTCAACGCCTACGCCACCACCGGCGAGGAAACCAGCGCCGTGCTGGACCGCCTGGAAAACGATGTGGACCTCTACCTGCTCTACCAGAGCGGGGCGGAGGATACCCAGCTGTTCCAGCTGCTCAACCGCTACGCCGTGCTCAGCGACCGCATCTCCGTCAAGGAAACCGACATTGCGCAGAATCCCGGCATTCTCACGCGCTTTCCCGGCGATACGGACAAGACCGCCCAGGCCGACAGCGTCATCGTCAGCTGCGACGCCACGGGACGGTACAAGATCCTGGACTATACCGACTTTCTGACCCAGGGGTACGATATCGAGTCCGGCTCCTTCCAGCCGGAGGGCCTGTCCTACGAAAAATCCCTGACGGAGGCCATCGCTTCCGTCGCGCAGACGGATCCGCCGACGGTGGGCGTTGTGCAGGGGCACGGCGAGCTCACCCCGGACGCGCTGGAGCTGCTGCTGTCCTTTTCGGAGAGCAACGGTTACGACCATGTGACCGTCGATCTCTCCGCCGAGGATGCTCTTTCGAACGTGGCCCTGCTGCTCATCGCCTCGCCGCAGAAGGACTTCAGCGACGCGGAGCTTGAGAAGATCAACGAATTTGCCAAGGAGGGCGGCAGCCTGTTTATCACCCGCGACTACACCGATCCGCTCGACAGCATGCCCAACTACCTCTCCCTGCTGCGCAGCTACGGCGTTACCCCGCTCTCCGGCATCGTGGTGGACCCCGGCGCCTATCACGAAAATCCGCTGGCCATCGTGCCCTATATGGAGGAGCTGGACATGACGCAGGCGCTGATTTCCGGCGGCATGGACGTGCTGCTCATGCCCGCCGCCTGCGCCTTTGAAACGCCCGGCGAACCGGATCACAGCCTGACGACCGGCACCGTGCTCAAAACCAGCGAACAGGCCTACCTGCGCGATCTGTCCGACGGCAACGACAGCGTGGAGATGCAGCCGGGAGACCGCTCCGGCGAATTGAGCGTGGCGCTCTACGCCCACCGCATGCACGCCAACGGCAATATCAGCCGTCTTTTCATCGCGGGCAGCAGCGGGTTGTTCACCGAGGAATACGTCTATCAGCGCACCTATGTGCAGCAGTTCGTGGTCATGCTCATGGGACAGCTGCTCTCGGACAAGATCGTCACGCTGGACATCATGGCCTCGGCGGCGGTACGGCCCGCGCTGACCGTGGGCAGCCAGACGATGGGGGTCGCGCTGATCATCGCCGTGCCGCTGCTGGTGCTGACGGCAGGCCTGTGCGTGCTCCTGCCCCGCCGCAACCGCTGACAAGGAGGCATCCCATGCAGCATCCCCTCAAAAAACGCCCAAAGCGCCGCCCCCGTCCCCACCTGCTGCTGATTTTGACAGGCGCGGGCGTGGCGCTTGCCGCCGCTGCGCTTTTCTTCCTGCTTCCCGCCATCAAGGAGCGCTTTCCCGCGACCGCGGCCCTGCCCATTGAGACGGGACCGGAGTCGCGCATCCTTTACCTGGGCGATTCTTCCCAGCTGGAGAGCATCGCCGTTTCCCAGACGGACGGGGATAGCTATACCCTGCGCATGCAGGACGGACATCTTGTGCTGGAACGCGGCGACCAGTGGCTGACCGTGAGCGACTATCAGGAAGAGAGCATGCTCAAGGCCGTCACCCAGCTGGTAATGCCCGGCGTCGTGGCCGAAGAGGAGGCCGAGGTGGCTGACCATCTGGCGGATATGGGGCTGGACACGCCCCGCGCCACGGCGCTGGTGCGCTATCAGGACGGCACGGAGATGACGCTGGAACTGGGCGGCGACGTACCCACCACCAGCTATGCCTATTTCCGCTGGTCCGGCGACGACGGCGTGTATATGTGCGATTCCGGGCTCACCGACGCGCTGCTCACCACCGCCACACGGCTTTTGCCCGTAGAGCAACCCCCGCTTTCCAAGGATCTCATCGACCAGATCACCCTTTCCCGTCCTGATGGGGATACCGCCGTTTTGCTTTCCAACGACGGAGAGGGCCACTATACGGGCCTTCTGGTGGAGCCCTATCAGTATCCCGTGGATTCGGAGCAGGCCGAGGCGCTGCTCACCGCGCTGTCCTCCTTCCGCCTGGGCACGCGCGAGGCCGAGGCCAACGCCGAAACCCGCGCCCAGTACGGTCTGGATGATCCGGAGCTGACCCTCTGGCTGCACCAGGCGGCGGGAACCGTCAGCACCGTGGACGAAAACGGCCAGCTGACCGTCGTGGATGTTGAGGAACAGGCCGTCCGGCTGGTCATCGGGCGCGCCGAAGGCGACTTTTTCTACACCTGCGAATATGCGGGCGACTGCTATCTGGTCAGCCGCTTTCTGCTGGAAACGGTGCTGGCTGCCAGCGCCGATACGCTGGTGGCGCGCCAGCCTGCCGACCTGGGCGGGGCGGCGCTCAGCGACATCCTGATTGAGGCTCCGCAGGGGGACCTTCACGTAACCGCCAAATATACCGAACGCGTGCTGCCCAACAACGATATTGAAACCGACGCCGACGGCAACATCGTCTATGATACCGCCGTCACCCTCAACGGCGAGGAAGCCGACGCGGAGCTGCTCACCACCCTGACCACGCGCCTTAACGCCCTCACCATATCGGGCGACCTGACAGACGCCTGGACCGTGCCCGAAGGGGAGACGCCGCGCTGGCGCATCGTGCTGACCACGGTGGGCGGCTCCACGCGCGAGCTCGCCGCCTACCGGCTGGACGCTTTTTCCGACGCGCTGGCGGTGGACGGAGTCGCCATCCATTACGCGCATGAGGAAGCCATCGATCTCATCCTCGCGGATCTGCTGGGCTAGCGCGTTCGTCCGCCTCCAGCACCACCACGATCACGTTGAGCAGCACCGGTCCGGCCAGCAGGCCCAGAAAACCCAGCAGCCGGTACCCCGCGTACATGGCTGCCATCGTCGCCAGCGGGTACAGGCCCAGATTGTGCCCCACGATGCGCGGCTCCAGCACCTGTCGGATGACCACCGTGCCCACATACAGACAGGCCGCCAGCACGCCCAGGCCCGCGTCGCCCGCCACGAAGGCGGCGATGCTCCATGGAATCAGAAACAGCCCGGCCCCCAGCACCGGCAGCGCGTCCGCCACGCCGATGCCCAGGCCGATCAGCAGCCCGTAGCGCACGCGAAAGACGCCCAGCGCGATCATCAGAAACAGCGTGACGGCCAGCGACACCATCAGCTGGCTCCGTATCTGCAGAAGCACGGCCCGCCAGAGCCGGGCGCTCACCAGCTTTCCGCGCCTCATCAGCCCGCCGGGAAACGTCCGGTGAAAAAAGGCCGCGATGCGCGCCCGGTCGGCGGTCATATAGTAGGTGCCCATCACCAGTAGCACCGCGCCGAGCAGCGCATGCGGGATGGAAGCCGCCGTGCTGAACGCCCCGCTGGTCAGCGCGGCCGACAGCGACGCCGCCCAGCCCACGGCGCTCTGCGCCAGAGAGGTGAGCGCGTTGTCCAGCACATCGGGCAGCAGGTCGGGCAGCGCCGCGCGCACCTGATGGTACAGCCCGCGCAGCCAGGGCACGGCCGCCTCTCCCACCCAGGCGGCGGCCTGCGGCAGCGCGCGTACCAATTCGCGCGTAAGGCGCGTGATCAGCACGGTCGCCAGCGCGCCCGCCACGCCGAAAAGCAGCAGCACCCCCAGCGCGGCGGCGGCTTTTCTTCCCAGACGAATACGGCCCTTCGTCACGACCCGGACGAAGGGCTCCAGCATGCGTGAAAACACAAAGGCCAGCGCAAATGGCCAGCAATAGGGCAGAAGGACCAGCGCCAGCGCCATCGCCGCCAGGGTGAGGGCTACCAGCGCCGCCTTGCGCAAAAGGCCGTTCAGCCGGCGGTCCATCGTCTGCAGCCGGCGGGAAAGGGGTTGCTCCATAGGCGTCCTTCCCGGCCGCCTTTCAGCCGCCTGCCTGCCCGGTCCCGTCCCGATGCAGGAAGCAGCCGGGCTCATGGTCGTTGACCACGCCGACGGCCTGCAAATAGCTGTACACCGTTACCGAGCCCATGTAGCGCATGCCGCGCCGTTTCAGGTCGCGGCTGATGGCGTCGCTGAGCGGCGAGGTCGTTCGCACCTCGTCGCCTGAGGGCTGCGGCTCATCGCCGGCAAAGCTGTACAGATAGTTTGCGAAGCTGCCGAACTGGCGCTGAATCTCCAGAAAGCAGCGCGCGTTGACCACCGCCGCCTCGATCTTGCGGCGGCAGCGCACGATGCCCGCGTCCCCCAGCAGCCTTGCAATCTTAGCTTCGTCATACGCCGCAATTTTATGCGGGTCAAAGCCGTCGAATGCCCGGCGGAAGTTCTCCCGCTTGCTGAGGATCACATGCCAGGAAAGCCCCGCCTGAAACGCCTCCAGCAATAGCATCTCATACAGCCGCCCGTCGTCACGCGCGGGCACGCCCCACTCCGTATCGTGATACGCCTGCATCAGCGGGCCTTTGGCCCACGCGCAGCGCGGTTTATCCTGCCGCATGCTTTTCCTCTCCTTCATCTCTGTGCCAGCGCCGCGTCATGCACAGGGCAATGGTTTCCGCATCCCGCGCGATTCCGTCAAACAGGTGCGCCTTCACCGCGCCGGCCAGCACCACCATCATGATGGGGCCCAGAATGAGTCCCGCCACGCCGCCCAGCCGCATGCCCACGAACATGCCGATCAGCGACGCCAGGGGCGACACGCCCAGGTTGGTGCCCAGGAGCGCCGGTTCCGTGACGCGGCGCAGCAGTGAATAGCCCACATACAGTCCCAGGACCAGCCAGCCGTTATGCGGTGCGCCCACCAAAAAGCACACCAGCCCCCAGGGGATGTACATAACGCCGCAGCCGAACTGGGGAATCAGTTCCAGAAGCGCCGCCGCAAAGCCGATGAGAAACGCGTATTCAAAGCCCGCCGCCTGGAAGAACACCCAGGAGATCAGCAGCGCCAGCAGCGAAAAGAGCAGTTGCACCCTGATATAACCCGCCAGCCCCTCCCCCGCCGACTGGCGGAGCAGCCGAATGGAGCGTTCGCCGCCGAAGAGCCGCCGTCCAGCCAGGAACTCACGCCATTTTTCGTAACGGTTGGTGATGAAGATCACGGCCAGCAGCAGAAAATTGGCGTACACAAAGGCATACGGCAGGCCGGCAACCACCGAAAGCGCGCCGTTTACCACGCTCCCCGCAAACTGCATGCCCGCGTCCGACAGCGACTGAAACGCGCTGTTCAGCGATGTACGAAGCGTGCTTCCAATGGCGCTTGGCAGGTTCTGAGCCATGCTCAGCAAGCGGTCGGATGCGATGCGCAGCATATCCACCACGCCCGTGACCACGCCCGGCGTGGCCACCGTAAGCTGTACCACCACAAACGAGCAGATCCAGTACGCCAGCCACATGGCCGCCAGCACCGCCAGCGCCACCCACAGGCCCACCGCCAGCCCGCGCCGCATATGCGTTTTTTCCTGCGTCAGGGCGATCAGCGGCCTGAGCAGCGCCGCCACCGCCAGCCCGATCAGAAAGGGCGAAAGCAGGTCCCACAGCACCGGCAGCAGCACCGTCAGAAACACCGCTGCCAGGGCAACCAACACCCCGCGCCAGAGCATGCGCTCCACGGCGCACAGAACCGATTGCCTTCCAGTCATGACCAACCCGCCTTAGAAATGCCCGCCGCCGCCGCCGTGATGGCCGCCGCCGACGCTCCTATGCACGCCGCTGCCGCCGCCGTGGCCACCGCCGGAGGAACGCGGCGGATCGGGCTTGCGGGCCTGCGTGGTGGTGGTGCGGAGGTAATCGTCCGCCCGTCCGGTGATGGTCACCTCGCAGTTGTCGCGGAAGTGATAGCTGTAGGTGCTGCCCTTGAGGTGGTAACGCCGCTTGACAAAGGCCACAAACACCAGCCCCGCAGCCAGTCCCAGGGCGGCGCACACCGCCGCTTCCATGGCGGTCAGCGCCCTGTGCCGGGAGGTGAGCACCTCCCCGGTGAGGATGTCGTAGCGGTACTGCCCCTCCGGAATCCCGTCCCGCAGGTAGCCGCGTACGCGCTCCATGATTTCCTCCACGGCGCCGACGTAATCGCCCTGCGCCAGCAAGCCCTGGCTGCCGCCGGTCGCCGCGTCGATCCGCGAGCCGGTCAGATAGTCGATCATCTGCCCGCGCGTGTAGATGTACTGATAGCGGTTGTACATGTCGATGTAGTACAGAACGCCGCTGTCCTCGCTGTCCAGTCCAAAGTCGCCGTGGATGTAAAACTCGTCGGCCGCACGGTGCTGCTCCTCGTCCTCCTGCGCCTCGTCCGAGGTGACGACCACAAAGTCCATCCCCGTTTCCTCCTGGAAGCGGGCAATCTCGCTTTCCAGCGCCGCCTCTTCGCTGGCGGTAAACAGGTCCGCCCCGTCATACACGCGCTGCGCCGAAGCCAGCGCGCCCCCAAGCAGCGTAAGCAGCACAGCAAGGGCGATCATGCCCGTCCATCGTTTCGTTCTCATGCCCGTCTCCCTCCGTCAAAACAGGAAGTAGCTCAGCACACAGCCCACAGCAAACACCGCCGCTGCGATGCCCGCCCCCACCAGATACAGCTTTTTCTGGTCGATGGGCAGCTTGCCGCACACCCGGCCCGTACAGCCGTTCATGGCATAGTAATAGGGATGCTGCGGGTTCCTGCGGTTCGGATAGGTCAGCACCCAGGTGGGCAAAAGGAGGTAGCGCGTGGCACTGTCCGTGATTTTGGCGGTGGCCTCGACATCATAGCTGTCGTAATGGAGATCGTCCGCCAGAAGCGGCTTCACATACGACTCAACCTCATGCTCCACATCCTCGCGGATGGAGGCGGCATCCAGGTCGCGCCGCTCGGCGACAAAGCCTGACAGGTACGCCCCTGCAAAGGGCTTCGCGTCCTCCAGCGGGAAGGGATGGATGCCGTCGCTGAGCTTGCGGTCGGTGCTGGAAAGGGCCGGACGCATGATGCCCCGGAATTTGAAAAGGCCCTCGCGCCGCACATGGTAGTGCCGCGTGCTGGTGATGATGTATTTGGGCGTCTCTGCCACGCTGACCTGGCGCCCCTCACCCTCGATGGAGCCCTCCGCCTCGCAGTCGGTCACGAAATGCGGGTAGTACACCCCGCTCATCTCCCGCACCTGCTGCTCGCTGAAAAATCCGCGCGGCACAAAGCGTTTGCCCCGCACCCAGTCCATAAAGGCCGTCACGGCCTTTTTCTGGTCGATGGCAAAGGGCACCACCCCGTCGGGCCGCATATCGTCGGTCAGCCTGCCCTCAAGCACCACGGGGCTGTGGCAGTAATAGCAGTGTGTGGCGACGGTCGTTTCGTCCGTCACGATCTGGCTGCCGCAGCTGGGGCAGTGATAGGCCACCTGTGCGCCATCCGATTCGGGAGCGGCTTGGGACTGTTCCTCTGCCTGCTTCCCCTCGCCGGCCAGCAGCTGGTCCTCCTGAAAGACGGAATGGCAAAACGGGCATTTCCACCGTCCGCCATCGGGGTCAAAGTTCAGATAGCCGCCGCAGCTGGGGCATTTGTAGGTGATGCCTGCCATATTTTCACCTCGTTGGCCGCCTCCTGGGGCGGCAAGTGTATGCGGGGTCATTATACCATAGGCCCCGTGGGAACACAATCCGCTCGACAAAACGGCCCATACCCGGTATAATCAGGTCAGCATGATACGCCCAAGCAACGGATGTCCGTTTGACCCATCTTTATGAAGGAGGTTCTTTCCACATGAGCGACAACGTGCTTGCCAGCTTCACCCCCGCCCGGCGCGAGGAACGCGCCTACGACCGCACCTTCCGCGTGGGCATCATCGGTACGGGATGGATTGCAGAGGCGCACGCCGAAAGCTACCTCAACCAGCCGGATGTCAAGATCGTGGCGCTGGCCGACCTGATCCCCGGCAAGGCGGAGGCCTTTGCGAAGCGCTACGGCCTTGCCGACGCGCGCTGCTATCCCGACCACAAAAGCCTGCTGGCCGGCGAGCAGCTGGACGCGGTTTCCGTGTGCACCTACAACACTGCGCATGCACAGTGCGCCATCGACGCGCTGGCCGCCGGCGTGAATGTTCTTTTGGAAAAGCCCATGAGCGTGACCGTCCAAGAGGCGGCGGACATCATCCGCGCCGAAAAGCAAAGCGGAAAGCTGCTTTCCATCGGCTTCCAGCCCCGCATGGACTTTAACATGCAAAAGATCCGGGAAATCGTGCAAAGCGGCGTTCTGGGCAAGGTGTACTACATTCAGACCGGCGGCGGCCGCCGGCGCGGCATTCCCAACAGCACCTTCATCGAGAAAAAGACCGCCGGCATCGGCGCCCTGGGCGATATCGGCTGCTATTCGCTGGACATGGTGCTCAACGCCATCGGCTATCCCCGCCCGCTGACCGTATCGGGCTACACCTCCGCCTTCTTCGGCCAAAGCGAGCGCTACCAGTACCCGGACGCCTTCCACACCGCCGCACAGAATGCCGCCCGCTTTGACGTGGACGACTTCGCCGCGGCCTTCATCCGCCTGGAGGGCGGCGTGGTGCTGGACTTCCGCATCAGCTGGGCCATGCACCTGGATACGCCGGGCGATACGCTGATTCTGGGCACGGAGGGCGCGCTGCGCATCCCCTCCACGGAATGCTGGAACGGCACCGTGGGCGGTCCCATGAAGCTGTACACCGATGTGGCCGGACTGCAGACGGTAACGGAGCTGCCCATCATCCCCGATGAGGGGCCGGGCCTGTTCGACCGCAAAATCCGTTCCTTCCTCGACGCCATCGAAAGCGGCGGGCCCGCGCCGGTGCCGTCCTCGCAGATCCTCTACAACCAGGCCATCATCGACGCCATCGCCCGCTCCGCAGAGGCGGGGAAAGAGGTAGAGGTCGTCATCCCGGATGTATGACGGTGTGTCAAGCGGAAAGCAAGCGCTTTCCCGGCAAATCGCGGACTCGATCTTACGTTTTCATCGCGGAAACGCCCTTTCCTGCGACGATCAAGAGGGGCGGCAGCAAGAAAGCTGCCGCCCCTTTCCGCTTCGCCGGCAAAGACGGGCGGGCCTGTCAGCGGCGGACGCGGCCCGTTTTTTTGCCGGTGACCGGCCGGGATGGCGCTGCTACTGCTTTTTCATCTGGCGCAAAAACAGAAATACAGCCAAAAGGGTTGTCCCTGCCGCATAGCCCAAAACCCATGGCAAATGCGAAAAGAGGGAGCTATGATCCTGATTCAGCAAGCAACGTTCCAGCTCCACGGCATGGGCAAACGGCAAGGCGTACGCAATGCGCTTGAAGGCGCCGCCTGCCAAATCGAGATCAAACCAGGTGCCCGATAACCAGGCAGACAGATTGATGAACAAAGCTCCGCAAATGCCACTTACCTGCTTTGCATTGAGCACGCTCCCACAGAGCAGCCCCAACGAGATGTACAGCGTTGAGACAGGGAGAATCATCGCGACCGCATACAGTATGCGGATTGTAAGCGGCAGCCCCAGGATGACAGCGGCGGCATAGCAGACAAGGCTTTGAGCCGCTGCAATCGGGAGGAGGGGAAGCACATAGCCGAAAATGAAGTCGGCGGGCGACAGCGGCGTTGTGTAGAGCCGCTGCAGCAGCGCGCTTTCTCTGTCTTTTGAAATCAGTGTGGCAGAAAAGAGGGTGATAAAGGACAGTCCGAAGATTGCAATGCCCGGGGTCAGTTCCTGAATTTCGAACAAATCAACCGGGATATTCGCTTGGATTGACGTCAGCAGCAACAGCAGGACGAGAGGAAATCCCAGGCTGAATATCATGCTGAGGGGATCACGCAGGATTTCTTTTGCGTTGCGTATGGCAAATGCCCGCATTTTCATTTTTTCTCCCCCTTTACCAGCGCAATGAAAGCTTCCTCAAACCGGTCGGTTCCCGCCCGTGATTTCAGTTCTTCCACGGTTCCGACCATCAGCAGCTTCCCGTTTCTCATGATGCCGACGCGATCCGAGAGCGCCTCCGCTTCTTCCATGGAATGCGTGGTCAGAATCATGGTGGTGTTCCCTTTCAGAGAGCGAATGGTGTCCCAAAGCTCGCTGCGGGCCAAAACGTCCAGCCCCAAAGTCGGCTCATCCAGGAATACGATCTCCGGTTCACCGATGAGCGCCATAGCGATGCTCAGCCGCCGTTGCCACCCACCCGATAGTTTCCCGGCTCTCTTTTTCAAGATGGGGCTCAGCTGGAACCGCTGCGCAAGCTCAGCCGTTTTCCGTTCTCGCTTTTCCTTTGAAAACCCGTGGACTCCGCACATCAGCTTCAAATTCTCTTCCACAGTCAAATTGGGGGCTACGGCCGTTTCCTGCGGCGATACGCCAATCAGGCGCTTTACCTCGGCAGCGTCTGATACAATGCTGTGACCGTTGAGAAACGCATCGCCGCTTGTGGGGGCGAGGATGCAGGACAGCATTTTCATTGTCGTCGTTTTTCCGGCTCCGTTTACACCCAAAAGCGATAGCAGCTCCCCGTGTTCCACGGTCAAGTCAAGGCTGTCAACCGCGGTCAGGTCTTTATACCGCTTGGTCAGATGTTCTGCTTTGATTGCATTCATACAAGAGCTTCCTCCTGAGCACCGGAGAGTCGTAACAAAATCGCGTTCCGCCGGCGCTCCTTCATTTCTCCTCTTTTGGATTGGGCATGTCAGGCCCATTCAATATCGTTTTGAACAGCTCAACCATGCCCAGAAAGAATTCTTCTTTCATCAGGGCAATGCCCGGATGCTCTGGCGATTCATCGCCCAGCATAACCAACCGGTCTCCAGCCTTGATATCAAACAGATCCCTGGCCTGCTTCGGAAGCACGATCTGTCCCCGTTCCCCTACACGAACAGTGCCGAAGATGTGCTTTCCCTTGGGCGATATGCGCTGACCAGCCTGGTCCTGATCGTAATAAATAAGATCATTGAGATCTACATCATAAAGCTGCGCCAGGGCGTCGCAGTTTACGATGTCGGGGATGGAGTCACCGGATTCCCATTTTGCTACGGTCTGCCTTGAGACGCCCACCTGTTCAGCCACATCTTCCTGAGAGTATTTGTGCAATTGCCGTAAGACAGTCAAA
>CHCFC05602__coassemble_676_pt1 | contig 15703 bp, 11 predicted proteins | sample CHCFC05602__metabat2_high_PE_021 | metagenome-assembled genome bin CHCFC05602
ATGCTGGATGATAATAAAAGAAAAGAATCTCACTTTTCATTGCGGAAGGAAAACCGTTCCCCTTTTTTTCCCGTCTAATAGGGTGAGGGGGAGAACGCCGTCGATTTCAGCGGCGGAAAGCGCGCAGCCTGTTCCCCTTTTGTCTTACGAAAGGAGCGATCATGTGGATGCCGTAACGTTTCAGGCGGAAGCCATGCGCTGCGAACGGCTGATGTACCACGTGGGCTACTCCATCCTGCACAACGATCAGGATTGCGCCGACGCCGTGCAGGAAGCGCTCACCCGCGCGTGGCAGAAGCAGCACACCCTGCGAATTCAATCGCGTTTCCGCCCCTGGCTGATGAAAATTCTGGTCAATACCTGCCGCGACATGCTGCGCCAGCGCCAGAAGATCCGCTTCGTTCCGCTGGAGGAGGAGATTCTTCCCACGGAGCCGCCCGAGGAGCCTCTGCCGCTCAGGGAATGCATCGACCTGCTCCGGCCCGAATGGCGCATCACCGTGCTTTTGTACTATCTGGAAGGATTCTCCGTCGCCGAGATTGCCGATACGCTGGGCGTGCCGCAGGGCACGGTCAAGACGCGCCTGATGAAAGCGCGCGCCCGCCTGAGCGTCCTGCTCCGCGAGGACTGGGAGGAGGGTGAGCAATGAACGATCGTGAGTTTCGCAACCGTCTGAACCAGGCTTTGCCGGACGCGCCGGAGGTTTTCCACCGCGCCATGACCGACACGCTGAAAACCATCGTGCGGGAGGATGGCAGGCGCCGCGCGGCCTCGGCGCGAAAGCTGCGGCGCACGCTGCTCATCGCCGCCCTCGTCACGCTGCTGCTGGCCTCGGCCGCCGTGGCCGCCTATCACTGGAAGCTGTTTGACGCGCTTTGGTTCTTCAACACCCCGCCCGCCAGCGAAGGGGTTGCCCGGCAGGCCCATCTGTTTGAGGGAACGGTCAACGGCGTGGAGGTTACCGTCAACGAGGCCGCCTACGATGGCCGCACCCTCTACCTGATGTGGACCTACCGCCTGCCGGACGTGGACGTGCCGCTGGGCGTGGCCGAGGACGGCACGCCATTGCCGGGACTTACCGAGGAAATCTCGCAACTGTTGCAAAAGTATGACATGCGGCTGTGGACCGAGCGCATCTGGTTTGACGGCAGGGAGGCGGACATGACCACCGCAGGTTCCGGCGGGATGACCACCGGCACCGCCGAGCCGGGCGTCATCGAGGAATATTTCTACCTGCGGCTGGATAAGGACGATGTGTTCCTGGAGGGCAAGGTGGAAGTTGCCTTGCCCATCGGGCCGCCGCCGGAGGGCTTCTATCCGCCTTCCGAGCACCCGGAAATCTTTGACGAAAACATGCGCATGCGCCTGCCCGACGAGGGTGTCATCACCTTTACGCTGGACGTGACCGGCATGGCGGACCGCGTGGTGACCGAGCATCCGTGCATCCCCGTTACGACGGACCTTGTGACCGCCCAGGTGACCGAGGCCTGCTTCTCGCCCCTGATGACCTACATCACGCTGGACCTGGAGGTCAACCCCGACGCGATGGCCGCCTTCATCGAGGCCAACGGCGACGGCTATTACGACGAAGAGGGGCGGCTTATGTGGTCCTACGGCGGCACGGATGTGTTTGAAGGCTGGCTCTACAGCCTGTCGCTGGTGGACGGTGAGGGCGTGGAGCTGTTCCCGGGGGAGTTTGCGCTTGACGCCCACGGCAACGAAACGGCCGAATTCATCTATCCCGCCCTGTCTCCATTGCCCGACGAATTGTGGCTGGCCCCCGTCGAAGGCGGCGCAGCCGACATGACCGCCGCCGTGCGCGTGCGCTGACGGCATACCGGCGCCGGGCGGCTGTGCGGGCCTTGCCCGCCCTCTGACCCTGTACGCCGTTTGTCTCTGGGAAGGAGCCGGGGCCGATGCATCCGACAGCCAAAGTATCATCGCGCTTGGCCCCATGCCATTGTTTTTCTCATCTCGTGCAGCGCTTGATTGGACTCCCCGAAAACGCAACGGGCAGGCGTGGCCCGTTGCGTTTTTCCATATGCTGCGGACTTGAGAACCCGCCTTCGTTTTCGCAGGCTTGCATTTTTCCCCTGATCGGGGTATACTATCCACGGCCAAGATACAATATGCTACAACTGAACCCGCGGGCATCAGCCCCGGCAGACAACAAAAGGGGTGCCAATCCTGATGAAGCTCTCGGTTTTTAACCCTGTGCTTGGCGAAATGTCCTTTGAAAGCGCCATGCAGTACCTGGCCCAATGCGACGTAGACGCGGTGGAGATCGGCTGCGGCGGCTATCCCGGTAAGGCGCACTGCGATCCTGCCCTTCTTTTGGAGGATGAGGGCGCGCTTTCCACATTCAAGCGTGTGCTGAAGAAAAACGGGCTGGAGCTGGCGGCGCTCAGCGCGCACGGCAACCCCGTCCACCCCGACCCGGAGGTGGCCGAGCGCTTCCGGCAGGACTTTCAAAACGCGGTGCTCCTGGCCGAGCAGCTGGGCGTAAAGCGCATCGTGGGCTTCAGCGGCTGCCCCGGCGGCAGCCCCGGCGACCGAACGCCCAACTGGGTCACCTGCGCCTGGCCGGACGATTATCAAAAGGTTCTGGAGTACCAGTGGGAACAGGTGCTCATCCCCTACTGGCGGAGTGCGGCTGCCTTCGCCGCCGCGCATGGGGTGGAAAAGATCGCGCTGGAGATGCATCCCGGCTTCTGTGTCTACAATCCGGAAACGCTGCTTCGGCTGCGCAAGGCTGTAGGCCCTCTCATCGGCGCGAACTTCGACCCCAGCCACCTGTTCTGGCAGGGCATCGACCCGGTGGCGGCCATCCGCCGTCTGGGCGAGGCCATCTACTTCGTCCATGCCAAGGATACCCGGCTCGACCCCCTCAACAGTCCCGTCAACGGCGTGCTGGACACCAAGCGCTTCACCTGCGAGCAGGAGCGCAGCTGGCTGTTCCGCACCGTGGGCTACGGGCATGACGCGCTGGTGTGGAAGGATATCGTATCCAACCTTCGCCTGGTGGGATATGACGATGTGCTGTCCATCGAGCATGAGGACAGCCTGATGTCCCCCCGCGAGGGGCTGGAGAAGGCCATTGCCTTCCTCAAGGGCGTCCTGATGTATGACAGCAAAAACAACGACGTTTTTTGGGCATAAGCCCGGAAAGGAGCCTACCCAATGGCCAGACTCTTCGGAACCGACGGCGTGCGCGGCATCGCCAATACGGAACTCACCTGCGATCTCGCCTTCCGGCTGGGGCAGGCCAGCGCCTATGTGCTGGCCAGCGACGTGCACCGCCCCACGATCCTTGTGGGACGCGACACGCGCCTGAGCGGCGAGATGCTGGAAAGCGCGCTGGTCGCCGGCATTTGCAGCGTGGGCGCGCGCGCGGTGCTGGTGGAGGTGCTGCCCACCCCGGCCATCGCCTATCTCACCCGTTTTTACGAGGCCGACGCGGGCGCGGTCATCAGCGCCAGCCACAACACCGTCGAGTACAACGGCATCAAGTTCTTTGACAAGAACGGCTACAAGCTGCCCGACGCCATTGAGGACCGCATCGAGGAAATCGTGACCGGCGGCATGCCTACCGATTTTGAAATGCCCATCGGCGAGCGCGTGGGCCGTCCCGTGCGCCAGCGCAACGCCACCCGCCGCTATGTGGACTTTGTCAAGGAAACCACCAATGTGCGGCTGGACGGTCTGCATGTGGTGCTGGACTGCGCCCAGGGCGCCAGCTACGAGGTCGCGCCCATGGTGTTCAAGGAGCTGGGCGCGAAGGTGAGCTGCTACTACCATGAGCCCGACGGCACCAACATCAACGACAACTGCGGCTCCACCCATCCGCGCCGCCTGTGCGAGCTGGTGCGCGAGCTGGGCGCGGACGTAGGCTTCGCCTTCGATGGCGACGCCGACCGCCTGATGGCTGTGGATGAACGCGGCCAGCTCATCAACGGCGACCAGGTGATGGCCATGCTGGCCCTCCATCTCAAGGAGCAGGGACGGCTTCGGCAAAACACCATCGTCGCCACGGTCATGAGCAACATGGGGTTGGACATCGCCATGAAAAAGCATGGCGTCAAAATTGAAAAGACCCGCGTAGGCGACCGCTATGTGCTGGAAAAGATGCTGGCTGACGGCTATGTGCTGGGCGGCGAGCAGAGCGGCCACGTCATTCTGCTGGATTACAACACCACCGGCGACGGTCTGATCACCGCCGTACAGGTGATCAGCGCGATGGTGCAGGCGCAGCGCCCCCTGAGCCGCCTGGCCGGGGTGATGCAGATGATGCCCCAGAGCCAGTATGCCGCCAACGTGGATGACAAAAAGAAATATGACTTTGACAAGAACGAGAAGATCATGCAGAAGATCGCGGAGCTGGAGCGAAAATACAAGGACAAGGGCCGCCTGGTGGTGCGCGCCAGCGGCACCGAGCCGCGCGTGCGCGTGATGATCGAGGGCCCCGACCAGCGGGAGATGGACCGCGACGTTTACGCCCTGAGCAAACTCATCGAGCACGAGCTGCGCGGCTGAACGCCCGCGAACATGATTTGCCCGGCCTGTAAAGGGGCCGGGTGCTTTTGTTTCGGGTCCCGGAAGGGATTCCCATCTCCGCCCGTTATATGGGCAAAGGGGGATTGTTCCGATGAAACGAACGCTCGCCGCGCTGGCGCTGGTCATCGCCCTGACCTGCGCGCTTCCCTGCGCCCGCGCGCAGGAGGTACCCGAAGATATCCTCCGCTGGATGGCGGAACGCGGCTATGAAAACGAATCCTGGGATTCTCTGCTGTTTGATCTGCCGGACGGCAGTGCCTACGCTTTTTTGCTGAACGATTGGAGCCTGTACGGATTTCTTCAAAAGGACGGCGCGTGGAGCAACTTTTCCTCCGGCTCGGCCATGGAAGGTCATGCGGACCTGCGCTTTGAGCGCCACCGGCAGGGGCAGTCCCGCGCGGACGGCTCCGCATGGCCGGACGATCTGGGCTTTGACATCGTCAGCGAGGACGGCTCGCGGCTTTCCTACCGCTACGACGGGCAGTGGTTTTCAATCTGCGGCTGGTATGATCCCCAGCGCTATTCCGGCGAGGTGATCGTGCAGGGCACGCGGCTTAGCTATTACGAGGGCGGCGCCCAGCCCGTAGCGAGCGTGGACGCGGGCGACGCGCTGCTTTCCTGGATCGGGGATTTCAGGTGGCACCCCGCCACGCCCGCGGAGGCGCAGGCGCGGGAGAGGCTGCTGGAGCCAAATGTGCGGGACGCCTTTGCGGGCTATACGCTGCAAAGCTATGATCCATACAATTTTGGCACGGGGGTCAATGCGGCCTACCTGCGCATTTCGGACGGGATGCTATCCATCCGCCGCGCCACGTTCACGCTGGAGGGCGAAACCGTAGTGGATTCCATCCCCGTGCCGCTGTCGGAAACGCTGCTGGCCCGGCTGGAGACGGAGCCGGTCTCCGATCTCATCGACGCCAGCGGCTGGGGCGATACCTTTCTGACGGACGATGCGCTCGACACCGGCCGCCTCCCGGTCGCGGGCACGGTGCTTGTGTCCGATTTGCAGTCCGGCGGCCTGGTACTGCTGGTGGAGGATGCCGCGGGAGACCGCCGCCTGCAGGTGATCGCCCTGAACGACGACGGGACCTACCGCCAGAGCTGCCTGACCGCCCCGCTGCCCCCGGACACCACGCTGGACCTGTTCCACACAACGGACGGCGAGATCAACTTTTCCTGGGACGAACAGCATGCGCAGGCGGGCTATGCGCTCGGCCCCGACGGCGAATGGCGGCTCGAATGGGCATGGATTCCTGGCGAAGCGGGAACCCTTGAGTACTCATGCCGCTTCTGGGGCTTTTCCGTATGGCCGCAGGAGGAGGAGAACGACGGTATGTTTGTGGGCGATCTTGCGCAGATGGTCCTTGACGGCGCGGACCTCACCACCCTGCCGGGGACCAGGGAGGCGCTTGCCGCGGCCCTGAACCGCGACGGCTGGGCGGTGGTGCGCAATCCCGACCCCGCCGACCGCCTGCACCTGCGCGTGCAGCCGGACCGAAGCGCTGAATCGCTGGGCAAGTTCTACAATGGCACGCCCCTTAGCGTGCTGGGGCAGGAGGGCGACTGGACGCGGGTCGCGCTGGGGCTGGACGGGCCGGAGGGGTGGATGATGACGCGCTATCTGGCCTTCGGCGGTGAAATGGACGAGGTCGAGCCCGTTTTTCCGCAACTGATGTATGTTTTGGAGCAGGAGGAACGCCAGCCCGCCTATTCCACCCCACGCAAGGGCATAGAAAAGGAGCTGGCGGGGAGCATCTATGTTGTAGGCGTCGTGGAGGATGAATTCTACATCCTTCTGACCGATCTGGGCGACGCGGGTTATGTGCCGCAGAGCTGGCTGTGGGAAGGCAACGGCTGACGAAGGGAGCGGATTTGCGTGAAAAAAGCACTCCGCGTCCTTTGCGCGGGGCTGGCCTGCTGCTGCCTCCGGACCGCGCCGGCCTTCGGCGAACAGATCTCCCGGCCCGAGGCGGCGGCCTTCTTTCCCGGCTACACGCTGCGGACCTACGGAAGCTACCATCCCCAAAGCGAGGTCTATGCCGACTACAGCCGCATCGAGGATGGCGTTCTCCATGTAAGGCGCGCAGTGTTTCCACCGGACGGCAGACAGCCGCAGGTTGAGGACTGTCTGCCCGTGCCGCTGTCCGGGGAACTGCTTCGGCGGCTGGAACGCGAGGGCTTTGACGCCTTGCTGGAGGCCGCGCCGCAGAGCGAACTGTTTCTGACGGACGCCGCCTTTGACACATCGATCCTTCCCGTCACGGACCGGGTGCTGGACAGCTGCCTGCAAACGCGGTCGCTGATTTTGCTCACGCAGGATGCGCAGGGCGTCCGCCGCCTGCAAATCGTAACGGAAAGCGACGGGCGGTACGCCGTGGCCCGATCGCCTGCCCTGCCTCACGACGCGCGGCTGGACCTGTCAAACACGGGAGACGGCGGCCTGTGCCTGCGATGGGACGATGCGCACAGCCTCGCATGCTACCGTCTGTCGGCGGACGGAAGCTGGGTTTTGACCTGGGCGCAGTTTTTCAGCGCGCCTGCCTTTGATTTCGAGAACGGCTTTTGCGGGATCTGGTGCTCCCGCGCACGGGATGACGGCAGTACGACCGGGCTGACGGTCGGCACGCTGGATGGCGCCCGCCTGCTGGAGGATGGCGTGGACGACCTTCCCCGCAGCGAGGACGCGCTGCTCGCTTCTCTCCGTCGCGAGGGCTGGGCCGTGGTCCGCGCGTCCTCGGCGACGCTCCGCGCCTGTTCCGACCGGGACGCGCCGTCGCCGGGCGCCCTCTTCTGCGGCACGCCTGTGCGCGTCCTGAAGGAAGCGGAGCAATGGTGCGAGGTAGCAGTGGGCATGGATGACCGCCTGTCGAGCTGGGTTCCCAGGGAACAGCTGGCCTTTGGACACGATATGGACCAAGTCAAAAGCGCCTTTCCCCAGAAAATCCTCCGCGAGGAATGCCGGAGACGCCCCATGTACGCATCCCCCGACATGCAAAGCACCTCCCTGCCTGAGGAAGGCGCGTGGCTGGTGGGAACGGCCGGGGATAGCCTGTACATCCTTCTGACCCGCATGGGGGAAACGTTCTTCGCGCCGCAGGCATGGTTTGAAGAAGGGCACGGCTGACAGGCCGTGCCCTTCTTCTTCTCTTCCCGCTGCCTATTCGATGCGGTTCAGCCATTCGTCCGCCGCGCCAAGCAGCGCGGCGGGTTCGTTTTTCACCCGGCCCTCCGCCGCCATGCGCCACAGGGCTTCCAGCAGGCGGCCCATCTGCCGCGCAGGCACGCCCCGCGCGGCCAGCAGCGGCATCAGCGCGTCCCCGCCGACGGCCAGCTCCCTGAGCGACCACGGCGCATCCCGCAGCGCATCCAGCGCCCCTGCCGCGCGCGCCTCGCCCGCCGCATCTCCAAGCGCATGGAAGGCGGCCGCCGCATAGGCCACCGCATCGCGGCCCAGCTTCACCGCTTCAAAGGCGTCATCCTGTTTCTTCGCAAAATGGCGCAGCGCCGCCGCATAGCGCGCCGCCAGTGCCGCGTCGCGGGTGGAAAAGCGCAGGCGGAGCAGTGCGTTTTGCATATCGGGCGGCTCCATCCCCCGCAAAAGCAGCGCCAGCCGGCCTGCCAGCGGCGCTTCCTCCCAGTCGAGGGCCGCCAGGGCTGCCACCGCCTCCGCGTCATAGGGCGCATCCAGCAGGTAGGGCCATGCCCCGCAGTCCCGCAGGGTTTTGAGCCCGCTGGCCGTAGCCGGGACGCGGCGCCGGAGCAAGGGATAGCGCAGGTCGGCCAGAAGGGTCTTCTGGAACTCGTCCCGCAGACGCTCGCGGGCGATGTCCCTGAGCAGCGGCGCATGCCGTGTCAGGCTGTCCAGCAGGGCAGGCGTGGGCGCAAGGTCCAGCTCGGCCTGAAAGCGCGCCGCGCGCAGGATGCGCAGGCCGTCGTCCCGAAGCACACGGTCCGGGTCCGGGGTCACGGTATGCAAAACGCCCTGTTCAAGGTGCCTGACTCCTCCCGTGGGGTCGATGACCGGACCCAGCGCACCGTCATCAATGCGGCGATACAGGGCGTTGACGCTGAAATCGCGGCGCAGCGCATCCACACCGATGTCCGTAGTGAAGCGCACGGCATCGGGCCGATGCCCGCAGCGGTAGCTGTCCTCGCGGAAGGTGGTGTACTCGGCCATGTGCCGCGCGCCGTCCGCGTCCGTCACATGCAGCTCCACCGTTCCGAAATGCGCCGCGCGCAGCACCGCGCGCACCTCCGTGCCCTCGCACAGCGCCATCACCCGCTCCGGCCGCGCCGGGCCGCACACGTCCACGTCGGACAGGGGCAGGCCCATCAGCGGGTTGCGCACCGCGCCGCCCACCAGATAGACCGTCTCCCCCGCCCGCTGAAAAACGCGCGCCACGGCCAACAGCCATGGCGCGCCCGTCAATGCGTCTTTCTTCATCGCCGCTCGCACAGGTGCTCAAACTCGTCCAGCTCCGCGCGGAACACGTCCAGCGCGCTGCGCCAGTAGTCCACGCTGGCCACGTCGATGCCCACGCCCGCCGCCACGTCGCGCACCAGGCCGCTCCCGCAGGAGGCCAGCAGGGCGTCGTAGTCGGGCATGAAGGAAGCGCCCTTCTCCAGGTATTTTTTGAACACGCCCAGGCCGAAGAGATGGCCGAAGGCATAGGGGAAGTTATAGAAGTGCAGGCCCACGCTGTAATAGTGGCTCTTGTTGATCCACATGCCGGGGTGCAGCGCATCGGGGTCCAGCCCGTCGCCATAGCTCTCCCGCTGCGCATCCAGCATCATGCGGTTGAGTTCCGCAGCCGTGGGAATATGGGTCTTCCGGGCTTCAAACACCGCGTTTTCAAACAGGAAGCGGCTGTAGATATCCACGATGACCTGCGTGGCCTCCATCATGCTGTTTTCCAGAAGCGCGAAGCGCGTCTCGTCGTCGGCGGTCTTGCGCACCTCATGGCTGAGCAGCGTTTCGTTGAAGATAGAGGCAGTTTCCGCCAGCGGCATGGGCGGATCGGCCATCAGCACGGGCACGCGCTCCAGACATACGTTGTGCCAGCCATGGCCCAGCTCGTGCGCCAGTGTGCTCACGTCGCTGAAGCTGCCCACGAAGTTGGTCAGCACCCGGCTCATCCTCATCTGATGGAAGCCCGCGCAGAACGCGCCGCCCTCCTTGCCCTCGCGGGGATAGAGATCAATCCAGCGGTTCTCAAACGCCTGGTCGATGAAGCGGCCCATTTCGGGGTGTACCTGCGAAAAGACGCGCACCAGCAGCTCCCGCGCCTCCTCAGCCGTATACCGTTTGGTATCCCGTCCCATGGGCGCGAACAGGTCATAGAAGGGCAGGCCGTTCGTGTGGCCCAGCAGCTCCGCCTTTTTGCGCAGGTAGCGGCGGAAATCCGGCAGCGCCTCGCGGATGGCGGTCCACATGGCGTCCAGCGTCTCACGGTCCATGCGGCTTTCGTCAAGCTGCTGCGTGAGCACGTCGGAGTATCCCCTGGCCTCGCACATGGTGAGCGCCTCGCCCTTGATGCAGCTCAGGCAAAAGGCCATGGGCGTTTCAATTTTCCGGTAGCTGGCCAGCTCCGCCTCATAGGCGGCCTTGCGCACGGCAGGGTCCGGATCATAGGCCATGCCGCGCACCGCGGGCAGAGGCTGGGCCTTGCCGTCCAGGTCCACCGTATGCGTGCCGATCAGCCGGTCGCGCAGCTTGGAAAACGCGTCTCCCCCATCCAGCGACATGCGAAGCATCCACTTTTCCATCTCCGCGGGCAGCATGTGCGCCGACTGCCGGGCCATTTCCCGCAGGATGAAGCCGTTTTGCCGCAGCGTCTCGCGGCATTCGACCAGCTGATCCAGGCCGCTCACGCCGCCCACATGGCGCACGCACCGGCTCTGGCACAGCTGTACCTCCACCATCAGCGCGCTCAGCTCGTCCATCAGACGGAGCGCTCCCGCGTTTTCCGCATCCGCCGCCAGCGTCAGTTCCGCATAGCCGAAGGCCCGGCACAGGCGGTTGGTCATGTCCTCCAGGCAGGCGACCATCGCCTCCAGCCGGTCCTCCTCCGGACGGTCCTGCGAAAGCAGGGCTTCCATACCCTCCGCCGCCGCGCGGATCGCGTCGACATCAGCCCGCAGGGCCGGATCGTCAAACCCCTGATAAAATACGCTCAAATCCCAGGTTCCGTCGTTCACGGATTGCGCCTTCCTTCCCAAAAAGCCGTTATTTCTGCGCTTCGTTTTGCTTGAGCTTGCTCTCCTCCAGGGCCAGCAGGCAGGTTTCCTTGCTGCGCTCGATATGCTTGCGCATCAGCTTTTCAAAGGATTCCAGGTCCTTCTGCTCCACGTAATCCACCAGCTGATGGTGCTCGCGGTGCGCCGCGTGCCGCCGCGTTTCCCTTGCGATGGACAGCGCCGAAAAACGCGTGATATACTGATCCTGCCCCTCGATGACGCGCAGGATGCGGTTCATTTTGGACAGCCGTGTCAGCTGCGTATGGAAGGCGCGCGCGCGGGGCGAGAGCGCCTCGATGTCTCCCGCCTCGTCAAAGGCATCCATTTCGTGAAGCAGGGCACGGAGCGAGCGGATGTCCTCGGCGGTGGCATTGCGGATGATCGCGGGCAAGGTCAGCATTTCCAGGGCATTGCGGATGGTGTAGATCTCCTCCACATCCGCGATGGTAAAGGCGCGCACCACCACGCCCCGCCGGACCACATACTCCACCAGCCCGTCGCGCTCCAGCTTGCGCAGGGCCTCGCGCAGCGGCGTGCGGCTGATGTGCATGCGCTCGGCATATTCGGTTTCCACAATGCGCGACCCCGCCGGGATCTCTCCCGTGACGATCGCGTTTTTCAGGGTTTCGTATGCCACCTCGCGTATCGGCTTGCTTTCCATTGACGGGGCCAGACTCATCGGTACCATCAGGCCGCCTCCCTGTACTTTCTTTGTATTTCTTTTTCATTGTAGTACGGGGTGCGGCGGATTGTCAAGGCTGGATTGGATGCAGCCGAAAACGGCCCCCGTTCGCGGAACGGGAGCCGGTATGCAAACGCGGACGAGCCGCGGAGTTTTTTGTCGCGCCCGGAAGCGGAGGGAACGCCGCGCGGGGTCAAAGAGGCGCAAAACCGCCCAAAAAGCAACCGCCGCACAGCCGGAACCATCCGGAGCAGGTACCGTATCTCTTGCGCAAGAGCTTCCCTTCGCACCGCTTCCGCAGCGCATTTCGTCTTGATCGACGATGTAAGGATACCAAATGATTATGGCGGCGCTGTGAACAGAAACCGAACAATTGGAGAATAACGGCATGCGGGCGCGTGAAGAGCAGAAGCAGGCATCATGGATTGACGCACACATGTGTCACGGCTCCAATGAGGCGGCCATCCTGAAGGATGGGGCTTCCGCTCATGCCCTGCACGATGCCGCCCGTGCGCTTCAGAAGCTCCGGGTCGGTCACGCGCAGCACCATGCTGCGCTGCGCGGGCTGGGACTGCCGGGCCACCTCGACGATTTCCACGTCGTACTCGCGCATGCCGTCGGTCCCCACAGTGGAAAGGATGGTTGCGGGGCCGGTGTGCACCGCATCTCGCCGGCCGATGGGCACGCCGTCGGGATAGAGCGGATGCTCCGGAATCTCCTCCAGTTCCCCGTAGATGCCGTACTGGTTGTTGAGAAAGATGTCGCCAAGCACCCGGTTTTCCCTCAGGAAGCTCCCCTTGAGCTCCCCCGGAAACCCGGACTCGCCCTTGCGGACATCCACCACATCCGCCTGCATGATCTGCCCCCGGCCTACGGTCAGCACCTGCTGGGTGTCGCTGTCGGTGATGGCGTGCCCCAGCGCCCCGAAGCGCGCGTCGCCGCCTTCCTCCAGCGCGCCATAGAAGGACAGGGTTCCCACGCCCGCGGTGCTGTCGCGCACCCAGGCGCCGATGCGGTAATCGCCGCTCTGACCGTCACGCTGAGGCGTAAGCGTCACTTCCAGCGTGCTGTCTCCCCGTCGAATGGTCAAAGGCAACGGCGCCTCTCCCATGGCGGCCACCATCTCCGTCAGCTGCGCGGCGCTTTCCAGCGGCTTGCCGCCCGCCTGGGTGATCAAATCGCCCGCCTTCACCCCCGCCAGCCGCGCCGGGCTGTAGGCGCCGCTGAGGTCGCTGGTCCCCACCACCAGCACGCCCTGGGTATGCAGCGCCACACCCACCGCCTGTCCGCCCGGATAGAGGCGCAGATCGTCGCTGATGTCGATTTCCACCTCGCGCAGGGGCAAAAGGCCCAGAAAGCTGATGGTGGCGGTGCTGGTTCCCACGCCTTCCTCCAGCGTTTCATCCAGGGACGCCCCTGCGGACACGTCCTCCCCCGCCTCCACCGTCAGGGGAAAGGGCGCCTCCAGCACGGCACGCTGGCCTACCGCCACGCTGAGCCTGTCGGGCAAAGTGCGCAGCAGCTGCGCCTGCGGGGAAAAGTACACCACGAGCAGAAAGGCCGACAGCAGCCAGCCGATGGTTTTTTGGAGCCGGGTGGGTGGTTTTCGCATGAAAACGCCTCTTTCTGATCTTGCTTCGCAGGGAAGTGTTTGCAGAAAGAGGCGTTTTTCATCGTGGTAAAGTTTGTGGTTTTGGCTGGCCGGCTCAGACGGAATGCTTCACGCGGTCGCGCTCCTCGGCGCGCTTGCCATTGTTGAAGCGGTCCAGCGTGCCCACCAGATACCCCGTGATGCGGCGAATGCGCTCAAAGGCATGGCCGTTTTCGCTGCGCCCACACTTGGGGCAGGTGTCGCCGATGATGCCGTTGTAGCCGCAGTCCGGGTCGCGGTCCACGGGATGGTTGATGCTGCCGTAGCCGATGCCCACGTCATGCATATAACGGACGACCTTCTCAAAGGCGTCCAGATTCTTGGTGGGATCGCCGTCCATCTCGATATAGCTGATATGGCCGGCGTTGGTCAGCGCGTGATAGGGCGCTTCGATGGCCAGCTTCTCAAACGCGCTGATGGGGAAATACACCGGCACATGGAAGGAGTTGGTATAATACTCGCGGTCCGTGATGCCGGGGATGACGCCGTACTTCTCGCGGTCAATGCGCACGAAGCGACCGCTGAGGCCCTCGGCGGGCGTAGCCAGACAGGTGTAGTTGAGCTTTTCCTTCTGACTGAGGTCGTCGCAGTACTTGCGGATAAAGCCCACGATCTCCAGGCCCAGGTTCTGGCTGTTGGGGTCCTCGCCGTGATGCGTGCCGCGCAGGGCCTTGAGGCACTCGGCCAGGCCGATGAAGCCGATGGAGAGGGTGCCGTGCTTGAGCACCTCACGCACGCTGTCGTTCCAGTCCAGCTTTTCGGAATCCAGCCACACGCCTTCACCCATGAGGAAGGGGAAGTTGTAGACCTTTTTGTTGGCGATGATTTCAAAGCGCTCCAGCAGCTGCTCATGCACCAGGTCCAGCGTGCGCTCCAGCTCCTCGAAGAACCACTGCACGTCGCCCTTGGCCTTGATGGCGATGCGAGGCAGGTTGATGGAGGTGAAGGAGAGGTTGCCACGGCGGGGGCAGATCTGCCGGGTGGGATCGTAGACGTTGCCGATGACGCGGGTGCGGCAGCCCATGTAGGCGATCTCGGTTTCGGGATGGCCCTCCTTATAGTACTGCTTGTTGAAGGGCGCGTCCACGAAGCTGAAGTTGGGGAACAGGCGCTTGGCGCTGGTGCGGATGGCCAGGCGGTACAGGTCGTAGTTGGGATCGCCGGGATTGAAGCTCACGCCTTCCTTGACGCGGAAGATCTGGATGGGGAAAATGGGCGTCTCGCCGTTGCCGAGGCCCGCCTCGGTGGCCAGAAGGACGTTTCGCATCACCATGCGGCCCTCGGGCGAGGTATCCATGCCGTAGTTGATGGAGGAAAAGGGCACCTGCGCGCCCGCGCGGCTGTTCATGGTGTTGAGGTTGTGGATGAGCGCCTCCATGGCCTGGTAGGTGGCCTTGTCGGTCTCCTTCTCGGCATGCTCACGCACAAAATCCAGAACGCGGGTATCCGTTTCCTGGCTGGCGGCGGGCATGGCCTGAGCGATCTTCTGCATCAGCGCGCGGTCATAGTCGGGATCGGCAGCCAGGCCGGGCTTTTTGCCGGTTTCCTGCTCCAGCTCCTCCAGGATGCGGGCGGCCACGCTTGCCGCGTCCTCGACGTCGCCCAGCAGCTCCAGCGCGCGGGCCAGATTGTCGCGGAAGCGCTTGAAATAGGTCTTTTTGACGCCCGGCGCCATGCCGTAATCAAAGTTGACCACGCTCTGGCCGCCGTGCTGGTCGTTCTGGTTGGCCTGGATGGCGATGCAGGCCAGCGCGGAATAGCTGTAGATGTCGTTGGGCTCGCGCAGCACGCCATGGCCTGTGGAGAAACCCCCGCTGAACAGCTCCAGCAGATCGATCTGACAGCAGGTGGTGGTCAGGGTGTAGAAGTCCAGATCATGGATATGGATATCGCCGTCGCGGTGCGCCTGCGCGTGCCGCGGATTGAGCACGTACATCTCGTAGAACTGCTTGGAGCCTTCCGAGCCGAACTTGAGCATGCTGCCCATGGCGGTGTCGCCGTTGATGTTGGCGTTCTCGCGCTTGATGTCCGAGTCAATGGCGTCCTTGTAGGCGATGTCCTCGAAAATCTTCATCAGGCGGGTGTTCATCTCGCGCACGCGGCTGCGCTCCGCGCGGTAGAGGATGTAGCTCTTGGCCGAGCGCACAAAGCCGCGCTCAATGAGCACGCGCTCCACCACGTCCTGTACCTGCTCCACGGAGGGCACGGCGGGCAGGTTTTCATCCCGCTCGATTTCCTGAACGACGACGCCGGCCAGCTCCTGTGCCGTCTCCTGCGATTTCTGGCTGCCGCTGGCCATGAAGCTCTTTTCGATCGCCTGCTCGATCTTCTCCTGATCAAAGGGAACTACGCGCCCGTCGCGCTTTTTAATGGATGTAATCATATGCCCGACGCCTCCATAAATTGTTACATAACGTGTGGGCCGCCTTCTCCCCAAGACAGGGGGTTTTTGAGCGAGCACCACCATTATATTGTGCTTATCTGATAAAGTCAACACTAAATATTGATTTAGAAAATGTAATGTTTTCCAGTTTTTCAGCTGCAGAAATTGTCGAAACCCGCGGTATTACTCGAAAATA
>CHCFC05602__coassemble_695_pt1 | contig 15411 bp, 16 predicted proteins | sample CHCFC05602__metabat2_high_PE_021 | metagenome-assembled genome bin CHCFC05602
CTTAAGCTTCTGGCGGAAAAGGCCGCCGCAGGCGGACTTTTTCGACAAGCTGAGGCGCGGCCCATGGCCGCGCCTTTCATGATCCCCTGACCTGCTGCCGGTCCAACAGCAGCAGCACCATCACGCTCATATCATCCCTCGGCACGCCGCCTCCGGCCAGCAGGGCATTGCGGAGCAGGGCATCGGCCATGCGCTGCGGCTGGATGTAGAGGCTGTCGGTCAGGGCCTGGGTAAACTGCTCGTCCGTTTCAAAGGCGTCGGCCACACCGTCGCTGACCATGATGAGGATGTCGCCGCTGTGCAGGCGGTACTGCGTGGAGGTGGCTGCCGCTTCCTCCACGATTCCCAGCGGCAAAGACGCTCCTTCCACCTTCTTCATATGGCTGCCGCGCACCACCCACGAGGCACATGCGCCCAGTTTTTCGGAATAGACGTTGCCTGTCCACAGATCCACATCCGCCAGATCCACGGTGGAGAAGCGCTCCTCCTCCTGGATGGAAAGCATGATGCCGTTCACCGCCGTAATGGCCTGACGGCGCGTATATCCCGCCTCCAGCAGCAGCGTAAGCAATTCGAGGGTTTTTTCGCTCTGGCGGTGCGCCTCCTCGCCGTGTCCCATGCCGTCCAGCAGCATCAGCAGCAGTCGCCCGCCCTCGCAGCGCTTGGCCGAGCATGCGTCGCCGCATACCCCCTCCCGCTCGCCGCGCTCGCCCGCGCACACCGACGCCATGCCCACCGAGGCGCTGTAGAGCGGAATCTCCTCCAGCTCCACGCGGCCGCGTCCCGCACGGGTGATGGACAGCGGCAGGTCCTCTTCCTTGGACAGATAACGCAACAGCATCTCCAGCGGTTTCTGCACCGGCATCATGCCGTCGGTTTCCAGTGTGGCCTGAAGATGGCCGTCCACCCGCCGCGCATAGCTGAGCCGTGCCGGTACGTTGAGCTCTTCCAGCGCCAGGTTGAGGATATGCGCCGCCTTGAGGTCGTTGAGGCTTTCTCCGCCGGCCATCGTCCCCAGCTCTCCCAGCGTGCCCGACAGCGCCGCCAGGTGCGTCAGGGTCAGCTCGCGTTCATAGCGCGCTTTCCGGATCCCGGCCTCCCGCCGCTTCAGAGCCACCAGCGCCTCCTGTGCCGTCTCCTCGATGGCATCGGCCCGCAGGCAGCCGTGTTCGGCCAGGGCGGGAAGGTTTTCCTCGTCCACTTCCTCGCCGCGCTCCACCCGCTCCATCATCTCCGCGAGCAGGCGTTCCGTCTTTATGCGCCCCTTGCCCCAACAGAGCTCACGGTTGGCACAACGTGCGCAGAGCAGCTCGCCCAGCTCCTCGCCGCTGGTAAACGCCTGGCTGCCCGGGTCGGGCAGGGCTTTGGCCAGCCGTTCCAGCGCATCGCGCATATGCGCGATGCGCTGGGTCACAAACGCGGTTTCCATGCTCCGAACGCCCGGCTCCGGGCCGCGCGCAAGGGCGCGCACGCGTTCCAGCACCCACCCGGGCAGCAGCGCATAGGCCGCCGCGCCTGCCAGCACCGCTGCAAGCGAAATCGTCGGGCCGCTCAGCGGCGTCAGGGAGTATCCAACCGCCCAGCCCGCCACAGCCGCCGGGGGCATCAGCCAGCGCCGCCGCTCTACCGCCGGGAGGCCGCACAAAAGGCCCATCACCGACAGCGTCGCCGCCATGCGCACATCATGCCCGCCCAGCGCCAGCGACAGTCCGCACAGAAGCCCCGCAGCCACGCCATAGACCGGGCCGTTTGCGGCGGCATACGCCACGGTCATCCATACGGCGGCGACTTGTCCCAGGTTGAGCGCGCCCATCCAGAAATAACCCATTCCACCTACCAGAAGCAACCCCAGCGCCGCAACGCACGTTCTCTCCCGCGTGCAGGTAGGCGCAGCGGTAGAAGCCATGCCGTCCATCGCGCTGCGGAAAAAGGCAGCGCTCAGCATGCCCAGCGGCACCGCCGCCAGGCTGAGCAGCACCTCCAGCGGCGCATGGCCGGCCAGCGCCGCAAATACCCGCGGCATCATCGCCAGGCCGCCCAGCGCCGCCGTTTCTATGCCGGGTCGCGGGCGGCAGCGGCGCAGCACCAGCCACAGCCCCGCAATTCCCACATACTGCCACACGTCCGGCTCAAGCCCCCACAGCGCCCGCACCGCCAGCGACGCACCCGCGCCGGCCAGCATCAGCGCCGTGGGTTTTTCCGCACGCGCGAGCAGCAGCGCCGCAGCAAAGGGAGACGGAATGCCGAACCACCGCACAAAGGTAAACAGAAAGACCATCAGGGCCTGTCCCGCAGGCCGCGCCGCGCTGCGCACGAACGTCATCAATCGCCTTCCCGCGCGCCGTGCGCCTTTTCCTCTGCGCTCGACCGCCTCCTGCGGCCGGGCTGTTGAAGTCTCCATACGCCGCCTCCCCATGCCAGTGTACAGCCAGTATAGCCAGCGCAGTTTTCGCGCAGTGTCGGTTTGAGGCGCGAAGCCTGTCAAACATCCCGCAGAATACGCCATTCTTCGCGCCGTATAGGAGCGGTCCGTGCGGCGCAAGCTAGGGGCGAACCTATCCAGGCAGGAGGAACGCACGTATGGAGAATCAGAAAAAATGGGCCGGATGGCTCATCGCCGGGCTGGTGGCGGCGGTTGCCGTGGTTGCCGTCGTGATGACGACGGGCACGGCGGAGCCTCCGGCGGCCAGCCCAACCCCCATGGTCACCTCGTCGCCGGCGGTCAGCCCGTCCCCGGAGGCGGCGCAGCCCACCGAATCCCCCATGGCCGCGGGCCGTATCGCCAACGCCAGCGCCATCGGCTATGCCGGTCCCGTGCTGGTGCGTCTGACGCTGGATGACGCCGGCGCGATTTCCGCCATCGACGTGGGCGGCGCCCGGTTTCTGGAAACGGAGGGCGTGGGCAGCGGCGTGCGCGAGGAGGCGTTTACCTCGCAATTCATCGGCAAAACGCCGCCGCTTGAGCTGAATCAGGACATCGACGCCGTCTCCGGCGCCACCCTCTCCAGCCAGGCCGCGGTGGACGCGGTGAACGAGGCTTACGCTTTTTTGGAAACGCGCTGACAGGATTCGACAAAGGTTTCGGTCATATCAGGCAGGTTGCGGGGGCCGCATGGGCGTATCCTTACAGACGGGAGGTGCGCTCATGCGGCTTTTGATCGCTGTGCTAAGCGGAGGAACGGCCCGCCGGGTCGCGGCGGGTATGGAGCTTCGGGGCTTTGATGCCCTGATCGCGCGGGATGGTGCGCAGGCCGTGCGGCTGTTGTCGCGGGAAAGGTTTGACCTTTTGCTCCTGCACGCATGCCTGCCGGAGCTTGACGGCTTTGAGGTGCTGGAGACGCTCGGGGCCATGCGCCATCCCTGTCCGCCGCGCGTCATGTTTCTTTGCGAGCCGGAGCTGTGCGCCGCCCGCCCGGCCATGGCGGACGCGGTCGCGCCCATCTGCGCATCGCCGGAAAAGCTGTGCATGCTGATGGAAACGCTGGCGCAAAAGCCGCTGCCAAAACTGGCAGCGGCTCAGGCGCCGCGCATCGCGCAGGCGGTGGATGCCTTTCTGTGCACCATTTCCATGGACGGCCGCTACAAGGGCCGGGCCTATGCGGCATGGCTCCTTGCGCATCTGGCGCCTTCACCAGCCCTGGAGGAGCGCTCCATGGGTCAGCTCTACCGGTCGTGCGCCCGCGCCTTCGGCACCACGCCTGCCGCCGTGGAGCGCTGCCTGCGCGTGGCGGTGGAAAGCGTGTTTACCCAGGGCAGTATGCGAGGCATTGAGCGCTTTTTCGGCGCCACGGTGGACCCGGAACGCGGCAAGCCGACCAACCGGGCCTTTCTGATGCAGGCCTCCCAACAGATCCGGCTGGATCACTCCTTGGCGGATACGCGCTCGCCAAACAGCAGCGAGATGCACCACAGCCCGGCCGCGCCCACCAGGGTGTAGACGATGCGGCTGACCACCGCCGCCTGCCCGCCGAAGAGATACGCCACCAGGTCGAATTGAAAGATGCCGATCAGCGCCCAGTTGATGGCGCCGATGATCACCAGCACCAGCGAGATCTTATCCAGCATAGCAAGTAACCTCCTTCCGTCCCTTACCCCGGCCTTTGCCGGGGCTTCTGTGTCAAGGATGCGCCAAACGTGCCCGGATTATGCCATCAAAAAACAGGCGTGCACATCCGTGCCCGTAAATACGGTTCTCGACAGCCACGGCTTGTAGTGGGACAGCAGCCGCACCTGCCCTCCCAGCGTTAGGCTCGCCAGCGCCATGGGGCCCCGGCAGCACAGCCCGGCGCACAGCGCAAGATCCGGCAGGTTCCACAGCAGCCGTCCCTGCGGGATGTCCAGCTTCATCAGCCCGTCGCGGGTGCTGATGAGCGCGCCCACGCCGTCCGGGCATACGCACAGCCCGCCCGGCTGGCCCGGCAGGTCGATCAGCTTATGCGGGCGCGGCGTTCCGGGAGCGAGCGTATATACCGCCGTGTGGATATCTTCCCCCTCAGCGGCGCACACTAGCAGGAGGCCTCCGCGCCAAAAACCCGCGGCAAAGCAGGGGCTTTGGGTGTGGATGGTCCGCTCGCGCATCAGTTCCGGCGCGCTGAGCAGGTAGGCTTCGTCCACCGCTCCGCCTGCGGCCAGCAGCAGCCGTCCCGACGCGTCCAGACACATGGCGCGGGGAAATACCCCCACGGGGGCGGCAAAGATCAACTCTCCGGTCGCGGTCAGGCGCGTGTGGATGCTGTCGGCCTCCGAGCTGAGCTGGTATACATACCGCCCGCAGGGCGACAGGCACATGGCAGCCAGCCCCGGCGCCGCGGGCATGCGGCTGATCTCCCTGAGCCCATGGCTGGTCAGGCACAGGCATTCCCTGCTGCCGCCCACGCACACGCACGCGCTGCCGGCGCAGGTCAGGCGGGGCTGTTCCAGGGCGCAGGCCACCTCGGCAAGCGGCCCGCCCTCGTCCGTGGCTTTCCAAACGCCCAGCCGGGCGTCCGCGATGATCAGGCTCATGGCACCGCTCCCTTCCCCGCCTCGTTTCAAGCGCTACTGTCACCCTATGCGAAACCGCGCCGGATGTGAAAAATCCGGCAGGAAAAGCGGGCAGCTGTGTCGAAAGCAATAAATTGGCTTATTTTGTGTAAGCCGCAACAGAAGGAGAGACACGCATGATGCACTACAAAACCCGAGGCACCTGTTCCACCGCCATCGACCTGGAAATCGAAGGCGGAAAGATCACGGCCTGCCGCTTCACCAACGGCTGCCGGGGCAATACCGACGGCCTGTCGCGCCTGGTGGTGGGTCAGGATGCGCGCGAGGTGATGAACCGCCTGCGCGGCGTTCAATGCCGCGGCGGCACCTCCTGCCCCGACCAGCTCAGCCGCGCCATAGAAACCTATCTCAGCCAGCAACAACACAAGTAAGGAGCGCCCGCTTTGCCAACAGAAGGACTACAGATCACCAAATTCTCCGAGGCCGCCGATCTCAGCGACGAGATTCTCAAGGCGGTCGAAAAAATGGGGTTCAGCGAAATGACCCCCGTCCAGGCGAAAACGCTGCCCCTGATGATGGAGGGGCGCGACCTGATTGCCATCGCTCCCACGGGTACGGGCAAGACCTGCGCCTTCGGCATTCCCATGCTGGAGTACGTCAACCTCAAGGACAAGCGCGTACAGGAGCTGGTTTTGGCCCCCACGCGCGAGCTGAGCCTGCAGATTACCGACGAGCTGCGCGCGCTGGCGCGCTACATCCCAGGCGTGCGCATCGCCTGCCTCTATGGCGGACAGCCCATCACCAAGCAGCTCTCCCAGCTCAAGCAGTGCCCGCAGATCGTGGTGGCCACGCCCGGCCGGCTGCTGGACCACATGAACCGCGGGAACATCCGCCTGGACAGCGTGCATACCATGGTGCTGGACGAAGCCGACGAAATGCTCAACATGGGCTTTGTCAAGGATGTGACCAAGATCATCGAGGCTACGCCCATCGAGCGCCAGCTGGTGCTCTTTTCCGCCACCACCAACCAGGACGTGATGACCATCGCCTGGAAGTACCAGCAGGACCCGGTGGAGATCGTCATTCCCGCCACCAAGGAAAACCGGCCGCAGATCACCCAGTACGTGATTGCGACCGAGCGCGAACACAAATATGAGCATCTGCTCTATCTGCTCGACAGCGACGTGTACCAGCGTGTGATGGTCTTTGTCAACACCAAGGACATGACCCAGCGCCTGTGCAAGCGCCTCAAGGACGCGGGCTATCCCGCCGACTGCCTGCACGGCGACATGCGCCAGTCCGCCCGCAACGAGGTCATGCAGGCGTACCGCAAGGGCAAGTTCCAGATTCTGCTGGCCACTGACGTAGCCGCCCGCGGCATCGACGTGGACGACGTGGAGGCCGTCATCAACTATGATCTGCCCAATGAAAACGAATACTACCTGCACCGCATCGGCCGCACGGGGCGCGCTAAAAAGCACGGCGTCGCCTTTACGCTGCTGACCTATACCGAAAGCGTGCGCTTCGACGCCATTCTCAAATACATCATGGCCAAGCCAGTGCCCCTGCATTTCAACGACATGGGCATATTGGTCACCGAAACGGGCGAACCTTTCTTTGAGGATATGTAACAGCTTTTGGAGGCGATTGACATGGGCATCATCCCATCCCGCAACCTGGAGGAACAGCGCCGCGAGCAGAACGGCGTGACCTACTTTGACCGCGGCGTGATCGAGGGCCGGGACGGCCGCAAATACAGCCGCTACGCCATCCAGACCCACTTCGTCAAGGTGGGCGAAGACCAGGCGGCTCTGGTGGAAAAGTACGTGCGTCCGCTCTATCAGCCCGGCGACATGCTCAGCTTCGGCGCAAAGGTCATGTGCATGTGCGTCAGGTCCGTCAAGACCCGCGACGAGGTCAAGCCCGGCTGGTGGGCCAACCACCTGTGGCGCTTTGCGGGCATCAACCACACGGGCGTGGGCATGCATGAGCCCTACAAGCTTCAGCTGGTCATCGACATGTGCGGTCTGCCGCGCGTGCTGCTGGCCGCCGCCGCCAGCGCGGTCACCAAGCTGTTTGGCATGCACGGCGTATTTTACAAGGTGTGCGGCAAGGGCGTGGGCGGCATCGACGGTTTCTACACCCGTTCGAGCTTTGAATTGTACCACCAGATGGCCCTCATCAACCCCGACAACCCCGATGAGCTGTGCGCAAAGCTCTATCAGGACACGGGCATTCCCGTGGTGCTCATGGATGCCAACGACCTGCAGCGCGACCAGCTGGGCAAAAGCCCCGACTTTCCCCTCACCGACGCGCAGATCCAGGACGCCATGGCGGACAACCCCAGCGGCCAGGGCGACGAGCTGACCCCCTTCATCCTGATCCGGCTGCTCGCCTGAGCGAATCCGCGCCCGCCCCTAGGGGCGGGCGCTTTTCAATCCCATGCTTTGAAAGGATAAAATACCCATGAATGCAACGGAACGCTTCCTTCGCTATGCCGCCGTCCACACGCGGTCGGACCCTACATCCTCCTCCACGCCCTCCACGGACTGTCAGTTTTCTCTGGCCCGCCTCCTGGCGGAGGAGCTGACGGCTCTGGGCCTCACGGATGTGCGCGTGACGGACAACTGCTTCGTCTATGCATCGCTGCCCGCCACGCCGGGGCTGGAAGGCCAGCCCTGCCTGGGCCTGATCGCCCACATGGATACCGCGCCCGACTATCCCGGCGAGGGGGTCAAGCCCCAGCTTCACCCCGATTACGACGGAGGCGAAATCATCCTCCCCGCCACGGGCGCGGTGCTCTCCCCCGCCCGCTTCCCCGATCTGTGCGGCATGAAGGGCAAAACGCTCATCACCACCGACGGCTCCACGTTGCTGGGCGCGGACGACAAGGCCGGCGTGGCCGAGATCATGGCCGCGCTGGAGCGCGTCATCGTCTCCGGCCGGCCGCATGGGCCGGCTGCGGTGGCCTTCGCGCCGGACGAGGAAACGGGCCTGGGCATCGCGGGCTTCGACGTGGCGGGTTTCGGCGCCGCCTATGCCTACACCGTGGACGGCGGCGAGCTGGGCGAGCTGAGCTATGAAAACTTCAACGCCTGCGAAGCCACGCTGGACTTTCGCGGCGTGAACGTGCACCCCGGCAGCGCCAAGGACACCATGGTGAACGCAAGCCTGCTGGCCATGGAATACAACGCCATGCTGCCCGACACGGAAACCCCGCGCCACACCGAGGGCTACGAGGGCTTCTATCATCTGGAGGAGATGGCGGGCGACGTAGCGCACGCACGGCTGGTCTACATCGTGCGCGACCACGACGCGGCGCGTTTTGAGGCGCGCCGGGAGCAGCTGCGCCACATCGCGGAGGCCATGAACGACCGCTGGGGCGAAGGCGCCGTCACCCTGACGTTGCGCGAGCAGTACCGCAACATGAAGGAGAAGATCGCGCCCTATCCCTTCCTGATCGAAAACGCAAGGGCCGCCATGCGCGCGGCGGGCTTCGAACCCTTCGATGCGGCGGTGCGCGGCGGTACGGACGGCGCGCAGCTGTGCTACATGGGTCTGCCCTGCCCCAACCTGTGCACCGGCGGCCATGCCTTCCACGGCCCCTTCGAGCACATCGCGGCTGAGGATATGGAGCTTTGCGCCCGTATGCTGGAGGAGCTTATCTGCCTGCCGCGCGAGTAACATACCCCTCACAAAAACGGCGCCCGGCGATATCTTTACGATCGCCGGGCGCCGCTTGGATTGGCTCCATTTCAGTAATTGTACTCGATCACCTGCTGGTAGGCGCGGTAGTTGCTGGTGTGCAGCAGCTCGCGGCTGGTTTCCTGGCCGTCCTTGTACCACACCTTTTCGGTTTCCACCACATAGCCGGTACGGGCCTTGACGGTGGTTTTTTCCGTGCCGTAGGGAAGCTCCGTATTGAGCTCGTACTTGACCTCGCTGGGCGGGTCGATGGTCTTGACCACGGTGGACTGGAGGTCGATCGTCACGCCCTCTCCCAGCGACATGCCCCAGATTTCAGCGCTCATGCGCCGGTTTTTGTAGTACGTGATAACAAAGATGGGGCTGTTAGTATTGTTTTTGAACTGAAAATCCAGGTTGGGCCAGTTGACGGTCGCGTCCTCGCCGATGTTGACGTAGGTGCTGGGCCAGGCGTGCGGGCTGCGGGAAACGATCTCCAGATTGGCGCGCGCCACGGCGTTAAAGAGCGTGGAGGACACCTGGCAGATACCGCCGCCCACCTCCTCGATGCTCTGCCCCGCGGCGATGGCGCCGGCGGACTTGTATCCCTTCTCCGTGGTGCGCTGGCCGGTGGCCTGATTGAAGCTGAAGGTTTCGCCGGGCATGAGGGCCGTACCGTTGATGGCCTGACAGGCCAGGTCTATGTTGGTGTTCCGGTTGGAGTCGTTGGTGGTTTCGGTGGTGTAGGCCGCCACCAGGCCAAAGCTGGCCACCAGCTCATCCTTGGTAACGGCTGGCTCGGTCACAATGGGGTCCACCGTCACCGTCACGCCGCTTTCCCAGCGGTCCAGCGCGGCGGTCACGCGCTCATAGAGCAGGTCCTCATCCAGCGTGACGCCAGGCTGGGATTCGGTAAAGCTGAAGGTGCGCGTAGCATAGTCGAAGGACTGGATCTGCGCATCCACAGGGTCGCGCGTCACATAGGCGGCGATGTCCGCCACCAGCGCACGCACGGCCTCATGATCGTAGCTGGCGGTCGTGGTCAGGTTGATTCCACTTTCCCGCAGGGCCATGGCGCGGTCGGTCCGCTCGCGAAAGGGCGTCTTGAGCGTGCTCTGAATGGTCGTGGTATTGGTGCGGCCGATGGCATAGGCGCGCTCCAGCACGTTGCCCAGATCCCGCTGGGCCGGCACGTTGCTGGAATCCACGGTCCAGGTCTTGTTACCGATCGCCACCGTCACGGAAAAGGCATCCGGCACATCCGACCCGTTGGCCGTGAGCAGCTGGCGCGCCTCCTCCACGGTCATATCCCCCACATGGATGCCGTCTACAAAGATACCGGGATAGATCACATCACGGTCCATGTAATCGCGGTATTGCTTGTAGGTTGCCACTATTTCGGGATCGTAGCGCAACAGCTCGCCATTGATAAAGGCATAGTTGCCGAAATCCTTCCAGAAATACCCTGCCATCTGCGGCATCATGATGACCGCCAGCACCAGCATGCCCAGCACGCTCAGCGTGATCACGGCCACGCACACATATGCGCGCCAGCCGGGATGATCCGGCTTTTCTCGGCTGCCGTGGCCGCCGGGCTTTCTGGGCGGCTGGCCGCCGCCATGCGCCGGTTTTTGTCCCTTCGGCGGGGCCGACGCGGGTCGGGGCGGCCTGGGTTCCGTTTTTTTCACGGGCGCCGTTTCCAGCGGCTGTTCCCAGGAGAGATCGTCGTCATAGACAAAGGCGTCCCGCGCGGAGGGGACGGCGGTTTCGCCGTCCGGCCCGGCATCCAGCACGCTGCGGTACTGCGTCTCACCCAGCCGCGCAGGGGCGGCAAATTCGCCATGTCCGTCCACGGCCAGCCTTTGCGCACGCTTCACGCTCGGCCCGGATCGTGCCAGGCCCGGGCCGCCCGCATCATAGCGCCCTGACGCCATCCAATACCCTCCCTGCCGCCGCAGCTCAGGCCAGTTCCCTGAGCATGCGGAAACTCAATATCTCAAGGCCTTCGTCCAGGTGCACATTCACTACGGACGTTCCCTCCGGCACCTTCAGATCCAGCGGCGCAAAGTTCCAGAAGCCCTTGACTCCGCGTTCACAAAGCACTTCCACCATCCGCTGCGCATGCGAAACCGGCACCGCCAGCACGGCGATGTCCACCGTGTTCTCATCCAGATAACGTTTCAGCTCTGCCACATCCTGCACGGTCAGGCTGCCTACGGTCATGCCGATCTTGGTTTCGTCGTTATCGAAAATGGCGACGGTTTCAAAGCCGTTGGCGGGGAAGGAGTCCGAAAGCGCCACTGCACGGCCTATGTTGCCCGCGCCCACGATGATCATGCGGTGCGTGCGGTCCACGCCCAGAATGTGGCCGATGTGCTCGCGCAGGCCGCTGACGGAATAGCCATATCCCTGCCGGCCAAATCCACCGAAGCAGTTGATGTCCTGACGAATCTGGGATGCGGTCAGGTGCATGCGATTGCCGAGTCCCTGGGAAGAGATCTGATGAATGCCTTCTTTTTCCAGTTCCTTGAGATGACGGTAGTAGGCGGGCAACCGCTTGATGACCGCCTCGGATACATAGCCTGCCATAGCGAACGTTCCTCCATTCCGAGCTGTCAAAGCAGCGGCCTCCCCCCCTTTGGGCCGCTCCGCGACATTTGTCTGAAAATTCATTTTCTATTATAGCACAACGTTTGTTTCCTCACAAGGCATGTGCGGATGAAAGCGCCTGAGAAAAGCAGCCGTGGAACATGCCTCCACGACTGCTTTTCAGGCCTGCTGCGGGCCGTCAGTTCTGCTGCTTGAGGGTGATGACCACGTGGCGGTTGGGTTCCTCGCCCTCGCTGTGCGTGGTCACGGCGTCGTTCTGCTGCAGGGCGCTGTGCAGGATGCGGCGCTCGTAGGGGTTCATGGGCTCCATGACCACCTTGCGGCCCGTCTTGACGGCGCGGTTGGCCATGCGGTTGGCCAGGCGGCGCAGCGCCTCCTCCCGCTTGGCGCGGTAGTTTTCAGTGTCCAGCGTAACGCGGATGTAATCCTCGCTGCCTTTGTTGACATACAGGCTGGTCAAATACTGCAGCGCGTCCAGCGTTTCGCCGCGGCGGCCGATCAAAATGCCCAGCGTGTCGCCGAACATATCCACACGGACATTGCCTTCCTCGTCCCGACGGGCGTTGATGGTGACTTCCACGCCCATCAGGCGGGTCACGTCCGTCAGGAAGGTGAAGGCGCGGCCCTCCGGCGCCTCTGCATCGGCAGGGGGCTGCGCCGCCTCCGGCACAGGGTTGGCAGGCTTTTCCGCCTTGGGCGCCTTCTCCGCTTTCGCGGGCTTTTCGGCTTTGGGCGCTTTGGCAGGCTTTTCGGCCCTGTGGGCCTTGGGCTGGTCCGCCTTTTCCTGCGCAGCGGGTTTTTCCGGCTTGTCCTCCGGCTTGTCAGCCTTGGGCTTGCGCTTGCGGGCAGGCTTTTGCTCCGGCTCCTTGACGGCATCTTCCAGCGCGACGGAGGACAGCACGTCCTCCCCGCCCTCGACGTCCTCGCGCACGGTCAGGCGTACCACCACGGGCTTGCCGCCCAAAATGCCCAGAAATCCCTTGCTGCCTTCATCCAGAATGTCGATCTTGACATCCGCAAAGGAGACCCCCAGCTTTTCAAGTCCCTGGGTCACGGCCTCTTCCATGGTTTTGGCGCTGGATTCCACAGACCTCATTTCAACGTTCCCTCCCCTGCGGTCTCAACCTGGTTTTCGTCCATCTTCTCAAACATCTTGTTCATCACCAGGCCCTGCACCCACGCAAACACGTTGCTGACCACCCAGTAGAGGGCGAAGATCGCGTTATAGCTGGAGCAGATCCACAGCGAGAACAGGGGGAAGAAGTACTTCATGAACTTGTTGGTACCGGCCGCGGGATTGTTGGGATCGGCGGCGGCGGTCTGCGGCTGGGACAGCGTCATCAGATACTGGGTGACGGCGGCCAGAATGGGCAGGATGAACCAGCCGTTGTTGTGCGCGTAGATGCTCAAATTGACGATCAGCAGGTTGATCTGCGGCATGGTGGCCCACAGCTGCGTCTCCTGCGCGTAGATGGGCAAGGTCTGAAGCGCCGCAAAGACGGTTTCGCCGCTGATGGTGGCGGCGTCGATGCCGTATTGCGCCAGCGCCGTCACCGAAGCCGGATCGAGCGAAGCGAACACCTTGGCCCAGATATCGGCGGGGATGACGCGCAGGTTGGCGCTGTCGGCAATGACGGGATTGAAGGGGCTGTCGGGCATCCAGATGTTCTTGATCCACAGCCAGCTTTCGTTGGTCTGCGTGCCGGTGGTCAGCAGGTTCAGGGCCTGGCTGGCCATCTCCGTATTGGCCACGGTGCGCATGGCGGCGAACATGATGAACAGAATCACCATGGACACCAGCATCGGCAGGCAGCCGCTCATGGGGTTGATGCCCTCGCGGCGGTAGAGCTCGGCGCTCTTCTGGTTGAGCTTCTCCTTGTCGTTGGCGTATTTCTTTTGCAGCTTGGCAATCTGCGGCTGCAGCTTGGTCATGCGGCGCATGCTCTTGCGGCTCTTGTAGTCCAGGGGCAGCAGGATCAGCTTGATCAGAATCGTAAAGACGACCATGCTCCAGCCGTAGTTGTGAATGACGGAGTTGATGCCATTGAGGATTGCGACCAGAAAGTCGTTCATCGGGGGTCATTCCCTCCTTAATGTGGTATCCGGGATGTCGGGGACGGGGTCGTAGCCGCCTTTGCAGAACGGGTTACAGCGCAAAAGCCGCTTCAGCGCCAGCCAACCGCCCCGCAGTGCGCCGAAGCGCTCAATCGCCGTGTAGGCATACTGCGAGCATGTGGGCTGGAAGCGGCACGCAGGCGGCGTGTGGGGGCTGATATGCATCCGGTAGAAGCGGATGAGACCCAACAGGACGCGCTTCATGGCGTGTTGTGATCAGGCGCAGCGAGCGTACCAGCGCGGGTAAGCAGCTGGCCCACCTGCCGGTTGAGCTGTGCAAAGGACTGCTCCGCCGCGGAGGGCCGCGCCACGAATACGTACAGGCCGCCGTTCATACGTTCCAGAAGCGGGCGCACGCATTCGCGCAGACGGCGCTTGGTGCGGTTGCGCACCACAGCCACCCCCACCTTTTTGCTCACCGAAAAGCCCACGCGCTTTTGCCTGTTTTTCACATACAGCAGCGTCAGATCCCTGGTGGAAACCCGCTTGCCCCGGCGGTAGACATAGCTGAACTGCCGGTTGGGGCCCAAACGGTTCTGCCTTTGCACGACCTTGCCATCGTCCTTTCCGGGTTGCGCGCTTTTGGGCGGTATCGGAAAAGCCCGTACCCACTTCACCCGATATCAGAAATGGGGCGGGCTTTGCCGAACCATGCGTATGAAGCCGTCAGGCGCAATCAGGCGCTGAGCACCTTGCGGCCGCGGCGGCGGCGGGCGGCCAGCACACGGCGGCCGTTCTTGGTGGACATACGGGCACGGAAGCCGTGCACCTTGCTGCGCTGGCGCTTTTTGGGCTGATAGGTACGGAACATCAGTAAACACTCCTTACAGAAATCAATGTATGGCGTCGCGCGCAGCGTTGGCAGCACGCAGGATACCACAAAACAACTATTCTAGTATAGCCAACGTGCCGCCCCATGTCAAGATAAAAGGCATGTTTTCAGTGAAAAAATGGTCGCTGATCCGCTCACTTTCGCACCGTCTCCCGCCCGACAGGCGCGGACGGCGTTATGCAGGGCCTGTCGACGTGGCGTTCCGTCCAAAAGAAAACGCTCGCGGAACCAGCATTCCGCGAGCGCTGGGGGCTCATGCCTGATGCCTGCCTTTTCTTCTGGCAAGCACCGCTGCCGCAAGGCACGCGCCGGATACCAGCAGCAGAGCCAGCCAAAGGGTCCGCTGGTTGCCCTCGCCCGTCCGGGGCGGCACGGCGGCAGGTTCGCTGGGCTGCGCCATGCCGCACATGGTGCATACGCCATTCTGGAAATTGTGCTCCGTTTTGGGGATGCTCTTCCCTTTCTCCACCACCATGCCGCACACGCTGCAAACCCTGTCACCTGTATAGCCTTCTGCGATACAGGTTGCCTGCTTTTCGCCAACAAGGCTGATCTGATCGTGGCAGTCCAATATGAAGTGGTTATCGGTATCCGCTATCAGCATATCACTTCGGGAAACGACCGTCGTCTGGGCCTTCTGCGGATCGGTCACGTTGCCCGCCTCATCATAATACATTGCCTTTTGCACCACCACGTCCGCCTCGGTGTCCGTCATCTGCAGGGTCACGGTGCCCTGCTTTTCGGGCGCGTCGTAGCGGCCGTCCCCGATGAGGACATCGCCGTTTCCGACGTTCTGATTGCCCGCGCTGTAATGGAACTTCGCGCCTTCGACGGTCAGATTGGTCGTCGCGCCGAGCCGTGCCACGATGCGAACGGGCGCACCATAGGTTTTGGTGCTCGCGCTCAGCGCGCAATCGGTAAAGGTGCAGTTTTCCAGCGTAATATTCTGAACGCCCGCCGATTTGTGGTTGATGTTCAGTCCCACGGCAATATCCGTAAACGTGGTATCGCTGATGAGAATGTCTCCGGGGGCGTTGCTGTAAACAGACGTATTGGCATTACTCCCCTGATTGGCGTCAAAGGAACAGCCGCTGAGGGTGACGTTGATGCGGCCTTTGTCATTGGCCGTGTTGGTGAAGTAGATGCGGTTCATGTTCTTGCAGTTTTCAAAATACAGGTTGATCGTA
>CHCFC05602__coassemble_712_pt1 | contig 15050 bp, 14 predicted proteins | sample CHCFC05602__metabat2_high_PE_021 | metagenome-assembled genome bin CHCFC05602
GTAGGCACAAGATACTAAGGTTTTCATGGTATGTCCTCCATAATTCGTTGTAAGAAAGAAAATCCCGTTTGACTTCCTGTTAGAAATCAGACGGGATTTGTCCGTATGCACCCCGGAAACCGTCAGCTAACAGTTGATAAGTAAATTAGTTCCTTATCACTATTAAGCCAAGAACCATCGGGCTTTTTTCGTGCTTTGTTCCCTTTTCCAGATATACCTGAACCTCATACCGCCATTGCAAAATGCCCGTCACCCTGACCAGCGCCAGCGAAAACGGCGGGTTCCTCCCGGTGCGTTCGCAGGCCGCATGCACCAGCGCCCGCACGGTTTCCACACGGTCCGCCTCGGCACACCCGGCACAGAGGTAATCTCCCGCCGGCAAGGTTTTCAGCCCGTCTGCCCGCGTATGCCGGATGCATACGGCAAACAGCCGTTCTACCTCCCCGTCGGCATATACGCCGGCCTGGTCCTCAAACGTGAAGCGATCCCGCACCGGCTGCGGCAGCTGGGCGTAAAACCTGCTCAAATAGTTCCACAGCATGTCCACTGCAGGCCCTCCCGGGCTGTCGGACAGCAAGATCACGCGCGAAGGAAGGCTTCGTACAAAGGCGCCCTGCGCGTCCTTTCCCCCGGCCTGCTTGCCCTCGTATTCCGCCCTGGCGCGCCGGATTCGCTCCCGGCTGCTTTCCAATGCGGCGATCTTCTCATCGGCCATGCGCTCCGCCTGCGTGAAAAACGCGGCGATCTGCGCCGGATCATCATACGCAAGCACCTCTTTGATTTTTGCCAGCGGCAAATCCATCTGCTGAAGGGCGTGCACCGTACACAGCCGCACAATATCCTCTTCCGTATAGTAGCGGTACTGGGTGTCCGGGTCCCTCCGGCTGGGGCACACCAGCCCGATGCGGTCATAATGACGAAGCGTTTCCCCGGTCATACGGGCTGCTCTGGCGGCCTCGCTTACGGAATACTCCTTTTTCATCTTTCCCCCTTGACCTTTGTGTTACACAAAGGATTATACTTCATCATACCATGAATCACGCACCGATGCAAGGTTCATGAGTCTGTACCGGCAAACGCTTCCAGCCGGTCAAAAATGAGGGGGGTCTCTATGACAAAACGAATTTCCATCGCGCTTCTGCTGGCTTTTGCCGCCTTGCTGGCCACCGGCTGCGCCAGCCATGACGAGGATCCCTATGTCGCCGGCAGCTACAGCGCCGGTCAGGTGCAGGAGATCAGAATGGAGGTGCGCGACCGGCGGATCGAGGTATTGCCCTCAGAGGACGATCAGGTTCACATGGACTACTTTCACAATGAAACCGAGGGCTATGCGATTGACCTGACCGGCGGCGTCCTCACCGTTGCCTACGCCCCCACCAAGGAATGGAGCGACTATATCGGCACAAAGCCGGACGCGGCCGTGCGTATCATCACGCTCCGGGTGCCGGATTCGCTGCGCGCTCTATCTGTTTCCACCACCAACGACGACCTCTGCTTTGGCGACGTTTCCATCGCCGGGGATCTCACCGCCTATGCCAACGGCGGCAACGTGACGTTTGAGCGGCTGGAGGCTTCGGGGAACCTGTCCCTCTCGGCCAAGAACGGAAACGTGGACGGCCTGTTGGCCGGCTGTTTTGAGGATTATGCCATTACCTGCAACGTCAAGAAAGGCGAAAGCTCCCTTCCTGCCAAAAAGGAGGCAGGCGCGCAGATGCTCGTGATCGACGTAAACAACGGCAACGCCGACGTTCAGTTTGAAGGCCGGTAACAAAAACCACCCGCACCTGGGCATTGCGCGCAAGTGCGGGTGATTTTTGGCAGGGCGCCCTTGCTGTTTTGGAGCGGCCCGCGCGTCCACGGGGCAGGCACTCGAAGCTATTCCACCACGTCGAAGCTCTGGCTCTCCAGGAACTCGCTGAGCACCTGACGGCTGTATTCAAAATCTACCTGCCGCGTGGCCATGCCTGCATAGGTGATGGGCTCCATGGCCTCCTCCGGCGGCATCTGGATGCCTTCCGGCTCCACGCCGCGCAGTTCCAGGGCATAGCCTGCGGCCTCCAGCAGATCCGCCATGCTCATGTTGGTGGTCACGACGTTTTCCGATACGGCAGTCAACAGCTGCAGCGCGTCATCCAGCGAGGCCTGGGCATACTTGCCCGCCAGCGTGCTCAAAACCGTGCGGATGCGCCGGGTGCGGCCCGAATCGCCATCGCCGCCCACCTTGCGGATGCGCATGTAGATCACCGCCGCGTGCCCGGTGAACAGATAGGTGCCCGCCTTGTCCATGCTGGGGGTGGTCGCGTCGCGGGCGATGCGGTAGCGGTTGAGGTAATCGGCCTCCGCGTCCGTTACGGTGATATACACGCCGCCCATGGCGTCGATGATGGTCTGCACGTTATCCATGCTGAAGATGATGTATTTGTCCACCTTGGCGCCAAAATGCGTGCTGACGGTTTCGCACAGGGCTTCCGGCCCGTAGTTTTTGGCGATGTAGGTGAAGCGCCCGATGCCTCCGTCCGGCCGCTTGACCAGCATTTCGCGCGTAAAGGTAGTCAGCATCACGCGCTTGGCGTCCACGTCCAGGGTAACCATGAGCACGCCGTCGGTGTTGCCCAGGTTGCTTGCGCTGCCCTGCCAGGTGTCCACGCAGGCCATCAGGTAGTGGTACTGACCTGCGCGCGGCTCCGGCAGCGTATCGTAATCCAGGGGATAGATCTCGCGCGGCGTCTCCGCCAGCGCACCGGCCATCGTCCCCGTGAGCAGCACCACCACCGCCGCCAGCCAGCACAATATCCGCTTCACCATCTGCGCCTCCTCCGGCCGTCGGAAACGGCCCGTTTCGTCTGTTGATAAAAAAACCCCGTATGGAGCCGTGGACGCGCGGTCCGCAAAGGCTCCATACAAGGTATACGCGCCCGAAGCGGAAAACCCTGCTTTTTCCGGGCAAAATGTTACATGATTGTTAACGCTTGCTCAGCAGCTCCAGCAGCTTGTTGCTGCGGCTGAGGAAAGCCGTAACTTCTTCCTTCTCCAAAGGACGGGTGCTCATGCGGGCCAGGTCATAGAGCTGAGCGGCAATCAGGCCGCGGGTCTCCTCGTCCGCTTCGCCGCTGATGAGGTTCCTGACCACGGGGTTGGCGGCATTGAGCACCAGCGTATGGGTTTCGGGCAGCTTGAAGTCCTGGCCGTAGATGCGGCTCATTTCGCTGAAGCGGCGGCCCTGCTCCTCCTGGGTGAGCATGGCGGGCAGGCTTTCATCCTTGAGGGAGGCCAGCTTGACGGTCAGGTCCTCCTTGCCGGTGGCCTTATGCAGTACATCGGCCAGCTTCTTCTCGTCCTCCTCGCTCTGTTTCTTTTCGTCCTCTGTCATTTCCTTCTGGAAGGTCTGGCTGTCGGCGTCCACGCGGGCGAAGGTCAGGCCCTCCACCCCGGCGGAATACTCCATAAAGCTCAGGAAGTTGAGGTCAATCAGCGCATCCATCACCACCACGTCGATGCCCTCGGCATCATACATAGCCACGCTCGCGCTCTGACGGGTGGGATCGTTGGTGTAGATGACCTTTTTGCCGCCGAGCTTGCCCTCGTTCTTGGAGAGGTATTCATTGAGCGTCAGGTATTCGCCCTTGGTGGTCTTGTAGAGCAGCGTGTCCTTCACCTGGTCAAAGAACTTGGCGTCACGCATGCAGCCGTACTTGACGAAGGGGTGGATGTCGTCCCAATACTTCTGATAGTTGTCGCGCTCAGCATTGAACAGGCCGGTCAGCTTGTCCGCCACCTTGCGGGTGATGTAGGCGGACAGCTTTTTCACGTACCCGTCGTTCTGCAGGAAGCTGCGGCTTACGTTGAGCGGTAGGTCGGGGCAGTCGATGACGCCCTTGAGCAGCATCAGGAACTCAGGGATGACCTCCTTGATGTTGTCAGCCACGAACACCTGGCCGCTGAACAGCTTGATTTCGCCCTCGCGGGTGCCGAAGTCGTTGGTCAGCTTGGGGAAGTAAAGGATGCCCTTGAGGTTGAAGGGATAGTCCACGTTCAGGTGAACATAGAACAGCGGGTCCTCGAAGGTATGGAACACATCGCGGTAGAACTTCTTGTATTCCTCGTCGGTGCAGTCCCTAGGGGTCTTGAGCCACAGGGCGGGGGTATCGTTGATCAGCTCCGGCCCCTTGGGCTCCTTGCTTTCCGCGGCCTCCTCTCCTTCCTTGGCGGGCTCCTCCTTCCTGACCACGTCAAAGTACACGGGCGTAGCCATGAAGCCGCAGTAGCGGCGGAGCACCTCGCGCACGCGGTATTCCTGCAGGAAGTCCTTTTCCTCCTCGCTGATGTGCAGAATCACATCCGTGCCGCGCCGGGTACGGCTGCCGTCCTCCATGGCGAAGGCCATGCCGTCCTCGCTGGTCCATTTGACGGGGGCCGCGTCTTCCGCGCCGCTGAGGGTTTCGATGGTCACGCGGTCGGCCACCATGAACGCCGAATAGAAGCCCAGGCCGAAGTGACCGATGATGCCGCCCTTCTCGTCGCCCTCATAGTTTTTGAGGAACTCCTCCGCGCCGGAGAAGGCCACCTGATTGATGTACTTTTCCACCTCGTCGGCGGTCATGCCGATGCCGTTGTCGCTGAAGGTCAGCTCGCCCTTCTCCGCGTCCAGCGTCACCGTCACCCGCCAGTCCTCCTCCGCTCCGGGGGAGAGCATCTTCTGCTTGGTGATGGCGTCGCAGCCGTTGGAAACCATCTCGCGGATAAAGATGTCCTTGTCGGAATACAGCCACCGCTTGATGATCGGCATAATGTTCTGCGCATGGATGGAAATATTGCCCTGTTGACTGGTCATGCTTTTGCCTCCTGAAAAAACCGGCCCGCGGCCGGGCCCAAATGCTGTCGCGCGGGCGCAAGGCGCTCCGCGGCTTCTATTGTAGCAGAGCAGGAGGGAAAAAGCAATAAAAAATTAGCACTCATCTGAAATGAGTGCTAACAAATTTCCGCTCAACGGGTTCCTCCGCCGCTTTTCGGTCAAACGCGGCTTCAAAGCGCCGCACCTGCGCCTCATCAACCACCCTGAGGAGGCGAACGGCCCCGGCCGTCATTCCCTCTTCCAAAAGCTGCTGTGCACGCCTGCGCACAAAGGCGAATCCTATCGGGTTTTGTCTTTCCATCGTGGTTCCCTCCTTTTATGATGGACAAATCGCCACGAGCATTGATCCATCCTCAGCATACGCGGTCATTCGCGCTTTTGCAATGACAGTGTTTGTCGAAAGGTGTCACAAAGTTTCACCCCTCCGTTTGCCTATGCTACCGCAGTATGGTATAATCCGGCTATACACAGGCCCGGCGTGCCCCTGTCCATGCGCCGGGGCAAGGCCGACGGAAAGGGGCTGTACGATTCATGTCATCCGTGGATACGACACAAATCACCCATTTTTTCTCCTCCCTCACGCTGGAAAAGCTGCCGCCCGCCATCCTTACCTTCGCCATCGCCTACGCGGCCTCCCGCGTTGTGCTCAAGGTGGCGGACAAGCTGTTTTCCCGTTCCAAGCTGGAAAAGACGATTGAAAAGTTCCTCCGCTCCGCCCTGCGCATCCTGATGTGGGCGTTGATCTTTCTGATTGTGGCGGGCTCTCTGGGAATCGACGTGAGCTCCATGATCGCGCTTTTGAGCGTGGCATCGCTGGCTGTTTCGCTGGCGGTGCAGGGGGCATTGTCCAACCTGGCGGGCGGCATCATGCTGCTCTCCACCCATCCCTTCCGCGTGGGCGACTTTGTGGAGGTGACCACGGTTTCCGGCACGGTGCAGGAAATCGGCATGACCTATACCACGCTGGTCACGCCCGACCAGAAGGAAATTTTCGTGCCCAACAGCGAAATCGCAGCCGCCAAAATCATCAATTATACGGCGGTTACCAACCGCCGGGTGGACCTGACCTTCACCGCCTCCTATGACGATGCGGCAGAGACAGTCAAGGCCGCGCTGCTCAAGGCCGCCGACCTGCCGCAGGTTCAGAAGGAGCCCGCGCCCTTTGCCGCCGTCAACCGCTACGGCGACAGCGCCATCGAATATGTATTGCGGGTATGGACCACTGCCGCCGACTACTGGGACGTGTATTTCGCCATTGTGGAAAATGTGCGTACCTGCTTTGACGAAGCCGGTATTTCCATGACGTATCCGCATCTGAATGTACACCTGGATACCGTGCCGCCCGCCCCCAGGCAAGGGGACTGAGGCCGCAGCATACAAAAACGGGAGAACCTTGCGCAAAGCGCGGCGGTCCTCCCGTCAGCCTGTCAAATAACCCATTTGGGGAGGTTTGGAGGACCCGCAGGTCCTCCAAAGTAAATTCGTATCGCCCGGCTTTGCCGGGCGGGCGGGGAGTTTGCGCCCCTGGGCGCAAACATTTCTTAAGCTTCTGGCGGAAAAGGCCGCCGCAGGCGGACTTTTTCGACAAACTGACGGGAGAACCTTGCGCAAAGCGCGGCGGTCCTCCCGTTTTTTCAAATGTCACTGTTCAAAGGCGTTTTCCTCTCCGCCTTCCCAGGTGACGGCCCGGAAGGCGTAGGTGGAAAGATTGGCTTCCAGCCTGGCCCGGCTGCCCTCGCGCTCCCAGGCGAGGATCAGGCGGTCCGGGGCGGGCTGCTCCACGGTCAGCGCGCCGCCCTCAAAGGCACGGCACGCGTTGCGCATGCGCAGCAGGCGCAGCTGGTCGCGCACCACGGGGCGTTCCAGCCCTGCTGCGATGTCCTGAGCGGTCAGGTTGGTGCGGTTGATCTCCTTATGTCCAGCCTCGCCGCCGCGGGCCACCGCCTCCAGGTCGTTCTTCCCGGCGAACAGATCCAGGTACCACACCTGCGGCTTGCCCGGCATGAACAGCTGCAGGACGCGCGCCAGAAGCATCTTGCGGTCATCCGCCCCCAGGGCGCTGTAATAGGTGGCGTTCACCTGATAGTACAGGTTCTTCTGCCCGTGAAGGCTCTTGACCAGCCCTCCGCGCGATACCACCAGGTCGATCAGCGCCTGGATGCGCTCCATGGGCAAAAGGCCCTTGAGGTCCAGCAGCGGGATGCCGTCATGGCAGCCCAGCATGTTTACCGTGCGGATGCCCTCATCCCGCACCTCCTGCGCCCAACGGGCCAGGAAGCTGCCGGTATGGTTCTCGATGGCATCAATCACCAGTCCCGGCAGGAAGAAGTCATAGGTCATGTAGCCCTTCCGGGTCAGCGTGCGGTAGGCGCCCTCATCATAGCTGGCATGGATCTCCGGCAGCAACGTCAGGCCCAGCGGCTCCGCCATGCCGTGAATCTCCTCCAGCAGTTCCCAGGTTTCCGGCTCGTTCATGAAGTTGCGGCGGCCGGGCTCCTTGGGCGCATAGGCGAAGGCATCCAGCCGGACGATGGCCGCGCCATAGCCGGCCAGCCGCTTCAGGGTTTCCCGATAGTAGTCCCATACCAGGGGGGATTTCAGGTTCAAATCCATCTGCCCCAGGTAGCGGCAGCGCGCTTCCACCGCCTGCACCGCAGCCTCACGGCAGCTTTCAAAGCCGGTGAAGTCGGCGCCGTCGGGACCCTTGCCCGCCTGCGTCGCCTCGTTGATGCGGTCCGCCAGCACGCTTGCCTGCGCATATTGCAGGCCGCACACGCCCATCAGGTCCTGCGCGTCCACCACCGGGTATCGCACCTCCTGATAGAAGGTGTTCCAGTAGGGCTTCTTGCTGCCGTCGGGCATGCGCACCATCAGGATGGGCAGGCCGGGCTTGCGGAAGAACATATCCTTGATCAGCGCCGGATCGGGCTGGATGTAACCCTCCGGGGTCATCTCGCCCTTGCCCTCCCAGAAACGGTTCCAGTCGATGAAGAAATCGCGGTAAGGCGACTGCTCGCCACGCGCCAGCAGGTCCTGAAACTGCGGGCTGAGCACGGAGAGGTGGTTGAGCACAAAGTCCAGCTTCAGATCCAGCCCCACATCACCTACCCGCGCCAGGCTGGCCTCGTCGGCCAGCATACGGTTGAGATCATAGCTGGCCACGGAAAAGCCCCGGTCGAGATCGCTGTTGAACAGGCTGGGCAGAATATAGAAGGACCGAAACGCTCCCCGGCATTCGGGCCGGGCCAGAAAATCCGCTTCCGCCGCCAGGTTTCCGCCCAGGCTGTCGGGGTAAGCGTTGAGCATTGCGCCCTGATTCATAGCGTTCCCTCCTCACGCCTGCGCCATCAGGCAGGCATACTGCTCGTAGGTCATCAGCTCGCCGGACTTGGAAAGGATGATCCGGGCCTTGTGGGCCTGTGCCCTGAGCATCTGCTGTTCCAGCTCCAGCACCATGGTGGTGAAGGGGCTGTCCGCCCGGCCGTCGCGGTTGCGCGCCTGGCGGTGCGCCAGGGTTTCCGCGGGCGTGCTGTTGAGCAGCACGGGAATATCGACGCCCTCGTACCGGTCCGAGTTTCCGTGTGTCCATTCAATCACCAGCACGCGCTTGCCGGTCATGTCCACCGCGTCGTACCACAGCTCCTCCGGGGTGCGGCCCATGCGCTTGAGATACAGCGTGGGCGCGCCCTGCTTGAAATCGCTTACGATATGACCCACCTGGTCAAAGTCGATTTCCTTCTCCGTGCCCAGGTAGCCGCGCAGGGCATTCTTGCCCGCCTGCTGGTAGGTGGCCAGCCAGGGGTAGCGGGCGACGTTCTCCGGGGCGGCGTCGCCGTCCTCGGGCCAGAGCGCCCGCAGCGCCTGCGCCTGCTCGCCGCGGTAAACGCCGTTGGCGATGAGGCCTTTCAGCCCGCCGTCATGAAACACGCGGCGGCGCTCGGCGTCATTCTGCTCGGGATAGCGGCGGGGGTAGTTGTCACCCGACAGGGTGTACGCGCCTACGCCCTCGGCATTCAGGTAATAAGAGATCAGCGAAGCGATTTCCGATTTGCCTACACCGGAACCTCCGCACACCGTCACCACGGCGCGCCCGCAGGGGCTTTCGCCAAGCTGCCGGGCCAGAAGTTCCCGCAGCACGGGATAGATCGTCCTGGCTTTTTGAATGTGTTCCTCCGTGATGCAGATTTTGTCACCCGGCATGTCGCCCTGCGCGATCGTGCCCGAAAGCGCCGGTTCCTGCCATGGCGCAGTCAGCTTCTCCATGTCCGTCATCTGCCATTCCTCCGCTCGTTTAGTGGGATTGGGTCATAAAGCGGAAAGCCGGTTCCAGCATCCCGTCCCAGAAGGGGATGTCGTGCTGACCCTCGCCTTCCACGTAGGTCAGCGGCAGATCCTCCTTGCGGGCAAAGTCCGCAAAGCGGCTGCACATATCATATACCAGCGCATCCTGCCGCCCGCAGCACAGGAACATGGGCGGCAGCGTCTCGCCGCGCTCCTTGGCCCTGAGCAGGCTGTAGCGGGGATTCATCCAGGATTCGCGGTAGCTGTCCTCATTCCCCATCCAGGCCGTAAACAGCTGGCTGGGCAGCGAGCCGTCCCGCTCGCTGAGCAGGTCGGTCACGTCGATGGCGGGCGAGAGCATCACGATTTTGGAAAACGTATGATGCCAGCGCAGGCCATTGGTGCATGCGCCATAGCCGCCCATGGAGATGCCGCCGATCCATGTATCTTCGCGCCGGGTGGACAGGCAGGGCAGCATGCGCCGGGTCACGCGCACCAGCTCGTCGCCCACATAGCTGCTGAACAGCGCGCAGCGTTCGGGATGGTCGGTGTAGAAGGAATTTTCGCCGTCGGGAATGATGACGGCCACCCCATACTCGGCCGAGAAGCGCCGAAGGGTCAGAAGCGTAGCCAGCTCCTCGGCATTGGCGGAATAGCCTGGCAGGAAGTACAGCGTGGGATAGGGGGCCGGCGTGTCCTCGTAGCCGTCGTGGAAGGGCAGAAACGCGTGCGCGGTCACCCCGCGCCCCAGCATTTGAGACTTGAAGCTGATCCGAAGGTACATCTCACTTGCCTCCCTTCGCCGTGAGGAATTCGCAAAGCGGCGTCATGGCATGCTTCCAGAACACATGGTCATGACCGCCCTCGCTTTCGTAATAGGTCATGGGCGCACCCGCCGCCTGCATGCGGTGCGCAAAATCACGTCCGGCCTCATACACCAGCGGATCGCCCGTGCCGCAGGCCAGGAACATCCGGGGCATATCCTGCGGCTTCGCAAGAGCCTTGCGGGCCGCCGCCTCATAATCGCGGTATGAACCGTGATAGCGCTCCGGGGTGCCCAGCAGCGCCAGCAGCGATTCCTTGTGCAGAGGGCTTCCCGGCTGCATCACCCCGTTTTCGGGATACATGCCCAGCGCGGGCGAGAGCATACCGATCTTGCTGAACGTATCGCTGTAGCGAAGGCCGTTGATCAGCGCGCCATAGCCGCCCATGGAGATGCCGGCGATGAACGTATCCTCCCGCCGGTGCGACAGGGGCAGCAGCTTCCGCGTCACCTCCACGATCTCCTCACCCACATAGCGGCTGTAGTAGGCGTTGCGCTGCTCGTCATCGACGTAGAAGGAATTGTCGCCGTCGATCATCACGATCGCGATGCCATGCACGGCGGCATAGAGGGCGAAGTTGGTAAACGTGGCCGTTTCCAGCGCTCCGCCGGAGTATCCGTGCAGAAAGTACAGCGTGCGATACGGCGGCGTCACGTCATTCCAGTCGTTGTAATCGGGCAGGAACACACGCGGATAGACGCTGCGCATCAGCATGTCCGAACGGAAGTTCAGATGGAGATTCGCCATGGGAAAATCACCTCTTGCTGCGTTATTTCCGGTTTGACTTATCCCAAAAAAAAGGTATCATAGTGGACAGGAAGCAAACCAAGGAGGAATGGCAATGGCTACGCTCAAGGACGTTGCCCAGCGCGCGGGCGTTACGGTGACCACCGTTTCACGCATGCTCAACGACCGCGCCCGCATCAGTGAGAAAACCCGTCTTCGCATTCAGGCCGCCATGGAGGAGCTGGACTATCATCCCAATGAGCTGGCACGGTCGCTGGCCAAGAAAAACAGCCACTTTATCGGCCTGATTGTGCCTTCGGCGGACAATTTCTTCTTCAGCTGCGTCATCGCCAGCGTGGAACACTATGCCAGCGCCAGCGGCTACAAGCTGCTCCTTTGCGTATCCAACCACGAAATTCAAAAGGAGAAGGAATTTTTCAGCATGCTTCTGGGCAATAAGGTGGCCGGCATTATTCTGGCCAGCCATACCCAGAACCTGGAAGAGTTTGCGGATGTGGATGCCCCCGTCGTCACCATCGACCGCACGGTCAGCCCCCGCATTCCCTCCGCCTGTGCGGATAACTACTATGGCGGCTACATTGCCGCCGAGCATCTGATCTCGCGCGGCTGCCGCAGGCTATTGTACGTCAGCGGCAGCGCACATCTGGACATGGACGCCAACAAGCGTTACCTTGGCTTTCAGGACGCGTGCCGCCGCCTGAACGTGGACAAGCCCAGCGCCGTGGACGCGGCCGAGCGGCAGTTTGTGCGCATGGACTATCAGGAAACGGTGGCAGTCATCTTCCGCAATCATCCGGACGTGGACGGCATTCTTTGCTCCAACGACGTGATTGCCGCCGAGATCATCCAGTACTGCCGCCGCCACGACATCGACATCCCCGACCGGCTGAAGCTGATCGGCTACGACGACACGCGCCTTGCGTCGCTGTGTTCGCCGCAGCTGACGACCATTCATCAGCCGGTGGAGGACATCTGCCGCTACGCGGTGGAAAGCATCCTTAACGCCTCCAGCGGACGGGTTGTGCCCACGTGCGCGGTCTTCCCCGTCACGCTGGTAACGCGCGAGACCACCTGACAGCAGGGAATCAGCCCTTGACGCTGCCCTGCACCACGCCCTCCAGAATCTGCTTCTGGCCAGCCAGATAGAAGATCAGCATGGGCAGAATGCTCATCACCAGGCCCGCCATCATGGGGGCGTAATCATTGGAATACTGCGCGCAGAACACGCGGATCATCATGGGAAGCGTGCGCATTTCCTGCGTGTTGAGGAACAGGCTGGAAAGCAGATAGTCGTTCCATACGCCCATGGCCACAAACACCAGCAGCGTCACCTGGATGGGGGTGAGCATGGGCATGATGATGTTGAAGAACAGCTTGGTGCTGCTGCATCCGTCGATGAGGGCTGCCTCGTCGATCTCCTTGGGGATGGAGTTGAGGAAGCCGCGCACCAGGAAGATGGAAAAGCAGATATTCAGGCCCAGGCCGATGTAGATGACCGGGATCAGGCTGTTGTTCATGCCCAGCTGGGAGGCGTAGATCTTCACCAGCGGGATCATGTAGGCCTGGAAGGGCGCGCACATGGAGGCCAGCATCAGGTAATACACCGTGGACACAAACTTGTGCTTCACCCGGCTGACGGCGTAAGCCGCCATGGCGCCCAGGAGCGACACCAGCACGCACACGCTGACGGTGATGACCAGCGAATTGCGCAAGGACGTCAGAAAGTGCATCTGACCAAAGGCATAGCTGTAATTGCCCCACTGGAGCACAGTCGGCAGGCTGAAGGGATTGCTGGTAAACTCGCCCGTGGTTTTGACGGAGTTGATGGCCACCAGCACCAGCGGAAACAGATAAAACACCGTCGCCACCAGGGCCAGCACCAGCAGCACCGCGCCGGCATAGCGCTTTTGCTTCATCACATCTGCACCTCCCGCTTTGACGTGAAGTAGGCCTGGCACACGGAGATCAGCGCCACGATGACAAACAGCACCACCGCCTGCGCCTGTGCGTTGCCGAACTTGAGGCTGACGAACGCCGTGTTGTAGATGCGGAAGGCGATCATTTCGGTCGTGTTGAAGGGGCCGCCGTCGGTCAACGTCATGTTGACCTCAAAGACCATAAACGAACGCACGATGGCCAGGAACAGGCAGATCGTTATGGAAGAGCGGATCATGGGCAGACGCACGTTGCGCAGCACCGACCAGGAGCTGGCGCCGTCCACGCGCGCGGCCTCCACGAGCTCCGCGGGCACGTTGGTAAAGCCCGCCACGTAAATGATCATCAGATAGGCGCTCAGCTGCCAGGAGGACACGATGATCAGGGCGATCATCGCCTTGGTGGGGTCGGAAAGCATGGAGGTGCTCAGTGCCTGAATGCCCAGGCTGGTGCCGATGGCGGTAAAGCCGTAATTGAAAATATATTTCCAGATATAGCCCATGGCCACGCCGCCGATGACGTTGGGCACGAAGATTGCGGTACGGAACAGGTTGCGTCCCTTCAGCGCGCTGGTGAGCAGCAGGCCCAGAGCGATGCCCAGCACGTTGCTCAGCGCCACGGTACCAACGGTGTAGATTGCCGTGCGGCCAAGGGATTGTAGGAATTTGGCGTTGGAAAAAATCTTGATATAGTTTTGAAGACCGATAAATTCATAATCATTGCCGATGCCGTCCCATTGCACGAAGGAAATCCAGATTCCGTAGAGGAACGGGATCACCATGGTCGTCAGCCAAACGAACATCGCCGGCACAAAAAACAGCAGGATCAGCTTCCAGACATCCCGCTTCTGGGCGCTAAGCACGCGCTCTTCCCCCTTCCTTCAAAACAGGGACGGACAGTGCCTATGCCCATAAGCCCCGTCCGTCCCAAGACGATTCATGTCTTAGAGATCCTGGAAGTACGCTTCGATCTCGGAAGCCAGAGTCGCGCGGTCCATCTGGCCGGCCAGGTAAGCCTGCATGTAGGGTCCGATGATCAGCCAGAAATCGCTGGGCGCCTCGCACAGGAAGGTGCTGATGTCCAGGATCTTGCCGGCGTTGAGGTATTCCTGGGTGGACACGGCCAGCGGGTTTTCGTTGACCACGTTCACATCGTCGAAAGGCAGCGTGGAGCCGATCTGGGTCACCATGAATTCCTTGCCCTCATCGCTCAGAGCCAGCCACTTAGCCAGTTCCACGCCCGCCGCCTGCTGCTCGGGAGTGCTCTGGTAGGTATCCACGCAGTAAGCCTTGGGGCAGGAGCCCAGGATCATGCTGTTGCGGGGGTCGGTCTCGTCGTTTGTCAGGGGCAGGGGCATGATGGCCAGCTCGTCGCGATCGGCGAAGGTCTGGATCTGCAGCCAGTTCCAGTCGCCCTGGAACATGGTGGCCGTCTTGCCGGTGGCCAGCATCTCCAGGTCGCCCTCCTGGGTATCGGCCAGAGGATCAGCGTCGTTGATGTTATACTGCTTGAGAATGTCGAACACGTCCATCAGGTTGTTGAAGTGCTCGTTCTCGATCAGCTTGGTTTCGCCGGTGTAGAGGCCGTTGAGGATCGCGCGCTGGGTTTCCTTGTCGCCCAGCCACTCGGAGAACAGCTGGCAGCCCAGGTAGTGCGAGCCCAGCGCCCAGTCCGCGCTGAACACCACGGTAGCGGGAATGCCGGCAGCTTCAAAGGCATCAAAGAAGGCGACCAGCTTGTCGACGGTGTTGACGGTGGTCACGTCGAAGTCCTCGCCGTGCACCTGAGCCACCAGGTCCTTGTTGTAGAGCAGCGCGAAGCCCTGATAGCTGGCGGGAATGCCGTAGATGGCGTCGGAGCCTTCCTTCTGGCAGAACTCCCAGCCGCTGAGCACGTGGCTCATCCACTCGGTATCGCCCTGGTTGAAGTTGTACATATAATCGCTGTAGTTGAGAATCTGGCCAACGTCCAGCAGCGACACGGTGGGAGCGGTGCCCGCGGAGTACAGCGCCAGCCAGGCAGCCAGCTGATCATCGCCGCAGGGATAGTAGTTCACGGTGATGCCGGGGTGCTGGGCCATAAACTCGTCGAGCAGGGCGATGGTCTCATCGTCCACGCCTGCCTGGGTGGAATAGAAGGAGATGGTCACGGGTGCCTGGGCACTTTCCGCCCCGGCGGCCGTCATGGTCAGCAGCATCGCAGCCGCCATCAGGAGCGCAGCCAGTTTCTTAAGCATGTTTGGGTCTCCCTTTCGATTCAAATTTCCGTTCCTTACGGATTGAGACAAGTATACCATCCGCTTTCAAAAATGTCAACCGTTTGACATGAAAAAATGGAAAATAAGTTCTGAATGTTGTCGAATATTCCATTCAAAATAGGCGAAACGCCTAATTTTCTTTAAAAAGTTTTAT
>CHCFC05602__coassemble_734_pt1 | contig 14657 bp, 11 predicted proteins | sample CHCFC05602__metabat2_high_PE_021 | metagenome-assembled genome bin CHCFC05602
GTCGAATCCGGGCGAACAGTTTTTTGCCCGCTCGACACCATTCCCGCAAACCTGTCATGGCAGCCTGTCCCAACCCCGCGTTATGATAAGGACAAGCCCGCCGCGACAGCCGCATGCCGCCCCGGGCGGCAGAACAGGAGTAACCCCTTGGCCAAGGAAAAAACCTGCTATGTCTGCGCCTCCTGCGGGTATGAAACCGCGCGCTGGCTGGGTTGCTGCCCGGACTGCGGCGAGTGGAATACCTTCGAGGAGCGCAAAACGGTACCCCAAACCCCCGTTGCCAGCAAAACCGCCGAAAAGGCGGCCCGGTATCAGACCACCCAAAAAAGCGAAGCCATTCCCTTAAGTCAGGTACAGGAACGCTCCATGCCCCGGTCCTCCACAGGCAATGAGGAGCTGGACCGCGTGCTGGGGGGAGGTCTGGTGCCGGGCAGCGCCATCCTCATCGGCGGCGATCCGGGCATCGGCAAAAGCACGCTGCTTTTGCAGGTGGCCGGGAGCCTCAGCCAGCAGTGCCGCGTGCTTTACGTCAGCGGCGAGGAAAGCGCCCATCAGATCAAGATGCGCGCCTCGCGCATCGGCGTGCCGCAGGACACGCTCTACGTGCTCACGGAAAACGACGTGGAAAGCGTGCTGGAAAAATGCGGCCGCATGCAGCCCAACGTGCTGGTCATCGACTCCATCCAGACCATGGTATCCCAGGACAGCGCCAGCGCGCCGGGAAGCGTGTCGCAGGTACGGCAGAGTGCGGGGGCCATCGTGCGCTTTGCCAAGGAAACGGGCACCTCGGTGTTCATCGTGGGCCACGTCACAAAGGAAGGAAGCCTCGCGGGACCGCGCGTGCTGGAGCACATGGTAGACGCGGTGCTCTACTTCGAGGGCGACCGCCAGCACGAGTACCGGCTGCTTCGCGCTGTCAAAAATCGCTTCGGCTCGGTCAACGAGCTGGGTGTGTTCGAAATGCGCGCCGAGGGCATGGTCCCTGTCGCCAATCCCAGCGAGAGTCTGCTCAGCCAGCGCGCCCGCGGCATCAGCGGAAGCGTGGTGCTGTGCACGCTTCAGGGCAGCCGTCCCATCCTGTGCGACCTGCAGGCCCTGGCATCCCGCTCGTTCTACACCGTACCCAAGCGCACGGTGGGCGGCATGGATTCCAGCCGCGTGGCGCTGCTTTTGGCAGTGATGGAAAAGCGCGCCGGCAAGAAGCTGTTTGACCAGGATGTCTACATCAATGTAGCGGGTGGTCTGGCCCTGAGCGACCCTGCGGCCGATCTGGCCGTGTGCGTGGCCGTAGCCTCCAGCCTGATGGGCTTTACCCTTTCCCCCACGCTCAGCGTCATGGGCGAGGTGGGCCTCTGCGGCGAGGTTCGCCCCGTGGCGCAGGCCGAGCGGCGCGTGGCCGAATGCGTGCGTCTGGGCTTTACGGACATCCTTTTGCCCCGGCAGAATCTCAAGCGCCTCCGTCCCATCGACGGGGTACGAATGACGGGCGTGGACACGCTGATGCAGGCCCTCGCCGTAGTAGGCTGATGTTTTCCTACATTTATTATGTGAACCAGAAGGCAGGTTGTAAAGAGAATGAAGAATAAAACCGTGGAGAAGCTGATGCGCTTTCTCATCACGCTCCTTGGGGCAGGCATCGGAGCGGCGCTGGCGGCGCTGATTTTGCCGCTGTTCTCGCGCTGGTATCCCCTCTCCCCCTATGCGCCCATCGCGCTGTATGCGGCGCTGTGCCTGATCGCCGCCGCCGTGTGCTTCGCCTTTTCCAGTGCCATCATCGGCCGTACCATGAAGCTGATCACGGCCATTGAACGCCGGTGGGACGCGATGCCCACCCAGCAGATCGTGCTGACCTCCATCGGGATGATCATGGGGCTGGTGGTGGCCGCCCTGATCACCCAGCTCATCCTGTCGGCGGGCGCGAGCCTGATCACCATCAGCTTCAGCGCGCTGACCTATGTGGTGCTGGGGTACGTGGGGCTGCGAATCGGCTTTCACCGCTACCGCGGCGGGAAGTCTCCGCGCATGCGCCGGCATCTGCGCCGCGCCGCCGAGGCCGGCATCCTGGATGACGCGGACCTGCTCATGGCCGATGAGGGCGAGGAGGAAGAGACGGATGACGTCCCGACCGCACAGCCGTCCCGCAAATACCTGGACACCTCCGTCATCATTGACGGGCGGGTGCTGGACATTGTCAAGACTGGCTTTTTGGAGGGCGAAATCGTGGTGCCGCAGTTTGTGCTGGCGGAGCTGCGCCATATTGCCGACAGCGGCGACAGCCTGCGCCGCGCGCGGGGTCGCCGGGGGCTGGACGTGCTGGCCAAGCTGCAAAAGGAGTTGAAAACGCCCATCGTCGTGGACGAGACGGATTATCCCGATCTGGAGGAGGTAGACGTCAAGCTCCTGCGCCTGTGCCGGGACAAGGGCGGCACCGTGGTCACCAATGACTACAACCTCAACAAGGTGGCGGGCGTGACCGGCCTGCGCGTGCTCAACATCAACGACCTGGCCAACGCTCTCAAGCCCATGCTCATGGCCGGGGAAGAGCTCACCGTGCAGATCGTGCGGGAGGGCAAGGAGCCAGGCCAGGGCGTGGCCTATCTGGATGACGGCACCATGATCGTGGTGGAAAACGGCCGCCGCTATGTGGGCGAGACCGTGACCGCCGTAGTGACCACCGTACTCCAGACCAGCGCCGGGCGCATGATCTTCACCCGGCTCAAGCCCGCGGATGAAAAGGCCGGCTGAATCCCGTCCCAAAGCGCAGTTCTCCCGGAGGCCGTTAGGCCTCCGGGAGAACGCTTTTATTCGATGGGCGCGCAACCGCCCAAAAGCTCGGGATGGAAGCGCATGCTGTCCTTCTCCGTGATCTGACGAATCACCCGGCAGGGCACGCCCGCCGCCAGCGAAAAGGGCGGTATGTCGCGCGTGACCACGCTGCCCGCGCCGATCACGCAGCCGTCCCCGATCGTCACCCCGCCGGTCACCACCACATTGGCCCCCAGCCATACGTCGTTGCCGATGGTCACAGGCCTTGCGTAGCACAGATGCGCGGGCTGTCCATCCGGACCGAGCATCTGCCGGCGCTCGCCGGGAAGCAGCGGATGCACGGGCGTGACGATGGTCACATTGGGGCCGCAGTTCACATCGTCCCCGATGGTCACGCGCGCGTCATCCTGAATGGTCAGATTGAAGTTTCCAAAAAACCGTTTGCCGATGGTCGTATGCGTGCCGTAGTGGAACTGCACCGGCCCCTGGATGAAGCCATCCTCCCCCATGGCGCCCACGATCTGCCGAAGCAGCGCGGCGCGGGTTTCCACATCATCCTCAAAGGTCTGGTTGTAGCGCAGACACAGGTTGTGCGTGCGCAGCTTGATATCCCGCAGTTCCTGCGCACCGGGCCGAAACAGCAGGCCCTGAAAGATGCGTTCTTCCTCTGTCATCCAAAACCGCCTCCCGTCTGCCGCCATTGTAGCAGACGGGAGGCGGCGATTCAAGAGGGCGTCTCCAGGCGGATGGGCTCGCGCGTTGTGACCGTTTCCAGAAAGCGCGCGTCATGCTCGACTACCAGCAGCGTGGGCGCATAGCGGAGAATGAGGTCCTCCACCTGCCGGCGGCTGAGCACATCAATGTAGTTCAGCGGCTCGTCCCATATATAGAGATGCGCCGGCGTGCACAGGCTCCGGGCCAGCAGGAGCTTCTTTTTCTGCCCCTGGCTCCATTCGCTCAGGTCCCGGTCAAAGTGTTCCCGGCTCATATCCATGTTCCTAAGAATCGCCTTGAACAGCGTTTCATCCAGCCCGTTTCGGCGGATGAAGTCCCGCACGCCGCCGCAAAGATCCTCCGCCTCCTGCGGCACATAGGAGACGGCCAGCCCGGCGGCGATGTTCACCGTTCCCTCCAGCGCACCGCCCGCGCCGCACAGCGCCTTGAGCACGCTGCTCTTGCCCGCCCCGTTGGGACCGGTGAGCGCCACGCGGTCGCCCCGGTGGATGTCAAAGCGGATTCCCTCGCATACCGTGCGGCCATCATAGCGCACCGCGCCGTCCTCTACGCGCACCAGCGTCTCCTTGGGATGCCGTAGCACCGTGAGACGCAGTTCGCCCACGCGCTCCACATTGCCCAGCAGGCTGCGCTTCTCCTCCACGGCACGCTCACGGCGCCGCAGTGTGCTGGTGGACCGCTTCATCAGGGCTGCGCTTCGCGCGCCCACATAGCCCCGGTCCACCGCCGCCGTCTCGCTGGATGCAACATGAAACTTGCCCTTTTCGCACCGGTCGCTCCACCTGGCCGCGCGGCGCGCGCTCTCCTCCAGACGGACGATGTCGCGCCGAAGGTCCTCGTTGCGCGCCTCCTCCCAGGCGTTCTGCCGGTCGAAGCGCTCCTGCCACGCATCGTAATCGCCCTGCATCACCCAGGCGTCGCTTCTGTTGAGCGCCAGCACATGGTCCACGCAGCCGTTGAGAAAGGCGCGGTCATGGCTGACCAGCAGAAAGCCGTCCTTGCGCCGGAGATAGCGCGCCACCAGCCGGCGCCCATGCGCGTCCAGATGGTTGGTCGGCTCGTCAATCAGGGGATAGGCGTCCTCCCGCGCAAACAGCGCGCTGAGCAGTGCCTTGGTCTGTTCTCCCCTGCTGAGCGTGGAAAAGGGACGTTCCAGCGCCTCCTCCCCGACGCCCAGCAGCCTCCACTCCCGCAGGATCTGCCACTCCTGCGCGCCGGGCGCCGCCTGCCGGAGCACCTCCAAAGCCGGCAGGGAGGCGTCGGGCACCTCATAGGGAAAATACGCCGCCTCCAGCGGGAGGCCAATCGCGCCCTCAAAGGGCATGCCGCCCATCATCAGGCGCAGCAGCGTGGTTTTGCCGCGCCCATTGCGGCCGATCAGCCCCAGTCGCCAGCCGGTGTCCAAATTCAGGTTCAGGTGTTCAAAAACGGGTTCGCCACCCGGATAGGCAAAGGTGAGATCTCGGATCGACAGCTGCATATATGCCTTCTCCTTTCCCCGGGGAAGGGCAAAAAAGCACAGCAAAAAGGAGCCTTCCGGCTGCGCCCGTCTGCCATGGCAAAGCTGGCCCCGCGCACGCACGGGAACCCGCTTGCTCCTCCCCGTTCAATCAAACCGAGCGAGGTGTTGGCAGACTTATTTGCGCATCCTTTCAACTCCCTTTTTTTATTTAGGATACCGCTATTATACCATGCTGCGGCCGTCCTGTCAAAACGCGTTGGTGCTGGTGAGCAGGTAGTGCAGGTAATAGACCGACGAATAGGCGTGCCACAGGAACAGCCCGCCCACCGCGGCGTAGCCCAGCCCGCGCACGGAGCGAAGCGCGCCCGCCCTGACATCCTCGGGGAAGGTGCGCAGAAATACGCCCGCCATCACAACCCACAGGAAATACGAGCTGCTGTTGGCCGCCCAGGTGAAGTTCCCGTGTCCCTCGCGCATGCCCGTCTCGCGGAAGGCCATGGCCTCCAGCACGCTGAAGGCGGTCATCAGCAGCGCCAGCACCACCAGCCGGTCCTTGAACATCCCTTTGCGGTAGCAGGCGATCACGGCCGCGAGCGGGCAGGCGGACATCATCAGCGTATTGCGCACGGCCACCCAGGCGGTTTCCGCCGTGATGCCGATTTCCACGCCGCTGGTGAACTCCACCACCACGCCCGTATAATACAGGTAGCTCAGCAGGAAATAGCCCACCGAGGGCAGAAACGCCAGCACAATCTGCCCGAAGTAACGCCACTCGCCCCGATGGCGCAGCACCTCCACCAGGTACATCACGAACGCCGCGGGCAGCAGCGCCTGCATGAACGTGGGCTTGCATGCCACGCTGCCCATGCACAGCACCGCCAGCACCACGATCTTCCACCAGGGCAGCAGCACGCGCTGCTTCCCGGCTTCCACGCTGCGCTCAAACTCGTACCAGCAATGCGCGAGCCAGGGCATCACCAGCATCATGGCGGCGGTCACGGTCTGCTGGGTGGGGTTGTGCCACACGTTAGGCGAACCCACGCCGCGATAGACCGCATCGGACACGGACATCACCAGCACGCCCGTCACGATCATCAGAAACGCGCTCAGCCCCAGCACCGCCCAGCGGTTGGCCCGCTCGCCCGCCATGGCCCCCACCAGCCAGTAGGTCAAAAGGAAGGTCAGCGCCTTGCACAGCGCGCACACGGCCGCGGCGGCATGGGCCAGCGGCACGCCCAGCTGATAGAGCGCGCTCACCGCGATATGCCACACGGGGTAGGACAGGCGGCTGGTGATGGAATGCAGGTCGGTAAAGTCGAAATCATGCGCGATCATCGCATGGATGTACAGATCGGCGTTCTGATAGGCAAATTCCCGCAGGAACATGAAATAGGCGCCCGCAAACACCAGCGCCAGCGCGATCAGCGCCGGCGCGTTGAAGGCGCGGCCCTTCCAAACCGTTTTCCCGGATACCACGGGGTCATGCGTCATTGGCAGAATCTCCTTCTCTGGGGCTGGTTGCTTGCGCCTGAGCGCAGCAAAGGCGGCCGGTCAGCCCCTGGCGGTATAGCGGCGCTGCTTGATGCGGTCCAGCCCCTTCTGGCCCAGCAGCCTCCGAGCAGCGTTGAACAGCTTCTGCTGCGAAAAGTACGCGTCATCCGGCGTGGGCGGCGCCTCCAGTATGCGCTGCCACTGGGCCGGGTCAATGTCCAGCTTCTTGAGGATATAGCTCTCATCCTCCTTCTGCTGCTCAAGGGGATAGGGCGGCTTTTCCAGCTCTGCCAGGGCCTCGTCGCGGGTCATCTCGCCGTTGAGGACCAGGCAGCTCAGGTGCGCGCGGCGTTTGTCATAGCCGAACTTGCGCGGCAGGTAGACGCTTTGAAAATACTTGGTGAACCGGCTTTCAAAGTGCTTGCCGCCATAGTATTCCCAGCCGAATTCGCGCGTGAGGGTTTCGATGGCTTCCTTCTTGCTGTAGGGGACATAGTTGAGCAAATTGATCTTGGTGACGCCCGGCAATCCCATCCACGCCTCCCACAGCGACAGGGCGGGATACTTTTTCAGGCTCTTGCCCCGGCCGTGTTTGCGGTAGATGCTCCTGAGATGCCAGGCGTCGCGGTAGGTGTGCTGCAGGCTGAAAGGCGCGTCCGCGCCCTCGGTGGCGATGTTGCTTCCATTCAAAATATACCGGACCCGGTACTTGCGCGCCATCTGATAGATGGCCGCGCAGAACAGGTGGTCCTGCGGCACGTCCAGATTGGCCACCCCGCTGAGCAGATACGCCCGCTGCAGCTCCTTCATCGTGGGCCAGTCCATCACATAGGTATGAAGCTGGACGTCAAGTTTCTGGCACATCTTCTCGATGTTGCGCACGGCCACCTCGCTGTTCCAGCCGCTGTCCACATGCACGGCCAGCACGCGCAGGCCCAGCCGGCTCGCCAGGTAGAGCATATAGGCGCTGTCCACCCCGCCGGAGAGGCCCAGGATGCAGTCGTAGTCCAGCTCACGGCTGCGCTCCTTCATCACCCCGACGGTGCGCTCCAGCTCCTTTTCGCTCTCGCCGGGATGGTAGCCGCTTTGCGCGCGCACTTGCTCATACCGCTTGCAGAAGGAGCAGACGCCCGCCTCGTCAAAGGTGACCGCCGGGTCGGTCGAGTCCATCACACAGCGCGTGCAAACCTTGTCATCCTGCGGCATATCCGCACCCTCCCCGCAAAGTATCGTCCCGTGTATCATATCATTACCCGGCAGGGAGTGTCAATTCCGGCGCGGGAGCGGTTCTCTTGTCGGAATCTTAGCGGCCAAACGCACATCGCACCCCGCTTTCCTATTTACATGAAATATGATTTATGTTACAATGGAAAGGCAGAATGTGGTGCGTTTCTGAACAGCTCAATTTCGGAACCATCTGTCGGCGGAGCAGCCGGCGATGAGTATAAAACCAAACAAGGAGGAACCCAGTCCATGAAAAAGCTCCTGGCGACCCTTTTGGCCCTCTTGATGCTGTGCGGCATGTCCGGCGCAGTGGCGGAAAACGCCGACGTCACCGGCAAAGTCATCATCTACACCTCCATGTACCAGGACATCTGCGACATGATGAGCGAAGCGCTCAAGGCCGAGTTCCCCAACGCCGAAATCGAATTCTTCCAGGGCGGCACCGGCACCCTGCAAACCAAGGTGGCCGGCGAAATGGAAAGCGGCAAGCTGGGCTGCGACATGCTGATGGTGGCCGAGCCCGCCTACTCGCTGGAGCTCAAGGAGGGCGGCTGGCTGCATCCCTACCTGACCGAGGCCCGCAACAACATGCGCTTCCCCTATGACGAGGAAGGCTACTGGTACTGCGTGCGCGTGTGCACGATGGGCTTCGCCTACAACCCCGAAATGTACTCCAAGGAGGAGATTCCCACCTCCTACGAGGCGTTCGCCTATGACGAGCAGTTCAAGAATACCCTGTCCATGTCCAACCCGCTGACCAGCGGCACCGCCATGGCGACCATCGTGGGCCTGCTGGACAAGTTCGGCGAGGACTACTTCGTGGCCCTGGGCAAGCAGAACGTGATGATCGAGAGCGGCTCCTCGGCGCTGGCCAAGCTAGAAACCGGCGAGTGCTCCGTGGTTATGATCCTTGAGGAGAGCGTGCTCAAAAAGCGCGAGGAGGAAGGCTCCACGCTGGAGTGGTTCATCCCCGACGACGGCAACGTCCTCATCCCCTCCACGGTCATGACCGTCGCGCCCGAAAAGAGCGCCAACAACAACGTGGCGGCCTGCGAGGCCATCACCGACTGGCTGCTGTCCGATGAGGGCCAGAGCTACATCGTCAAGGGCTGGATGCACAGCGTACTCACCGACTACCCCACCGAGCCCTATGACGGCAAGCCCACCCAGGAGCTGATGGACACCAACATCGAGGTCGACTGGGAGAAGTGCTACACCGAGCGCGACTCCATTCGCGCCCTGTTCCAGGAGAACGTGACCGTCGAGTAACCAAACCCTTGGACGGGGGCGGGATGGGCCCGCCCCCGTACCCCATCCATTCCTGCCTTGGGGAGGTCCAGTATGGCACAACAAACCGCGCCCATGAAATCCGCCTTGCCACAAAGGCGCTTTTATTTCGACGTCAAATGGCTGATTATCCTCGTCATTGTGGCGTTTCTGCTGGTGTTCCAGGTATTCCCGCTGCTCTACATGCTCTATAAGGCTTTCTTCCCGGAATCCGTGTTCTCACTGTCGACATTTACGCGCCTCTATACCTACGAAATGAACTGGGGGGCGCTTTGCAATACGCTCATCGCCGCCGCGGCCACCATGGTGCTGGGCACGGTGCTGGCTTTCCCGCTGGCATGGCTGGTGGGCCGCACCAACATGTACGGCAAAAAGTTTTTCCGCAGCCTGTTCGTGCTGACCTACATGGTCCCGCCCTATCTGGGCGCCATGGCATGGACCAGGCTGCTCAACCAGAACGCAGGGACCATCAACGTGTTCCTGCGCGGGCTCCTCAATATCGACGCCCGTACCGGCCCGCTGAATATCTACACCATTGCGGGCATGATCTGGGTATTAACCACGTTCTACTATCCCTATGCCTTCATCACCATCTCCCGCGCCATGGAGAAGATGGACCCCTCGCTTGAGGAGGCAGCCCGCATCAGCGGCGCTTCGCCCCTCAAGACGGTGGCCACCATCACCCTGCCCATGATGACCCCCAGCCTCATCGCGGGCGCGCTGCTGGTGTTCGTGTGCGCGGCCAGCTGCTACGGCATTCCCTCCATCGTGGGCGCGCCGGGCAAGGTGCACACCGTAACGACCCGCATCGTGGAGTATATGGGCCTGGGCCAGGCCGGCATCAACGACGCCACGGGTCTGGCGGTATTTTTGATGATCATGGCCATCATCATCCTCTACATCTCCGACGTGGTGGTGGCGCGCAAGCAGTACATCACCGTGTCCGGCAAGTCCACCCGCCCCAACATCGTGGACCTGGGCCGCTGGCGGGGTCTTACCACGGCGCTGGTCAGCCTGTTCTCCGTCATCGTGATCGTCATCCCCTTCATCACCATCGCCACCACTTCGGTCAAAAAGAATCTTGGCAAGGGGCTGTTTGAAGCCAACAACTTCACCACCATGCACTGGACCAAGATCTTTGGCCGTGACGATATCATCGAAAGTCTGATCAACTCCATCACCTTTGCGGCAGCGGCGGCCACCATCGGCATCATCATCTCCTTTACCATGGCCTACCTCCTGCAGCGCACGCGGGTCAGGGGCCGCAAGATCCCGGACTTCCTCATCACGTTGGGCTCCGGCACGCCCAGCGTGGTCATCGCCCTGGGCCTGATCATGACCATGAACGGCAAGTTCGGCATCAACCTCTACAACACCGCCGCCATCATGATCATCGCCTACCTCATCAAATACCTCATGATGGGCATGCGCACGGTGGTTTCGGCCATGAGCCAGATCCATGTTTCGCTGGAGGAAAGCTCCCAGGCCTCCGGTGCCGGATGGCTGCGCACGATGTTCAAGGTCACGGTGCCGCTGATCTTCCCCTCCATCGCGGCGGGCTGGTTCCTGATCTTTATTCCCTGTTTCTATGAGCTGTCCATGTCCACGCTGCTCTACAGCCGCGACACGCAGGTCATCGGCTACATGCTGCATTATTACTGGACCTATACCAGTCAGCAGCAGGCGTCTGCGATGGCGTTTGGCATTTTGCTGGTGGTCGTGGCGCTCAACTTCATCCTCAACAAGCTCACCAAGGGCGAGTTCTCCATCTGATGCGCCCGCATTTTCGATAAAGGAGTTGGAACCATGTCCAGCGTGACCATTCAGAATGTGACCAAGAGCTTTGGCAATACCGTGGTTTTGGAGAACTTCGACGCGGTTTTTCAAAACGGAGAATTCGTCACCCTGCTGGGCCCGTCGGGCTGCGGCAAAACCACGATGCTTCGCATCATCGCGGGCTTTGAAAAGCCCACCAGCGGCTGCGTGAAATTTGACGAGCGCGTCGTCTCCAGCGACAAGGTGTTCATTCCCCCGGAGAAGCGCGACATCGGCATGGTGTTTCAGAGCTACGCCGTGTGGCCGCACATGACCGTGTTTGACAACGTGGCCTATCCCCTGCGCATCAAGAAGATGGATAAGGACGCCATCCAGAAAAAGGTGGACCGCGTGCTTGCCATGGTGCATCTGACGCAGTACGCGCAGCGTATCCCCAGCCAGCTCTCCGGCGGTCAGCAGCAGCGCGTGGCGCTGGCGCGCGCTTTGGTAGCCGAGCCCGCCCTGCTGCTTCTGGACGAGCCGCTCTCCAACCTGGACGCCAAGCTGCGCGAGAGCATGCGCTTTGAGATCAAGGAGATCCAGCGTGAATATGGCATCACGGTTCTCTACGTCACCCACGACCAGACCGAGGCCATGGCCATGAGCGACCGCATCGTGGTCATCAACCGCGGCGTCATTCAGCAGATCGGCGTGCCGCGCGAGATCTACTCCCATCCCGCCAATCCCTTCGTGGCCGACTTCGTGGGCAAGATCGAGTTTCTGGACGGCGAGGTCAAGGCCGGCTGCATCGAGCTGGACGGCTGCGGCCAGCGCCTGCCCTACGAGGGGGACAAAAAGGGCCGCGTGATCGTGGGCGTGCGTCCTGAACATGTCAAGTACGCCCCTGTGGGCCAGGGCACGCTGAGCGGCACCATCAAGAGCCACTTCTACCTGGGCGACGTCAACGACTGCCGCGTGGACCTGGGCGGCGGCAAGGAGCTGCGCGTCATCGCCGATCCCTATGACAGCATGGACGTTGAAGCCGGCAAGCAGGTATCCCTCACGGTGCGCGAGTTTTTGGTCTACGACGAGCAGGGTCCCGGCAACGACTTCCGCAAGATCCTGACCTGATGACCGTTCCCGGGGCGGGCCAGCCCGCCTGTGCGGCACGCGCGGAGTATCGTGCGCGTGCCGCTTTTTTTGACGAAAGGGCACAGGCCGCTCCCATTACGCAGGAGAACCGGTCGTCTGTGCCGAAAGATAACATTTTGAAAGCAATTGGTGGATGACCATTCTCAGAAAGGCCGTGGAAGCAGATGATCCGACGTACCGCCTGCCTGATCGCCCTCGGGAGCGATCCCTATCGCAACCTGGCCATTGAGAAGCACCTGATGGACACGCTTCCGGAGGAGACGGCCATCCTCTACCTGTGGCAAAACGACCGCAGCATCTCCATCGGACGGTGTCAGAATCCACTGTATGAGTGCCGTGTGGACCCCTTTTTGAGCGCCGGCGGGCACATCGCCCGGCGCCTGAGCGGCGGCGGGGCGGTCTATCAGGACCGGGGGGCCCTGAATTTCAGCTTTATCCTCCCCAAAACGGCATTTGACATCACCCGTCAGCTCAGCATCCTGGGCATGGCAGCCGGGGTGTTCGGGATTCAGTCGCAGGCCATGGGCCGGGGCGATCTGTTTGCCGCGGGCCGGCGCTTCAGCGTCAACGCCTATTTCAAGGCCGGTTCGGCCGCGCTGCATCATGGCACGCTGTATGTGGATACCGATCTGGAGCAGATGGCGCAGTTTCTCTCGTCCGGAGGCGGGGATCTCGCCGCGCCCAACCCGCCGGACACGGCGGCGCATACAATCAACCTGCGGGCGCTGAACCCTGCCGTCACTGTGGAGGAGCTGCAGCAGGCCCTCTACTGGGCTTTCGTCCGCGCCTACGGCGCACAGCCCGCCTGGCTGGACGAGCGCATTCTGGACGGTCACTCCATCGCTGCGCTTACGGTTCAGTTTGCCGACCCCAAATGGATTTATCCGGAAGCGATGGCTTCCACCTTCAGCGTATCGGAGCGCTTCCCCTGGGGGCAGGTGACGGTCAAGCTCAAGGTGGATGGCGGCGTCATCCGCGCGGCCCGCGTGTTTACCGACGCCATGGAAGCCCCGCTTTTCAGCCTGATCGAGCAGTCCCTCATCGGATCGCCCTATCTGATCAGCGCCATTTCCGGAAGAATGGACCAGCGGCTGGAAATGCTCGCCGACCCGCGCCTGATTCAGCTTGCGGGCGACGTTACCAATCTCATCTGCGGGCGCATCCGTTCGCTGGACCGGCAGGGCTGACCGCCGCCCGCTGGGAAGAGTTGTCGTACATTCGCCTCCCCGCTCCTGCACACAATAGCCGCGAGGAGGCGAACAGCATTGAAAAAAACCTGGACCCTTGTGGTAATCTCCCTGCTCGGCCTGGCGCTGTTCTCCGCTTGCGCCAGCAATGCCGATACCCTGCCCAGCCCTGCTCCCAGCGCCAGCGTCACGCCCTCCGCCACACCGGAAGCCTCGCAGGCGCCCACAGCCAGCGCCATGCCTTCCGTCACGGTGCAGCCGGCCGGCGTCAATACCGTGGAGGACGCGCGGCGCCTGAGCGACGATGTGAGCGAAGAGGTGGAAAAGCTCAGCGAGCTCAACGCCGCCGAAGCCGTCGTGGCCGGCAACATTGCGCTGGTGGGTGTATCGTATGATGCCCAGTATCAGGGCGGCTTAACCGACCGGCTTGTGGAAATGGTCAAATCGCGTGTGGAAGCCATGGACAAGACCATCACCGCCGTGCACGTAACGGATGACGAAGCCATCATGAACAAAATCGCCCAGCTGCGTGAAAGCCTGAACAACGGCCAGATCACCTTTGAAGAATTGCAGACACAGGTGCTGGACATTGGCAGCTCCATCACCGGCGGCGGCAACGCGATGGTATCCCAGCCGCAGAGCACCACTGGAGCATGAAGTTCTCCGAAACGCAAAGACCGCCGGGCGGCCGAGGGGCTGCAGGGCGGTCTTTTCCTTGTCGGGCGGGCGCTCAGCCGTTGCCTTCGCCGGGCCCGCAGATGTAAATGATGTGTCCGTCATGCGAGTGTACCATGATCTCGTAGGCATCCAGCGCATTGACCGGACTTCTCAGATCAAACTGCCAGTAGGGGCCCTCGAAAGAGTCACTCTCCGCGCGGTACCCGTAGGAGATCCTGAAGCGCAGGAGCTGCCCTTCCGTCTGGTCATATTTGCCCATCACGGCATCCAGCGCCAGCCGCAGGGCATCCGCGGCGATCATGTCCCCCACGCCCGCGCCCGTGAAGTTCGACTGCCCCGCTCCGGCTTTGTCCGAAGCCGCAAAGCTCAGGCTGCTTCCTCCCGTCTCGCGGCTGGGGACGGTAAGGACCGTGTTGTACTCCCCGTCGAGCTCCGGCTGCGTGTCCAGGGGATGCGCCTTTGCCTCCACTGCAATCCAGCCTGTTTTCTCCCCGTCGGCAGACTGATAGCGGATCTGCGCCATCCGGTAGTCCTTCGTCCACGCCTGCGACCACGCCAGGCTTTCATCCGCCCTGTCCAGCGTGCGCAAAACGGTGTATTCCGTCCCTGCCGGAATCTGCGTTACATTGTCCAGCCGGGCCGGGACGATTTCCGTGCTCTCAAAAAAGACGTTGGTTTCCGAGGCCGTCACCTCCGCTGTGGCAGGATATGCCGATACCATGAACAGCATGGTCAGCAAAAGGGCGATGCTTCGTTTCATCTTTCGTACCTCCTCGCTTGGATTGGGCGGCGAGCCGCCTCTGTGAATAGAACGAAGCTCCCGGAGGGAATTCTTCCCATCCGGGAGCCGTCGGCTTGCCAAACAGAACAAAAGCGCAGGCATCAAAGATGCCTCAGACCGTTGACAAAATCAAGTCAAC
>CHCFC05602__coassemble_739_pt1 | contig 14613 bp, 16 predicted proteins | sample CHCFC05602__metabat2_high_PE_021 | metagenome-assembled genome bin CHCFC05602
TCTTTTCATTCGCCACAAATGAGCCGCCAGTCATGATGTAATGTTTTTTGGTGTATTCCACCCTCTATACATTACATCATGATTGCTAATGGAGTTGGATTCACCTTGCAACTCATCGTCGCGAGACAGGCGCTCGTACAGCGGTGTGATCTTGATTTTACTCATTGCGCAGCCTCCTTTGCATAAAAATGCTCCAAGTGATCGTCTCCCTAATCATGACAAAAAACTGTGATTAGAAAGTCACTTAGAGCATACAACACCCGCCGCGAGCTTGTATTTGGCATATTGGCGGACAGCGAAATGGTCGGGCTTTCGCTTGGCCAGTTCCTCAAATTCAAGGTCCACGTTGTTCTGGAAGTCCTCGTTGTCCTCCCGGACCTCCATGCTGCTGATCATTTCAATCAGGGTGGCGAAGTTACGTTCCTCCGGGGGCAGCTCGTAATGGATGAAGCCGATCAGGGCCGTATAAAGCAGCACCTCAGCCTTTTGCCAAAAATCGTCCCCGCTTTTGCCCTCGCCTTTGGTGTTGGCCATGAGGCAGCTTACGAGCTTGAGGATGTCCTTCTCGCTGTGAATGTAGGCGAAGGGGTTGTAATGATGGGACTTGCGGAAGTTGATGGTGTTTAGAATCTTGATGCGGTAGCCCTTCCTTTGCAGGAGGCGTCCGCACTCCACCACTACGCTACCCTTGGGGTCGGTCACGACATAGGAGCTGTGGCACTGCATCAGGTTTGGCTTGATGAAAAAGCGGGTCTTGCCGCTGCCGCTTCCGCCCACGACCAGCACGTTTTTGTTCCGTGCCGTCTGCGGGTCCCTGGGGCGGTTGTTCATGGTCAGCCTCTCCGTTTGCGTCAGGATCACGTTTTTCTGAAACACCGGGTCGATATAGGGCGCGATGTCCTCGCGCGTGCCCCATCTGGCGGAGCCATATTCACGGTTCTTTCGGTATTTGCGGGCGTTTTTGCCCTTGAAGTAAACCGCGGCTCGCAACAGGGCCGCCGTGACCGTCCCGGTCAGAAGGTCAAAGGGATGGAGACTTGGAATGGGCGGAGAAAACGCTGCCCCCAGCGCGTCGGGCAGGTTGAGCAGCGTCTGGGTCGCGTCCGCGTCTTCGGCCATCCGCCACGCCTTTCCCAGACAGGTGGCAGCCAGCGCGACGAACAGGTAGGGAATCAGTCGAATCACTGTCTTTTTGAGTTTCTCGTTCACCGTTCCAGCCCCCTGTGCGCGTTGGGACGGGTCAGCGTCCTTGTCTCCCGCCGATGTTCGCGCCGGGTGTTCCGCCGTTCCTCCCGGCGGGCACTTCGGGCGGTGTACTCCTCAAACGCCGCGGTCAGCGCATCCGCGTCTTTCGCCTTGAAGAACACCAGGTAGCGCGGCTTCTCCCGGTCCTTTTTGAGCGCGTAGTCCACGCCATACTTCCGCGCTACCCGCTCAAAGGAGCGGATGTTGCCGTCCGTGATCTCGATGTTCGTCACACCCTGCCCCTGTCCGACCAGCTCCCTGACCGTCTGCCGGCCCGTGGGCGGGGCTTTGGCTTTCTGCCGGCAATGGGCCAGATACTTGGTGATTGCGCTTTTCAGCGCCCGGCCTGTCATTTTGGTGGTGTTGATGACCAGCGCCACCGCCCGATGGTCGATATCTTCCTGCATGGGGTCCTCCTTTCAGTGCTCGATCCATCTATCCATCCGTCCAAACCGGCTACCGCACGCAGCTCACAACATGCCGCCGAATCTGCCGGTTGACTTCCGCCTGGTTGAAACTCTCCAGCGTCATGGGCGCATTGTACAGCGCCGTCAGCAGATACCTGCGGATATTGCGGATCGGGCCGGTGGTCCTCCGCATGCACAGCAGCACATACTCAATGTGTTCGCTGGTGAGTCTCTTGAGCTGTTCCTTGACTGTCCCGGCAGGGTGCTCCTCTCCGCCCACGCTGATCGTTTCCTTCCCTGAGCAGAGCGTTTCTGTCATCAGGGACACGATCTCATCAAGCTGCGCGGCGCTCACGCGCGGGTCCTCCAGCAGCGCGTCATACTCGATCTGATATTCCACCCGCGCCCGGCAGCGGTCCAGCTCGCGCTTTTCCGGAAGGATGGGATGGATGGAGGCTATTGGTTTCGTTTTTTCTGGATTCGTATTGGATTCTTGTTTCTTTAATTGCGTGGGATCTTCCTGTGCAGGTTTCTCCTGCGTTGGATTTTCCAATACAGGTTTCTCCCGCGCAGGCTTCGGCGCGCTTCTGGATGCGGGCATGGGATGTTCGTAGATGACGTACTCCGCGTTGGCTAGCTGTCCTTTGGGGTTGCGGGTACGGCTGCGCACGACATACCCGGCCTGCTCCAGCTCCCGCACCGCCTCACGGATGGCGTCCACGCCCTCCCTGCTGATGCGGGCCAGCCCCTTGAGCGTATAGTCCCATTCTTTGGGCAGGGAGAGCATCATCGAAAGAAGGCCCTTTGCTTTCAGGGACAAACGCCGGTCCTTGAGGTGATGGTTGGACATGATGGTATAATCCTTTGTTTTTTCGACCCGGAACACCGCCATGGCTTCTTCCTCCGTTTCTTTTTTGGGTATGAGAAAAGCCGGAGCGTGATTGGCTCCGGCCGGCGAAATAGCCTACCCATCTATCTCGGTGATAAAGCAGGCGAACAACGTGCTGCATCTTGTCAGCAATCCTCCAGTTTGTACGCTGCTTTTAACCCACGCCAAAAACTGTCCGATTACAAAATAAAAATTTATCGGATTGAAAACATGAAATTTGATTGATTGTAGTTGTAAAACCTTTCTGATTGGGATACAATGGAACCGAGGTGGGACAGATGGAGATGAATGATTATTTGCCCCGTGTGATCGACGCAAGGCTTGACGAATATCTGCAAGCCTTTGGGGCGGTCTGCGTGGAGGGCCCCAAATGGTGCGGAAAAACCTGGACATCCCTCCACCACAGCAAGAGCGCGATTTTTATCGGCGATCCCGCTGGCAATTTTCAGAATCGTCAGTTGGCGGAGCTTTCGCCCGATCTGGTGCTGGAAGGCGATGCACCCCGGCTGATCGACGAGTGGCAGGAAGTTCCGCCGCTCTGGGACGCTGTGCGTTACAAGGTGGATCAGGCACATCAAAAGGGACAGTTTATTCTGACCGGCTCCGCGACCCCCAATCACAAGGGAATTCTGCACAGCGGGGCAGGGCGTATTGCCAGATTGCGCATGCGCCCGATGTCGCTGTATGAATCCGGAGATTCCAGCGGCAAAGTTTCTTTGGAAAGGCTGTGCCATGGTGAATTGACGCCCGCAATGACCGGCGATGGGAATCTGAAGCGGCTGATTGATCTGATTATTCGCGGTGGATGGCCAGCAAGCATCGGAATGCCCGCGGCACAGGCTGCTCTTCTTCCAGAGGAATACCTCAACGCCGTGATCGACGACGATGTATATCGCATGGACAGCATCAGGCGAAATACCATCAAGATGCGGTTGCTCCTGCGCTCTTTGGCACGTAATGAGAGCACTACCGCTACGAACAAAAGGCTCAAAAACGATATCAGGGAAGTGGATGATGAGGATATCGACGTGGAGACCGTCAAAGAATACCTGGACATCTTTGAGCGGCTTTTCATCATCGAAAATCAGCCCCCCTTCTCCGCTGGCATGCGGTCATCCATTCGGGTGAAGCAGGCGGTAAAACGCCATTTCTGCGATCCCTCTCTGGCATGTTCTTTGCTCAAAGCGACGCCGGCCAGCCTGTTGGGCGATTTGGAGACTTTGGGCTTTCTGTTCGAAGCCCTGTGCGAACGGGATCTGCGCATCTATGCAGAGTCTTTCGGCGCGGCGCTGTATCACTATCAGGATTACCGAAATCGGGAAATCGACGCGGTCGTGGAGCTTTCGGATGGGCGATGGTGCGCCTTTGAGATCAAGCTGGGAGCGAACCAGATAGATGCAGCCGCAAAGAACCTGTTGGATATCCAGCGGGAGATGACGGCTGATCCGAAGGGCAAACCACCGGCTGTGCTTTGCGTGCTGTGCGGAATGTCAAACGCCGCTTACCGCAGGGCGGATGGGGTATTTGTCGTTCCACCGACAGCCTTGAAACCGTAAAGCTGAAAAGCCGGAGCAAGGTTCGCTCCGGCTTCTTTGTCGTATGATGGCGTTTCCTACCGCTCCAAATCCCGCTGCCGCCGTCTCTGCCACTGTTCCAGCAGGCGAAAGATGGTCTGTTCCATCTGCTGGGGGGTGTAGCTCTTTGGAAAGTAGCGGCGCAGCTTGTCACCGGACAGGGTGATCTTGCCGACCTCCGGCTTCTTTTCTTCGGAGAGAATAGCGCGCATGATATCTTCGGACAGGCGGCCCTCCTGGCTGAATTTCTTGAGCCGCTGGGCCTGTGAGAGCGATGGCGTGGACTGCTCACTGTCCATGGCGTCCAGAAGCGCTGCCTGTTCTTCGGAGGTTAGATAGGACAGCTCCACCGCGGGGTTGAAAGCTACCTTGTGTTCATCCACCATGTCCAGAAGCGGCGGAATAAGGTAAGTCAGGCGGATAAAACGCTGGATTTGATTGCGGCTGGAACCCACTTGTTCAGCAAGGAGTTTATCAGCTCTATTTAACTTCGTCCCAACTTGGGACGAAGTTAAATCTCGCCGTTCTCCCTGATGTTTCAACGCCTCCAGCTTCATCCGATAGGCAAACGCCCGCTCGCTGGGCAGCAGCGTTTCCCTTTGCAGGTTGGAATCCACCATGATGATGGTCGCCTCGTCGTCATCCAGCTCCCGCACGATCACCGGCATTTCCGCAAGTCCCGCCAACAGGCTGGCCCGGTGCCGCCGGTGGCCCGCTACCAGCTCATATCCGCCCTCCTCTCGCGGCCTCGCGATGGCCGGGACCAGCACGCCGTATGCCTTCACACTCTCCACGGTGTCCTGCATGGCTTCGTCATCCTTGACTTTGAAGGGATGATGCGCAAAGGGGTGCAGCTCGTCCAGCGGAATCATCCGCACCTTTTCCCGTCCCGCGTCCGCCTGTGCCTCCTGCCGTGTTTCCTCTGTCGAAAACAGGTCATCGAGACTGCTCAGGCGAATGTTTTTCGCGCTGCTTTTCAAGCTGTATCACCTCCTTTGTCAGCTGGGCATATGCCTGCGCCACCTTGCCCTTTGGATCATGAAGATAGATGCTCTTGCCCTCGGCGCTGGTTTCCGCCGCGCGCACTGAATGTGGGATGTCCGTAGAAAAGATTCTGACCTTTCCGCCATAGGTCCGGCGAAGCAGGTCGCTGACCTCACGGGCATAGTTGGTGCGCTGATCTACCATCGTCAGGAGGACCCCCGCGATTTTCAGCTTTGGGTTGATCTGGCGGCGCACCTTGCCGACCGTCTGCAAAAGCTGCTCCATGCCCTTGGCCGAAAGGTACTGCGCCTGCACCGGTATGATAACGCCGTCCGCCGCGGCGAGGGTGTTGACCGTCAGCATGCCCAGCGAGGGCATGCAGTCCAGCAGGATGTAGTCGTACTCCTTTTTTACCGTGTCCAGATATTGCTTGAGGACCTTTTCGCGGCTCATGGCGTTGACCAGCGATGTCTCCATGCCGGACAGCGAGATATTGGCGGGAATAAGGTCAACGCCTTCCGCGTGATGGAGAATCCCCTGTTCGGGGGCAGCCGGCTTGTCCATGAGAACGCCGGCAAGCAGGTCCGTCAGGGTCATGTCCAGCTCGTCCGGCTGTGAGTAACCGAGGCTGACCGTCAGCGACCCCTGCGGATCGCAGTCCACCAGCAACACGTTCCTTCCCTCTCTGGCAAGCCCGATGCCAAGGTTGGCCGCAGTTGTGGTTTTAGCCACTCCGCCTTTTTGGTTGGCGATGGCGATGATATGGCTCATTCGTGTTTCACTTCCGTTTTTCAGCATTTGAGTGTTCATGGTCCGTCTTTCCCAAAACAAGCTTCTGCCGCCTGATGGAAACTTGCTGAATGGCCGCCGATTGTAAGCCGGCAGTGCTTGTCCATCAAAAAAGCCGGAGCCGTCAAGCAATTCTGACGTTCCGGCATCGTTTACAATAGCCGCGCTCCTATGTATCGCGCGTGGAAAAGCATGCCATCGAGCTTTTGCGCGAAGAAATCATGCAGACAGACTGACCGGCGGAGGCCCGGCCCTGCAAACCGACAACTGCGCGGCGCGCCATAACGGCGCGCCGCGCAGCCTGACAGGATTTTTGCCGGGAGAGCCTTACCTTGCGCCTTCTCCTGCCAAAAACGCCTCCGCCATATGAACCGCCGTAGCGCCGTCCGCGACAGCGGTAACGACCTGCCGGAGCGGCTTGGTCCGCACATCCCCCACCGCGTACACGCCGGGCAGGCCGGTCTCGGTGCTTTCATCCGCGATGATGTAGCCGCTTTCGTCCAATGCCAGCTGCCCTTTCACGAGCTCCGTCGCGGGAATTCGGCCAATGCTCACAAACACGCCGTCCACAGCAAGGTCCGTTTCTTCGCCTGTCTGCACATTTTGGATGCGAACGCCGGTGAGCCTGTCCCCATGCAGGAGCCGGGTCACCACGCTGTTCCACCGGAATTCCACGTTTTCCGCCTTCATAAGGGGCTCGTGGTAGATTTTCGTTGCCCGCAGCGTATCCCTGCGATGGACGACGATCACCCGTCTGGCAATCCGGCTGAGCACCAACGCATCGGCGGCGGCCGTATTGCCTCCGCCCACGACCACGACCGTCTTTCCCTTGTAGAACATGCCGTCACAGGCCGCGCAGTAGGCTACACCCCGCCCCACCAGTTCCTTTTCGTCGGGAAGCCCCAGCGCTCTGGGACCGGCTCCCGTCGCCAATACGACGGTTCTGCCAGAAAAGGTTCCCTCGCTGGTTTCCACGGTTTTGGGATTTGCCCTGAGATCCACGCTGTGCACCTGCGCATTGACCGTCTGCGCGCCAAAGCGCTCCGCCTGCCGCTGCATCTGCCCGGCCAGTTCGTCGCCGCCGATGCCGTCCGCAAAGCCCGGATAGTTGTCGATCTGCTGGGTCAGCGCCATCTGACCGCCTGCGGAGAGCCGCTCAATCACCAGCGTCTCAAGCCCCGCTCTGGCTGCGTAGAGCGCTGCGGTATACCCGCCGGGGCCGCCGCCGATGATGATCATATCATACTTGCGCTTTCCGGCTTCCCTGCGGGGCCGGGGCAGGACGCCCGCCAGAAACGTCTCGATCGCCGCCCTGGATTCCGGGGCGACGAGGGAACCGACCGGTTTGCCGTCCACATACAGCCGGAGGGTCGGTATCAGTTCCAGCTCCTCCCAGAGCGTTTCGTCCTGGTCCATATCGACCTTGACGACCTCCAGCGTGCCGGCATATGCTTGGGCAATCTGCTCATAGGCAGGGTTGATCTTGCGGCAGTGCGGGCACCAGGTGGCCCAGAAATCCACCAATACGGGTTTCTTGCTTTCAATGAGGTCCTTGAGTTCCCTGACGGTTATGTTCTTGGCTGCCATGCTGCCAGCTCCTTTTGTTTGGTATGTTAATAGGATACCCCAAAACGGGTGCCGTTTCCGTGATGAAATCACAAACCCTCCCTTCTGTCCCGGCGCTTCCGAACTGTGACAACATCACGGAAAAGGGGCGCAGGAGCGGTTATCATACAGCCATCAACCAAACCAGGGAGGATTCCAAAATGGCAGCGATCACGATCAATCAATCCAATTTTCTAAACGAGGTTATCCACTCCGACAAACCCGTCCTGATGGACTTCTGGGCGCCCTGGTGCGGCCCCTGCCGCATGGTGGGGCCTGTGGTGGAGGAAATCGCCCGGGAGCGCAGCGACATCAAGGTCTGCAAGGTCAACGTGGACGAGCAGCCGGAGCTTGCCGGCCAGTTCGGCGTAATGAGCATTCCCACGCTGGTGGTCATGAAAAACGGCAAAATCATCCATCAGTCCGTCGGAGCCAGGCCCAAAAACGCCATTCTCGCAATGCTCTAAGCCGCCCTGCCGCCGAGAAGGCGGATAAAAGCGGCACACAAGCGGTATCATGATTGATGGAAGGAGGGTAACGCAATGCGTACCAGGTTCTATATCTGCCGCCACTGCGGCAATGTGGTGGAGAAGGTGTTGGATTCCGGGGTTCCCGTCGTCTGCTGCGGTGAGAAAATGGAGGCCCTGATTCCCAATTCCGTTGATGCCAGCGGCGAGAAGCATGTGCCCGTGGTTACCGCCGCCGATGGCGTGCTCGACGTCAACGTCGGCAGCGCCGATCATCCCATGGTGGAGGAACATTACATTCAGTGGATTGCCCTGGAGACGGAAAGTGGAATCCAGCGCCGGTCCCTAAAGCCCGGCGATTCTCCGCACGCCACCTTTTGCCTCGGGCAGGACAAAGCCGTGGCCGTTTACGCCTACTGCAACCTGCACGGGCTTTGGAAAACCGAAATGTAATTCCGGGCGCCTGCCGGCAGAAGCCAGCAGGCGCTTTTCCGTGATGAGATCACGGAAAAGCGCGTCCGTCTGTCCTATACTGGTTCCACCAAACGGCGAGGAGGAATCGGCATGGCGGATATCCGCAAGAGAAGGAAAGCCCATGTTGCCAAGGAGCAATGCGTGGCCTGCGGCTGCTGCGTAAGGGGATGCCCCGTCGGCGCCATTGAGGTGGTCCGCGGCCTTTTTGCCCGGGTCAACCAGGGCAAATGCGTCGGCTGCGGCAGGTGCGCAGGGGAGTGTCCTGCGTCGGTCATCGCTCTTCGGGAGGAAGCGTTATGAAGAACAGGAGATGGTATGATTTCCTCTGGATTGCTTCCCTGAGCTACCTCGTGCTCGGTTTTTTCAACATTCTCTTTGCATGGCTGGGGCTTGCGTGCTTCTTTCTTCCGCTGGCCATTTCCATCGCCACGGGCACAAAGGGCTACTGCAACCGCTACTGTGGGCGCGGACAGCTCTTCAGCCTGCTGGGCGGCCGGTTTGGGCTTTCCCGCAAGAGGGACATTCCCCGCTGGATGAAAAGCAGGGCCTTCCGCTACGGCTTTCTGATCTTCTTCCTCGTCATGTTTTTCCTGATGCTGTGGAACACCTATCTCGTTTTTGCCGGCGCAAAGAGCCTCCAGCAGGCGGTGACGTTGCTGTGGACCTTCCGGCTGCCCTGGCAATGGGCCTATCACGGCACGGCGTTCCATCCCGGCGTTGCGCAGTTCGCCTTCGGGTTTTACAGCGTGATGCTGACCTCCACCGTGCAGGGGCTGATCACCATGGTGCTGTTCAAGCCTCGCAGCTGGTGTGTATACTGCCCGATGGGAACCATGACCCAGCTGATTTGCAGGGCAAAGGACCATTTTCAGGAGGGATTGGATTGAAAAAGAGCGTTCTTCCGGCGCTTGCGCTTCTGCTGCTGATGCTGACCGGCTGCACGGCACCCGAAGCCGGCGCGTATCGCCGGGTCACCATGACGGAAGCCATGGAGATGATGGAAAAAGAGACGGATTACATCATTCTTGATGTGAGAACCGAATCAGAATTTGCTTCCGGCCATATTCCGGGCGCCATGCTTCTTCCAAACGAAACCATCGGCACAGAGGAGATTCCCCAGCTTCCCCAAAAGGATCAGCTCATTCTGGTCTACTGCCGCAGCGGAAACCGTTCCAGGCAGGCGGCGGACAAACTCGCCCGGTTGGGATATACCAATATTGTAGAATTCGGTGGTATCAACAGCTGGCCCGGTGACATCGTAACCGAATAGACAAACGCCCCGTACCGGCGCTCTGGTACGGGGCGTTTGTCTATTCGGTCAGGCGCCTCAGCGCGTTTTCATCCACGATCTCCACCGTTCCACGAGACAGGCGCACCATTCCCTCGTTTTGGAAGTACCGGAGCATGCGCGTGACAACCTCGCGGGGATTGCCCATGTGGTTGCCGATGATCTCATGCGTGATCTTGAGCACGTTGGTGCCTTCGATGGCCGCCTCTTCCAGCAGGAAGGCCGCCAGCCGCCTGTCAAAGCTCTTCCACAGGATCTGCTCAATGAGCCACATCACATCCGTGAACCTCGTTGCCATGACCTCGCTTGTGAAGTTGGACAGCGGCGCGGACTCATCCATGACCTGTCTGTAGCTTTCGGCAGGAATCACCCACAGCTCGGAATCCTTTTCCGCCTGAATGGTGATATCAAACTGGACGGAGCGCATCATGCAGGAGGCGGAAAACAGGCACAGATCGCGCTCAAAAAGGCGATACAGGGTGATCTCCCGGCCGTCCTCGGACAGGATGAAGGCCCTGAGCTGGCCGCTTTGGACAAGGAGCAGGCCCGTACAGTCCGCATCCGCATGATGAATCACATCGCCCCGGCGCACCCTGCGGCTGAAGGCCGCGGCTGACAGGGTTTCCTGCTGCTTTTGTGTGAGCCGTTCCCACACGGGAAAAAAGGATGAAATCGTCACGCAAAGCCTCCTTGTTCCATCTGGCCGTACTCGCCTCTATTATATAGGCAAACCAGCGAAAAGACAAATGGAACAGGAGGCGAAGCGCTCTCCGTCCCGGGCTTTGGGCCCGTCTTGCGCAGGAGGCGCGTTGGTTATGCTGAAGCCTTTTTGATTGAAGTCCGGGCTCTTTTGTCAGTCCAGAATCCGGAGCCAAAACTGCCCGGCTTTGATGACGGCCGCCCAGGCCGGCTATCGTTGATCGCTGATGGTAGCGTCGCTGTTGCTGCTTTCCAGCGCGGAAAGCGGATCATACGGCGCTCCCGATACCGTGCCCGAGAGCAGCGCGATATCCACCGCGTTTGCCGGCAGTCCCCAGGAATTGCCCGAGAACACAAACGTCGCTCCGTCCACCACATAACCGCGGGTATTGTAGGCGACGTTGTCCATAATCGTACCGGTGGAACCGGGGTTGAGATACGCGGGCTGCCGCAGCGTATGGAACACATTGCCCCGAACCAGCAGGTTGGTTGCGTTTCCCTGCGCCACAAAGCCCCGGTTGACCACCCAGGTGGATGAGTCGCCCGGCTGGTCGGGGCCATAGATCCGGCAGTTCAGAATCTGGTTGCCCTCCCCGCCCAGCTGGATAAATGCCACGGGATAGGGATTGTCGCTGGTCATGGTGAGGCCGTCGATGGTGTCGTCTCCACCGCTGCACAGAAACGGCACCACCGGCGCCTGAAGCAGGACCACAGCGCCGGCCCTTCCCCGAAGGGTCAGTCCGGGTGTGTTGATCGCCATCTGCTGCGTGACGGGATAGGTCCCGCGCAAAACGTGGATAACGCTGTCCGGCGGCGCTGCCGCCAACGCCTGCTGGATGGTTTGAAAGGGCGCGGCCTGGCTTCCGTCTCCCCCTGGCGCCGCATCCGCCTGGACAAACAGGTCGTATGGGTTGAACCCCCCGGTCGCTCCTGTCGCGCCGGTGGGGCCGGTAGCGCCCGTGGGGCCTGCCGGGCCTTCCGCCCCGGTCGCGCCCGTGGGACCGGTGGCACCGTCCATCCCGGCCGGGCCCGTAGGGCCGGGAAGGCCGGCCTCCCCCGCGGGGCCTGTGGGACCGGTGGGGCCTTCTGCGCCCGCAGGGCCTGTGGGACCGGGCAGCCCGGCTTCTCCCGCCGGACCCGTGGGGCCGGTTGCACCTGCTGCTCCGGTCGCGCCCGTCGGCCCTGCCGGGCCGGGCTGTCCGGTCGCGCCCGTCGGACCGGTGGGACCGGTAGCGCCCCCGGCCGGGCATATCGGCTGACAAGGCACGCAGCAGCACGTGCCGCATCCCCTGTTGCAATAACAATCCATGGAACCCCTCCCATTTGCGTCTTTCCCGTTCATTTTATGTCCCGGGAAATCTCCGCGTTCCGCTTCGGGCCCTGAAACAGCCGCCGTTCTCCGTCCGGCTGCCATGCACCTGTCGCGGGAACAAACTCTCCCTGCCTCTCGATCTCCCGGCGCGCTTTTGGCCGTTTCTGCGCCACCCCGCATGGCGGCCTGATGAATTTGCCGAAGCCGCCCACCTACTGCCCTTTTTTCAAGATGCCCAGACGTTCAAAATAGCGCCGGTTCTGCTCGACCGCCTCGTCCTCCGGCCTTAGCAGCGCGGCCTGTTCATTATAGGCGCACGCCACCTCCCGCTCCCCCAGGCGGTCATGAATGACGCACAGCTGCAAAAGCGGAATCCGACCGCTGTAATCCTGCTGAATAAACGCGCCTGATTTTTCATTTTCTTTCGACGAGAGCGCCGCCTCATACCAGAAGCGGGCGGCATGCAGATTGCCCGCTTTGAGGAACCGGCTTCCCAGGGCACAGGCGATCATGGGCCTGGGACGGTCCAGCGCCAGGCTGCGGCACAGCGCGCGCACCGCCCCCGTGGCATCGCCCAGGCGGTCCAGGCAGTCCGCAAGTCCCGCGCAGGCCTCAATCCGGTTTTCAATCCAGGCTGTTTCATCGTCGATCACGCTGTCCAGCTGCCGCGCCGCCTCCTCCGTGCGGCCGGCCGAAGCCAGCTCCCGGCCATAATAAAAGCGTTCGCGCGGGTTGAACGGATGTCCCTGAGCCCGCAGCCTTTCATAGATGCGCAGGTTGCGTCCCGGCTCGCCGGGACGCAGCTTTTCGTGCCGCACCACAAAGTCCGCATAGCCGATGCGCCCCCGCGGAGCGATGGCTTCGTGCACCGCGCCCTCCCAGCGAAAGCCCATTCCCGCACGCACAATCCGCTCGCGGTAATAGATAAATGTAGGCTTGCCCTGCGCGTCAAAGGCCACATGATAGGGCGCCATCACCACGTCATACTGCTCCAGCCGCTCCTGCTTCCAGTGCATCAGGGGCCGGATATCCGCCACCACGTCATCGGCGTCCAGCCACATCAGGAAGTCGCAGGTCGCATGCGCAAACGCCTCGTTGCGCGCGGCGGAAAAATCGTCCCTCCAGGAGAAGTCATACACATGCGGCGTATAGCGCAGGGCGATCTCCCGCGTCTCATCCTTTGAGCCGGTGTCCACAATGATGATTTCATCCACCGCATCCCGCACGCTGTCCAGGCATCGGGCCAGGGTTTCTCGCTCATCCCTGACGATCATGCACAGGCTGATCTCTGCCATCCAATCCCTCACCTTCCACGTCGTTTACACATACGTTATGAAGGGGCAGAGCCATTCTGCCCACTTCATCAGAAAAAGGTGATTGCATGGCCATCTTCAACGTGCCCTCCAGAAGGGCTTCGCAAAGCGGGTTTGTTGCCTGCGGGCCAGACACGTTTGCGCGACCGGCCTCCTGCCCGGATGCCTCATCGGCTTTCCGTCCGGTTGACCAGACGCGTTTTCCGTACTCATCCTCCTGTTCTTCCTGCTCCTCCTGTTCCGGCTCCTGCTGTCCTCCAAGGGTGATCTGCACCCCTGGTCCGACGGGCCCCACCGGTCCGACGGGGCCCACGGGTCCTTCGGGCGGCGAAACGGGTCCGACCGGCCCCACCGGTGCGACCGGCGCCACGGGCGCGACCGGCCTTGCGGGGGCGACCGGTGCAACCGGCCCCACGGGTCCCACCGGCCCCACCGGCGAAACCGGCCCCGCCGGCGGCGCGACCGGCGCTACGGGCGCTACGGGCGCCACGGGTCCCACTGGCCCCACCGGAGCCGAAGGCCTTGCGGGCACGGACGGCGCAACCGGTCCCACTGGTGCCACAGGCCCCACCGGCGCGGATGGCGCGACCGGCGCAACGGGCCCGACCGGTGCAACGGGCCCGACCGGTCCCACCGGCGCCACTGGTGCAACCGGTGAAACCGGCCCCACCGGCCCGACAGGTCCCACAGGCCCCACCGGCCCCACAGGCGCGGAGGGTGCCGCGGGTGCGGAAGGCCGAGCGGGCACGGATGGCGCGACGGGCGCGACCGGCCCCACCGGCGCTACAGGTCCTACCGGTCCCACCGGCGCGACCGGCGCAGAAGGTGCCGCGGGTGCGGAAGGTGCGACGGGCGCAACCGGTGCGACAGGTGCCACGGGCGCGACCGGCGAGACGGGTCCGACAGGCCCCACGGGGCCCACGGGGCCCACCGGCCCCACCGGTCCCACCGGCGGTACCGTGCTTTCCTCCAGCCTGATGGCCGAGAACGCGGCTCCGCAGCAGCTTGCTGCCGCGAATACGCCCATCTCGCTCGCGTCCCATACCCTGCTCAAGGGCGACGCCATCGCCCGCACCTCCCGGCCCTCGGAAATCAACATCCTGACGCCGGGCCTGTACGAGATCTATTACCGCGGTGTCGCACAGGCGACGGGTGAGGGCATCGTATTCCCCTACACCATTTCCTCCGTCGTGGTGCTCAACGGAATTCCCGTGGAAAACACGCGCGCCACGCGCACCGTCTCCAACGCATCCCAGGCCGTTACGCTCAGCCAAAGCACGGCAACCCTCATCCGTTCCACCGAGGTCGGATCGTTCGTGGTTCGCAGCGAGTCGCCCGGCGTGACCTGGAGCAATGTGGTAGTCATGGCCGCCAAACTCACCGACGGCATCTGATCCCTGATTTTCCGGCACAGCGTCACATAAGCAGGGGGCGGCCGGCTCAGGCCGCCCCGGACGCTTTCCATCCCGTGCCATTTGCGAAAAAAAAAGAGGCGTTCCATAAGGAACGCCTCAGACCGCCGACAAAGGGGCTGTTACCGAGAGGAAGCAGCCCCTTAACGCATAGA
>CHCFC05602__coassemble_767_pt1 | contig 14250 bp, 9 predicted proteins | sample CHCFC05602__metabat2_high_PE_021 | metagenome-assembled genome bin CHCFC05602
GCAGCCGGGAAGCTGGTGCCGGGAGCCGGCATGCATCTGCCCCACACGCGTGGGGATGAACCGGTGGCGAGAATCAAAATCGGCGATTGGCTGATCGATCTGCCCCACACGCGTGGGGATGAACCGCGCAATGCTTCCCGCGCTGGTCGCCCAGTCGATGATCTGCCCCACACGCGTGGGGATGAACCGCACAGGAGCACCGTGTAGCCAATGCAGCTCCAGAATCTGCCCCACATGCGTGGGGATCAATCTCCGTTTAGGATTTTAGAATGGTTACGGCATCTGCCTCATTCGCACGGAAACGGCTGTATCTAACCAGCTAACCCCTTTCAGGCGGTTAACTACTGAATCTGCCTTTCAAGGACCATCAAGACGAGGAGTCAGCTCATGACTTATCTCTACCTCCACACACAGCCTTGTCATTATATTCCGTTTCCCCTGCTCCCTGTGAGGCTCTGAGATAAATGAGCGTAACCGTGGAACCGCTCTTGATCGGCCCTTCCGAATAAGCCGAATCAAAGATGATCCAGGCTCGCACGAGCGAAGAACGCCGGCTTTATCCGCTCTGTGTCCAAGATGGCTGTGCTCCGGATGACCGGCAGGCAAGGGTTTCTTTGTCCGGTCAAAGAATGGAATGCTGTGCGGACGCTCGCGGGGAGGGGCCTCACCGGATGGTTTTGTCCGGCAGCCTGATACCTGTATCCAATGGTACAACCGCAAACGGATCAGGCTGTCTTCAGATGACGCGTTTCTTTGGAATATGGAGAGAATCCTGAAGTGGCGGCATGGCTTGTCCGGCTTTTCTTCCCCTCGTCCGCCCCCTCAAATTTCCGGCCGGACCGGGCTGGTTCATCTGTCCGTCATGGCCGTGGGCGTTATGTCCTTTCGCATAGCGAATCCCATGTCTGCACCATGGCGTCGCGGAGACAGCGCGATGCCAACGCACACGTATGGCAGTTCGGGCACTGCGGCCAAATCTGTGGATCAAACAGACCGTTTGGCGTCAAACGCGCGGTCCTGCAGCGCTCGGCGAGGGTCGCGCCGTAGACCTTCTCGCAGCTTGCCAGCGCGGACGCCTCGTCTTCGCCCGCTTCGAGCGCCCGCCAGAAATCCCGGTACGCCCTGTACAGCCGCCGCGGCGTTTGGTTTGCGGCGTCGGTCGCAAGAAATGCGTCCATGGCCTGGGCCGCCTGCCCATACCGGCCGACGCTGCCCAGGAGCAGCGCCTCAAACGCGCCTTCATGCGCTCCTGCCCCGGGCGTCGAGCGGTCGGCGAGCCTTTCCAGCGGCGCCCGTTCAACCGGCAGCCGGGCCTGCTTCAGGCCTGCCATGGCGTCCGCCAGCGCCTTGAGCGATTTCCCGGAGGCGCCGGGCAGGTTGTACACGATTTTTGAGGCCCGCCGCAGCCTCACCCATGCCGCGAACTCCGCGCGCGACAGCGGGTAGTGCAGAAACGCCTCCGACGCCCCGGGCACATACACCCTGTATACCGGGAAGCCCAGCCGGGAATGGTCGCGCACATATACGGCGCTGCCCCGCTCCCCAACCAAGCCGGCATAGGCGGAAAGCGCCTGCGCATCGGATGCGAACTGCTCCCCGGCCTCATGGGGCGGATACGAGGGCGGACCGTCAAGCGCGCTGAAAGCGCCGCTTCCGTCCGTCACCATGGCCATGTATGCCCACGCTGCGGCCGTCTCATCCCCCTCGCCCGGCCGGTGAAACCTGCGCGAGACTGCCCGCGCGTTGCCCTGACACAGCTCCGTCAGACAGCGTTCCAGCGCGATCTCCCGCGAGGCCGCCGCGCCCGGATGGAACGCCCGTTCGCCGCCGGGCTGCCAGAGCGCCAGCGCCAGCACCGGATAACCCTTGCCCAGCGAGAGGTCGCGGATCGAATACCTGAGCCCGCTCTCCGCAAGGCATTTGAGGACCTGCGTCCCGGCAAACTCGTCCGCCGGTATCTCCGGCGGCGTCAGCCCGTACTGGTACAGCTTTTTGACTGCATACCGTTCAAAGACCTCCATCAGGCCCTGCAGCATCGCCTCCTCCGGCGTGTTGCCCGCGCACAGGCCCGTGGTACCGCACAGCAGCTGCACCAGCTCCAGCGGCATAAGCGCCGCCGAGCCGTCGTTGAGGCAACGGAACGGCGCGCACCTGAGCGGCTCCTCTCCGAAGCAGTCGCACAGGAAGGCGGCAAGCTCTGACCTTGTGTGGAGTTTCAGCGCCTGCACAAACGCGTCGGGGCACTGCCGGGCAAACGCCTGCGCGGTCAGGTCGACGGCATCCGCTGCGTCATCCGGGCCGTATGGCATCAGCGCGCCGGCGGACAGGCGCTCCATCAGCTCTCCGTATGCGCTGGCGAGCGCATAGCGCGGGCTCATGCCCTTGCCGTTAACGCCAAACCCCTGGCCAAACAGCGGCGGATCGCCCAGCTCAAGACGGCAGCTATACGTGCCGTACCTTTCCGGAAACGTGGTCTCCACCACAAACAGATCGCGCTCGCGCAGTATCTCGCGTATGCGGAAAATGGTCTCCTCGGGCGGCACCGCCTTGCGCCGCGGCCCGGTTGGCAATCGCTTCACAGCCGGCTCACCTCCCTGTTTGCAGGCATCGGGCGAAGAGCGCGCCCAGCTCCTCCTGACAAATGGCAGTGGCGGCCATCCGCTCCTGCGCAAAGCGCTGCCGGGCGATGAGCCTGGGATACGGACAGGCCGCCGAATCGGGACAGCTCGCGCAGTCGGCACAGTTCGGCAGCGCGCGCAGTTCGTCTTCGAGGTATTGCATCGCCCTGTCCGCGACCTTCTCGCCGTATCGTCCAGCCAACCGTTCACGGGCCGCGCCTTCCGGGACGCCTTCGCCCCGCATGCTCCACAGCTCGCCGACCGCCCGGAGCAGCCTCTTCGGCGCGCTTTCGGACCCGGCGTCCGCCAGATACAGGTTCAACGCGCGCACGGCGTCCGTCCAGCACTCCGCGCTGGCGTACACGATCGCTTCAAACAGGAAGCGGTTCTGCGCGCTCTGCGGAAGGCTGTATGAGGAAAAGAACCACTTCGCCGGCTCCAGCGGGTCGCTTAGCAGCGTGTCCTCCAGCCGGCGCACGGCGACGGCCAGGCGGCGGCGCGCTGCGCTGTCCGCGCCGGGAAGGGTCAGAAGCGTGCGGTGCTCGCGCGCAAAGTCCGTCCACGCCAGCAGCTCGGAATAATCGGGCGCGTCAAACATGCAGTCGACTTCGCTCATGCCCGGTATGAACAGCTGATACGCCGGGAAGCCGAGATACGAATTGTCCCGAATGAACAGCGACGCGCCCGCCTGCGCCAACGCCCGCACCATGTCGTCCAGGTCGGCCTCATCCGAAATCGAGCGTGCGTGGCGAAATCCCCCGAACGCCGCGCCCTCCTGGCATATGCAGTCCGGCCACGCGCCAAAGCCGCTGGCGACCGCCTGGATGAAGTGACCCCAATACTCCGTCTTTTCCGGCTGCGGGGCCGTCTGCGCCGGCCTTTTGCCCAGCGTGGCGCCGTGGTACCGACGGTCGATGTCGCTCGGATTGCCCTGGAACATCTCGGTCAGGCAGCGTTCCAGCGCGGTCACGGGCGAAGGGTCCGCGCCCAGATGGAACGCAAACGTGCCGTCCCGCCGCATGAGGCGCAGGCCGATCACCGGAAGGCCCCGGCCCATGGAGCAATCCCGTATTTCAAAATCCAGGCCGTTTTTGCGCACCGCCTCAAGCCGCGCGAGCACCTCGGCGCCCGCGAACACCGATTCCGGAATCACCGGCGGCGGCGTGTTCTCCAGGTACAGCAGGCAGATCGCATAGCGCTCGGTGATCTCCGACAGGCCCTGCAATATCGCCTCCCGGGGCGTGTTGCCCGCGCACATGCCATTGGTGCCCGCCGCGCGCCAGATCAGTTCCGCGGGCAGCAGGCGGGTGCGCCCCTCCATGACCGAATAAAACGGCACGCAGGGGACCCGGTCCGTCTCGGCCGTGCGCTCCAGAAAGGCCTGGGCGGCGCCCTGCGGCAGATGGAACATGGCCTCGACCACATCGCCGCATTCCGCGGCCGCTTCCCGGGCGGACAGATAGCGCTCGTCGGGCGCATAATGGTACAGGAGTTCGCCCTTTTCAAGCGCATACCGCCGCTGGCGCATCGGGAACAGCGCGCCGTTCTGCAGCCGCTCCATCATCTCCCCATAGGCGCTGGCCTGGGCGTAGCGCGCGTTCATGCCCTTTCCGTTTACGCCGATGTTGAGCGGCTCGATATCCTCGTCCCCCAGCCATACCCGGCAGCACGACACGCCGGGCACCGGAAACACATAGTACCGCTCGAACAGGAAGATGTCGCACTCCGCCAGCATTCTGCGCGCATTGAGCACCGTCTGAAGCGGGGGCAGCGCCTTGTACGCCTTTTCTCTTTCGATTTTATTCATGCCCGTGTCCTCCGTATTCGGTCTGCGCGGCCATAAAGCGTGCGCGCCACCCATCGCGGTACATCTCGCACAGGCCGGGGTCCCTGCGCATCAGCCCGCCGTTTTCCGTCAGCGCATAGGCCCGGCAGCCCATGCCGCACTGCGAAAACCATTCGCATCGCTGGCATTCCGGGTTGGCAAGATAGCGCTCCCGGCGGGTCTGCGCGCAGAAGCGCGCCAGCGCCGAGTCCGTTCTGAGCGCGCGCAGCTCCCCCTCCTGCAGGCGCGGCATCTGCGCTTCAAGCTCCGTTCCGGCAAACCCCGGGCATGGAAGCAGCCGCCCATCCGGTAGCAGGAACAGCCTGTCGCACGTCTCGGCGCACTCCGGCGCGTCCGGCGTATAGGCCGGCGCAGCTTTTTCATGCGCCGCTTCGGCCGGCAGCGCCTCGAAAAATTTTTCCATCAGGATGTATATCGGCCGGCCGTCCTCCAGCCAGCGCCGCTGCAGCCGCAGCAGCGCCTGCCCCAGCTCGGCCGTGCTCAGCGCCATGGGGCCGCCCTTCCACAGCCCGGTCGTCTGCGCGCGGCCGATCAGCCAGGCGCTGACACGCAGCCGCTTCAGCTGCTCGTAGGATGCCTCGAGCGTATGGAGGTTCTCCCGGCTGAAGACCGACGTGACCGCGGTAAAGAAGCCGTGATGCATGCCGAGCTCGATTGCGCGCAGCGCGCTGTGCTCCGCGCCCTCTGCGCCGCGCATCCTGTCGTGCATGCCCACGCCGTCCAGGCTGATCTGAAGCATCGGCTTCTGGCCGTGCGCCTGCAGGAAGCCAAGCAGGTCTTCGCTGAGCAGCACGCCGTTTGTCACGATCTCGTTGATCGCGATGCCCTTTTCCGAAAGCAGCGCGATCAGCTCCCGCAGATGGGGATAGAGCAGCGGCTCGCCGCCCGTCAGCGACACGCAGGCCACGTTCGCGGCCTCGAGCATCGAAATCACGCGCAGCATGTCCGCCCTTTCCGTCTGGCCATACCGGCCCTGCGGCGAGCACATGAAACAGTGCCGGCACATCAGGTTGCATCGCCCGGTCACGGCCCAGTGCAGCTCCCGCAGGTACGGCGTATCGGCGCTCCGCGGCCGCTGAAGGGGCGAAAGCGGCGCGTGCCCGTCGCATATGCGGGCGTAACCGCCCTCGATAAGCCGCTGCAGCAGCCGGCGGTCCCGCGGCAGCACGGCATATGAATCGAAATCGGTGGCCGCGTCCAGCTCCATCAGCACCCTGCGCGCCTCCGGCGCGACCGGTATCAGCCGGAAGGTCTTCAGGTCGAACAGCCCGGCTCTGTCCTGCCAGAGGCGGGGCGCATACCGCTCCGTGGCACAGGCAAACCTCATACGCCCACCTCGCGCGCATCCAGCGAACGGGCGAACTCATGGAAGTCGCGCATCAGCCCGCTCCTGTGCAGCCGGCAGCAGACGGGGTCGTTTTTCATCCAGTCGCCCCGCGCGTTCATGGCGCTCACGCGGCAGCCCGCGCCGCATTCGCAAAAGTGCTCGCAGTCCCGGCAGCCGGGGTTGACCGCCTGAACGTCCTTCTTTCTCAGGTCGCAGAAGGTGCGCAGGAACGGGTCGTCCCACGCTTCGGTCAGCGGCGTCCTGAGCAGGTTGGGGAACCTGCCCATCAGGTCGCTGCCCGTATAGCTGCCGCAGGGCAGCAGCGTTCCGTCCGGCGCCACATAGGCCAGGCTGTGTATGCTGCTGCAATCGAAGCTCTCGCCGGTGAACGTCGGCATGCCGCGGAAGATCCTGCCCGTCCTGTGATATCTCCCCAGCCGCCAGAGCATCATGTCAAACGGCCGTCCGCACCGGACCCATTCGGCCAGCACGCCCTTGAGCGCGGGCAGCAGGCTTTGCACATCCACGCCCGAATCCGTGCCGCGCCACGCGCCTATCTCCATGGGCGGCGCCATCCACCAGTTGTCTACGCCCAGCGACGCCAGCAGATGAAGCGTGTCGATCAGTCCCCCGATGACGACCTTGTCGATGGAGGTGATGACGGTCACCGAAAAGCCCCGCTCGCGGAGCCGCCGGATGCCGCTAAGCGTGCTCTCCTCCGCGCCCGCCACGCCCCGCATGTAATCGTGGCTGCCCGAGCAGTCAAAGCTCACCTTGAAATACGGCCTGAAACCCGCCTCCGCTATGACGTCCAGCACCGCGTCGTCGATCAGCGCCGCGTTGGTGAATATCTCGGTAAAGCCGATCCGCTTTGCCGCCAGCGCGCGCACAAATTCCGTAAAATGGGGCGACATCAGCGGCTCGCCGCCGGTGAGCGCGATGTCCGCGACGTTGGCCTGCTCGAACTGGTCCAGCAGCGCCATCAGCTCCTCGCGGGTAAATTCGCCGTACCTGTCCTTCCATGCCTCGACGAAACAGTGCCGGCAGCGGAAGTTGCAGCGGTTGGTGATGGACAGAAGCAGGCTGTCGATGTAGGAGTTGGGCGCCTGCCGGTATGCCTGGCCGCCCATGAGGCTCTCCGTGCCGTCGCACGGCCGTATGACGCCCTCTGACTGGAGCTTTGCGGCCAGTTTGCGAAGTCCGGGCAAAATCGCGGGGCTGTCAAAATCCGTTTTGCCGTCGCACAGCTGCGCGCAGACGAATTCGGACGGGTTGAGGAACCGGCGCGCTCCGCTCCTCCAGTTGAGGCAGAGCCTGACCCCGTTTCGGAACCCGCGCAGCTGCCAGTCGGGATTCAGCAGGTAATATCGACTCATCGCACGTTCCTTTGCGTCATGCGCGCAAGCCCTTTCTGAAGATATTGCAGGTGATTTCGTCGCGCCCCAGCAGGCCGCCGCCCGCAAGCACCGCGCTCACGCGGCAGCCCGTCCGGCAGTCGGCCAGGCGCTCGCAGCGCGCGCAGTCGGGATTGGCCCGAAGCACCTCGGCCTTGCGGATGTCCATGACGCGCCGGAGCGTGGGATCATGCCAGGCCGTGTGCCAGTCCTGCGCAACCAGGCTGGGGAATGCCCCGGCAAACTCGGTGTCCGCATAGCAGGGGCATGGCATGAGGATGCCCTCATGGGTGATGTGCGGGAAGGCGCGGCAGCTGCCGCAGGCATACTGCTCCGGCGCAAATTCGGGTATGTCGTGCTGCATGTCCCGGGTGACCGCATAGGAGAAGTAGCTCTCAAGCCCCAGCGTGAACGGCCGGCCATCCGCTTCCCACAACGCCTTGAGCGCATGACAGGCGCAGGCGAAGTCCCCGTCCGCGACCCGGCCCATTGACCTGGCGCACCCCGCCGCGACGGGCCGCCCGATCCCCCAGGCATGGACGCCCGCTGCCTTTGCAAAGGCATAGGTCTTTTCAAGCGCGGGCAGCGTGTTTTCATCCACGCTCGTGGTCAGGATCACCCTGTGCCCGGCGCTGATCAGCGCCGTGATGCCGCGCCGCGCCGCGCTTTCGGCTCCCGGCACGCCCCGCATGGCGTCGTGCCTGCCCACGCCGTCAAAGCTGACGTGGAACCGCGGCCGCAGGGCGCGCGCTTCCAGCTCCGCGAGGAATGTCTGGTCGATCAAAGTCGCATTGGTGAATATGTCGGTGATGGCCATGCCGCGCGCCAGTATCGAATCCGTCAGTTCCATCAGGTCCGCGCGCATCAGCGGCTCTCCGCCCGTGAGCGAGATCTGCATGGCGCCCGCTTCGCACAGCGCGTCGAGGATGCGCCGCATGGTTTCAAGCGGCAGCTCGCCCTGCCCCTCCGGCGCGCCCATGTAGCAGTGCCGGCAGCGCATGTTGCAGCGCCCCGTAACCGAAAGGAGCACGCCGTCGATATCGGGTGCAGGCCCCCGGAAGCCCTTCGGGCAGCGGCGCACCGCCCCGCGCGCCAGCAGCCTGCGCAGCGCGCTCCGGTGCACGGGCAAAAATGCCGGAACCGACAGGTCGGTCACGCCGTCGCACATGGCATATACAAACCGCTCCGCGGGGTCCTCTCCGGGCGCGGGTCCCGCCTGTACGCGGGCCGTGGGGATCGCGTAAAAGGCCTGTGCCATCTTTCCCATTACCCTTTCCTGTCCGACCACACAGCCCCGCGCAAGCATCCCGGGGCTGTGAAAGATCAGCCGCAGGCCGTGGCTTCCCACGGCCTGCGGCTCAGGTCGGTCATTGCTTTCCGATGTAGGTGCCCAGGAAGGTGCCGCAGCACTCGCCGCAGACGCGGGTGCAGTTGGGGTCGCCGCCATGGCCGTCGCAGCCGCCTCCGGCGACTTCGTCCATCACGCTGTCCTCAAGCTCGCCTTCCGCCGAGAAAGCGGCTTCGATGTCCTCAAGCTCGACGTCAAAGCCCTCATCCTGCGCAAGCTGGCAGATCTTGGGCAGCACCTCGCTGCTGGTTCCCCGCAGCGACATCATCTTGTTCTTCAGCTCGGCATCCTCGGCCGCCTTCTGGTAAAACGCCTGGAACTGTGACTTGCTCATCGTGTACCTCCTTTTTGTGTTCGATGTGTTGACTTGGCAGCGGAGCCAAAGCCTCCGCCGCAATCATCCGCCCATACGGATTATTTGCCATCGGTCAGGTTTTTTCCTGCGACCCCGTGCCGCAAAATGCGCGGGGGGGCGCCGGCAAGGCGCCGCTCCATCGCGGTCATACGCCGGCGGGCGCGTCCTGCGGGCCGTCCAGTCGCTGGCGCTTGACCAGCTCCGCAAAGAATCCGCGCTTTTCCAGCAATTCGGCATAGGTGCCGTCCTCGATGATGCGCCCGTTCTCCAGCACGACGATCCGGTCGCACTGTCTGATCGTGGACAGCCGGTGCGCGATCACGACCCGGGTGCACTGCAATTTGCTCAGGGCGTCGGAGATCCGCTTTTGCGCAAGGCTATCCAGCGCGCTGGTCGCCTCGTCGAACATCAGGATTCGAGGCCTGGCTGCTATGGCGCGGGCGATCAGCAGCCGCTGCTTCTGCCCGCCGGAGATCCCGGCCCTTTCGCTGATGAGCGTATACATGCCCATGGGCATCTGACGGATGTCCTCGGCGATGCCCACCATTTCCGCCGCGTCCCATGCATCGTCCACGGTCAGCCACGGCGCGGCAATCACGATGTTGGAGTAGATGTCGCCCTGGAACAGCTTGCCGTTTTGCATCACAACGCCGATCCTCTTGCGCAGCGACTTTGTATCGAGGCTTTCCAGATCCCTGCCGTCGTAATAGACGGCGCCCTTCTGCGGCTTTTCAAAGCCCAGCATCAGCCGCATCAGCGTCGATTTGCCGCAGCCGGTGGCGCCCACAATGGCCACGTATTGCCCGGGTTCGATCTTCAGCGTCAGGTTGTCCAGCACGTTGGGCATGTTCTCATCGTAGCGGAAACAGATGTTGTCCAGTTCGATCCCGCCGTTCAGCCCCGTGACGATCTGCTTGTCCTCGGACGCCTCGGGGACCGCGTCGAAGAACGGCTTGACCATCTCCAGCGTCGGCCCGCAGCCCGCAAGCGTCAGCGCGATGGAGGCAAGCGAAAGGAACGCGCCGCTCACCATGCCGTAGGCGGTATTGAACGCGTAGTAATCCGCGACGGATACCCCGCTCACAAACGCCATTTCATACATGAGGATCGTGCCTGCAAGGGAGATGAGCAGCGCGATCGTGGTATTGAACTTCACCAGAAACGGCGGGTGGTACGTAAGGCGGACCTTGTCCGAATAGACCTGCATCCAGCGGGCAAAGGCGCGCGTTTCCGCGCCCGACAGCCGTATCTTCTCAATGCCCTTGAGCAGCGCGTACCCCATGCCGTTTTCCTTGGCCGCGACCTCCATCGTCCTTTTGGAGATCTTCATCTGCAAAAGCGCGGTGAACAGCGAAAACAGCACCGTGATGAGCACGATGGCAAGCGCCGGTCTGACCAGGGCCGGCGCGTAGAGGAAGATCTGCCCGATATAGACCAGCGAAAACACGGATGTAAGTCCGGTGGAAAGCAAAGCGGAGGCGAGCATGTCGCACAGCTTGCCGACCTGGGACGCGCGGCTGGACAGCTCGCCCGAGCTGTATTCCTTGAAAAACGAGGCCGGCAGGGCCAAAATCCGCGCCATCGTCGCCGCCTGCACCGACAGGTTCATCCGCAGCTTGATTCGCGCCATCAGCAGCGACTTTACCGCGCCGAACATCAGCGACGAAACGCTGACGCACGCCATGAAAGCCGCCATGGAAACCAGCAGCTTCCTGCTTGCGCTCTGCGCGACCAGGCCCACGAGCAGGTTGTTCAGCCGGGGCATCAGCAGGCCGATGAGCACCACGATCAGCGTCGCAAGCGCAAACATCAGATAGTCCGACGTGGAGATCGTCTGCACGATATAGCGCAGCAGGGTGGGCAGGTTGAGCCGGGTGAGCGGAAACACCTTGTAAAACGCGATAGCCTGAGCGTCAAACTGGTATTGATTGCGGACCGTCACCCGGACGGGCTTGCCCGTGCGTTCGTCCCGGTACACGTATCCGAACATTCCCGCAGGCAGCAGCGCCACCACGCGCCCGTCGGACTTGCGCGTGCCCAGCAGCGCGCCGATCGAGTCCCGGTACCAGCCCTTTTCGAGCGTGACGTTCTTGCGCATGATGCTGTGCGGGCGCAGCAGGTATTCGAGCTGCTCGTCCAGGTCCTGTATCTCCTCGGGAACCTCGCGGGTGCCGACGTGATAATAGACCAGTATCTCGTCGATTGCGTTCTTGACCTTTTCCGCGTCCGTTTTGAACCTGTCGGCTGTTCTGGAGCCAAAAACCGCATCGGATATGTTCGCAAACGCATGCTCAAGCAGCGCTTCGTCGTTCTTTTGGCGCGCCCGGAGCTGTCCGTCAAATCCGTCCATCATTTTCCCTCTTCTATTCGTTGGCGACCAGCTGCGCATACAGCCCGCCCGCGGCGACCAGCTGATCGTGCTTGCCCCGTTCGACGACCCGTCCCCTGTCCATGACGAGGATCTCATCGCAGTCCCGTATGGTGGACAGCCGGTGGGCCACCATGATGCAGGTGATGCCGCGGGCCATGACGGCGTCTATGACATCGCGCTCGGTCCGCGCGTCCAGCGCGCTTGTCGCTTCGTCCATGACGATGATCGTCGGGTCCTGCGCGAGCATGCGCGCGATCTCCATGCACTGGCGCTGGCCGCCGGAAAAGTCCTTGCCGCCCTCATGAACCCTGTACTGGTACCCGCCTTCGCGCTGCATGATGTCCTCGTGCAGCTGCGCGTCGCGCGCGGCCCGTATCACCTCAAAATCATCGATTGAGTCGTCCCACAGGCGGATATTGCCGGCGATGGTGTCCTCAAAAAGGGTTATCTCCTGATTGACCACGGCCAGCGAGCCGGTGAACACGCCGCGGTCGATCTCGCTCACGGGCTTTCCGTCGAACAGTATCTCGCCGCTCCACGGCTGATACAGCCCCGAGATCAGCTTGGCGGCAGTCGATTTTCCGCAGCCGGACGGCCCCACGATCGCAACCCTGCTGCCCGCTTTGACCGTCAGGTCAAAGTCCTGAATCAGCGGCTTTTCCAGGCGCGAATACCCAAACGATACCCCCCTTAAAGAAATGTCGCCGCTGAGCTTTTGGCGGTTTTCCGCCAGCCCGGCGCCAGTCTCCTCAAACAGGGGGTCCGTGGGGTACTCCATGACATCCTCCACGCGCTCCATCTCGCTGCGCATCTCCTGCAGGCGCTGGCCGGATTCGATCAGCGACGAGGCCGGCGCGCTGAAGGCGTTCAGGAAGCCCTGAAAGGCCATCACCATGCCTATGGTAAACTCGCCCTGCATGGTCAAAAGCACGCCCAGCGCCATGACAAGCGTATTGCTCAGCGCCGTGATGACCGCCGGGATCAGACCCATGTACTGGTCGATTTTCGCAAACCGTATCGCCTGGGTATTGACGCCCGCCTGATAATCCGACCATCTTTCAAAGAATCCGTTCTCCGCGCCGCTGGCCTTTATGGTCTCGATCATCTCTATGCCGGCGACGGTGGCCGCGTTGAGCTTGCCCTCGTTCTGGATCTTGACCCGGGTCACGTTGATGCGCATGTGGGCCATGATATGGGACATGATCAGATTCACAAGCGTGGCGGTCAGCCCCACCAGCGTGAGCAGCCAGCTGTATTTGAGCATGACCACGAGATAGACGATCACCATGATCATGTTGAGAAACAGCGGCGCAAGCGTGTTGATGAGCGTTTCCGCGATCGTAGCATTGGACGCATGCCGGTCGAGGATATCGCCCGCCATGCGCTGGGAGAAAAACGCCATGGGCAGATGCAGCACCTTCCACAGAAACAGCGCCGAGCTGCATGCCTCCATCCGCGCGTTGAGGCGGTTGGACATGAGCACGGACACGGCCGATACCAGCAGCTCCAGCACCGCCAGCACCGCGATCACGCCGATAAACGGATAGAACCAGGTTGCATTCACGCCCGTAAGCATTCTGTCCAGAAAGACCCTGGAGGCGGCAGGCTTGAGCACGCCGAAAAACGCGGCCACCAGGCTGGCCAGCACAACGAAGGCGATCGACGCGCCCGCGCCCCGCAGCCGCTTTCGGGCAAACGCCAGCACGCTCCCGGGTTTTCCGCTCCGCTCAAAATCCCCGCCCGGCGCCAGCATCAGGCAGATCCCGGTAAACGATTCGTCAAACACCTCCATCGGGACCGAATAGCTGCCCTTGGCCGGGTCGCAAAGATACGCCTTTTGGCCCCTGAATCCCCGCAGTACGACAAAATGCCGAAAGTTCCAGTGAATGATGCAGGGAAACGTGCCCTTTGTCCGCAGCGTCTCGGTTTCATAGCGGTATCCCCTGGCCTGAAGGCCGTAGCTGCGCGCGGCGCGCAGCACGTTGCCGGCATTTGCGCCGTCACGGGATACGCCGCAGTCCGCGCGCACCTGTTCCAGCGGAATCCATTTCCCATAGTACGCCAGCACCATCGCCAGGCATGCGGCGCCGCATTCAAGCGCCTCCATCTGCATGATGACCGGTACTCTGGCCACGCCGCGCGAAAGCGGCTGATGCAGCTTTCTTCCCTTTCTCATGCTTCACCTCAATCAAACAGCAGGGAAAGCGGCGGCTGCTCTTCCTTGACGATCGTGGCGTCATAGGTGCCTTCGGGCAGGCTCCCGCTCAGCTCTATGACATAGAACATATCCTGCGCAGCCAGCCCTACCAGATGGACCATGTCGTTGGAGAAGTGCGCATCCGCAGAGACGACATCCTCGGAGATGGACAGCACCTTATGCTCTACGCCGTCGACATAGGCCTTCTGTCCGACCGAGATGCCGTCCCTGTCCGCTTCCCTGACAAACGCCTCGATCGCGCCGTTCCAGGAGATGGCAACCGCCTTCACCTGCGTCTCCACCCTGCCGAACGTGCCCCAGACGCAAAAACCGATCAGCAAAACGATGACCGCGCCAAGGACCAGCCACAGGCTGATGTTGGTCCCGCGCAGATAATCGTTGAGCTGTTCGGGTGAACGGATCTTGTCCATGGCCTTTTTGCGGAACAACAGGTCTTTCTGCATACATCCTCCTGTAAAACGGGGGGGTGACTTCTGATCGCACAAAGCATGCGCTACGCGCGCGCATCGGAAACGGCGGGCAGGCGGATGACGCACTCATAGCCCTTCAGCGCGTCCGCCAGCTTCTCCAGATAGCCGTGTTGAAAAAAGAGGCACTTGGACGGGTCCACGCCAAACCGGTCGCCCGTCAGCGCCGCCGCACACGCGCGGCAGCCGCCGCAGCAGAGGCGGAACCATGGGCAGTCCGCGCACTGGCGGTTATGCTCCTTCAGCTGCTTCAGCGTCGTCTGGACCTCGCTGAGATAGGCGCCCTGCTGCAGGTGCGTCCGAAGC
>CHCFC05602__coassemble_785_pt1 | contig 13986 bp, 11 predicted proteins | sample CHCFC05602__metabat2_high_PE_021 | metagenome-assembled genome bin CHCFC05602
CGTGCAAATGAAATGGACGCCCTTCCTGCATTTTATGCGGCATGGGATGCAATTATGTCTCCTCTTTGCGTTTTTTTCGTGCGCGCCTTCCTTCGTGTTGACGCGCCCGGACCCGGATGCTAAAATGTTCCGGGCGCATGGTCCCGCTCAATCGGGTCACACTGACCATGGGTGCCCGCTGCACTGTCCCGCTTGGAAAATTTCCTCAAGAAAATTTGAATTTTGTGCAGGAAAAGGGAAGGCGGATTCGTTTGATGAGTGAGCACAGTACGCCCGTGAAGGATGCGCGTCCGGGCATTAAACGGAGGCTCGGACATGCTTAGCTACGAGGAACTCTACGAGAAGTACGCCACGGACGTTCTGCGCGTAAGCTACTTCTACCTCGGCGACAGGCAGCGCGCGGAAGACGTGTGTCAGGACGTGTTCGTACGCCTGATGACCAACGCGCCGGATCTGCAGGAAGGCCGGGAAAAGGCCTGGCTGCTCAAGGTGGCGCTCAACCGGTGCCGCGATCTGTGGCGCGGCGCATGGCTCAAGCGCGTCGTGCTGGGAAGTCCCATGTTTGAGATGATCCCCGCTCCGGACGACAGCGGCAGGCGCGATGATGAGGAAGCCATGATGAAGGCCATCCATGAGCTGCCGCCCACCTTTCGGGAGGCAATTCTGCTGTACTACTACCAGGGCTACGGCATCGGCGAAATCGCCCAGATGCTGGATCTGCCCGAGGGCACCATCTCCAGCCGCCTCTCCCGCGCAAGAAAGAAGCTGGAAAGCATTTTGAAGGAAGAAGGAGGTCTTTCGCAGTGAAACGCCTGGAACAACTGCCTGAAGTGGCTGATCGGCAGCTGGGCGGGCTGACGGCGACGCCCACCCTGTTGGCAAAGGCAAAGCTGCGGGCCGCGGAGATGCCCAAGTCGCGCAGGCGCGGCATCGGTTGGAGACCTGCGCTGGCCCTGTGTGCCGCGCTGGTCCTGTGTGTGGGGGCTGCGCTGTGGGCTTCTGACGGCCATGTGCCCGGCACCCAGCCCACGCCTACGCAGAATGTGCTGGGCAGCCGCTCCGCCGGCGATTCGCACCCCTCCACCGCCGCGCCCCGCACCGCGGCCGACGTGCCGGTGGGCAGTCTGTCCATGAGCGCGGGCAGCGCCAGCTCCAGCCAGACGCTGTTTGCCCAGGGCCAGGGGCAGAGCTTCCCGCTCATCACCATGGACGGCGCCACCTACCGCATGCTCCAGAGCCCCAGCGGCATTTCCAGCTCGCTTCTGGGCGAGGAGCTGGGCCAGATCACCGAATTCAACGTCGAACCCGCTTTGGGCACCAGCGGCATGGTGAGCAACGTGGTCGCCCGCGGGGAAACGGTCTACGCCATCTCCGGCATGAGCGGCGCGCTCGTGGCCGCCCAGGTGGACGGAAGCACGCGCGTATTCCAGCGCGTGAGCTATGCGGGCACCGCCATCATCGGTTCCGAGACGCTGGCCGACACCCTGTGCGACCCGGCCGATGTGGAATGGATGGAGCTGGCCGGAAAGGGCCGCATCTCCGATACGGCCACCGCCCAGCAGCTGATGCAGACTTTGGTGGACTATGCCGACTATCAGGGCACGGCCATGAGCGGTTCCGGTTCGCTGTGCATCGGCCTGAAAAACGGCCTGACGCTGCAGCTGCTGGTCAGCGACGAATCCGTCAGCGCCTGCGGCACGTGGAGCTGCCCGGATTTCTTCGAGGCCTATGACGAGGCCGTCGCCTCCTGACCCATACATGACAAAACCGCCGCGGTGGGAGCTTTCCTCCCCCGCGGCGGTTGTCTTATTCCATCAGCTTTCGGAAGCCCTCGCCCAGCACCTCATGCGCGTCGCTGATGAAGAGGAAGGCGTCCTCGTCCGCCTCCCGTACGATGGCTTTGAGCCGGCCCATTTCCTGCGCGCTCATAACGCACAAGAGCACCGGCCGCTCCTGCCCGCTGTAGCCGCCCTCGGCACGGAGCACCGTTACGCCGCGGTCCAGCCGCTGCATGATGTCCTGCTTAACCCGTTCATGCTGGCTGGAGATGATGTAGCAGGCCTTTTCCCGGGCCAGGCCCACCATTACCACATCGATCACCCGGGTGGCGGCATACAGGGCCACAAACGCATACAGCGCATATTCCGCCTCGATGAAGAAGCCGGCCATGAGCACCACGCAGCAGTCGATGGAAAACAGGATGGCGCCTACGGAGATATGCTGGAATCGGTTGTGAATCATGCGGGCCACCATATCCGTACCGCCGGTGGTCGCGCCGCCGCGCAGGATCAGCCCCAGGCCCGCGCCCAGCAGCACCCCGCCAAACACGGCGCCCAGCAGAGGCTGCTGCGTCATTGGCGGCAGCGGAATCAGATCGATCAGCGCCGAGAACAGCACCGTCGCCGCCAGGGACCGGATTACAAACACCCGCCCCATCGCCCGGTACCCGATAATAAACAGCGGTACGTTCATCACCAGACTCGCGGTGCCCACCGGCCAGTGGAACAGGTAATTCAATACTGTGGCCAGGCCGGTCAGCCCGCCCGGCGCGACGTGGTTGGGCACCAGGAACAGCGGATAGGCCAGCGCGCCCAGAAGGCAGCCCAGCGCAATCTGAATGGCGGAGGCGAGATGTTCGTTTTGCAGCAGATTCTTTTTCATGCGTTCTCCTTTGGTTTTGCTGGGCGGCCCCCTTGACGGGAGCCGCCCCTTTTTCTATTGTTCTATTGTGCGTCGCCCTCGCAGGTCATATCCAGCGACACGCCCAGCGCCCGGTCCACGCGGCGCATGCTTTCCGGCCCCAGCGCGCCCAGTCGCCGTCTCAGGCGGGTTTTTTCCAGGGTGCGCACCTGCTCGCACAGCACGATGGACTCGCGCCACAGCCCGCCCTCCCCCCGCGGGATATGCACATGCGTGGGCAAGGCCGGCTTGCCGGTGCTGCCCGTGAGCGGCACGGCGATCACCGTGGGTGAATGCAGGTTTCCCATGTCGTTTTGAATGATGGCCACAGGCCGCGTCCCGCCCTGCTCGCTTCCCACCACGGGGTCCAGCTCGGCCATGTATATATCGCCTCGTTTCATGCTTTCACACTCCGAGGACGGCCCTGCTTTGCTATCATACCATGAAGCGGGCGGATTGTAAAACGCCGCCGCGCTTTTTCCGGACCGCCCACGTCATCCTATGCCGTACCCGCGCGGGGTGTGCCGCTCTATAACGAGCCCATGCGCCCGCTTACCGGCACGGGGCTGTTTGGGCATTGAAGCGCGGCGGGCCTGTACATTTCAGCCGGATTATGATATGGTAATGCCGACGATACCAAATAAAGACAGAGGGCAGGAGAACCACCCATGAAAAAAACCGCTGTGAAACAGGCCCTTCTCTGCGTACTGGCGGCCGGTCTTTGCGCCGGTCTGTTTGCCGCAGCTTTCGCGGCGCTGCCACAGTGCGCCATGCCGCTTTGGCTGCCGTGCGCGGCCGCCTTCGCCGGCGGCGGGCTGTGCGCGTGGCAGGTCCTTGTGCCGCGGGAGGAACGGCGGCGCAAAACCTTTCGCCGCGGCCGGGCGCGCGCGGCGGCGCTGGCCTGCGCGGCGGCGCTGGCCGCGCTGGCGGCCGAGCTGTTCATCTTCAACGACGCGGCTTTTCTGACCCGCACTTTGGAGCCGGAGGAAATCGATCTGGCCCTGGTGGTGGACCAGCATGGCAACTATCCCTCCCTGGACGGCGGGCCCTTTGCGCTGGTTCCCTACGAAAACCGGGAGCTCAACATCACCGTCAGCGATCTCTACACCCAGGTGGACAGCCTGCGCGTGCGCATGAGCGGCGATGCGGTGCTGGTGGAGGTAGAGGTCTTTTGGGAGGATGAGGAAAGCGCCTATCTGGCGCAAAGCGTGCACACCGGCTACCATTCGCCCGGAGAGACGCCCTACGAGTGCGTCGTGCACTCCTCCGGCATGGTTTACAACATGAGCATCCACTTCCGGGTCGACGCGTACCAGGATCAGGAAATTTATGTGGACAGCATCGAGATCAACCCGCCGCTCGGCGTTCACTGGCGGCCGCTGCGTATGGGCATTGTCGCGCTCGGCGTATGGCTGGCTCTGTGCATGGCCCGCTTCCCCTGGCGCCGGGTGGTCTACTGCCCCGGCAGGGGCCGCCACCGGGCGGTGCTGGCGGCGTGCATGCTGATCACGCTGCTGATCTACGGCGGGTTTGCGGTGGCGGCATATCCGCAGGAGGGGATGATCGGCCTCCTCTCGCGCAGCGACGCCGCGCAGGGGTATGGCGATCCCTATGCGGCGCTGTTTGAGGCGTTCCAGGCGGGGCGGCTCTCCGTGCTTGAGGAGCCGTCCGAGGAGCTGCTGGCGCTGGTCAACCCCTATGACCCCTCCGAGCGAAACGAGATGGGGGTGAGTTTCCTCTGGGACTATGCTCTCTATGACGGCCAGTACTATGTCTACTACGGACCCGCGCCGCTGCTTTTGATCTATTATCCCCTCTTCTGGCTGACCGGCATGCTGCCGACGGAAGCGCTGTGCGCGGTGATCATCGCGCTTGCGACCATTCCCGCAATGTTCTATGCCGTCTGCGGGATCGCCCGGCGCTATGTGCACAGGCCCAACCTGTTTTTGCTGGCGCTGGCGTGCATGACGGCCTGTCTGTCCGCGGCGGGTCCGTCGCTGATGTGCGTAGCGGGACGGTACAACAACGTGCTGGCGCTGACCGTATGCATGATGGCGGCGACGGTCGGCCTGGGCCTGCACGCGGTCAGCCATGGGACCGCCTCATGGCGGAGGACGGCGGATTTCCTGCTGTGCGGCGTGTGCTTTGCCCTGCAGGGCATGTGCCGCGCCAACACGCTGCTGATGACCACGGCGTTTCTGGCACCCCCGTTTGTGGGGGTGCTGGCGGACAGGGCCGGCACGGTCCGAAGCAAGGCGCGCGACGCGCTGTGCTTCCTGGTTCCGGCGGCGGCGGGCGTCGGGCTGGTGATGGCGTATAACTGGGCGCGCTTTGGTTCCCCGGCGGAGTTCGGACAGCTTTACCAGCTGACGGTAGATGACGTGCATTACAACGTGTTCAGGCCGGAATACATTCCGCTGGCGCTCTACGGCTATCTGTTCCAGCTGCCCGCAACAATGTTCCGTTTCCCCTATCTGATGACCTTCAATGGAATCATCAACGTGACGGGCACGGGGATGGCCAACGGCGGGCTGCTGTCGGTGGCGGCGTTCCCCGTTGCGGGGCTTGCGCTGTTTCTGAGCTGCGGCCTGCGCGCGGGCGTTGCCCAGCGGGCGCTGCGCCGCGAGGCGGGGCTGTCCGTGCGGCTGAGCCTGCTGTTGGGCATGGCGCTGATGGTGATATCCTTCTTCTATGCGGGGCCGGTGGCGCGTTACATCTACGACGAGCTGATCTTCTTCGTCTTTGCCGGCCTGCTGTGCGGGCTGTGCCTCTGCCGTGTGGAGGAGGACGGGACGCCGCTGTTTCCCGGCCGCCTGTTTGTGCTTCTGTGCGTGCTTACGATCCTTGTGGGGCTGCTGCTGGGCGCCGGAAATATTGAAGGCAGAAGTCCCGCGCTCTTTGCGGATTGGATCAACTCCTTCTTCCCCTATTGAGGCGCGGCTCCGGCCGTCTGATTCGCCCCCGGCGCAAGCATTTCTTAAGCCTCTGGCGGCCAAGGCCGCCGTAGCCGGACTTTTTCGACAAGCAGAACGCTCCCCCGGGAAACCCCGGAGGAGCGTTTTGGCACCCGCGGTCAGTCGATGGTGCGTTCGTCGTTGAGCTTTTTGATCATGGCCACGGCCTCCTCGAAGGAGACGGTGCCCAGGTTGTCGCCCTTGCGGTTGCGGATGGTCACGGTACGGCTTTCCGCCTCGCGGTCGCCCAGGACGAACATGTAGGGAATCTTCATCATCTGGGCCTCGCGCACCTTGAAGCCGATCTTTTCGTTGCGCAGGTCCACCTCCGGGCGAAGGCCCGCGCCCGTCAGCAGGTCCGCCACCTCGCGGGCGGCCTCGTCGCTGCGGCTGGTGATGGTCATCACCTTCACCTGCACGGGCGCCAGCCACGTGGGGAACGCGCCGCCGAAGTGCTCCACCAGAATGCCGATGAAGCGCTCGATGGAGCCGAACACCACGCGGTGAATCATCACGGGGCGGTGCTTCTCGCCGTCCGCGCCGGTGTAGGTCAGGTCGAAGCGCTCGGGCAGGTTCATATCCAGCTGGATGGTGCCGCACTGCCAGGTGCGGCCCAGACAGTCGGTGAGGTGGAAGTCGATCTTGGGGCCGTAAAACGCGCCGTCGCCCTCGTTGATCACATACTTCACGCCCAGCTCGTCCAGCGCGCCCTGCAGGCCGTTGGTGGCCAGCTCCCACATCTCGTCCGTGCCGATGGAGTTTTCCGGACGGGTGGACAGTTCCACATGGTAGGGGAAGCCGAAGCGGGTATAGACCTCGTTGATGAGGTTGTACACGCCCTTGATCTCGTCCTTGATCTGCTCGGGGGTCATGAAGATATGCGCGTCGTCCTGGGTGAAGCAGCGCACGCGCATCAGACCGTGCAGCGCGCCGCTCTTCTCATGGCGGTGCACCAGGCCCAGCTCGCCCGAGCGGATGGGCAGATCGCGGTAGCTCCACAGCCTGCGCTGGTAGACCAGAATACCGCCGGGGCAGTTCATGGGCTTGATGGCGAAGTCCGTGTCGTCGATCTTGGTGGTGTACATGTTTTCCTTGTAGTGATCCCAGTGGCCGCTGCGCTCCCACAGGCCGCGGTTTAGCATGATGGGGGTCTTGATCTCCTCATACCCGGCCTTGCGGTGGATCTCGTGCCAGTAGTCCTCCAGGATGTTGCGCAGGATCATGCCCTTGGGATAGAAGAAGGGGAAGCCCGGGCCCTCGTCGCGGATGTCGAACAGGTCCAGCTCGCGGCCCAGCTTGCGGTGGTCGCGCTTCTTGGCCTCCTCGATGCGGTCCAGGTGCTCCTGCAGCTGCTCCTTGGTGGGGAACGCAGTGGCGTAGATGCGGCAGAGCATCTTGTTGTGCTCGTCGCCGCGCCAGTAGGCGCCGGCCACGTGGGTGAGCTTGAAGGCCTTGATGTAGCTCAGGTTGGGCAGGTGCGGGCCCACGCACAGGTCGGTAAAGTCGCCCATCTCGTAGAAGGACAGCACCTCGTCCTCGGGCAGATCCTCGATCAGCTCCACCTTGTAGGGCTCCTGACGTCCCTGCATATAGGCGATGGCCTCGGCGCGGGGCAGCGTGTAGCGCCGCGGGCGGATGCTCTTTTTGGCGCAGTGCTGCATTTCCTTTTCGATCTTGGCCAAATCCTCCATGGTGAAGGGCACCTCGGTGTCAAAATCATAGTAGAAGCCGTCCGCGATGGCGGGGCCGATGGCCAGCTTCGCCTCGGGGAACAGGTGCTTGACGGCCATGGCCATCAGGTGGCTGGCCGAATGGAAGAACACCTTGCGGCCGTCCGGGTCGTCAAAGGTGAGCGGGGTCACGGTCTGGGACTTTGCGATGGGAGCAAACAGGTCGCACAGCGTCCCGTCCTCCAGCCGCACGGCCAGGTACTTTTTCCAGTCGTCGGGCATCTGCGCCTTGAGCAGATCGCCCACGGAGGTGTTCTCCGCCACCTCATAGGCCTTGTCAAACAGGTTCAGAATCATGGGGTCCGTTCTCCTTTCTGTATGTACGGGGACGGAAAACGCCCGCCCCCACATGCGGTATGCGGGGGCGGGCGATGTTCTTTCGCTCGCGGTTCCACCCTGCTTGAAAGCCCCTGCGGGCCTCCACTCATTGGTCGGCGCTGTAACGCGCGCCTCGCGGTCCGTCGGCGGGTGGTGTCCATCGGCTTGTGGCATCCGCCGCTTGCAGCCGGGGCGGCGGTCTCTGATATGCCCCTATCGCCATGGCGCGTCCCGCGTCATCCGAAACACGCTCACTATAGCATTTGCCGTGCCGCCTGTCAAGCGGAAAATCTCAGCGCTTGGGCACCGCCACGCCGCCGGTCTTGTAGATGTGCCTTTCGGGCACCACGCCGCGCACGCTGGAGAGAGGGTAAATGTTGCTCTCCCGACCGATTACCGTGCCGGGGTTGAGCACGCTGTTGCAGCCCACCTCCACGAAGTCGCCCAGCATCGCGCCGAATTTCTTAAGGCCGGTCTCCACGTTTTCGCCCTGGCCGTGCACCACCACGAGGGACTTGTCGCTTTTGACGTTGGAGGTGATGGAGCCCGCGCCCATGTGGGAGCGGTAGCCCAGAATGCTGTCGCCCACATAGTTGTAATGGGGCGTCTGCACGTTGTCAAAGAGGATGACGTTCTTCAGTTCCACCGAGTTGCCCACCACGCAGTTCTCCCCCACCAGCGCCGAGCCGCGCACGAACGCGCAGTGCCGCACCTCCGTGCCCGCGCCGATGATGCACGGCGCGCCCAGATACGCCGTGGGCGCCACCGTTGCGGTGCGGTGCACCCACACCTGCGGCGCTACCTCGGCGTACTGCTCCGGGTCCAGCTTCGGCCCCAGGGCGAGGATCATGTTCTTGATGCCCCCGAGCGCCTCCCAAGGACAGGTAAAGCCCCTGAGATAGTCTGCCGCCAACGTGTGATTCAGGTCGAAAAGGTCCTCCATGGTGTACATGTATTGCTCCGCCTCCTTACAGCCGGTTGTCGTTGTTTCCCGTCAGGGGGCCCGGCGTGACGTCCGTTCCCTCAGCGCCGGACAGATCGTTGTATCCCGCTATGCCTTCCCGCGCCGCGCCAGCCCGGGAAAGGCCTGCTTCCAGCTCACCTGCCGGCCCAGCTGCACCACGTAGCCCGCAAACAGGAAGAACAGGAAATTCAAAATGCTGTAGCTGTCCACAAACAGGTAATGTTCCAGCATGCCCTGCACAAGCAGCGCCGCGGGCAGCAGCACCAGCAGCTTCTGCGCGGGACGGATGATGCTTCCTTTTGCAAACAGCACCCGAATCCCGGACGAAATGACGCGCCACGTCAGCCACAGCGCTGCCAGCAGGCCGGGCACGCCGGTGAGCATCAACGTCTGCAAAAAGGAATTGTGCATGTGGTTGTAGTGCATTTCCACGTTATCATTTACCGCCGGCATCATTTCCAGCTCGTCAAAGCCCTTGAGCATGGCGAGCGGGTGCTGCGCAAACGTGGCCGGAACGGCGCCGTACACGCCCGTGCGCCCCGTGAGCGTAGTCAAATCCGCCAGCAGGGAGCGCTGGGAGATGACCTGCTCGCCGTCGCTGGTGGTGGAAACCACCTTGACCGCCGCGCCAAACCCCGCCACGGCCACCACGGCCACAAGGGCCACCAGGCACACCACTTCCACGATCCTGCGCCATTTGGCGGGAATGGGCAGGCGCTGAAAGCCGATGGCCGCCGCAATGAGCGCGATCAGCAAAAAGGCGATCATGCCCGTTCGCGAATCCGACAGCGGCAATGCCATGAACAGGCCCGCGCCCGCCACGGCGGCGGGAATCAGCACCCACGGTTTCCAGTGGCTCACCACCAGATAGATCAGCATGCACAGGCCGCACAGGCTAAAAGCCGCGGTGAAGTTGGGATGCTGGCTGAGGACGTAGAGCCGGCCATCCTCCATGATGCCGAACTGGCTGCCAAAAAACGGGACGGTAATGACCTCGCCCCGCAGCGCAGCAATCACGCCCAGCCAGCACACCGCCGCGATCACCGCTGTGAGCACCGCGGCGACGCGGTCCAGCGCCCGGCGCTTTTCCACGTCCCTGAGCATGGCGGCCAGCGGAAAGGCCAGGCCGTAGGTCGCCACCATGCAGACGATGCGGTACTGGTTGTAATCATACTGCAGATAATGGTCCCCGTTCAGGGCCCGCGTAAGGGTGTACCAGGCCGCAAGCGCCAGCCCCACCCCATAGATCCGATCCGCGCGGTAGTCCCCGCGGTAGAGGCAGATGCCTGTCATGGCAAAGGCCAGCGCGGCCCCGTAGCTTTGCATCAGCGCATGGCCCCGTTCATAGGTGATAAGGCCCAGGAGCATTACCAGCGCAAAAAGCGTGACCGCCAGCCAGCGCGCATTCCACAGCCGCCGCTCCCCGCGCGTGCGCAGTCCTTCTTCACTCATGCCGTTCTCCCTCCGTTTCCGTCCCGCGGCTGTTACCCCGCTTTTTTACGGACGGTAGCTTCGCCGGAACGGACGCGTGCCGCAGCGCGCGCAAATTTCCAGCTTTTTCATTATATCATACCGCCCCTTTTTTTGACAATCCGATCGTGTTACAGGCGCGCGGCCCGCAGCACCAGTCCGCCGAACAGGCCGGCCACCCACAGCCCCGTCAGGCACCATTTGCCCGCCGTGACAACGGCGGCCACGCGCACCATGCCCGTCCGCCTTCGTTCGGGATATCCGCGCACGGCGCAGGCAAGCAGCGCGTTTTCCAAAAGGTCCGCCAAAGTGCGCAGGCAGGCCGCCGCATCCATGGCCATGCGCAGGGGCGCAGGGTCTGCCACGCTGTTGTTCGCCGCCGCCAGCAGCGCAACGCTCAGCCCGGTATCGGCAAGCCAGAGCCGCCTCATCCGCGCGCGTCCCTGTGAGCCCAGCCGTTCCAGGCCGTCGAAGATCTCCTGCGGCGCATAGCGAAAGTGCAGGTCCGGCCACTGGAAACGCGCGTCCAGCACACGCAGCGGCGGCATCTGCCGCCGGTACATGTACCAGCCTGCCACCGCGGCTCCCGCCGCACCCACAACGCCCACGACCGTCCACAGCGCCGGGCTCATGCCTGTTCCTCCACATTGACTCCCAGGCGCGTGCACGGCACCCGACCCGCCAGCAGGTCCGTGATATGATAGCGGGCATGGCCGATGATGACATTGGTGCCATGCTCCACCGCGCGCAGCGCAAAGGCCAGCTTGGCGCGCGCTCCGTTGGCGCCGGTGCGGCTGGCGCCGCTGCAGTGGCCCATCAGCTCGGTCACGCGGGCGCGCACCTCGGCAAGGTCCCGTCCGCTGACCAGCTTCACCAGCGTAGCGGGATCGTCGCGGTCCAGGTAGATTCCGTCGGTGCTGGTGAGCAAAATCAGGTTTTTGGCGCCCACCAGCTGTGCCACCACCTCGGCGGTTTCGTCGTTATCGACGCACTCCACCACCTCCACACCCTCGGCGCGGCGGCTGGCCAGCTCCATCTTGCGTACCTCTTCATCGCTGACGGGGTCGTTGTAGTTGATGATGGGAATAACCTCCTGCGCAGCCGCCCGCAGGAGCATGCGGTGAATATGCTCGCGGCGAAGGGGATCGTTAAAGTGCGTATGCTCCACCAGCACCTGCCGGATGCCGTATTCGGGGCGGATGAACTGCCGGTAGGTGTTCATCAGAATGGTCTGGCCCTGGGCGGAGTAGTCCACCTTGTCCTGTTCGGTCACGCCGGTCAGCTCGTGCCCCGTGCGTTTGAGATAGTCCAGGCGGCCGATCTCGGTCGCGCCGCTGGTGACCAGAATCATGCCCGGCCGCAGATCGCCGCCCAGGCGCTGAAAGATATTATAGTCGATGGCGTTTTCGTCCTTCTGAATCAGCGCCATGCTTCCGATTTTGACCACCAGGTCCAGCTTTTCCATGCTGTTTCCTTCCCTTCCATCAGCCCTGAGGCTGCTCCGTCAGCACATTCATCCATTGTTTCTTCTTGAAATGCGGGATGCCCACCGCCATTTTGACCGCTTCCTCCAGGAAGGTGCAGGCGTACACCCATTCCAGCGGCCAATGGAACACCAGCGCGGCCAGGCCCGTGCTGGTCACGCCCACCAGCCACAGCGTGCCCACGTCCAGACACAGGCTGAACAGGGTATCGCCGCCCGAGCGGAGCACACCCACGATATTGATGGTGTTGAACGCGCGAAACCAGATGGTCAGCGCGCCGAGCAGCAGAATGAACTGGGCCTTGTCCCGCACCTCATAGGACAGGCCGGAAAAGATGTTGACCAGCGGCCAGCGCACCACGATCACCAGGGCGCCCAGCACAATGCCGGCAGCCACCGCGCCCGCCATCATGCGCCTGGCGTACAGGTACGCCCGCTCGCGGTCCCCCGCGCCAAGCGCCTTGCCCACGATGATGGCGGTTGCGTTCATCAGGGCGAAAATGGCGACCCACACCAGGTCGTTGATGGTGGTACATACGCCCATGGTCGCCACGGCGGCATCTCCCATGCGGCCGTAAAAGACATTGTACATGGTCGTGCCGACGGCCCACAGGCCTTCGTTGAAAATGACGGGGACGACCGTTTTGCTGAAACGGCCCGCGAAGCCTTTTTCCTGCCGCAGCCACTCGGAAGGCCGGGCGCCCGCGGGCAGGCGCATGCCATAGGAAAAGGCGATGTTCATCCCCATGGACACGGCCGCGGAGATGACCGTCGCCAGCGCCGCGCCTCTGACCCCCATGGCCGGACAGCCCAGCTTGCCGAAGATGAAGGCATAGTTGAGCACCGTATTGGTCAGAATGCTCGCAAATCCGGAGAGCATGGGCAGGTAGGTCCTTTCCGCCGCCTTGAGCGTGGCCGCGTACACGTTATCCACTGCGGTGAACAGATAGCCGAATGCCACCACGGACAGATACTCCACCGCGCGGTCAAAGCTCTCGCCCTCGGGCAGGAACAGCGAAATGATCTGCCGGGGCATCAGAAGCGAAGCGCTCATAAACACGCAGGCCACGATGAGCACAAACATCATCGTAAGCCCCATGGCCTGGCGCATGCGGCGGATATCCCGCCCGCCCCAGTACTGGCTGAGGAAGATCGCTCCGCCCGTACAGGTGCCGAAGCTGAAGAGGTTGAACATGAAGGTGACGCGGTTGGCCTGCGTCACGGCGGAGTAGGCCGCGTCGCCCAGTCCGCTGACCATCAGCCCGTCCACGATATGCAAGGAGGCGGTCACCAGCTGCTGAATCACCATGGGCAGCGCTACCATAAACACGTTGCGCATGAAGGGCCTGTCCCATCTCAGGCTGTCCGCCACCAGCCGGCAGGCGCGGGCGGGCATGGAAAGAGCGTTGCGGAGCATAGCGAAATCCTTTCAAAACAAAGCCATCATATTTACGCGCTCAGGCAGGGGGCAGCCCCCTTTTCCGCTTCGCCGCGTTCTTTTATGATATCATGATACAGCAAGCTAAGGCAAGCGGAAAGCAAGAAAAGCAAATGCCGCCCGGAAACGGCGGCTTTATGCTTGCCAACTCGCGCTTGGCATGGTATAATCAGTCTCGGTCATCCGCCCATGGAGAGGTATCGAAGTGGTCATAACGGGGCTGACTCGAAATCATGTTATTTGCCCCAAAAACTAAATAATGTCTACTGAACAAACGGCAATTTCCTGCGAGGGAGCCAGATGGCGAGCAGCACCACCAAAATCCGCAAAAGGGCGCTCTGAATCTTGCGGAGATTCAGCAGCAGGACCGACATGGCAATCACATGGGCGGCCGTTTCACGCAGTCTGGCGGTAATAAGCCCCATGCCGCATTTCCGTTTTGCCAGGCTGAATCTGCGCTCTACCTCCACACGTTCACATTCATCCAGACGATCCTGTGTGTTGTCCCTGTGATCGTCCTTCCTCGGCCTGCCCAATGCCGGACCGGCTAAACGAATCCCGCATTTTTTGCAGTAACGGAGATTTTCACGGTTGCGATAAATCTTATCCGCCAGAATGCGGCTGGGATAATGGCCTTCCCGTTCATGGAAGCGTTCGATCATCATTTTCAGGTTGCCGGCTTCGTTGTAAGCGTCGAACGAGTAATATTCCAATCGGGTCCAGCCGTCTGCAACACTGACATCCAGCTTGGCTCCGAACTCCACTGGCTTTCCCGCCTTTCCACGGACGATCGGGCGGATAAACGGCTGACTGACGCTGACAATGCGATCCGGAACACTGTGTATGCGATTGTCGTACATGTACTTCTGCTGCTCGTAGATGGTGTGGAGCGTATGCAGGAGCTCTGCTTGCCTGCTGGTCAGGGCTTTCCCAAGAAGAAGTTTGCTTTC
>CHCFC05602__coassemble_792_pt1 | contig 13922 bp, 9 predicted proteins | sample CHCFC05602__metabat2_high_PE_021 | metagenome-assembled genome bin CHCFC05602
CGAAGCGAGCCGTTCTCCTGCCGCTGAAGCAGTCCCTTCACAATAAGCCAGCACACGGCAACCAGCATACGGTAGGTCTGGTTGTTCCGATTGTACTGCATGTGCCAGTTCACATGATTGAGATCTGCTTCGCCCACGTTGCTAAAATACATCAGCAGCGCTCGAATGGTCTTTTTGCGCTCTTTGCCGATGTCATGGTGAAGCAATAAAAGCAGTGTGCTTTTGATCAGCCGGTTCATCTCGAAATCGACAGAAAACTCATCGTAGGAGCAAACAAGCTGCCGTTTCAATATTGCTCTCGATTGGATGGACTGCGCCATTTCAATTTGCCCACGCGGACAAGACATGCTTTCCGTCCTGCGCACATAGGCCCGGCCAAGCCCCTGCCGGATTTGATCGGCCACACCCTTGCAAAGAATCGCCGCGCACAGATCTGCCACGTTTTCAAAATCTTCCGTGGCCAACGAGCGATACCCTTGATTCTGCAGCGTCTGAAAAGCATAGGAAAGCATATGGTAGACATTCTTGATCGGGATCACCGGAAGATCCCCTCCAGCCGGGCTATCCAGTTTTTCGCTTTCTGCGGCTCGTCAAACCAATATTCCTTGAGCAGGGGAACCAGCTCAAAGTGAACGATGTCCGCCAAATCACCGGCATTCAGTGTCTCCTGTTTCAATTCGCAAAAATAGCTGTGGCCGATGCGGAAGTCCTCCCCCAGAGATTCGTCTTCCGAAATGGCCTTGTTCAGGTCTTTCACGCAGTCAATCAGCCGGTCAAACGTTTCATTGTGAAGCGATTCCTGATACTTGCGAAACCCTTCCGTATCAAATCCGGGAACCATCTCAAAAAAGGCAAAACGCCTACGTAGCGCATAATCCATCATGGCAAGGCTTCGATCCGCAGTATTCATCATGCCGATGATTCGCACATTTTCCGGCACAGAGAAGCGTTCATTGGCGTACAGCAGCTGAAGCCCTATACCGCCTCGTTTGTCGTTCTCAATCAGCATAAACAGTTCTCCAAAGATCTTGCTCAGATTTCCCCGATTGATTTCATCAATGATGAAGAACTACTCATTGTCGAGGTCATCCTGCGCCTTCTTGCAGAAGGTATAAAACACGCCCTGCGTCAGCTCAAAACCATTTGCGCTGGGACGAAAGCCCATGATGAAATCCTCATAGGAATAGCTTTGATGGAACTGGACCATGGCGACGCGGCTTTGATCCTTCGCGCCCATCATGGAATACGCCAGCCTTTTGGCCGCAAATGTCTTGCCGACGCCAGGAGCTCCCTGCAAGATAACGTTCTTCTTTTTACGCAGCAGATTCACAAGGGTCAAATACTTCTCACGACTCATATAAACATCCGTGAGGAAATCCCCGGGCGAGTAGCGGGGATAGGGAGTCTCATGTTCTACCTCTTCCTCCGACACTTCATCTTCATCCTCGTGAATGAACAGGCTATTGAGACTTTCCACAATCCCGGTATAGGCGGTTATATCCGTCAGCGTTTTCATGGGCGCATTCTCTTGGGGGTAAGCCCACTCTCCTTTATGCGTCCATTTTACCTTGCGCTGATGGCTGTATCCTTCTGCGGAATCGTCGTCCACAAATTCGTAATCCGAAGTGACAATGCCGCGTCCAATGATCTTGTGCCGGCCTTGCTTGGCAAAAATCACGTCGCCTTCTTTCATTTCATGGAGCATCTGCCAGATGGCAAGCGATGAATTGCTCATCGTGCTGTCGGGCTGATCCCATTGCAGGCGTAGCTTTTCCTTTAACGCTTCGCGCGAAGCGAACTGACGGGCATCGCCTGTTTCTCCCCAGCCAAGCGCCATGATCCCCTGCCGGTAAAATTCAGTCCACCGCACGGCATTCTGCCCTGGCGCATACAACCAGTAATGCACCGGCCGAACATCCTGATCGGCCAAAGCCGCTCCGGTTGTTCCTTCATCCGGCCTTTGCGCTCCCTGCATCTGGTTGACGGCTTCCGATACCTTCCACGCATCAGCAGAGAGCTCAACAAAATTCGCATATTTCTGATCGACGGCAAGCAACTCCCGGCAGCGCTCACAGATGCCGATATAGGCTGCTCCGGCAGGAATTTTTCTCAGCGCTTTCACACTGGCCGCAAACGACTGTTCCATGCTTCCGGGGCCGGACAGGAACCATCTGTTGCGGGAATCCAGGTTCAAATAGGCATAGGGCCTCGCCCAGAACAGGCCCATGGTAAGTTTCCAGCGATTGCCCTTCAAATCCTTGACCGCGTCATATGCATGCACGAACGCCTCCCGGCTCTTCTCATCAGGGTGATCCGCATAGGCAAGCGCTGCGGCAAAGCAAGTCCACAAGTTGTCCACATCCCGCTCGCCGCGGTCGGGATCACCGACAAAACGATAAAACGTCACATTGAGCGGATTGAGTACCGGAACGCCGTCAAAATCCGACGGCACGGCAGTGCCGATGCCAAAGAGGCTTCCCAGCGCTCTGCACAGCGCAATCCGGTTTTCATCCTTCATGTTCTTGTTGAACAGGCCAAAAACGGTAAACGGGTCCATATCTTCGGGAATGTCCGTGCTGTCCAGCCGGGGCATCTTGAGCTCCGCCTGCGCATAGGCCTTGATTATTTCCTGCACCATGGCAGGCCGGTCCGATTGATACGTCAGCAGTTTCCCGGCAAACTCCATATAGAATGGTACCCATGTGAACCCCGACATAACGGACACCTCGCTTCATCTGCAAGTAATGATTCTTAGCACCATCGGTCTTTGCGTTCTCAAAGGGGCACAAAACCCTTCAAAAAAACGTTTTGTCCCTCCCATGCTGAATTCTGCATGGTATGATTATACTATGTAACATGTACAATTGTCGATAAATTTTGACAGCATATAATATGCAAATCTTGTGGCGCTACCATCCATATTGAACTGCAATAAAAAAGGCCCGAACCCCCATCCGGCATCGTTGCGTACCAGCAACGCCCCGGAAAGGAGCCCGAGCCTCACATAGCGTATCTCCCGCAGAACGTGGCACGCCCCAATCCCCTATGGCCTGTACAAAAAAGTGCAGCACAGCCCGCTCACCCTATCCCCCCACCTTCCCCCTTCTCCCTGTCCGCAAACACCTTCTCCATGTTGACCGATGCCCTGCGCAGCGTCTCCTCCTTAAGGTGCGTGTAGATGTTCGCGGTGGTCTGGTAGTCGGTGTGGCCCACGATCTTCATGGCGATCAGCGGGTCGACGCCGCTCTCATAGAGCAGCGTCACGTAGTTGTGCCGGAAGTAGTGCGGGGTCAGCGTGGGCTTGACCTGCTTGAGGATGTCGTCCGGTCGGGAGGTGCCCGGCGCGATCTCGCGCCATTCCACGCAGCCGCAGGCCGCCATCAGCCGCGACCACATGCGCTTGTAGCTGGCCTGCGGAAGCGGCGCGCCCGACGGCGTGTGGAATACATAGGCGTCCGCCGATTCCCGCTTTGGAAGAAGCATCTCACGGAGAACCGCCGGGACGGGAATAAAGCGGTCCGCGGCGGCGGTCTTGAGCGTGCCCTCCGAAGAGGTGGAGCCGGTGAAGTCGATGTCCCGGAGGATGTGGACCTGATCGGCGGCAAAGTCAAAGTCGCCCCATTTCAGCCCCAGCGCCTCGCCCCGGCGGACGCCCAGATAGTAGAGAATCGCCAGGAACAGGCCCTCCGGGTGGGTGCGGATCGTCTCCAGCACGCGCCGGGTCTCCTCCGGGGTCAGCGCCCTGCGCCCGTTCCCCTTGGAAGCCCTGGGGCGGATGAGCGCGACCGTGGGATCGCGCTCGATCAGCCCTTCCGCGTAGGCCGAAGCGAAGATTGCCTTCAGGGTTCCGATGACGTTGTTGATCTGGGACTTGCTGGCTCCCGCAAAGCCGTTGACGAACTCCTGGATCTGCGCCGAGCTGATGGCCTTCATGTGCTGCATGCCGAACTGCGGCAGAAGGTGTTTGACAAAGCACGTCTTGTAATAGGAGCGGCTGGCGTTGGAGATGAACGGCTCCTTCTTGATCCTGTACCACTGCCCGGCGTATTCGTAAAACGGCTGATCCCGCGGAATCGCCCTGCCGAAGATGTAGTGCTCCCGCACAGCCTCCTTCACGTTTTCCAGCTCCCGGCGGGTCGGCGCTGTCACATACTTGTAGATCGGCTTTCCGTCCGGGTCGTAGCCAATGGTCACCTTGCCGCGGAACTTGCCCGAGGGCGTCCTCTTCGCCATATGCCCGCCTCCTTAGCGCCGGGGCGCCCATCTGCCCTGACGGGCCGCGGCGAAAAAGTCGCTCTCGCTCATCATGTTGCGCGGCCGGGCGTTTTTCGCTTTGGCCACAAAATTCGCCTGTTTGGGATTCTCGATGTATTCGCAGATGGAGCGCACATCCACCCGGCGGTCTACCCGGCGAAGGCGCCCTTCCTCCAGCATGCGGTGAATGGTGCGCGGCACAACGCTGAGCAGCTGGGCCGCGACCTTCTGGGTGCACACCTCGCCATAGCGCTCCAGCATATCGTCCAGTCGGTTTCGGGCGGTGTTGGTTTGCATGAATGATACCTCCTTTGTCTTTGGAAAGCAGATTCCGTCGGTCTGCATGTGACATGTTTGCTCTGGTCCATCGTAATTGCAAGATAACTCTTTGTGTCAGGTTTCTTACGTTTTGAACACAACTGCGCCGCACGCCTCCTTTCCCTCCGGCCTCATTCTTCTGTTCGGACGGCAGGCGGCGCCATGTGGACATACAGAGAAAAAAAGAGGAGCAGGCAAAGCGGTGACCGCGCTGCCTGCTACTCCTTCAGGGGATGGGACATCCTCCGTAGGCGAGAATGGTCTTTTTCTTTTTGCGCGCATACGCCAGCGTCCTGGCCGCCCCGCCCCAGCCATGGGTGACATAGGCGACGAGCACGTCGCAGCGCTGAATCATCCATTCGTTTCTGCGCAAAATAGCGTATCGCCGGGGCACCGATTCCAGCGGCGGATAAACCGTCTCGTCGTAGCCCTCCGCAGACAGGGCGCCGTTGAGATAGGGAATCACCAGTATCAGGCGGATGTGGGCATAGCGCCGCTTCAGCCCATGCAGCACATCGGCGCACAGGCGATCGAACGCGCCATAGCCGCCCAGGTAAAACTCGGTCGCCCCGCCCTCGATCAGCCGTTCGCAGAGGTCGCATAGCCACCCGCGCACCGCCTCCCGGTCCGGGACCTCGCTGTGACCGCAAAAGGTAACGATCAATCGGATCACTCCCCGCACTGCCTGTAAATCATATCACGAAATCGCGGATTAGTACATCTACAGGGACTATTCCTGACAGGTGCCACATTACAATATTGGTACAGCGACAGGGATGGTGATGGAATGAAGCTCAATCAGGCGATCAGCGAAAGGCTGACGGAGCTACTCAAGGAAAAGCAGATGACGCAGTACCAGCTGTTCATCAAGAGCGGCGTACCCAAGTCCACCATCGGCAACGTCATCAACTGTTCCTATGATTCGGTGAAGCTGCGCGTCATTCATGAGATGTGTCAGGGACTGGGCATCAGCATTTCCGAATTCTTCGATTCTCCCCTGTTTCAGGAAGGCAACCTCGATCCGTAAGGCTCCGGCGCAGTGACGCGAAGGAGCCTTTTGTTGTGGGTCAGATGATCCGGCTGTATTCCGGGGATACCCAGCCGACGCGCCTTCCGACCGCCACGGCATGCCATCCGTTTTCGGCCGTGGCGACATACGGGCAGGTCGTGCCCGGCGCAAGCTGAGTGATGCGGCCGTATGTGAGGCCGTTTCCTTCACGGATGTTGACCTTGCCGCCCTCGGAGACGATGACCACCGTTCCGGAGACGGGCGGTTTTTCCGCATCCGGGGGCTCCGGCTGTACAGGCCGGCTGTCCTTTCCCCCATCCGCTGCGGCGTCCATCAGCGCGGCATGGCTTTTTTCTCCGTACTTGCCGTCCGCCTCCAGCCCCGCGTCGGCCTGAAAGGCGCGGAGTGCCGCCTCGGTTTCCGCACCGAAATCCCCGTCCGCGCCGTAGCGAGGAAGCTCATACCCCAGCGACAAAAGCAGCTCCTGCAGGGCGCGCACGTCGCTACCCTCCGAACCGTCCATCAGCAGACGGCTCCCCAGCGGGGTTTCCGCGGGGGACTCATCGTCCGTGCTTCCCTGCAAAACCCCGTCGCCATAGTCGAGGAAGGGCAGACGGTACCAGCTCGTCCAGCCGCGCCCGGCGACCTTCGTTTTGACGCAGCCGTCCGCAAAGCTCTTCCACTCCACGGCCTCGCCGTTTCCGACATAGTAGCCCACGTGCCCTTCCTTGCGCAGCGCCAGCCCCATGACCTCCGGGAGCGTGTCGATGCCGCCCCAGTCCGCGCCTTTGCTCTTTGCGTAGGCGAACATGGAATCGGCCCCCTTGTCCGGGCAGCCGTGGGAGCCGTAGCTGCTGGCGTAGGTCTTGTCCGTACCGATGGCCTCCAATACGCCCAGTCCGCCGCCGGTCCAGGCGTATCCCTTGACCGCGCCGATGCAGTCAGCGCAGACCTTTTTCTCCGAGATGTCCTGCCTGTACCGTGCCGTGCGGCCGGAGGCGTAATGCGAGGGATACTGGGCCGCCTTTCGGCTGCGCAGGCTTTCCGTACACTTGTACAGGCAGGTGCCGTACCAGTAGGGCTGGCCCACCATGGAGCGGCAGAAGGCCGCAAAGTGCTCGTTGGTCATGGGCGTTTGAACGCGATCAGACATGGCATGTTCCTCCTTTCAGGGGACGGCGGTTACTCGCCGCCGTCCTCCGTCCCGTCCGGCTCCTCGATGCGGTCGTGCAGCTGGGCCAGAATGGCCTTGAGCTTTTCGGGGATGGGCAGACCCAGATGGCCCGCGTTTTCCAGCACGCTCACGCCCTCGTTGGAGAGGTAAAAGCAGATCACGGCGCTGCGCAGGGCTTCTCCCGACTGCACCACATGCAGGTCCACGATGTGCGCCACGCCCACCAGCATGAGGATCAGCACCTTTTTGAAGATGCCCCGAAACCCCATGGAGCTGGACAGTTCCCGGTCGATCACCGCACACATGACCCCGGTCACGTAGTCCATGACCATCAGGACGAGCAGCGCGGTCATCAGCCCGTCCACGCCGCCCACGAAGTACCCCAGCCAGCCGCCCACGGCAGCAATGGCCATCTGCAGCTTGGCCCATACCAGATCAATCGAAAAGTCACGCATGATGTTTCCTCCTTCATAATTTGGATTGTACAAAAGCCGCTGAAATGGCGGCTTAGGTTGCTGACAAAGTGTGGGGTGCAGGGGGCTCATCCCCCTGCCGGGGTTTGGGGCAGCGCCCCAAAGCCTAATGCCGCAGCATTTCTTGCGAGCGTTGCGAGCGCCCGAAGGGCGCAAGAAACGCGGTTTTCTCCAAAAGCAGAGATTTTTAGCGGTCTGAGCCGCCCGCATGGACGCCTCATGTTCCAGCCTCGATTTGCAAAGACTCATCCTCCTCCGGCGCCTTCCACAGCGCGGGCGCGGCCGGCGGCTGCCACCCGGCCTGCGAGGTGTGCGCCTGAATACAGGTGTACCGCGTCCCGTCCTCCTTCGGGAAGGCCACCACGTCGCCAACCGCATAGGCAACGCCTTTCTCCCAGACGCGCACCGTGCCCCCGGTGATGATCTCCACCCTGTGCCAGAGGGCCGGGGTCTTATCCGGCTGCCAGCCGCCCTGCGTGGTGTGCGCCTGGATGCAGCGCCAGAGCGCGCCCTTGTAGGCAAACACGTCGCCCACCTGCACCGCGACGTTCGCGCGCCAGCTTCGCCCCTCCAATGCGGGCTGAACGGAGAGCAGCTCCTCGTCCGAGATGCGCCCGTCCGCCACGGCGGTCCGGAGCAGCAAGCCCAGCACGTTCGGGAGCGCCTCTTCCGCCGATACCGAGACAAAGCTCTCCAGCGGCAAAGCCTGCATGAGCAGCTCGTCCGTAAGCGCCGTTCCTTCCTCAAGCGGTACGCCGTCCGCAAAGACAAGCGCCTGCTCCGCCGTCACCTGCGCCATCTGAAAGGCGTCCCCGGACAGGTTGTAGGTCGTTTCCGACAGCCGTTTTGCCAGAACGAAAGAGGAGCGGATGAGCGTTCTCACCCGCCCCTCGAAGGGGATTGCGATGTACATTGGAAACCTCCTTATCCGGCGGCCGTGCCGCCATAGATTACCCGCAAACAGGGCTTGTAGCTGCTGTCCGTTCCGGCGATGCGCATGTAGTTGGCCGACCAGTTGGAAGCGCCGAAGTTGTAGGGCGACTCGTACAGGCACAGGCCGCCAAACGTTCCGTTAGCCAGGCCTTCCGCCACGGCCGGCGGGATGGCGAATGTCATCTGCTCCGCGCGGCCAAGGGTGCCGATGGCCCCGTAGTTTGCCGCGACGGCGGGCGCGCCGCTGGCCGTGGTGTTGGTGATGGCGCACAGGTAAAGCGTCCTGGCCGCGCCGGAGCCGCTGCCGGTCTTGCGATACAGGGTGAGCGTCGCGGACTTGACCGTCTTGCCAGACAGCACGCCGCGCAGATTGCCAAACCACATGCAGCCGTAGTTCCAGCTCAGGCCGCCGGAATACCCGGTCTCCGAATACACGCCCTGCACCATGTCCACCGTATCCGTGCGCCAGCCGCCGCGATAGGACTTGGTGAGCGTGGCATATTGCAGCGTGGTATCGTCCGGCGTCTGGGGCGCGACGGTCGTTCCCGCATCCGTGGTCACGCCCGCGTCGAAGATCTGTCCGTTGCAGGAGGACGTGCGCCCGCCCGAAGGCACCGTGCCCGTGCAAAAGGCAATGCCGGACATGCAGAACACCGAAAACGTGCACTGTCCCTTGCAGTAGTACAGGTTGCCCGTGGCGCTTTCCAGCCCCAGCCCGATATAGGCACTGCGAATCTCGCAGTAGCGCAGGTCCACATACGAGGCCGTGGCCTGCACCGCATTGGCGGTGACGTTGTTGAGATCGAGCACGCATCCGGTCAGAGAAAGAAAGGTATTGTTGCGGGCGTTGATGAGGTAGCTGTTTTTTGAAGTTCCGCCGACGAGGCCGCGGCAGTCGCGGATGTTGAGGCAGGAAAGCTCGATCCGCGCCGTGCAGCTGCTCACGGTGAGAAAGGTGCTGAGCGTCTTGTTTCGGTCCATGCCCTCGATGCGCAGCGTGTGCGGCCCGGTCACCCCGCTGATCTCCACGCCCTCCATCTCATAGAGCGTCTCGGCCTCGGAGGTGAAGAAGGTCACGGTCACGTCATAGCGCAGCGCCTTTCCGTTGATTCTGGAGAGCGCCTCGCGGAGGCTGCGGCACGCGTTGGCCGCCATGCCGCTCAGGGCGGGATAGACATACAGCGTGGCGGGGCCGGTATAGGCGTTGACCACGGAGGGCGACACCACCTCGTCGGCGTACAGCGCCCGAAAGCCGACGTCCCCGCTTGCGCTCATCTCCATGAGGACGTTTTCGTTGTTCGCGGGGTCAAGGAGCTGAAGCAGAAAGTTCTCCGTGGTGATGGCGACGTTGTTTGCCCCGATGGAGATCCCGCTGGTCCTTAGCTCCTGCGCGCCTACGGCCACCCAGGCCGAGCCCGTATACCGCTTGAGGATGGGCGGAGAGAGGGACGTGTCCAGCCAGAGCATATCCACGTACTGTTCCGTGGGCGCGGTATGGCTGCGATAGACCTTCTCGAAGTCGTAGGTCGAGGTGTTGACCTTGAGGGAGATGTTGTTGGCGTTCTGCGTGATGCGGGACTCCGCGTCGGTCATGCGCCCGGCAAGGCCGTAGATGTCCTCGGGCGCGGCGCTCCAGTCCGTCCAGGCGTCCAGCACCTCCAGCTTGACGTTTCGGAAGCGCACCGTCCCGGTCGTCCCGTTTGCCGAGGTTGTGCCCAGCGCGAAGTAGGCGATTTCGACCGGGCTGTACGAGGACAGGTTCAGCGGCCCGTACCGCAGCCGCACCCAGTCCTCATCCGTCGCCTGAAAGCTCGCGTCCGTGGTCCGCAGATACCAGCCCAGGCCGGAGGTCTTTTGCACGCCCGCGTCCAGGAACCGGTAATACACCCACAGCCCCGAGTAGATGCCGGGCGTCGCGGCCTGCGAGGCGTCCACGTCCTGCCGTTGGATGTCCAGCGAAACACGAATGGCTGTCCCGCCGTTGCTGTGGGAAAAAAGGTCCTCCGACACGGACAGGGTCTTTTGAACAAGGTAGGCCGGGCTTCCGTCCTCGTTGTAATAGCGGTTGCCGGTAAAGCGGAAAGGCCCGTCGCTGTCCAGGCAGTAGTTGCGGCCCTCGTATTTGTCAAAGGCGTAGAGCGCGGACGCCGCCACCGCGGCCGTGATGGCCTGCGGGGTGATTTTCTGCTCGGCGGACTGCACGCGCGTGGAGAGGGCGTGAACCTCCGTCTGGTCCGCCTTGAGCGCGATGGCCGCATCGGTCTGCTCAAAGCGGGTGGCCATCTCCCGGCGCGTTTCGCCGACGGCGACGGAAGCCTCATAGGCCACCTGCGACAGCGGCTTGAACGCGCCGTCCACGAAGCGGTAGAGCGGGTGCTCGGGGAACACGCAGGTCTGGTACGTGCCGGTGAGCGTGCCCAGCGCCATGTAGGTCAGGCCGTCGTCCTCCGTGGGAACCGCAGCGGTCAGGAAGGCTTCCGCTGGCGTAAAGACCGTGCCGGCCAGCGTACCCGCCACATAGCAGGTTGTGCCAATCGTCCCCGCAAAGTCCGGGTCAACCGTGCGCAGCGTACAGTAGGGGTAGGTCAGGTAGAACTGGGAGCCGTACATCCCGGCGGACACGGCGGCGGCGCAGTAGAGCACCGGCCGGGTCACGTCAAAGGACACGCCGGCCGCCAGCGGGAAGCAGCCTTCCTCGTCCGCGACGGCCAGCCTTCCCGCAGGAATGGCCGTCTTGGCCTTGAGCGTCGTTCCGATGCGGATGCGGTCGTAGGTATCGGTGTTGTAATTCGCGTCCGCCCACCAGCCTTTGGGGATGGAGACAGAACCGATGACGACGTTTTCCCGGTAGGTGAGCCTGACGACATTTCCGGCGGCGTACTGGGTGCCCAGCCGTGTACTGCCGCCAAAGTAGCACGGAATCGCCCCGGTGGCGCTGCCGTCCGAAAGCGTGAGATCGAGCGTTACGTTGTTCCCGGATGCCGCGGGCAGCCAGTAGGTGATCTGCTGCCCGTCGTGAAGCGCCGCAAAGCCCGCGTTTCCCGTCCACGCCGCGGTGTACGAGGTCTGCGTGCCCACCACAAGCTCCGGTCCGGAGCCGCTCGCTGCAATGGCGGCAAGGTCCTCTTTGTATTGCTCGCTGCCCGTGACGGCGGCGACAATCGCGTCCTCCGTGAGCTTCAGTTCCGCTTCGCCGACCCGTTCATCCAGCGCGTCCAGCGCCTCCTTGTCCGCCTTGCCGGAAACCATGAGTTTGAGGTAGGTGTTGGAGGTGATGTCCATGGCGTTGAGGGCGGCGACGGTGGCTTCGCGGGCAAAGAGCGTGTCCACGTCGAGGTTCGCGGCGATGAGGCTTCGGATGACGGCATTGTTGGCGAAGATGTCCTGCACGTTGAGCGTCCCGGCGGTGATGGTGCCCTCGATGATCTTCTCCCCGCCGTCGATGCTCTGGTCGGCCACGTCGTCGTTGGCGATCTGCTTGAGCGTCGTGACGACCTGTCCGCCTTCGTCCACGGACACCGAATAAAAATGGCCGTCCGTGCCTTTGACCACCAGCTCGCCGACCGTCAGGGAGACCATGTTCGCCTCGGTCACGGCCAGCCGCGCGATGTAAAGCTCCCCCGCCGTGCCCTGGGTGATGACGGCTGTATCGGTGGCCAGATCCTTGATGTGCGACCAGTCGATATCGGCGGTCTGCATCTGGGCTTTGACGATCTCCGCCGTGGCGGCCGTGAGGGTGGTGATGGCCGCCCAGTCGATATTCGCCTCGTCGATGGCGGCGGCGGTGATCTGCGCTTTGCTGATCTGCGCGATGCGGGCGGAGAGCGCCTCGATGTCCGCCCATTGGATGTTGGCGCTCACGATATTGGCCGTGGTCAGCTGGGCCGCGGCGATCATGGCCACGGAGGCGTAGAGGTCGTCGGTAGTGATGCTGCCCGCGGCCAGCTCCTTGATTTTAGCCGTCACCGCGGTAAGCGCGTTCACGCTTAGCGTGTCGATGAGCGCCTCCGCGATGTGGGCGCGGGTGATGCAGGCATCCTGGATATGCGCGCCGCGGATCGCCGCGTTTTTGATTTGGAGCGATCCGACCGAACCGCTTTGCAGCTGGCCGCTGCCCACGGAGTTGAGCGCCAGCTTCATGCCGGTGATGGAACCGCTGGCCAGCTGCCGGGCGGAGATCATGCTGCCCTCCAGCGTATCCGCGGCGGTTCCCAGTGTTACGGCGGTGTATTTTTGCGTCAGGCAGTCGTAGGTGTACTGCGTCATGCGCAGGGAGACCTCCACACCGATGCGCCGGGCCACCACGCGCACGCTGTCGCCGAGGAAGATATTCTGGAGGAACCGGTACTGCCTGTACTCCTCCGTGTCGGCGCAGTTGACGAAGTCCACCTTGAGCGTCACCGCAGGCAGGTCGCAGCCCTTGTCATATTCCGCTTGGGCGGCTTTGCGCATTTCGGCGTAGCACTGATCCCTGCTTTTCGGCGCATCGCTATCCGTCACTTCTTTGGCTTCGGCGACGGACATGTGAATCCATTTGGGATGTGTGTATGCACCGATGTTGGGGCTATCCAGGTACAGTTCCGGCAGGTAGAGGATGTTGCCGTCCGCGTCCTCGCCGGTGGGCATGATGCGCGTGACCACGCCGGTCTCGTCCACATCGTAGGCGATGCCGGTGAGGTTCTTGCCCTCCCGAATCTGCACGTCGGAATTCACGCCCACGCGCCTGACCAGAAACACGTCGAACCAGTCCCGTGTCAGCTCCCCACCGTACTTCTCCGCCAGCCCGCCCTCGCCCAGCAGGGCCTCCACGGGATTGACGTTCTCAAGGCTCACGTCCTGCGCCGTGGAGGTCAGGTCGGAATAGAAGGTGAAACCGTGCCCGGAAAGGCATGCGGAGGAAAGGCCCTGCACGACGGAAGCCCCCACCGCGGAGGGCGAGGGCCTGAGGGATTTGACCATGTTGTCCAAGAGGTCGTAGAAGATATGGCGGGCGTAGACCGTGACCTTGCTTAGCTCCGGCACAACGCGGTAGATGCGGAAGGGCTGGTCGCGCAGCTGGCGGGAAGCCACAACGGTGTTGACCGCTTCAGATACGGATCCTTCCGTCCGGACATAGCGCAAAAAAGTCGTTGACATGTACCCGCGCTTTCCATCCGGGAGCACCACCTCATACCACTGTGCGTTGGTTTTGGAAAGCACTTGTACCTCGGTTCCGTTGGCATACTGTTTGAGCACGGAATATCCTTCGCCGGGTCCGGTGCGCAGGCGCAGCGTACCGCCCCGCACGGAGGCTTCGGGCGTATCCGTATCCACCTGATACACATCGCGGCGCGTATCCTCGCCCGGCACGGAAATCTGGACTCGCGGTGTCATGGCGGCGGGTACTGGTGCGCGCAGAATGTTGCCCTCACTCAGCCGCGTCCATTTCCCGTATTCGTCGATGGGATGGACGAGGGTCAGCTCCCATTCGCCGTTGAGGGTTTCGGTGACCGTGCAGGACTGCGGCTGCAGCACGCCCAGCCCGTTGCCAGAGAAGTCCGTGCAGGCGGCGGGGTATACGCAGATCAATGGAAATCACCTCACAAAATACAAAACACGTCTCTCCTACCGAAAAGACGTGTTCGCGTTTCAAGACTATTATTTGAGACAGCACAATTGCATCATTGCCATGGTTATATCAGTCAGCATAAAACCCAGTCCCCTTATCCCGCATTTTCACATGCTCAGCTCCTTGCGCAGCCATGGATGACTTGTCAAATGA
>CHCFC05602__coassemble_822_pt1 | contig 13544 bp, 10 predicted proteins | sample CHCFC05602__metabat2_high_PE_021 | metagenome-assembled genome bin CHCFC05602
TGCACCCCGCACTTTGTCGGCAACCTGAGGCCGCCGCCCCATGCCGGGACGGCGGCCTCCTTCTTCATCACCCGTCAGGGGTTCTGCGCGTTGTAGAACAGTTCAAAGTACATCCGCATGTAGCGCACCGTTCCGTAGATCCCCTGCAGGGGCAGGCGGTCGTATTTGAACACATACGGCTGGCCGGACAGCGCGGGCACATCCACCTCGTCGCTGTCGGTCACGCGGATGTATTCCTGCCGCACGGCCATCTCCTCCCGGAAGCGCGCCGCCTCGCCGGTGACCAGCGATTTGGCCGCGCTGAGCGACGAGGTGTTCATGATCGTGAAGGCGAATCCGCCCAGCGCGGTCAGCGCCACGCAGGCGGCCAGCAGCAGCGCGCAATAGCGCCGGCCCAGGCCCTGCGCGGCGGCGAGCAGGTTGGCCGCGCCGCCCTCGGCCCTTCGCTGCTCCAGCCAGCGGATGATCGCGCCTTCCAGATAAATCGCTCCGCCGATCGCAAAAATCAGGAAATACAGGTACAGGGCGTTCAGATAGCGCTGCGTGTCATAGCCCGCGCGGGTGTAGACGCCGGGCACGATGGCCGCCGAGTACAGCCCGTAGAGCGCGATCAGCACCCAAAGCGGCCTGCGGAAGCGGAAGCGGCTGTCCCGAAGGGGCTTCCACAGCGCGGGCAGAATGAGCAGCAGCATGCCCCATAGCTGGGGCCCCATCCACTCGCCCGCCCAGTCGAAGGATTCCAGCACCGAAACAACCACGGCCTGCACCGGGTTCATCGGGTCGCCGTTGAGGCCCTGGCGCACGGCGTTGCCCGGGGCGGTGATGCTGATGACCAGCGACACCGCGAACCCCGCGAGGGCGGCCAGGCTGTGCCAGCGATGCCGCTGCCTGAGCAGAAACGCGGCTGCGGTGGTCAGCGTCAGCAATACCAGCGCGCCCAGCATCGGCCCGTAAAAGCTGCCGCCCAGCAGAAAGCCCAGCAGCAGCGCCAGAACGCCGCGCACAATGCTCCGGGCGCGCGTCATGGGCGCGGCGCAGCGCAGAAGCACGCCCAGCAGCAGCGCCAGAAAGCAGGCGGTCACGGTATAGATGCCGCCGTTGTGCCAGTAGACGCTCCAGCCGATGGCCGGCATGAACTGCAGCGCCAGCAGCATGGCCGCCACATAGACGATCCAGAAGGTGGCGCGGTCCGCCCTGAGGTGGACGCGGACCACGCCCTTGATCAGGTAGCCCGCCGACAGGCACAGCAGCGCCAGCGTGAACCAGTTGCTCAGAAAATAGAGCCGGATGTCAAAGATGAGGGGGGTGATGCTGAACAGGGCCGTGGAGACAAAATCCCCCTGCCAGGAGGCATAGGTATCCACGCCCTTGTTCCAGATGGCCTTTGCGACCTCCGCCAGAGAGCCGGTGCGCACCCAGGCGTCCGCTACGGGCAGGACGAAGTTGAAATCGTCATCCGCCGGATAGTTGTAACATGCGATCACGATCAGCGGAATGAGCGAAACAAAAAAGACGGCGGCCATGACCCGCGCAAGCGTGCGCCGAGAAAGGCTCAGGGAACACAGCCGCGAAAAAACCTTCGACATCGGAGGCCCTCCTTCAAAGTCAATCCTGCTCCGCCTGATTATACCACAGATCGAAAAAGGGCGAAACCTCCCTTGACTTTTTCTCCCGGCCCCGCTATGCTTTGAGAGAGTGAGCAAAGGGAGGAACTGCCCGTGCGATGCGTTGAAAAGCGATGGCCGCAGCGCCTTGCGGCGGCGGCAACCGTGGCCGCGCTCCTTGCCTATGTGCTTTGTTGCACCAACCCGCATTATGACCTGGGGGACGACGTGCTGCTGGCCCGTTCCTTCGGGGGCATGGTGGGCGGCGTTGATGAGAGCTTCAACTATATTACGCATACGTTTCTGGGCTGGCTGCTGCACGGGCTGACGCTGCTGTGGCCGGGCGTGGCCTGGTTCAGCGTGGCGCAGGCGGCGCTTTTGTGGACGAGCGCCTATGCCGCCTTGCTCTCTGCCATGCGCGCGGCCAGGCGGCTGGCGCTGCCCGCCTGGTGCGGCTGGCTGGCCGGAACAGCGTATCTGCTGGGCCTGGCCGCCGAGGGGCTGACCAGCGTCACCTATACCCTCACGGCGGCAGCGGCGGGCGGCGCGGCGGTGTGGCGGCTCGCTGCGGTGGACTGGCAGGCCGGACGCAAAGCCGCCGTCCGTGGCGCGCTGGGGTCCGGCGCGCTGCTCTACGCGGCCTATCTGCTGCGCGCACAGGCGTTTTTGCCCTCGCTGTGCATCTGGGCGGGCGCGCTGGTGGCGCTGGGGCTGATGAAACGGGCTTCCTGGCGCGCGCTGGGGGCCGGGGCCGCGGCGGTGGCCATGCTCTTTGGCATATCGGCCGGGGTGCGCGCGGCGCAGCTGGCCGCGCCGGAACGGGCCTCCTACCTGGCCTGGCAGGCGGCGCGCACGCAGGCCATCGACTATGGCGGCCTGGCCGCGGCGGACGCGCAGGCGCTGGAGGCCGCCGGCTGGACCCCCGAGATGGCGGAGCTGGCGCTCACCGGCTGTCTGCTGGACGAAAGCGTGACCATGGAGGCGCTGGCAGCACTTGAGCCGCCGGCGGAGGCGCATACCCCGGAGGAGGCGCTGGAAACCCTGCGCGTGCTCTTTAGGCGCAGCCGGGGCGCGTACTGGGCTTGCGCGGCGCTGGCCGGGCTGTGCGCCATGGCGGCGCTGCTGGCGCTGGCGGGCCCGCGCGGCTCGCGGCTGTGGCCGTTTCTGGCCTCGGCCGGGACAGGCCTGGCGGCGGCGGTCATGCTTGTGTACCTGGCCTGGATGGGACGGCTGCCTGCCCGCGCGGCCATGACGGTGCTGTTGCCCGCCGCCGCGCTGGCGCTGTGGCTGGTGCTACATGGCGCGGCGGGGCTGTGGGGCGCCGGGCGCGGCCCGCGCCGGGCGATGGCGGCTGCGGCGGTTGCGATGTGCGCCCTGCTGCTTGCGCCCTGCGTCAAGACGGCGTATCATAGTACCTACAACCCTTATCCCGGACAGGGCGAATCCGCCTGTACCCGGCTGGAGCGCTATGCCCTGGCCCATGAGGAACGTTTGTTCATCACCGACCTGTCCCTCGGCGACGACCGCTCGATCTTCCCGGACTGGAGCGCGGGAAAGCCGGACAACCTCCTTATGGCCTGGGGCGGCTGGAACAACCATTCCGATGGCTATTGCGCGGCGTTCGCGCGCTTTGGCTACGAGCACGATGGCTTTCGCATCGCGGATTTCGCGGACAGCGCCCTCAGGCTGGTGACCGGCGCGGGCGCGGAGCCGTCGGAGGCGTTCATGGCCTGCCTTGAGCAGCAGCTGGACCGGCCCGTGACCGCCGTGCTGGAGGCGGAGGAGGGCGGCTTTGCGATTTATGCGTTCACCACGGAAACGGCAGATAAAGGAGATGGAATTTCATGACCAGAATCGGAGCGCTGGAAGCGGGCGGCACCAAGATGGTGCTGGCCGTGTACGACGGGGACGGGCAGGAGCTGGAGCGCCTGACGATTCCCACCGAGGCCCCGGAGATCACCATGCCGCGCATGACCGGGTTTTTCCGCGACCATGCCGTCGACGCGCTGGGCGTGGGCAGCTTCGGCCCGCTGGACCTTGACCCCGCCTCGCCCACCTACGGCAACATCACCACCACGCCCAAGCTCAAGTGGCGCAATTATCCGCTGCTCAAGGGCCTGCTGGACGGACGCGACATCCCCGCCGCCATCGACACCGACGTGAACGCCGCCGTGATTGCGGAGGTGGAGCGCGGCGCGGCGATGGGCTGCGAAAGCGCGGTGTATGTGACCATCGGCACGGGCGTGGGCGGCGGCGTGTACGTGGGGGGCCGCACGGTGCACGGCCTTTTGCATCCCGAGGTGGGGCACATGCTGCTCAGGCCGCATCCCGACGATCCCAACCCGCGCGGCGTATGCCCCTACCATGACGGGTGCCTGGAAGGGCTGGCCGCGGGCCCGGCCATCGGCGCGCGCATCGGCGGCGACGCGCGCGACCTGCCCGACGATCACCCCACCTTCCGTATCGAGGCGCATTACCTGGCGCAGATGTGCGTCAACCTGATCCTGACCGTCAGCCCCCAGCGCATTCTGCTGGGCGGCGGCGTGATGCAGCGGGCGGCCCTTTTGCCCATGGTGCGGGCGGAGACGCTGCGCCTGTTGGGCGGCTACGTGCAGTCGCCCGCGGTGCTGGAGCACATCGACGAGTACATCGTGGCCCCGGCGCTGTTCCCGGTGAGCGGGCTGGTGGGCAGCTACCTCATCGGAAAGCGCGCGCTGGAGGAGCGGGGATAAAGCAAAAGGGACCGTCCGTCTGGAAACGGTCCCTTTTGCTTTGCCTAGATCCCCGCCGCGATGCCGTCAAGCAGGCGTTGCTCCTGCTCCTTGAGGCTCACCTCCGGGTCGTATTCCACCGGGGCGCCGATGCGGAAGAAGTGCTTTTTGTAGTCGATATGCACGGGGTAGAACTTGAGGCGCAGGTTCAGCGTGCGCCAGGCCATGGGCGCGATCTGCAAAAAGCCCTTGTTCAGCGCCTGGTAATGGGCCTGAAAGCCCGACGGCTGCTGGGGGAAGATGATCAGATGCTCCCCCTGGCGAAGGTATTCGATGCTTTTGCGAAAGGTTTTGATCACCTGCATGTCGTGGTACACCGGCACGCCCGGCACGCTGCGCAGGATGGGCGGCAGCACCGCCGCCGCCAGATAGGGGAGCGTCGCGTTGTACAGCGGCTCCAGCCTGCAGCCGGGCCGCCACCAGTAGTCCTGCCGCACATAGGCGGGCACCAGCTTGGGGTCCATCACGGCGGCGTTGAGCCAGGGGTGGCAGTGGTCGCTCAGGGGGAAAAGCGCGCACATGTCGATGGGGCCGAACGCGCCCGCGTGATTGGGACAAAAAACGCTGGGCTGCCCGTCAAAGGGCACGGCCCACTCGGTCTGCATCTTCGGCAGCAAAACGCGCGCAGCGCCGCGCAAAACGGTATACAGCTTCCCCATAAGCGCCTCCAACCTAGCAAAAAAACGGATTCCATTGCCTTTTATATCATACCTGCGCCGCGAATGCAAGCGGACGGTGGCGTTTTTGCGCAAATCGTGCTATACTCGCAACGGAGCGGCTTGTCCGCGATGCCGGCAGGAGGGGAAGGAACTTGCAAAAGCCCTATGCGCTTTTTGACTTTGACGGGACGCTGATCCGGGGCGATTCCATCGTGCGCTTTGTGCGCTACGCCCATGCGAAAGGCCTGACCGGCGCGGGCGGACTGGCGCGCGCGGCGCTGTGGGCGGCCGCCTACGGCCTGCGCCTGACCACGGCGGAACGGGCGAAGCGGGAGAGCCTGTCCTTCCTGGCGGGGAGGGGACAGGCTGAGGTTGAGGCGCTGGGACGCGTCTTCTGCCGGGAGGAGCTGATTCCCCGGCTGTATCCCCGGGGCGTGGAGGAGCTGCGGAAGCGGCATGCCGAGGGGGCGGAGGTTTTGCTGATTACGGCATCGCCCGCCTTTTATCTGGAGGCGCTCAAAGAGGAGCTGCCCATCCGGCGCGTCATCGGCACGCGCCTGCATGTGGAAAACGGCGTATATACCGGCCTCATCGCGGGCGAAAACTGCCGCGGCGTGCAAAAGCCCCTGCGCCTGGCCGAGGACCTGGCCGCGCACGGCGACATGGTGGACTATGCCGCCTCCTGGGCCTATGGCGACAGCGCGGGCGACGCGCCCATGCTGGCCCTGTGCGCCCACAAGGTGGGCGTCAACCCCAAACGAAAGCTGGTGCGGCGGATGAAGGGCGCGGACGGCTTTTCCGTGGTGCACTGGTCCAATGAAACGCAAAGGAGGCGCGCAGATGCGCAATAGCCCCAATTTTTCGCTGGCGGACGAGGTGGTTGTCCGGGCGCTGGAGGCGGGCGCGTTTCCCTCGGCCTGTCTGCTGGTAGGCCGCGGCGAGCGCGTGCTCTACCGCCGCGCCTACGGGCGGCTCTCCATCGACGACGACGCGCCGCTGACCAACGAGCATACCCGCTATGATCTGGCTTCCATCACCAAGCCGCTGGTGGTGGGCATGCTGACGCTGCGCGCCATGGAGGCGGGCAAGCTGTGCCTGTGGGACAAGCTGGGCACGTTTCTGGATGCGCCGCCGGACAAGAGCGACATTACTATCGCGCAGATCCTGACGCACACGGCGGGCTTTCCCACGGGGCTGCACCTGTGGGAACTGTCGGGCCAGCCGGAAAACAGCGCGGAAACGATCCTTCGGGCGCCGCTGGCCTCCCCGCCGGGCGCGCGGGTGCGGTACTGCTGCGCGGGGTTCATTTTGCTGGGGCAGCTGCTGGAATGCCTCTACGGCATGGATTTGAAGGAACTGGCCATGAAGGAGGTCTTCTGGCCCCTCAAGATGCGCGATACCGGCTACCTGCCCCAGGACGGCAACATTGCCGCCACCGAGATGCAGGACGACGGCCGCTGCCTGCAGGGCGTGGTGCATGACGAAAACGCGCGCTTCCTGGGCGGCGTGGCGGGCAACGCGGGCGTGTTTGGCAACATGGACGATCTGGCGCTGTTTTTGCAGATGCTCTGTCACCGCGGTCAGCTGCCCGACGGCACCTGCTACCTCTGCCTCGCCACGGTGGACCTGGCCATGCGCAATCATACCCCCGGCATGGCGCAGGGGCGCGGCCTGTCATTCTACCTGCCGGCGTATGACAACGGCTACACCGGCGATCTCTTCCCCCGCGAAACCGTGGGGCATACGGGCTTTACCGGCACCAGCTTCGCGCTGGACCCCGCGAGCGGCCTGTATGTGATCTTTTTGACCAACCGCATCTGTCCCTCGCGCGACAGCCTGGAGATCTACCGGGTGAGGCGGCTTTTGCACAATGCGGTCTATGCGGCGGCCAGCCGCTGAAAGGAGACGCTCCATGCAGCGCATCGAGCTTTTGGATACCACTCTGCGCGACGGCGCGCAGGGCGAGGGTGTGGAACATTCGCTTTCGGACAAGCGCAAGATCGCCCTGGCGCTGGACCGGCTGGGCATCCCGCTCATCGAGGGGGGAAACCCCACCGGAAACCCCAAGGACGAGGCCTTCTTCGAGGAGGCGCGCAAGGCCCCCTTTCTGACCCGTGCCGTGCTGGTGCCCTTTGGCAGCACGTGCCGCGCGGGTGCGGACCCCGCGCGGGACGCGGGGCTGGCCGCGCTTTTGCGCACGCAGCAGCCGGTGGTGAGCCTCTTTGGCAAGGCGGATATCCGCCAGGCGACGGAGGTGCTGCGCGTGACGCCGCAGGAAAACCTGCGCATGATCCGTGAAAGCGTCGCCTTTCTGGCGTCGCAGGGGCGGCGCGTGCTCTTTGACGCCGAGCACTTCTTCGACGGCGCGGAATATGACCGGGACTATGCCATGGAGGCCCTCAGGGCGGCGCGCGCGGGCGGCGCGGACGTGCTGGTTTTGTGCGATACCAAGGGCGGCACGCTGCCCGAAACCCTGCGCGCCCGGACGGCGGAGGTATGCTGCGCGCTGGACGGCGTGCATGTGGGCATCCACTGCCATGACGACATGGGCCTGGCCGTGGCGGGCAGCCTGGCGTGCGTCAGCGCGGGCGCGGACATGGTGCAGGCCACCGTGGGCGGCGTGGGCGAGCGGTGCGGCAATACCAACCTGAGCACGCTGCTGGCCACGCTGCAGCTGAAGATGGGCTATGAGGTGGTGCCCCCGGAAAAGATGCACACGCTGACCCGGACCACGCGCGAGATCCTGGAAGTGATGAACCTCACCCCCAATCCCCGCGCCCCCTACGTGGGGTACAGCGCCTTTGCGCACAAGGGCGGCATGCATATCGACGGCGTGGTGAAGGACGCGGCCAGCTTTGAGCATATCGCCCCGGAAAGCGTGGGCAACCAGCGGCGCTTTCTGCTCAGCGAGCAGGTGGGGCGCACGGGCGTATATGCGCGCCTCAAGCGTCTGCTGCCCGATATCAGCCGGGACGACCCGCGCGTCAAGCAGGTGACCGAACGCCTCAAGCTGCGCGAGCTGCGCGGCTACGCCTACGAGAGCGCCGACGGCAGCTTTGACCTGATGGCGCTGGACACGCTGGGCCTGAGCAAAAAATACTTTGAAGTGCGGGATTTCCATGTGCTTTCGGGCAACCAGCGCGATGAGCGCAGCGCCCAGGCATACATCAAGGTAAGCGTGGACGGACGCGAGGAGATCAACGCCGCCGAGGGCGACGGACCTGTGAACGCGCTGGACCTGGCGCTGAGAAAGGCGCTGTTGGTGTTCTATCCGCAGGTGGAGCGCATGCACCTGCGCGATTTCAAGGTGCGCGTCATCGACAGCGGCGGCACGGCCAGCGTGGTGCGCGTGCTGATTGAAAGCACCGACGGCGGGCACGTATGGACCACCACGGGCGTCAGCTCCAACATCATCCAGGCGTGCCTGGCGGCGCTTGAGGATTCGCTGACCTATTTTCTGACCTTCGTGGCCTAGCGGCGCCGGCCGCAAAACGTGTACAACGGCCGCGATTTATGGTATGCTGTTGCTACAATGAACAGGAGGCGACAAACCATGGAGCGAAACGACGCCCTGTATCAGGCCTATTGCGCCATCCTGCGGGAGGAGCTGGTGCCGGCCACCGGCTGCACCGAGCCCATCGCTTTGGCCTACTGCGCGGCCAAGGCGCGGCACGCCCTGGGACGGACGCCGGAACGCGTGCGCGCGCAGGTCAGCGGAAACATCATCAAGAACGTCAAAAGCGTGACCGTGCCCAACACCGGCGGGCAGAAGGGCATCCGCGCGGCGGTGGCCGCCGGCATCGTCGCGGGCGACGAGGGCGCGGGGCTGGAGGCGCTGGGCCGCGTGACCCAGGAGCAGATCGGGGCCATCGAGCGCTATGCCGCGGAGACGCCCATCGAGGTGCTGCCGCTGGAAAGCGGCATTTTGCTGGACATGATCGTGACCGTATGGAGCGGGGAGCATGAGGCCAGCGTGCGCATCAGCCACAGCCATACGCACATCGTCAGCATTTGCGTGGATGGGGAGACGCTCTTCAGCGAGGACGGCAGCGTGGAAAGCGCCGAGCCGACCGTCGACTATGCGCTGCTCACCGTGGAGAACATCTGCGCGTTTGCCGACTGCCTGGACCCGGACGACGTGCGCGAGGTGCTGGACCGGCAGATCGAGTGCAACACCGCCATTTCCGCAGAGGGGCTCAAAAGCGGCTGGGGCGCGGACATCGGCAACGTGCTGCTGGACACCTACGGCACAGACGTGCGCGTGCGCGCCCGGGCGCGCGCTGCCGCCGGCAGCGACGCGCGCATGAGCGGCTGCGAAATGCCCGTGGTCATCAATTCCGGCAGCGGCAATCAGGGGCTGACGGTGTCTTTGCCCGTGGTGGAATACGCCCGTGAATACGGCAAGAGCCGGGATGCGCTCTATCGCGCGCTGGCCGTGGCCAACCTGTGCGCCATCCATCAGAAAACGGCCATCGGGAAGCTCTCGGCCTACTGCGGGGCCGTGACGGCGGGCAGCGGCGCGGGCGCGGGCATCGCCTATCTGCTCACGGGCGACTACAAAACCGTGGCCCACACCATCGTCAACGCGCTGGCCATCGTCAGCGGCATCGTCTGCGACGGCGCCAAGCCCTCCTGCGCCGCCAAGATCGCCTCGGCGGTGGACGCGGGCATCCTGGGCTTTGAGATGTACCGCAAGGGCCATCAGTTCTACGGCGGCGACGGCATACTCTCCAAGGGGATCGAGAATACCATCCGCAACGTGGGCGAGCTGGGCCGCGACGGCATGCGGGAAACCGACCGCAAGATTTTGCAGATCATGACCCAGAATTGACGGCGCAAAACAGGCACGCCGCCCGCGGCTTAGCGCCGGGGCGGCGTGCCTGTTTTGTGTGTCAGGAGCGGACGGCCGCGCGCCTTAGCCGCGCGTCGAAGAGCACCGTCAGAAGCAGCAGGCACAGCGTCAGCGGCTGCACGAAATACACGTAGCGGAAACTCTGGTGGTAGAGCACCAGCACCATGGCCAGCAGGTTCCCCAGCAGCGGCGCGGCGCACAGCCACATGCCGGCAAGACGCCGCCGGATCCAGTAGAGCACCAGCACGCACAGCAGGATCAGCCATGCGCCAGAGCGCCACAGGAGCATGTTGTGCACTTGGCCGGTCAGCGCTTCACCGGGGAAATGAAAGGCGGAAGCCCAGCGGTATGCCCGCGCGATCAGAGAGGGATTGCGATACGCCTCTCCCTGCTCAGCGCCCGGAACCACCAGCCCGATATCGGATTCGATGAAGGCGTGGTCGGAATAGTCGGTATTGTAGCTTTCGTCGGGCTGCGTCACGTCCCACAGAAGGTTCATGCCGTCCAGCCGGTCCTTGATCACAATATCGGGATAGCGTGCCAGGGCCTCCAGATAGATGGAAAAGGCTTCGGCTGCGGTGTACTGCGTCAGATTCATCCCGTTCGGCAGGGCGTAGAGATACTGGTCATGACCTTCAAAACGGCTGTAATAGGTGCGCCACTCCTCCAGCGTCATGGCCCGCTGCAGCGTGGACATGGTCTCGTCGCTCAGGTCCTTGCCCTGATGCAGGCACGCGGCCACGCCGCAAAACATCGTGGTGTAGATCGAAGCCGTATTGGGCTGGACCTTGAGCAGCCGGTACACCGGCCCCCTGAACCCCGCCAGCAGCAGCACGGGCACCAGCGCGCACGCCGCCGCCCGGACGAAAAGCCGCCGCCGCACGCCCACCACGACCAGCGCAGCCGCCATGAAGAGCATCGGCAGAATGCCGTTGTGTCTCAGGCCGCCCACTAGAAACATGCACAGCCCCAGCTGGATCACGAAGCCCGGCCGGCGCAGCCTCTCCGGGCTCTGCGCCAGCTCGGCCAGCAGCAGCGTGCCCCACACCAGCGCGTAGGTGAAGGGGAAGTCCTTGAGCAGGCCGATGTTGCTCAGCGCCTGACTGGGCAGGAGGCAGAACACCGCCACGCCCAGCGCCACCGTGCGCACCCTGGCGCCAAACCGGCAGGCGGTCAGCGCGGCGCGCGCCACCACCAGCGAGAAGAAGAATCCCTGTACCGCCACCAGATATCCGGGGTGGTCAAAGAACAACAGGAAGAAGCGGTGCAGCAGCGTGTGCAGCACGGGATGCCAGTCGTTGAGCGGCTCCAGCCCCAGCGCCTGATAAAGCTGCAAAATGGCGTCGAGCGGAAAGCCGCCCGGCCAGAAGCTGACGACAATCACCGCCTGGCAGGCCAGCGCCACGGCCCAGAGGCATCCGAAGGCCCGCCGCAAAGCGCGCCCGGACGGCTCGGCGCGCCCGGACATGCGCACGCAGGCACGTTCCAGCAGCCCCAGCAGGACCAGCAAAACCGGCACAAACCAGGCCGTGCCCAGCAGCAGCATGCCGACGCGGCCTATGCTGAACACCATGCGCTCGCCGGAGAGAAACAGGTGGTACCCGAAGGAGGCGAACGACGCGTACAGCGCCGCAGCCAGCAGGCCGGCCAGCGCGCGTCCGCGGAGCCAGCCCTCTGTGCCCAGACGCATGCAGGCCCATGGCACCACGGCGGAGAGCGCCGCCAGAAAAATCCCCGTGGACAGGACGGGCCGAATCCATGGCGAGGCCAGGAACAGCACCGCCGCAAGCAGCAGGTAGCCGAGGCCCGCTGCCATTCTGACGCCTTTCGACCAAGCCTTCATGCCCGGCCGCCTCCTTTGCATCATTTTCCAGCGCTTATGCGGGCGGACTGGAGATAAGCGCCTGACCCACGCCCATGAGCGTGACCGGCGGGCAGGAGGCGGGCAGAAGCACGCTGTCGCCCGCCTTGAGTTCGATGGCGTCGCCCTGCCAGCTCAGCAGCAGCCCGGCCAGCGCCGTCAGCATGCGGAAGGCGTGCGGCTGGGACGCCAGCTCGCATTCCCCGTTGACATTTGCGCAGTCCAGCCGGAAGGCGGGCACATCCAGCAGATTCACCAGGCCGCAGCCGTCGTTGGCGGGCATGCGGGCGATCTGCCCGGTCAGTCCGGGCACGATCACGTCCAGCGACTGACGGATGTGCAGGGGACGCTTTTCCCCCGCCGCGTTGACGCGGTTAAAGTCCCACAGGCGGTAGGTCACGTCGCTGGACTGCTGAATCTCATAGAGCAAAATGCCGCCGCCGATGGCGTGCACCATCCCGCTGGGCATATAGTACACGTCGCCGGGCTTCACGGGCACGCGCCGGATGAGCCCCTCGACGTCCCCGCCGCCCTCCAGCGCGGCGCGCAGGGCCTCCAGCGTCACGTCCTCCTTCAGGCCGTAGAGGATGCTCGCGCCTTCCTCGGCTTTGAGGATGACCCACGCCTCGGTCTTGCCCAGCTTGCCCTCATGCTCGCGGGCATAGGCATCGTCGGGATGGACCTGCACGCTCAGCGAATCGCGGGCTGCCAGGAGCTTGAGCAGCAGGGGAAATTCCTGCCCCGCATAGTCGCCGGACAGGCGCGCCCCGTCCCGCTCCAGCAGCTGCGGCAGTGTTTCGCCCGTGACGGTGCGGCTTTCCAGATGCGGGATGGCGCTGATCTCCAGCGCCTCGCCCGTGCGCTCGTCGGGAATGTCCCGGCCGTAGACCGCGCGCAGCGCGTCGCCTCCCCAGGGCGTCATATCGCCATGGCGGTAGGCGGGATACATGCGCAGCGGCAGCATGGGGCACGCGCCGCTTAAGGGCGCTTCAAAGCACACGCTCGTCACGCCCGGATTTTCAAAGAAGGTGCGGCCGGCCTCCCGCGTCATGGCCGAGGAAAAGACCTCCAGCATGGGGCGGTCCTCCACGCAGGTGTCCAGGCGCAGGCTGTCATAGCCCAGCCGAAGCGCCTCCTCCTTGACAAAGGCCAGCACCTGCGAGGCCAGATCCAGGCTTTCGGAAACCATGGCGAAGCGGTGCAGCGTGGCGGGCCGAACCCCGTACTCCCACACGATGCGCGCATATTCCGGCTCTATGGCATCGCCCAGGGCAAAGGCGGCGATCAGCCGCCCCTCATCCTCCACGCGGTACAGCCGGCCATGCGTGACGTCCTCCTCCAGCTGGGCGCGGGTGGGATAGACGTCCCATTCCCATTGCTTCAGGCCGCGGCTGTGCATGTCGCGGATCACATCCTGGTACAGCGCGCAAACCTCCTGAAACCGCTCGGGCGTTGCCGGCGAAAACCGAATGCTCATCAGGCCACCTCCGTATACATTTGGTACAGATGCGCGTAGATGCCGCCCAGCTCCAGCAGCTCCTGATGCGTGCCCTTCTCCACGATGCCGTTTTCCGTCAGCACCCAGATGGTGGTGGCGTTGCGGATGGTGGTGAGCCGGTGGGCGATGGTAAAGGTAGTGCGTCCCTCGGACAGCTTTTCCAGGGACTGCTGCACCAGGCGCTCGCTTTCATTATCCAGGGCGCTGGTGGCTTCGTCCAGAATCAGGATGGGCGGATTTTTCAGAAATACGCGCGCGATCGAAATGCGCTGCTTCTGCCCGCCGGAGAGCTTCACGCC
>CHCFC05602__coassemble_857_pt1 | contig 13190 bp, 9 predicted proteins | sample CHCFC05602__metabat2_high_PE_021 | metagenome-assembled genome bin CHCFC05602
GCTGCAGGTGCGTCCGAAGCCCCTCGGCCTTGACGTTGCCCAGAAACCTGCCGCATTTTACGTAGTAGCCGGACACCTGAAGGCACGGGTACAGGTTCCCGTCCGCCGCGACGGCGACCAGCCCGCGGTTGCACCGGCATACCGGCAGGCTGTCGCGGTATTCGCGGGCATCGCACCCCACCGCGGCGGGCCGGTATCTCCTGCTCGCCGGACAGACCGCGGCCATCTGCCAGATGTTCACGTTCATCGTGCAGCCGGTCTGGACGTATGCTTCAAGAAATGCCAGCATGCGGTCGTAATACTCGCTCCAGGAAAGGCCGGCCCCGCCCGCGTTCTGCACCCAGCGCGGCGCCTCGCTGGTCCGGATGATGCGCATGCCGCCTGCGCCCATGCCGCTGAGCAGCCTCGCCGTGGGGAGCATGGCGTCTGCGTTCAGGCGGTGCACGTTCGTCTGGGCCATGACCTCAAAGCCTTCCTCAAGGCACATTTCAAACGCCCGCAGCGCGCTTTGCTCCGCGCCCCGCTGATTCCGCAGCCAGTCGTGGCAGCCCGCGCCGTCAAACGATATCTTGAACCTGGGCGCCGCGCCCATCGCTCTCATTTCCCGCAGCAGTTCCCGCGTGATGAACGTGCCGTTGGTATTCAGCTCCTCAACGAACATATCGCGCTCATAGATCCTCTGGAAGATCCGCATGAAATCCCTGTGGAACATGGGCTCGCCGCCGGTCAGCGTAAAGGCGTGTATCCCGCAGGCCGCCGCCTCGTCGATCAGCCGCATCGCCTCTGCCGGCTGAAACTCGCTTTGCAGGCGCGCGTTGTCCGCCGCGTTGAAGCAGTGCAGGCAGTTGAGGTTGCATTTTCCGGTGAGCATCCAGTTCAGCGCCGGAAAATACTCATTGTCATACGAGCGGTAGCGCTGCCAGTCCGTCAGCCGCTCCCCCGCGCCCGCGGGATGGCACAGCCCGCGCGCCACCAGCGCCGCGATGGGCGCGTTGTCCGGTATCTCCCGGATGCCGTCACAGCGCAGCAGCAGATCAAACGTTTCCTTTGAGACGCGCCTGGCATTCCGTTCGCTGCGGCGATAATAGGCGAACGGGACGCGCCGCCAGCTTCGCAGGCCGACGTCTTCATTCAGCAGATAGCGGATGCTGTGACCTCCCTTCGCCGGGCCCGATTCAGCCCGGCCGCGATGCGCCGCACGGTACGCGCGCTGTTCGATAGGAACCAATGAAAGCAGCTGGGGCCTGCCGGCCTGTGTGGCCTGGAACGGCCGGTGGCCCACGCCGGAAAGCGCCAGGGCTGCCGCCGGTTTCCACGATCATCCGCACCGAAGCCCATCGCTCAGCAGGGGCAGGCCGAGTTGGACGTTAATAGTGACATTATACCATCTTTTGAGATCTTTGTACACCGTGCGGGGACGCCTTGTCCGCTTCGGCATTCCCGCTTCCCGGCAATGCGTCGGCCTTTGCTGAACCCCTGTCGCGCCGCATGCGGTCCCTTGCGCGCACATCCCCGCCGGTTCGCGCGATGCGCAAAAGCCTCCCTCCGCGCCGCCCCATTCGGAGCGGATTGTGCTATACTATGCTCACGGGCATCGGGCAGGCCCCGCCGGCATCATCATCGCAGGAGGAGGACACAGATGGCTGCGGAATCTTTGCAGGTGCTGCGCGCGCTCGGTTTTGAGCCGGAACGCTGCACATTCATCGGGCATGAATCGCTGGGCCGGCACGGCGTCTACCAGTGTGCGGATCAGATCATCAAGCTGTACGGAGACGGCAATCCGCCGGCGGCCGTCCGTGTCAGGGCAGAGCAGCTCTATACCGCAAGGGCGCGGGAAAACGGCGTATGCGCGCCCCGCGTGCTGCGCGCCGGGACGGTGCTCGGCGTCCCGTACACGATCAGCCGGCGGCTGGAAGGCGTCGTCGCCGGCACGCCGCTTTCGGATGTGACCGCCCGTGAAATGGGCGTCATGCTCGGCAAGCTGCACCGGCCTTCCCTGGCCGAAGGCGCGGCGTGGCGCAGCGCCTGGATTCAGGAGCTTCGGCAGGCTGTTGAAAAAGCGCATGCCTCGGACGCCGCCCTCGAGGCGCTGTCGCTGTGCGACAGAACGCTCGCCTATTTGGAAGGCACCTCTCCCCTGCTGTTTTCCCTGCTGCCGATGGGGACCATCCATGGCGACTTCTCCGCGCGCAACGTGCTTTGCGTGGGCGGCCACGTTTCCGCCCTTCTCGACTTCGAGCTGGCCCACGAAGGCAACGTGGAACTGGAGCTGGCGCGATTTTATCAGAAGGAGCTGCACGGCTCCCCCGCCCGCATCGCCGCCTTTCAGGCCGGCTATGCGCAACAGGCATTTCTGGCCCCCGGATTCGGCAGGCGCCTTCCGCTGTACCTCCTGGGCGAGGCGCTCATCGGCTGCTCATGGAGCAAAAACGCGGTGGATGCGTACTTTGATGAATGCCTTGCCACCCTCCGGCGCTTCCTCGCGCGCTGCGGGCGATAAGCGGCGGGGATGGCGCATGTTGTATTTGTTTCCGCGGGCGATTTGTCATGCAGGGGGTCATGAAGGAGCTGAAAAAGGTCTGTTGATGAAGCCAGGGCGCCATAACGGGCCGCCTGCGGGGAGAGATGCCGGCCCCCGCAATGTACCGGGAAAGCGCGGCCTGTTTTACCGCCGGCGGGAGTCCGGCTTTGACCGGGTCACCCTGACCCGGGCGGATGCAGTGGAGATGGCCTTCCGCAACGAGCGCAGCGACGGCAAAAAGCAGGCGGGTCCCCGCTGCGCGTTCTTCGTCAGCGGCGGCCTCTTCAACTGCGGCGCCACCGCTGACCTGACCCCTGCCTTCCGACGCGATCATCTGTAACAGCCATGCCAAAAACCGGCAGCGATGATATCTACAATGAGGAAGGAACGAAAATCACCTTCCCGGCTGTGGGGACGGGTCTGACTCTGGATGACTGCAACGCCCCCATCGACGGCTGGTATGACGACAGCGCCAGCCATTGCTGGAACGTTCACGGTACGGCCACGCACCATGCCGAACTTTTACGGATTTCCAAACCGGCATGGCCCAGGCGACAGGCCTGCTCTACCTCAAGGCCGCCCACTCCGAAACGGCGGCCGTGCAGCCGGCGGATATCACCATCTATATGGGCGGAACCAGCGGCTACGAGGGCGTTGCGAAAGAGGACGGCACCATCAGCGGCAGCAGCTCTCTGCCCAAGCCCGGCTGCTCCATCACCCTGCCGGACTCGGTCAATGTGCCCTGCGGGCAGAGGGTACCGGCCAGACCGCGCTTCAAAAGGCGTATGTGATTCCTGCCGCAGGCACCCAATTTCTGATCAGCAGCCGCCTTGATGTGACGGCGGCAGCCGGGATTTCCCTGCTGTTTGACGATGTAATCCATGCATCCCACGCCGGCGGCGTCACGGATTACGGCAAGCGGCTTAAGGAAAAGGCCGCTGAGACAGCCGCGTCCGATTTCAAGAACGTGCAGTGCCAGGCGAAGTATCTCAATCTGGTGGATGCCCGCAACGTCTGGCTGACCCCCGCCAAGGAAGTGACCGTTTACTGGCCTTACCCGTGCGGGACGGACGCCGATACCGGGTTCCGCCTTGTCCACTTTGAAGGGCTGAACCGTGAGCTGAACATTTTCCACGTGGAACAGGCCGTCGAGATGGCGAGCGCACAGGCGATATCGGCGGAAAAGGACGCGTGCGGCATCCGTTTCACCACCGACAGCTTCTCACCCTTTGTGCTGATGAGGGAAGGTCCCGGGCAGCCCTCGCCGCCGGCAACGGGCTGGGGCTTTGACCCTCCCCGCAGCCATAAAGGCTGGCCGGTTCAGCGCCCTGGGTCGGGCAGAACCGGCCGCTTTTTTCGGCGCTTTTCACATGTCACTTTTTTCTTTCTTTTTTCGCCATAAAGTGCTATGATGGCTTGAAAAAATATTTGGAGTGATTGCCATGCTGGCTTACCTGAAGAGGGAAAAGGTGCTGGTGATATCGCTGGTGCTTGCGCTGCTGTCGATGTGCTTCGTTCCGCCGGATGCGGGCTATGCCTCCTATGTCGATGTGCGGGTGCTGGCGCTGCTCTTTGCCCTGATGCTGCTGGTGCGGGGGCTGCAGAACATGGGCATGTTCAACTGGCTGATCGCCAAAGCGTTCGTGCGCATCAAGCACCTGCGCCGCCTGGCGCAGATGCTGATCCTGATGTGCTTCTTTACCAGCATGATCATCACCAACGACGTGTCCCTGGTCACGTTCGTGCCCTTCTGCCTCACGGCGCTCACCCTTTGCGGGCAGCAGAGATGGGCCGTGCTCATCGTGGTTTTGCAGACGATCGCGGCGAATCTGGGCAGCATGGCGACGCCCATCGGCAACCCGCAGAACCTCTATCTGTTTTCGACCTTTTCCATGGACCTGGGCAGCTTTTTTGCGACGGTGTTGCCCACGGCGGCCCTTTCGCTGGTGCTGCTGATGCTGGCAACGCTGGCCATCCCCGCCGAGCCGGTGCGCATGCACCTGACGCAGGATACCTGGAACCTGTCCAAGGTCGAACTGGGGACCTACATCGCCCTGTTCTGCGTCAACCTGCTGGTGGTGTTCCGCGTGCTGCACTGGCTGCCGGCGCTGGTCGCAACGGTGGCCGGGGTGCTGCTGCTGCGCAGGGCAAAGCTGCTGGCGCAGGTGGATTATGCTCTGCTGCTGACCTTTGTGGGCTTTTTCGTGTTCGTTGGCAACATGGGGCGGATTGAGGCCGTGAACACATGGATTTCCTCCATGCTGACCGGGAATGAGGTGGTCCTCTCCGCCCTCTTCAGCCAGGTGCTGAGCAATGTGCCCACCGCCATTCTGCTCGGCGGCTTCACCGACAACCTCCGCGGCCTGCTGCTGGGCGTCAACATCGGCGGGCTGGGCACGCTCATCGCGTCCATGGCCAGCCTGATTTCCTACAAGCTCTACGCCAGCCAGCCCGGCGCCGAAAAGGGAAAGTACATGCTTACCTTTACGGCCTACAACGTCGCGGGCTTCGTGCTGCTGCTGGGCGTCAGCCTGCTGTGCGGATGGGCCTGACGCCCCGCTGCGCGCAGGATCTTTCCGCCCGCGAATCCAAACGGCGCCGCCCCTCTGACCGGGCGGCGCCGTTTGGCGTTCTGCTTGGATTGGTGCGGGGGGACGTCATTCCACCCGTTCGTTGTACAGTCCCCTGGGCACATAGCGCGTGTGGAGCAGCTCGTGCGCCAGATGGCCGCCCGCCTCGCCCAGCCAGGTTTCGTAGAGGCGAAGGAGGTCCGGGTTTTCGTGGCTCTTGCGAAGGGGCTTGCCCTCATCCTCGGCGTAGAGGGCGCGGGAGCGCAGCTCGCGGAAGTTCTCCGCGTCCGTGCGCGGCTGGCCGCCGCCGCTCACGCACCCGCCCGGACAGCCCATGACCTCGATGAAGTGATAGGGCGACTGGCCCTTGGCGATCTCGCGCATCAGCCGGTCCGCCCCGGCCAGGCCGGAGGTGACGGCCACCCGCACCTCCACGCCCTCCAGATGGCGGTAGGCGGGCAGGGTGTCCCGGAGGGTCATGGACGCGGTCTTGATCTGCTCCAGCCCCTCGATGGGGGTCACGTGCAGGTTTTCAAAGGGCAGCTCGCGGCCCGTCACCAGCTCGCAGACGGTGCGCAGGGCGGCCTCCATCACGCCGCCGGTGACGCCGAAGATGTCCGCCGCGCCTGTGGACAGGCCCAGCGGCGCGTCGAACGTTCCCTCCGGCAGAGCGCGAAAGTCGATGCCGGCGGATTTGATCATCCGCGCCAGCTCGCGCGTGGTCAGCACCGCGTCCACGTCCGGCACGCCGTCCAGGCTGGCAAGCTCCGGGCGCTGGATCTCGTATTTCTTGGCCGTGCAGGGCATGATCGAGACCACGAAAAGGTCTTTGGGGTCCACGCCCAGCTTTTCGGCGTAGTAGCTTTTGACCAGCGCGCCCAGCATGGCGTGGGGCGACTTGCAGGTGGACAGGTGCGCAAGCTCGTCCGGGAAGGCGTGCTCGATGTGCTTGATCCACCCCGGCGAGCAGGAGGTGATCATGGGCAGCGTCGCCTCGCCTCCGCCGAGCGCGGCCTCCAGCCGGTGCAGCAGCTCCGTGCCCTCCTCCAGAATGGTCAGGTCGGCGGCGAAGTTGGTGTCGAACACGTCGTCAAAGCCCAGCTCGTGCAGGGCGGCGGCCATCTTTCCCGTGACGCAGGTGCCCACGGGATAGCCGAACGCCTCGCCCAGCGCCGCGCGCACGGCGGGCGCGGTCTGCACCACCACGCGCTTTTGCGGGTCGGCCAGCGCCTGCCACACGCGCTCCAGTCCGTCGGTTTCCGAAAGCGCGCCCGTGGGGCACACCACCGTGCACTGGCCGCACATGGCGCAGGCCGTGGCGTTGAGCGGCAGGCCCATGGCCGGGCTGATGACGGTGTCAAAGCCGCGGTTCTGCGCGGCGATGGCGCCCACCTGCTGGATACCCCGGCACACGGTGACGCAGCGGCGGCACAGCACGCACTTGGAGGTATCGCGGGTGATGGCGGGCGACACGTCCACATGGCGCGGCGGCTGCTCGCCCGAAAGGCGGCAGGAGGTCACGCCCAGGCGCTCGCCCAGGGCCTGCAATTCGCAGCTCTGGTTGCGCCCGCAGGAGAGGCAGTCCTTGGAATGGCTGGAGAGCATCAGCTCGTAGAGCATCCTGCGGCGTTTGCGCACCCGCGCGCTGTTGGTGTGCACCACCATGCCCTCGCGCGCCCTGGCCACGCAGGAGGCCTGAAGGGTGCGCATGCCCTCGACCTCCACCACGCAGATGCGGCAGGAGCCGAACCGGTGGACGTTTCTGAGGTGGCACAGGGTCGGGATCTCGATGCCGGCGCTGCGCGCCGCTTCGAGGATGGTGGTCCCTTCGGGGACGGCCACGGGCTTTTGATTGATGGTCAGGTGGATCATATGCCCTTACCTCCTGTCGCAGTGCAGGCAGCGCAGCGATTCGGCCATGGCGTCCAGCCGGTGATAGCCGCAGACCACCTCGTCAAAGTTGTCGCAGCGCTTTTCGGGCGCGAGCGTATGGAACGGGAAGCGCGGGTGCTCCTCCACCACCTCGTCGGGGATGACGGGGATGTCGATGGGCGCGCCCTTGTGCAGTTCCCCCTTGCCGCCGAGGTAGCGGTCAATGTGGATTGCGGCGCGCTTGCCGTCCGCGATGGCCTCGATGACCACGTTGGCGCGGTGGGGGTTGGCGTCGCCGCCGGCGAATACGCCCTCGCGCCGGGTCTTGACGGTGAAGCGGTCCACGTCCAGATAGGTCTTGACGCGCTCCTCCACGGCATTGATGAAATAGTCGTCCATCTCCTGGTCGATCGCGGGCACCACGCCGTCGCAGGCCAGGACGAACTCGCCGTTTTCCACGGGATAGACCCAGCGGCGGCCGTCCTTGCCGAAGTTGCCGGGCTGCATGCGCTGGAGCCGGATGCCCGAAACCGCGCCGCCCTCGCCCAGAATTTCCAGGGGCGAGGCGAGCGTCTCCAGCCGGATGCCCTCCTCCTGCGCCTCCACGATCTCCTCCGCGCCCGCGGGCATTTCGGCCTCGGTGCGGCGGTAGACGATGGTGACCTCCTCCGCGCCCAGCCGCCTTGCGGTGCGGGCGCAGTCAAAGGCGGTCGAGCCGCCGCCCACGATGACCAGCCGGCGCGGCACGAAGCGGTCCTGATTCAGCCCGATGCGGCGCAGGAAGCTCAGCCCGCTTTCCACCTGCGGCAGGCTTTCGCCGGGGATGCCCAGCTTGCGCGCCTTCTGGTTGCCGCTGGCGATGTAGACGGCCTGATGGCTTTCCCGCAGCTCGTCCAGCGACAGGTCGCGGCCCACGGTCACGCCCAGGTGAATCTTCACGCCCGCCTTTTCGATGGCGTGAATCTCCTTGAGCAGCACGCTGTTGGGCAGGCGGTATTCAGGGATGCCCCAGTAGAGCACGCCGCCGGGCACCTGCTCGGCCTCGTAGACGTCCACCTGATGGCCCAGCTGGGTCAGGTAGTAGGCGCAGGTGAGGCCGGAAGGCCCCGCGCCGATCACGGCCACGCGCTTGCCCGTGGGCTTGAGCGGGACTTCGTCGGGCACCTCGAACGCGCCGCTGAGCGCGAAGTCGCCCACGAAGCGCTTGATGGAGCAAATGGCCAGCGATTCGTCCACCTGGGAGCGGCGGCAGTGCCGCTCGCAGGGATGCGTGCAGATGCGGCCGCACACCGCGGGGAAGGGGTTCTCCTGCCGGATGAGGCGGTAGGCGTCCACCAGCCGCCCCGCGGCCACGAGGTTCATGTAGCCGGGCACGTCCACCGAGGCGGGGCAGGCGTTGCGGCAGGGCGAGATGTAGAGGTTGGAGCACACGCCCGCGTCGCAGTGGCGGTCGTAGATGTGGGTTTCGTACTCGTCGCGGAAGTACCGGAGGGTGGAGAGGATGGGGTTGGGCGCGGTCTGCCCCAGGCCGCACATGGCGGTATCCTGCAGCGTTTCGGCCAGCTCCTCGAGCATATCCAGGTCCTCGGGCACGCCCTCGCCCTGGGTGATGCGCTCCAGGATCTCCAGCATGCGCTTGGTGCCCACGCGGCAGGCCAGGCACTTGCCGCAGCTTTCGTCGCGGATGAAGTCCATGAAGTAGCGGGCGGTATCGACCATGCAGGTGTCCTCGTCCATGACGATGAGGCCGCCGGAACCCATGATCGCGCCGAGCCTGGCCAGGCTCTCGTAATCGACGGGGGTGTTGAGGTGCGCGCGGGTGAGGCACCCGCCGCTGGGGCCACCGGACTGGATGGCCTTGAAGCCCTTGCCGCCGGGGATGCCGCCGCCGATGGTATAGAGGATCTCGCCCAGGGGGATGCCCATGGGCACCTCGACCAGGCCGGTGTTGTTGATCTTGCCGGAGAGGGCGAACACCTTGGTGCCGGGGCTCTTTTCCGTGCCGAAGCTGCGGAACCAGTCCGCGCCATGGAAGACGATGGCCGGGACGTTGGCGAGGGTCTCGACGTTGTTGATGATGGTGGGACAATGGAACAGACCGGATTCGAACGGGAAGGGCGGCTTCTGGTCGGGCTCGCCGCGCCGGCCCTCCACGGAATTCATCAGCGCGGTTTCCTCGCCGCAGACGAACGCGCCCGCGCCGATGCGGATCTCCAGATCGAAGTCGAAATCCGAGCCCAGGATGTTCTCGCCCAGCAGCCCCGCGTCGCGCGCCTGATGAATGGCGTTGCTCAGCCGCTCCACGGCCAGCGGGTACTCCGCGCGCACGTAGACATAGCCGTGGTTTGCGCCGATGGCGTAGCCGCCCAGCAGCATGCCCTCGATGAGGCTGTGAGGGTCGCCCTCGAGGATCGAGCGGTCCATGAAGGCGCCGGGGTCGCCCTCGTCGGCGTTGCAGACCATGTATTTCTGCCCCTCCGGCGCGTTCATGCCGGCCTCCCACTTGACGCCCGTGGGGAAGCCCGCGCCGCCGCGGCCGCGCAGGCCGCTGCGCTTGATCTCCTCCACCACGTCGGCGGGTTTTTGCGCAAGCGCGCCCGCGAGCGCCGCGTAGCCGTCGCGGGCGATATAGGCCTCCAGCGAGGCGTATTCCATCTGGCCGCAGTTGCGAAGCGCGATGCGCACCTGCTCGCGGAAAAAGCCGATGTCCCTCAGGTGCGGGACGCGGCGCTTCTGCTCGTGATCGTAGAAGGTGCATTCCTCCACGATTTCGCCTTCCAAAAGATGGCGGCGGGCGATGAGGGCCGCACGCTCCGCATCCAGGCTGGTATAGAGCACGCCGTCGGGCTCGACCACCATCACCGGCCCCGCCGCGCACAGGCCGATGCAGCCCGTGACCATGACCTTGACGCGCTGACGCAGGCCCAGCGTCTCCACGGCCTCCTCCAGCGCCTCCCGGACCGCCTGACAGTGGCAGCTGACGCAGCCCGCGCCGCCGCACACCAGCACCCGCCGCTCATAGGCGGCCTGCCCGCGCTCGTAGGCGGCCTTGATCTCGCCGAGCATCTGGGGAGAGGTGATTTTCGTCATACGGCTTCTCCCTCCTTACCGGGGGTATACTGGGCCAGAATGTGCTCCAGGTTGTCGGGGCTTACGCGCTTATAGACCGTGTCGTCGATGGACATGGCCGGTGCCAGGCCGCACGCGCCGATGCAGCGCGCCACCTCCAGCGTGAACAGGCCGTCCGCCGTGGTCTCGCCCACGCTGACCCCCAGCAGCTCCCTGAGCCGCTCCACGATGCGCTTGCCCCCGCGCACATAGCACGCCGTACCCAGACACACGCGGATGGTATGCCTGCCCCGGCGCTGCGTGGAAAAGAAGGAATAGAAGCTCACCACGCCCGAAACCTCCGCCAGGGGAAGCTCCAGGCCGTCGGCGATCACCCGCTGCACCTCCAGCGGCAGATAGCCGTAAATGCCCTGCGCCAGATGCAGCACCTGAATCAGCGAGCCCTCGCGGCCGCGGTATTCGCGCGCCAGCTCGCCAATGCGCAAAAGAAGCGCCTGTTGGTCCTCCCGGGAGCATTCGTCTGACGGGAGGGATTGGGCTCTGCTGTTTTCGTCCAAAGTAGCAACCTCCTGCTGATGTCGTCGGTCCTGGGCTGTGCGGTTGTTGTGAGAAGCGATGATCTTTGGTTATTATCATAATCGATTTTTCGAAAAAAAGCAATCATTTGTTCAATTTTTATCAATTATGAAATTCACCATTGTTTCCCTTGATTATCCACCCATTTCACACTTCATGCCAACGAAAAAGCGCGCCCGCAAGGAAAAGCAGCTTTCTCTTTTCTTATTTATATGTTAAGAAAATAGCAGATTGTCCGCCCCGCGCATACGCCCCTGCGGGCTTGCATTTGCACCGGCAGCATTGTAAAATACAGGTTATCCGGATGCGCCGCGCCCCCGGAAGAGGCCCGCGCCATCCAAAGAGGGGGTACCGCGCATGAAACGCCTGCTGGCCTTGCTTCTGACACTGTTGTGCGCCGTGGGGACCGCGTCGGCCGAGCCCGAAAAGTACGAGGCCATGCCGGCCATCTTCGCCGTCACCGTGGAGGAGAACGAGCGCAAAATCGACGAGGGGAGCGCCTACGTCTACAAGGAATACGTCACCACCACCAACCCGGACATCAACGCCGAGCTGCGGGCCATCGTGGACGCCTACGACCGCGAGTTCAGTCCCACCCTACAACCCGACCCCCGCAAGCGGGGCAAGCGGGGCAGCGCGCTGAACATCAGCACCGTCTACTACCGCACGGGCGAAAAGTACCTGAGCACGCTCACCATCGCGCGCGTGAGCTACGAGGAGGCGCAGCTTTCCACGGCCTTCACCACCCGCACGTGGGACCTGGAGACGGGGCAGCGGCTGACCCTGGCCGACCTGTTTGAGGACGATGCCTGGGAGACGCTTTCCGACGGCGTGCGGGCGCACCTTGCGGACATCTTCCCCGGCGAGAGCCATGACAGCGCCGCCATCGACCGCCTGTGCACGCCCGAAGCCCTCGCGTCTGCGGACTTCACCCTCAGCGGCATGGAGCTGACGCTGCACTACGCCGCCGGGGATATCGTGCCCGGCAAGGTCACTTTGACGCACGCGCGCTTTTTCTACCCCGACCTGCAGGCCTTGATGACGGAGACGGGCCTGGCCGCCACCGACAACAGCCGGTGGAAGATGGTAGCCGTCACCTTTGACGACGGGCCCAAGGACTATTCCTCCACCTACACGCTGGACGCGCTTCGCAAGATCGGCGCGCGCGGCACCTACTTCATCGTGGGCAAGCAGCTGGAGCGCTACGGCTACGTGTTGCAGAAGCAGTACGACCAGAACCACATCTTCGGCACCCACACCTTCCACCACTGGGGCGGCGGGTCCTTCAAATCGGACGAGAGCCGGCTCAAGGAACTGACCCTCAGCGCCGAATGGACGCTGCCGCTGGTGGGCGAGGAAGCGGCGCTGTTCCGCGCGCCGGGCGGCACCTATCCCGCCTGGGTGGAATCCGGGATGCCCATGCCCATCATCCAGTGGAGCGTGGACACCTACGACTACACCGGCAAAAGCCCCAAGCGCATCTTCTACACCTTCCGCGACAAGGTGACCGAGGGCGATATCATCCTCTGCCACGACACGGGCGAATACCTGCACGAATCCGTGCCCCTGTGGGGCGAGTACCTGCTGGAGCGCGGCTTCATGTTTGTGACGGTGGACGAGCTGGCCTGCGCCTACGGCCTTGAGCTGCAGCCCAGCGTGGTCTACTGGTCCGTCCGGCCGGGCGAAAACAGCGCCAATCGCGGCAAGTGACGGGCAAAAAAAAGAAAGCGGCTTTCCTCCCCGAAACGGAGGAAAGCCGCAGCCTGTCAAAAAAGGTCGCATCATGCGGCCTTTTCTGATATACTAAAGTCAGGTGATGAAGATGCTAAAGAAAGAAGCGGAGCAGCGACAGGCAGTAGAAATGCTGTGCACAGATATGTTGGTACCCAGAGAACACTTGCTGCGGAAGATCGACGCTGCGGTAAATTTCGCACGTATTTACGAATTGGTAGAAGATTTATACTGTGAGGATAACGGACGCCCCAGCTGCGATCCGGTGGTTCTGTTTAAGCTGGTGATGATCCAGCACTTGTTTGGCATCCGTTCTTTGCGGCAGACCATGCGGGATGCGGAAGTGAATGTGGCCTATCGATGGTTTCTGGGGTATACCATGTCGCAGCAACTGCCGCACTTTGCAACAATCAGCTACGCATTCCGGCATCGATTTACAGCGGAAGTGATCGAAGGCGTGTTCCGGTGGATCCTGGAAGAAGTTGCTCGCACGGGATACCTGTCGCCGGAAGTTGTGTTTGTGGATGGAACACATATCAAAGCAAATGCGAATCTGAAAAAGCAAGTGAAAAAGGCCATACCGGTAGCAGCGAAACGCTATCAGGAGCAACTGGATGAGGAAATTGAAGCGGATCGCGCAGCGCATGGGAAGAAACCACTGAAGAAGGATGACGACGATAATCATCCTGCAGCGCCAGGGAAGCAAAAAATAGTAGCTGAATCCACTACCGATCCGGAAAGCGGGGTATTCCATAAGGGAGAACACAGGAAATGCTTTGCATACGAGGCGCATACGGTATGCGACAGACGGGGCTATATATTGGAGACGGAAATTACGCCCGGTAACGTTC
>CHCFC05602__coassemble_864_pt1 | contig 13131 bp, 10 predicted proteins | sample CHCFC05602__metabat2_high_PE_021 | metagenome-assembled genome bin CHCFC05602
CGGAGCATATATCCGTCACAGTAGCATTAACTATATCATGTTCTTTTTTATTTGTCAACAGAAATTTGCGCTTTTTTGGTATGGGGCAAGGCCTGGCTGGCCTGCCAACAGGAATGAAGCCTAAGATTTTTATTTGTCATCCACAGAAATTACCGCTTTTCAGGCAGGACAAGGCTGCCGACTAGCGATTAGCATACATCTTTTCGTAGTAGTCCCGGTACTCGCCCGCCAGAATGTGCTCCCACCAGGGGCGGTTGTCCAGATACCAGCGAATGGTGCGCCGGATGCCGTCCTCAAAGGTGGTCTGGGGCAGCCAGCCCAGCTCGTTGTGGATCTTGGTGGGGTCGATGGCGTAACGGCGGTCATGGCCGGGACGGTCGGTCACATAGGTGATCAGGCTTTCAGGCTTTTTCAGCTCGTGCAGGATGGCCCGCACCACGTCGATGTTGGCGCGCTCGTTGTGACCGCCCACGTTGTAGACCTCGCCCTCGCGGCCCAGGCGCATCACCAGGTCAATGGCGGCGCAGTGGTCCTCCACATAGAGCCAGTCACGCACGTTCTCGCCCTTGCCGTACACGGGCAGGGACTGATCCGCCAGCGCGCGGGAAATCATCAGGGGGATCAGCTTTTCGGGGAAGTGGTAGGGACCGTAGTTGTTGGAGCAGCGGGTGATGCTCACCGGCAGGCCGAACGTGCGGGCGTAGGCCAACACCAGAAGATCGGCCCCCGCCTTGCTGGCCGAATAGGGCGAGGAGGTGTGCAGCGGCGTTTCCTCGGTGAAGAACAGGTCCGGACGGTCCAGCGGCAGATCGCCGTAAACCTCGTCGGTGGAGACCTGGTGGAAGCGCCTGACGCCGTGCCTGCGGCAGCTTTCCATCAGCACCTGCGTGCCCATCACGTTGGTGCGCACGAAGATGCAGGGGTCGGTGATGGAACGGTCCACATGGCTTTCGGCCGCAAAGTTGACCACGATGTCGGGTTTTTCTTCTTCAAAGAGGCGATCCACCGCCTCGGCTTCGGCGATATCCGCACGCACAAAGCGGAAACGCGGGTCTTCCATGACGGGCGCGAGGGTTTCCAGATTGCCCGCATAGGTCAGTTTGTCCAGACAGATGACCCGGTCCTCCGGGTGATGGCTGAGCAGGTAAAAGATGAAGTTGGAGCCGATAAATCCCGCTCCGCCCGTAACGATGATGTTCATGGGTGCCTCACTCCTTTAATCGGTGGTGCTGCTGTCGTAGAGAATACGGCCCTCGGCCACGCGCTTGAGGTGTTCACCGTAGGGGGATTTGCCGTAGCGCTCGGCGCTCCGAAGCAGCGTGTCGCGGTTGATCCAGCCGCGGTTGTAGGCGATTTCCTCCAGCGCGGCAATCTTCACGCTCTGACGCTTTTCGATGAGCTGTACGAAGTTGGCTGCGTCCATCAGGCTGTCCATGGTGCCGGTATCCAGCCAGGCAAACCCGCGGCCCATCACCTTGGCGCGCAGGGAACCATCCTGGAGATAGAGGTCGTTGAGGCTGGTGATCTCCAGCTCTCCGCGGGCGCTGGGCTTGACGCGCCTGGCAAATTCCGTCACGCGCCCGTCATAGAAATACAGGCCGGTGATGCAGTAATTGCTTTTGGGATGCGCGGGCTTTTCCTCCACGGACAGCACGCGGCCGCTCTTGTCAAACTCCACGATGCCAAAGCGCTCGGGGTCGTTGACATAGTAGCCGAAAATGGTGGCCAGCCCGTTTTTGGCATTGGCCACGGCCTCGCGCAGCATGCCGGAAAAACCGTTGCCATAGAAGATGTTGTCGCCCAGGACCATGGCGCACGGCTCGCCCGCGATGAAATCCTCGCCGATCAAAAACGCCTGCGCCAGCCCGTCGGGCGAGGGCTGCACCGCGTAGGACAGCGACAGGCCAAACTGGCTGCCGTCGCCCAGCAGGGCTTCAAAGCGCGGGGTGTCCACCGGGGTGGAGATGATCAGGATATCGCGGATGCCGGCCAGCATCAGCGTGGAGAGCGGATAGTAGATCATGGGCTTGTCATATACGGGCAAAAGCTGCTTGCTGGTTACCATGGTGAGGGGATACAGGCGCGTGCCTGCGCCGCCCGCCAGAATAATGCCTTTCATGGGCATGCTCCTTCCGTACAATCAAGATGAACACGTTTGTTGCCATTATAGCGGATTTTGCCGGCAATGTAAAGGCGGGCCGGCTCTCCCCGAAAAAAGGGAAAACCGGCCCGCCCGGCCGGACGGCTGCATCAAAGCGCGCCCGGTCCTTCAATGCTCGCTAGGCTTCCAGACAGCGCGCCACGTCCTGACCATCCACGCTTTCACGCTCGATCAGCAGGCGCGTGAGCCGCTCCCAGGCGGCCTGATGGGCGCGCAGCGTACCGGCGGCCAGCAGCCGCCCCTGCGACAGCCACTGCTGCGCGGCCTGGTCCTTCTGCTGCTGGCTGAAGAGGCATACCTCGTCACTCAGGGGCAGCATGCCCCATTCGCTCACCATGCGCCGCGCGATGAGCGCGGCTTTTTCGATGTCGTTGGACGCGCCCGTGCTGACGCGCTCCGTGCCCAGAAGCAGGGCCTCGGCTTCCCGGCCGCCCAGCGCCACGGCGATATGATGCATAAGCTCCCGCTTTTCGTGGAACAGCTTTTCCTGTGGCACGGCCATGCTGTAGCCTGCCGCGCCGCGGCTGGTAGGAATGATGGAAACCCTGCGGATCTCGCTTTGCGGCAGGAGCACGGCGGTCAGGATGGCATGGCCCGCCTCATGGGCGGCGGTCACCTCGCGTTCATGTGCCAGGCGGTTGGCGCCGGGACGCTCCATGCCGAAGAGCAGCGTATCCAGCGCGCTGCGCACATCCGCGGATTCGATGGCCGGGGCTTCCCGCTTGGCGGCCAGAATGGCGGCCTCGTTGAGCAGGCATTCCAGTTTGGCCCCGGAAAACAGCGCCGTATCCCGCGCCAGCGCCTCCAGCGATACGTCCTGCGAAAGCGGCTTGCCGCGCGCGTGCACCTGAAGAATGCGCAGCCGCTCGGCAAGGCCCGGCAGCGGCACCTCGATCTGCCGGTCGAAGCGCCCGGCGCGCAGCAGCGCCTCGTCCAGCGTGTCCAGACGATTGGTCGCAGCCACGACTACCACGCCGTCATGCTCGTCAAAACCGCTCATTTCGGACAGAAGGGCATTAAGCGTTTGCTCGCGTTCGTCGCTGCGGTTGTCGCGCTTTTTGCCGATGGCGTCGATCTCGTCAAAGAAAATGACCGCGCGCCCGGCCTTGCGCGCCGCCTGAAACAGCGCGCGAACGCGGCTTGCCCCCACGCCCACATACATCTCCACAAAGTCCGCGCCGTTGACGGCAAAAAACGGCACCCCCGCTTCGCCCGCCAGGGCGCGGGCCATGAGCGTTTTGCCCGTGCCGGGCGCACCGTAGAGCATCACGCCGCGCGGCACCCGTGCGCCAAAGCGGCTGTACGCTTCGGGCGAACGAATAAAATGCAGCACGTCGCGCAGGCTTTCCATGGCCTCGTCGTTGGCGGCCACGTCCGAGAAGCGGGCGCTGGGCGCGGGCGACGGCCGGAAGGGGCCGCCGCGCCCGGCCGGTTCGCGCTGGCGCTGGCGAAACCGGTACAGTGCCAGCATGGCGATCAGCGCGCCCAGGAGCAGGGCGTAGCCCGGCTGAAAGGAACCCATTGAAAACACCTCCGTGCCTGTTTCAAAACGAGTATACACGGACGCCGGTATGCGTGTAAATGGTAGTTATTGTTGGGGTTTCCACGGTTTTTTCAGGCTCCAAAGCGCACATAGTAAGCACGTATGACCCGCAAGTGAATGCGGCGCGGACGGTTTGGGGGGATTTGGATGAAGAAAGCCAAGCGCAAGAACGCTGCCAGACGGCCCGATGCGGGGGAGCGCAGCGAAGCGCCGCGCCCGGAGGGCCGGGTAGAAAACGCCGACTCTCCGGCTGCGCGTGAGGCTGCGCTGGCCGAAGACGCGGCGCGCAGCAGCGACAGCCGGGCGCTGGCGGGCGGCGTATCTGCGCAGGATGACTCAATGGGGGAGGGTGACGGGCCCTCCGAAGGCGGCATTGAGGGCGAAGAAAGCGCCTCCCTGACGGAGGAAATGCCGGAAGACGGTCCGGAGGACGATGAGCGGCAGGAGGAGATGCCGCCTTCCGAGCTGTCCGTGCCGGAAGAAACGTCGGAAAACGCCCCGGACAGTGACGCGCAGACGGAGGATGGCATGCCTGCGGAGGACGTGCCCGCGCCTGGCGAAGATGAGCCGCGGCAGGAGGAGACGCCGCTTTCCGAAGACGAGACGCGTGACGGAGACGAAATGTCCGGGACGGAAGGGGAAGCGGATGGCGCGGGAGAGACGGACGGCGGCGTGACCTCAGACGGCGAAACGGAGCCCGCCGGGCGGGCGGGCCGCCGCGCCCGGCGGCAGCGCCGCAAGGGCAAGCGCCATCCTGTGCGCACGGTGCTGGCAGTGCTGTTGAGCCTGGGCGTCATCGGGCTGGTGACAGCCTACTTTGCCTTTGACGTGCCGCACTGGCAGACCCTGGACATCAGCAAGATCACCGCCGCGCCCCAGACCGGGCGCATGTACGACAACGCGGGGGAACTCATCACCAAGATTCAGGGCGCGGAAAACCGCGTGGTCATTCCGCTGGAGCGCATTCCGGTCCTGACGCGGCAGGTGTTTCTGGCGGCGGAGGACCTGCGCTTTTACAACCATCACGGCATCGACTTCGTGCGCCTGTTCGGTGCGCTGGCCGCCAACCTGCGGGAGGGCGGCTATGCGCAGGGCGCGAGCACCATCACCATGCAGCTCATCCGCCAGAGCCATCTGAGCACGCAGAAAACCATCGCGCGCAAGCTCGAGGAGATGTGGCTGGCCGTCAATCTGGAACGGCAGATGAGCAAAGACGAAATTCTTGCCATGTACCTGAACTATATCTATTTCGGCAACGGGGCCTACGGCATTCAGGCTGCGGCGCAGACGTATTTCGGCGTGGATGCGGAGGATCTGACGCTGGCGCAGGCGGCTTCGCTGGCGGCCAGCATCAAGGCGCCCAGCTATTATGCGCCCCATGTGAACGAGGAAAACAACCGATCCCGCCGCCTGTATATCCTCGATACCATGCTTCAGGAGGGGATAATCGACCAGGCCACGCACGACGAGGCCGCCGCCGAGGCCATTGCCGTGGTGGAGCGCCCGGCGGAAACGCTGCAGTACGGCTGGTTTGTGGACGCGGTGCTGGACGAGGCCGAAACCCTGCTGGGCATGACCAGCGATCAGGTGCTCACCGGCGGCCTGGTGATTGAAACCACCATGAGCCGCGCACATCAGGACCAGCTGGACAAGGAATTCACCAAAGATATCTTCCCAGCCGACGCCTCGGACGGAACGCCCGTGCAGGGCGCTGCCGCGTGCGTCAACACCCAGACCGGCGAGGTGCTGGCCATCGTAGGCGGGCGCAGCTACGATGTACGCCGCGGCTTCAACCGCGCTACGCGCCTGCGCCGTCAGCCGGGCTCTGCGCTCAAGCCGCTGGTGGCCTACGCTCCGGCCATCGACCAGTACGGCTACATGACCGCCAGCGTCCTCAAGGACGAACCGACCAACTTCGGCGGCTACAAGCCGCGCAACGCCAGCTATACCTACTACGGCAACGTCAGCATCCGCTCTGCCCTGCAGAGCAGTCTCAACGTGGCCACGGTGGCGCTGCTGGATGAGATCGGCGTGGAAGCGGGCCGTGCGTACCTGGAAAAGGTGGGCATCCCGCTGGATGACCGCGACGCCAACCTGGCTCTCGCGCTGGGCGCCATGACCTACGGCGTTTCGCCCGTGCAGCTCGCCGCGGCCTACGCCCCCTTTGGCAACGGCGGGGTCTTCAATAGCCCGCACTTCATCACCAAGGTGACGGACGCGTCCGGCCGCGTGCTCTACCAGCACCGCAGCGAGGGCGAACGGGTGCTGTCCGAGCAGTCGGCGTTCCTGATGACCAGCCTTTTGCAGTCGGTCACGTCCTCGGGCACAGGCGCCAAGCTCTCCGCCGCGGGTACGCCCGTGGCGGGCAAGACCGGCACCGTCAACATGACCGGCGGCGGCAACCGCGACATCTGGATGGCCGCCTACAACACCGAGATCGCATGCGCCTTCTGGATGGGCTTTGACGAACCGGACAGCAGCCACAAGCTGCAGGGCTGGATCAGCGGCGGCGACAACACCGCCGCCATGGCCCGCGATTACTTCAAGGCCCTCTATCAGAACCGCGACAAGCCCCAGTTCACCCGGCCGGAGGGCATCATCGCCCTGGAGATCGACAAGCAGGCCATCAAGTGGCGGGGCGAACCCATGCTCGCCGTGGACCTGACGCCCAAGGCGTACCGCTACACCGAGTACTTCTCGGCGAGCAACTACCCCACCAAGAAGAGCGACATCTGGACCCCGCCGCGCTCGCCCAACAACTTTACCGTGGGGCACAACGAAAGCGGCTATCCGCTTCTGATGATCCAGCCGGCGGATACCGCCATCTACCGCGTGCAGCGCGATACCTACGGCGAGAGCTTTGTCCTGACCGAGCTCTACGGCACCGCGGGTGAAACCCTGTACTATGCCGATACCAGCGCAAAGCCCGGCGTGGTCTACACCTACCGCGTGATCCCGGTGCATGCGGAGCTGCTCAACAACGGGATTCTGCTGGAGGGCGTGCAGGCCGTGCAGGTGGCGCAGGCCAAGCTGTCCGGCGCAGGCAGCCTGTGGGATACGGTGCGAAACTTCTTCACCGGCGGAGGCGAGGACGAGACGAACGCCGTGCAGAGCATGACCGAGAATCAGCGATCGATTTTCTGGAGCGACTGAAAACAGGGGGAGGCCGTTTGGCCTCCCCCTGACGTTATGCGCTTTTGAGCCGCATGGAGCACCAGTCCACCGCGGCGAAGATGCCGCGAATGAGCCAGAGCAGCAGGCACACCGGCACCAGCAGCAGGCAGCAAAACGCGAAGCCCGTCCAGAACAGGCCGTCTGCCAGACGGCGGCGCAGCGGGGAGACGGTTTTGATCATAGCCGTCACCTCACTCGCTGACGATGCGGTAGTACACGCGGGCCGTGAGCAGGTACACCGCGCCGTAGAGCACCGCGAAGCCCGCAAAGCTGCCCAGCGCGCAGCCGGCGATCAAAGTCACGTTGGTCATGCTGAACGCCCGGAACATGGTGACGATGCCCGGAAAGGCGAAGGCCACATGCAGCCCCGCAGCCGCCAGCGGCAGGAAGAACACGATCAGAATCTGCGAGGAGATGGAGCGGCGAATCTCCCGGCGGCTCAGGCCAACCTTGCGCATGATGCGGTAGCGCTCGCGGTCCTCATAGCCCTCGGTGATCTGCTTGTAATAAATAATGAGGATCATGGCCATGGTGAACAGCAGCCCCAGAAACAGACCCACGAACAGCAGCCCGCCATAGAGCGCCAGCAGGTTTTCCTCAAGCTCCGAGCGCTCGGCCACGCTGGTAAATCCGTCGGCTTCGGCGCGGTCGCGAAGGAGCGTTCCCACCGAGCGCGACAGCTCCTCCGAGGCAGGAACGAGCGTAAAGCTCATCGTGGTGGAAACCGACGAGGACAAATCGCCGTAAAGCGCCTGCTGCTGCCGGTCCAGACGGGCGAGGGTGTCCATGCTGTCGACCACAAGGCAGTAGTAATCGTAGATGCTGGCCAGCGCCTGTCCGGCTCCCAGACCGTCTGAGATGCGCTTTTTGATGGTAAAGGTTTCATCCAGCAGGCGCAGGGTGTCGCCCTCGAAATTGCCGCGGCTACACTCCAGCAGCGCTTCACCGGGCGCAAGCGTTTCGCTTTGGCCCAGCATGCGGTTGTAGTCCTCCAGCACAAGGACCTGAAAGGTGGCGGGGCTGGCAATGAGCATGTCGCTTTCAGTGAAGGAAGCGGGGGTAACGAACCCGTCTTTGGCGGGCAGGGCCGAGAAGGACAGGTAGCGGTAGGTCCAGGTGTTCTCGCGCGAGGCGCCCGCCTGCTGCAAAACCTCATCCACGGCGGCTTCCAGCGCGGCGATGTCCGTGGTTTTGCTGCGAACGTCAATATCGGCGCGGATGCGGCTGTTGAGCGTATCCTCCATGCCCAGCCACAGGGAGAGGGTAGAAAAGACCATCACCAGGACCATGGTGCACAGGATACACACGTTGGCCAGGCCCACGGCGTTTTGCCTCATGCGGTAGATCATGCCGGAAACGCTGATGAAGTGGTCCGGCTTGTAGTAGTAGCGCCGGTTTTTGCGAAGGGCCTTGAGCAGGGTGACGCTGCCAGCGGTAAAGAGCAGGTAGGTGCCCGCGATCACCAGCAGCACCGCCACAAAGAAGAACAGGATCATCGCGCCTGCGTCCTTGACCGTGGCGCTCAGCCAGTAGCCCGTGCCCAGCGTGATCAGGCCCAGCAGCGTGATAAACCAGCGCGCCTTGGGCTCGCGCTCGCCGACCTCCGCGCTGCGCAGAAGCTCGACAGGGCGGGCAAAGTAGACCTGACGCACGGAATTGAGCAGGATCAGGCCGAAGGTGACGCTGATGAGAAGGGCCGTATAGCGCATGGCTCCGGGAGAGACGGCAAACGTGAGCGAGACCGCCTGCCCCACCAGATGGGAGAGCAGAAGGTGCATCAGCTTGTCCAGCAGGATGCCCACCGCCAGCCCCAGCAGCAGGCTGATGAGCAGCATGAGCATCGTTTCCCAGAGAATCAGGCGGGCGAGGTGTCGCTTTTCCATGCCCAGAATGTTGTACAGGCCGAACTCCTTTTTGCGGCGGCGCATGAGAAAGCTGTTGGTATAGAACAGAAAGATCACGCTGAAAACGGAGGTGACCACGATGCCCAGCTGGAGGGAAAAGGCCAGGGTACCCGAATAATCGGTGGTGACGTTTTGCAGGGAACCCATGATGTACATCATGGCCGTGGTCAGCACGGCGGTGAGAATATAGGGATAGTAGATGCTGCGGTTTTTGCGGATTCCGCTGAGGGCCAGCCGTGGAAAGAAACCTTTACGCATGGCGGGCGCCTCCCGTAGCGATGACGGTGAGGGTGTCGCTGATGCGCTGGTAAAGCTCCTCCGCGCCGCCCAGCCCGCGGTAGAGCTGATGGAATACCTCGCCATCCTTGATGAACATCACGCGCGTTGCATGGCTGGCGGCCTTGACCGAGTGGGTGACCATGAGGATGGTCTGGCCGTCCTCGTTGATTTCGCCGAAAAGGCGCAGAAGGCTGTCCGTGGCGCGGCTGTCCAGCGCGCCGGTGGGCTCATCGGCCAGGATGAGCTGGGGCCGGGTGATGAGGGCGCGCGCGACCGCGGTGCGCTGCTTCTGGCCGCCACTGACCTCATAGGGGAATTTGGAGAGAATGCCGCCGATGCCCAGCTTCTGGGCGATGGGGGTCAGGCGGTTTTCCATCTCGCGGTAGGGGCAGCCTGCCAGCACCAGGGGAAGAAAGATGTTGTCACGGATGGAGAAGGTGTCCAGAAGATTAAAGTCCTGAAACACAAAACCCAGGTTGTCCCGGCGGAAGGCGGAAAGCTCCTTTTCGGAGATGGAGGAGAGAAGCTTTCCGTTCAGACGCACCTCGCCGCGCGTGGGCCTGTCCAGGGCGGCCAAAATGTTGAGCAGGGTGGTCTTGCCGCTGCCGCTTTCACCCATGATCGCCACGTACTCGCCCTTTTCCACCGAAAAGGTCACGTCGGTCAGCGCCTGTACCTGGCTGGCGCCAAAGCGGGTGGTATAGATCTTTTGCAGATGATCGACTTCCAGCATTGCCATGAGGCATACCTCCTTTGTTCGAGTCAGAGTATACCTTACGGCGGAAACGTGCGCCATGGATTTGCCTTACAGTTTGCCTGCGCAGCTTACGTTTTTGTCATGTTGGCTCATTCCATGCGCATGCGCAGGCTGTCCAGGCCGATGGTCACCCGCGTGCCGCGCCCCGGCTCGGAGGCGATGGAGATGGTGTGACCGAGCTGGTCCAGCACACGCTTGCACAGATACAGCCCCAGCCCCGTGGCGCGCTTGTCCTCCCGACCGTTGAGGCCGGTATAGCCGTGGTCAAACACGCGGGGCAGGTCCTCCGGCGCGATGCCGATGCCCGTATCCTCCACGATCACGGCGTGGGCGTCCTCGTCGGCGCGCAGGGTCACGCTGCCCCGGCGGGTGTACTTGACGGCGTTGCTGAGCACCTGCTCAAGCACAAAGGCCAGCCATTTTTCATCCGTGAGGGAGCGCAGGGTCGTTTCCTGATAGTTCAGGCGCAGCTTTTTCTGAATGAACAGGGGCGCGAAGCGGCGCGCCGCAGCCAGCATCACGGCGTTCACATCGCACTCCCGCAGGGAAAAATCGGTCGAGGGACCGGACAGGCGCTGGTAACCCAGCGACATTTCCACGTACTGCTCCACCTTGAACAGCTCCACCGACAGTCGGTCCGAGGCGGGACCGGGTTCGGCCTGGAGCAGCATGCGCATGGCCGCCAGCGGCACCTTGATCTGGTGCGCCCACAGGGCGGCGTAGGCCTCGCGGTCGCGCCGGTCGCGGTCATGGGCGTCGGCCTGGCCCGCGCTCTGGTCGATGGCGCACAAAAGCAGCGCGCGCCAGTCCTCCTCCACAAGCCCGTGCGGGGCGGGAAGAACCGTGGCTGCGTACAGGCAGCTATCCAGCAGGCTCTGCAGCTCCCTGTGGCGGCGGACATAGCGCGGCAGGTCCACGCAAAGCGCGATCAGCGCGCCCGCCAGCACCAGCACGCCGGCGTAAACGACGCCCGCCAGCGGCGCGCCGGCAAGGGCGCATATCAGCGCAAAAACCGCCGGACAGGCGATCGCCAGCACGATATGGAACAGGCGGTCGCGCGCGTAGCGAAGGAGAAGCGTACCCCAGCGAAGCGTTTTCATTCGATCAGATACCCCATGCCCTTTCTGGTCTTGATCAGATCCTCCGCGCCGACGGCGGCCAGCTTGCGGCGCAGGCGCGTGATGTTGACGCTCAGGGTGTTTTCGTCCACAAAGGCGTCGGTTTCCCACAGGCGGGCCATGAGCGCGTCGCGGCTGACGATTTTGCCCTTGTTTTCCATGAGCACGGTCAGGATGCGGTTTTCGTTGCGCGTAAGCTCCGCACGCTGCCCCCGGCAGGTCACCGCCCCGTCGGAGGCGTTCAGGATGAGATCCCCATGGGTCAGCAGGGGACTTTGCCCCGCAAAGTCATAGGCGCGGCGCAGAAGCGCCTGCACCTTGGCCATAAGAACGCTGAGGTCGAAGGGCTTGGAGACAAAATCATCCGCCCCCGCATCCAGCGCGCGCAGGATGTTGAGATTGTCCTCCGCCGAAGAGATGAAGAGAATGGGCGCCGTACTGACTTTGCGGATCTCGGCGCACCAGTGATAGCCGTCAAAGAACGGCAGGGTGATGTCCATCAGCACCAGCTGCGGATCAAAGGCGGCAAATTCGCGCAGCACGTTTTGAAAATCCTCCACGCCCCGCGCTTCCATCCCCCACCGGCCCATGTAGGCGCACAGGGTTTCGGTGATGACGGGGTCGTCCTCGACGATGAGTATGCGGTACATGGCGTTCCCTCCCGCGCCTATGATACCACGGAGAAAGCGGGGCGTAAAGGCGGGGCGAGGTGCTTGCCTTTTTGAGAATATAAAGATATACTAACATTGTTTCACAAACGAACCATATTAGGGAGGAGAATGGAAGAATGAGGAAAGTCGTCCGCCGGGGCGCCGGGCTGGGAGTGCTGCTGGTGGTGCTGGTGGTGCTATACACGGGGCTTATGCTGGCGGTTTATATCTTTCCTGACGAGTGGGTAGCCGGAAAGGTGCAGGGGGCTGTAGCCGTCATTGATGAGGAAGTCAATTACTGGGGTTGCTATGGCAACTACTTCTGGCATTCGGATTTTGGAATTACGGACAACATATCGGACCGGGTCATCTACACGTCGCTCCTGCGCGACGGCCGCAGTGTGGTAGACGCGGCCATGCACACCGAATATGCCCGCTACTGGCACGGCTATGCCGTGCTGCTGCGGCCATTGCTGGCGGTGCTGGGCATCAGCGGCATGCGTTATTTGAACATAATGCTGCTGATGGGGCTGCTGCTGGGCTGCTACGCCCGCATGCGGTCGCTGCTGGGCAGGAGGACCGCGCTGACGTTCGCGGCGGGCCTGTTGATGGGTTTTTTGCTGATTGCGCCGTTTTGCCAGCATTACATGGCCGTCACCAGCCTGGCTTTGCTGGGATGCTATGTGCAGCTGCGCTGGCCCAAAGCCGTTCGCGCCCGGCTTCCGGAATTTTTTCTGATACTGGGGTCGTTGGTATGCTTTTCGGACCTGCTGACCTTCCCTGTCCTGGCGCTGGGGTATCCGCTTTTGTGCTGCCAGCTGCTGGGGGTGCGTGAGGATGTGAGCGCGCGGCGGCTGTGGGTGCAGACCATCGGCCTTTCGGCTGCGTGGATGGTCGGCTATGCCCTGACCTGGGTGGGCAAGGGACTGGTGGGCACGCTGCTTACCGGACAAAATGTGCTGGGAGATATTTTCGGTCAGGCCATGTGGCGCATGACCGGTGTGCCGGAGGACGGCAAGTGGTATCCCATGACCCCCGCCGGCGCGGTACAGATCAATATGGAAACCTTCTTTACAAGGTCCAATGTGCTGCTGCTGGCGCTGCTGCTGGCCTGGCTGGGCGTGCGTGCGCTGCGGATGCGGACGGGAGCGAAGGGCTGGCTTCGCGCCCTGCCGGTGGCGTCGGTGGCCCTGTACCCGTTCGTGTGGTATCTGGCGGTGCAGAATCACAGCAACATCCATTACTGGATGACGTACAAGCTGCTGTCGGTCACGGCGTTCAGCCTGTGCGCATACCTGTTGGCGGTGGCGCCGGAAAAGGAAAGTATAAAGTCCTGAAGAGCCGTTCCACCTTTCGTTGTGGAATATATGATCCTGGCATGACGGTATGACAGATTCCAAAGAAGGCGTTTCACAGTGAAAAAACGGATGCTCTGCTTTCTCGTATCTGCTCTTTTATCTTCTGGAGCTTTGGCGGAAAGTCAGCCGGTTTCATTTCCAGGAGAGCTGTAAGCAATGGTCTATGAAACCGGACAATTTGATCAGT
>CHCFC05602__coassemble_877_pt1 | contig 13034 bp, 13 predicted proteins | sample CHCFC05602__metabat2_high_PE_021 | metagenome-assembled genome bin CHCFC05602
AACGCTCTTATGCGTGATAAAGGAAGGATCCTATACCAAAGCCGCCGATGTGCTGGCCTTGTCCCAGCCGGCGGTCAGCTATCACGTGCGCCAGCTGGAGGATGAGCTTGGAATAAAAATCTTTTATCGGAATCAAAAAAAATTGACGCTGACACCGGAGGGCGAGGTGCTCATCAAGTTCGCCCGCCGGCTGGAAGCCATCAGCGACAGCGCGCGCCGCGCCCTGTCGGACGTCAAGCAGCAGCTGCGTCATTTCACGGTAGGCATCACGCCCAGCTGCGGCGAGGCGCTCATCGGCCGGGTGTTCAGCAGCTATTGCGGCGCGCATCCTCACACCAACATCAGCATCGTCACCGATACCATGGACCAGCTGTGCGACCGCCTGGGCAGCTATGAGCTGGACTTTGCCATCGTGGACGGCTCCGTATCGCTCAAGCACTGCCACACCGAGCTTTTGGATCTGGATTACCTGTGTGTGGTGATGTCGCCCAAGCATCCCCTCGCGCGGCGCACCGCCATCACGCTGGAGGAGCTCAAGGCCGAAAGCCTCATTCTCCGGCGTGAGGACGCGGGCACCCGCCGCCTGTTTGAAAGCAGCCTGACCGGTCACATGGAAAACATCCGCAACTTCGATGTACGCCTGGAAATGGACAACATCAACGCCATCAAGGAGCTGGTGGCCGCCAATCTGGGCGTGACCATCATCGCCCACAGCGCCTGCCGCGAAGAGGCCGCCGACGGTCGCCTGGTGGCGCTGCCGGTGGAGGGCATGCGCATGGTGCGCGAAATCAACGTGGTCTATCAGGACGATTTTAACCACCCCGAAGTATTGGAAGAAATCCGGCGGATCTATCAGGGCTTTCGCCCCTGAACCACCAAAAGCGGCTCCGGCCGCTTTTTTCCTGTTGACAAACCGTTCATACTGTATATAATGTATATGCACACTTAAGTGGAGGCACACCATGGATATCATTCTCACCAATGCGGGCGGCCAGCCCATCTACGACCAGATCGTATCGCAGATCAAGGCGCAGATTCTCTCCGGCAAGCTCAAGGAAGGCGACGCGCTGCCTTCCCTTCGCACATTGGCCAGGGACCTGCGCATCAGCGTCATCACCACCAAGCGCGCCTACGAGGAGCTGGAGCGGGAGGGCTTTATCGTAAGCCTCACCGGAAAGGGCAGCTTTGTGGCGGGGGCAAATACCGAGCTTATCCGCGAGGAGCACCTGCGCCTGCTGGAGGACCATCTGCGCGAGGCGGTGGCCCTGTCGCATCTGTGCAATCTGGATCTGGACGGCCTCACCGGCATTCTAAGCATGCTCTACAAGGAGGAGGACCTATGAACAACGCCCTGGAGCTTACGGGGCTGACCAAGCATTACCCCGGCTTTACGCTGGACCACCTTTCCTTTTCTCTGCCCGAAGGCTGCATCATGGGCCTGATCGGGGAAAACGGCGCGGGCAAGACCACCGCGCTCAAGCTGATGTTGGGTCTGGTACATCCCGACGAGGGAGGCGCGCGCCTGCTGGGCCGCGCCGCAGTGGACCGCGAAACCAAGGAGCATCTGGGGGTGGTGATGGACGACTGCGGCTTTCCCGAAAACCTGACGCTTCATGACGTGGACGCGATTTTGAGCCGCTGCTACCGCACCTGGGACACGCTGCGCTTTCAGGGCTGGGCCGACCGCTTTGAACTGCCGCGCAAAAAGCCGGTAAAGGCCTTTTCTCGTGGCATGCGGATGAAGCTGTCCATCGCGGCGGCGCTCTCGCACGACAGCCGGCTGCTCCTGCTGGACGAGGCCACCAGCGGTCTGGACCCTGTCGTGCGCGACGAAATGCTGGATGTGCTGCGCGATTTTATTCAGGACGAACACCGGTCGGTGCTGCTGTCCTCACACATCATCAGCGATCTGGAAAAGGTATGCGATTATGTGACTTTCCTGCACCAGGGCCGGCTGCTGTTGTCCGAGCCCAAGGATGAGCTGCTGGACCGCTACGTGCTGGCAAAGGCCCCCGAGCAGGAGCTGCGCCGCCTGGACCCTGCTGCCGTCATAGGCCTGCGCGCCGGACGCTTTGGAGCCGAGGCGCTCATTCTGCGCAGCGCGCTGCCCGCCGGCATGGCGCATCAGGCGGCGACCCTGGAGGACATCATGCTCTACCATATCAAGGAGGGACATTGAGATGAAAGGACTTCTGATGAAGGACCTGCTCAACCTCAGGCAGACCATACGCGTATGGGCCCTGCTGCTGGTCCTGTTCATCGTGATCGGCTTTGCCCAGCGAAGCCCGATTTATATCACCAGCATGCTGACGGTAATGGTGCTGCTGCTCCCGGTCAACGCACTGGCCTATGATGAAAACTGCAAATGGGATGCCTACGCCCTGACCATGCCCGTAACGCGGCGCGATCTGGCCTTGAGCAAGTATTTGCTGGCGCTGGTGGGCGCAGGGGCGATGGCCCTGCTGTCGGCAGTCTGCACGCTGATGATGGGTGCCGCGCCGGACGAGGTGCTTTCCACGATCGGGCTGCTGCTTGCCGCAGGGCTGTGCATGATTTCCGTCTTGCTGCCGCTTCTGTTCCGTTTTGGCGTACAGAAGGGACGCATGGTGATGATCGTGGTGGTGCTGCTGCCTGTCGCCTTGACGGTCCTGTTTCCCGATGTGTTTACCACTACCCAGCCCGTCGGCACCGGCTGGCTTCCCCTGGCGGCGCTTGTGCTGCTGATGGGATCGGCCGCCGTGTCCGTGCGGGTATGTGAGAAGAAGGAATACTAAACGCGACGCTGTGGAGCAAAGCGTCCTGTGGCATGTCCCTCAGCCTGCCATGCCGCATCCGGGAGCGTTCGTCCATTGCAATTATCCAATAAAGTGAATGCAAAAACAGCCCGCACGGCGTTTGCCGTGCGGGCTGAATTATGGTTTGATTTTTGGCTTAGTACATGCCGCCCATGCCAGCGGGGCCGCCGGCGGGAGCAGCGGGTTCGGGAGCGGGGATATCGGCGACGAGGCTCTCGGTGGTCAGCACCATCGCGGCCACGCTCGCGGCATTCTGCAGCGCGCAGCGGGTCACCTTGGTGGGGTCGATGATGCCGCGCTCGATCATGTCAACGTACTCGCCCTTGAGCGCGTCATAGCCATAGCCGTTCTTGTGGCTGCTCTTGACGTTCTCGACGATCACGCTGCCGTCGATGCCGGCGTTCTTGCTGATCTGGCGCAGGGGCTCCTCCAGCGCGCGCACGACGATTTCCACGCCGGTCTTGGCGTCGCCGGCATAGTTGGCCAGCTCGGCCTGCACGGCGGGCAGGACGTTGAGCAGGGCGATGCCGCCGCCGGGCACGATGCCCTCTTCCACAGCGGCGCGGGTCGCGGCCAGCGCGTCCTCGATGCGCAGCTTGCGCTCCTTCATCTCCACCTCGGTCGCGGCACCGACCTGGATGACGGCCACGCCGCCGGCCAGCTTGGCCAAGCGCTCCTGGAGCTTCTCCTTGTCGTAATCGCTGGTGGTGTCTTCGATCTGGCTGCGGATGGAGGCAACGCGCGCGGCGATGTCTTCCTTGCTGCCGGCACCTTCGACGATGGTGGTGTTCTCCTTGTCCACCTTCACCTGACGGGCGCTGCCCAGCATGTCGAGGGTGGCTTCCTTGAGCTCCATGCCCAGCTCGTCGCTGATGACCTGGCCGCCGGTCAGCACAGCGATATCACGCAGCATTTCCTTGCGGCGGTCGCCAAAGCCGGGGGCCTTGACCGCGACACAGGTGAAGGTGCCGCGCAGCTTGTTGACAACCAGCGTAGCCAGCGCTTCGCCCTCCACGTCCTCGGCGATGATGAGCAGCTTCTTGCCGGACTGCACGACCTGCTCCAGCACGGGCAGGATCTCCTGAATGTTGGAAATCTTCTTGTCGGTGATGAGGATGTAGGGGTTGTCGAGAACCGCTTCCATCTTCTCGGTGTCGGTGACCATGTAGGCGCTGGCGTAGCCGCGGTCAAACTGCATGCCTTCCACGGTGGTCATCTCGGTGCGCATGGTCTTGCTTTCCTCGACGGTGATAACGCCGTCGTTGCCGACCGTCTCCATGGCCTCGGAGATGAGCTTGCCGATGGTCTCGTCGCTGGCGGAGATGCTGGCGACCTGCGCGATGGACTGCTTGCCCGTGATGGGCTGGCTGAGCTTGGCCAGGGCATCCACGGCGGCGTTCACGCCGGCCTCGATGCCGCGCTTGAGCACCATGGGATTGGCGCCCGCGGCCAGGTTGCGCAGGCCCTCGCGGATGATGGCCTGAGCCAGCAAAGTGGCGGTGGTGGTGCCGTCGCCGGCCACGTCGTTGGTCTTGGTGGAAACTTCCTTCACCAGCTGCGCGCCCATGTTCTCAAAGGGATCTTCCAGCTCGATCTCCTTGGCGATGGTCACGCCGTCATTGGTGATGAGGGGCGCGCCGAACTTCTTGTCCAGCACGACGTTGCGGCCCTTGGGGCCCAGAGTGATCTTGACGGTATCCGCCAGGGCGTTGACGCCCTTTTCCAGCGCGCGGCGGGCTTCCTCGCCGTATTTGATCTGCTTTGCCATAATGATGTTCCTCCTCTGATTCTGCGTCGCTTAAAAAAACCGGCTCACTCCACGGTGGCCAGAATGTCGCTCTGGCGCACGATGATGATCTCCTGGCCGTCGATCTTGACCTCGGTGCCGGCATACTTGGAGTAGATCACCTTGTCACCGGGCTTGACGTTCATCACAACTTCCTTGCCATCCACCATGCCGCCGGGGCCCACGGCAAGCACCTCTGCCATCTGGGGCTTTTCCTTGGCGGTGCCGGTGAGCAAAATGCCGCTCTTGGTGGTTTCTTCCATCTCAACGTTCTTGATGACCACACGGTCGCCCAAAGGCTTAACGTTCATCGCTGTATCCTCCCTGTCCGTTCGATTGTGGTTCCGGTCTTTGTTAGCACTCATGCTAAACGAGTGCTAACAACAGTCCTTACTATACGTTATTTCCTGCCAAGTAGCAAGCCGCTGTTCGTCCGTTTTTCGGCGTTGCGAACGAAAAAATGATTTTGATTATTATACGGAGTTATTAATTCTTGAATTATTTTTGAATATCTCTTGTTTTCTTAATATTTCTATTCTATTTGAATCGTGCGGAAGGATCGCCCTGTGGTACAATAGCAAAGCAACCGAAAGGAGAGGATTTTGTGCCCGCCCATGAGCCGCTGCTTGCCTGGTACGACGCCGTCCGGCGCGATCTGCCCTGGCGCCATACCCATGATCCCTATCGCATCTGGCTGTCGGAGATCATGCTTCAGCAGACCCGAACGGAAACCGTAAAAGCCTATTATCAGCGGTTCCTGACGCTCTTTCCCACCGTGGCGGACCTGGCCCGCGCGCCTCAGGAGCAGGTGCTCAAGGCATGGGAGGGACTGGGCTACTACAGCCGGGCGCGCAACCTGCAGAAGGCCGCGCAGGTGATTGTGAGCGCGCATGGCGGCGCCTTTCCCGCAAGCTATGAGGGGCTGCTGGCCCTGCCGGGGGTGGGGCCCTACACGGCAGGAGCGATCGGCAGTATCGCCTTTGGGCTGCGTGTTCCGGCGGTGGACGGCAACGTATACCGGGTTGCCTCGCGCTTCTACGGGGTGCGGGAGGATGTAGGCCGGCCGGACGTGCAGCGGCATATCCGCGAGCTGGTGACGGCTGATCTTCCTGCGGACCGTCCAGGAGACTACAACCAGGCCCTGATGGAGCTGGGCGCGACCCTTTGCCATCCCGGTGAGCCGGACTGCGACGCCTGCCCGTGGCGCGACCTGTGCAGCGCGGCGCGCGAGGGGGATGCGGCGCTTTTGCCCGTACATGAAAAAAAGCGTCCGCCCAGGCGGGTGGACGTAGCGGTGTGCCTGCTGGCGCGAAACCGCCGCGTGCTGGTTACGCGCCGGGGAGAGCGGATGCTGGGCGGCCTGTACGTGTTCTGGCTGCTGGAGGATGAAACGCACCCGGAGCGGGCCGAAGCCCTGCTGCGCGAGGCCGGGCTGCCCTGCCGGTTCATGGAGGAGGTGGGGCAGGCCCGTCATGTATTCACCCATCGGGTATGGGAGATGCAGCTGTGGCACTTTGTCCTGGACGAGGACCCCTCCCCTGCCGTGCTGGACGCCTGCGGCGGCCGCATGGTCACGCGGGAAGAGCTGGATGCGCTGCCCCTGCCCACGGCCATGCGTGCGGCGGCGCAGGCGGCGCAGGCGCTGCTCCAGCGCCCGTCAAGCCCGGCCCAAAACGGCTGACCCGCAGCTATCCCCGCCACGCGGGCGCGGAAACGCCGCTTCAGCGCCCGCGCCTGGCGGACAGCGCCGCGGCCAGCGCGGCATAGAGCACACCCGCCACAGGCCACACAATCCAACTTCGCCGCCAGTCGCCGGTGATAAAGCTGTAGGCCAGATAGATGGACACCGTGACAAGCCAGAAAGCGGCGCTTATGCCGCCATGGCCGTGCCGCCTGCGCTTGGCTTCCCGGCTGTAATCGCCTTCCTCCAGCAGCTTTTGCAGGCTTTCCCAGCGGATGCCCGCACGAATCAGAAACGTAGTTCCAAACCCTGCGAGTGCCAGCGTCACGCACAGGGCGGCGATCACCGCCACGGCGCTTTCGCTTAGCATGGCGGCTATGAGCAGCGGCAAGGCGGCCAGAATGCACAGGCTCACGCCTGCAACGTTCCACCGCCCATAGCGCTCCCGGCTGCTTTCCTGCTGTTCGCGGGCCATCTGGATCACGGTGCGTGCGGCCTGAATCGGTTCCTTTTCCAGATACTCGTAGCGTTCGGAGGCGATCCCGCAGGACAAAAACACCGCCACCGCACCCGCCGCCAGCACAAGCAGCACCGCGATTCCCACCGCGCCTGCCACATTTTCAGAGAGCCCGCCTGCCTCGGCCAGAGCACTGAGCATAAGCAGAGGAATGGGCGCCAGCACGCAGGCAAACACCGCCCAGGCAATGCGGTCCGCCATCGTCTCCTTTAAAGAAAGGAAGGCTTGGGCTTCCTCCATGGTTACGGCGCGCGCAGCCTCCTGCACGGACCTGTCCGGCTCGGGGATATCCCTGAGCAGGCTGTCCGTGCTTACGCCAAACAGCTCCGACATGCGCACCACGCGGTCAAGGTCCGGCATCGCCTGCCCACTTTCCCATTTTGACACCGCCTGACGGCTTACATCCAGCCGCTGCGCCAGTTCCTCCTGCGACCATCCGGCCTGTTTGCGAAGCGAGGTTACTTTTTCCGAAAAGCCCATATGCTGTTCCTCCCTGCTTGTTTCGCGGCAGCATTCGCTGCTACCGTGGCATCAAGCATAACGTTAGGAGCGGTTGCGGCGCAAGCAACTGAGGCTTGCAATCTGTCAAGCGACAGTTGCACTGCCTCCCACCTTCACGTTTTCTTCAAGGCTGCTGCCGCACCAACGGCATTTGACAGCCTTCTCATGGACGGGCTCACAGCAATAGGGGCACAGGCGTTCTTCCTTCTTTGCTGCTGGCGTTTGGGCATCAGGCGGTTCATGGCCCTCACCGCCAGAAACACGCACAGCGCAATGATGAGAAAGTTGATTGTCGCCTGCAGAAACGCTCCATAATTCAGCGTGCCCACGCCCGCCGCCTGCGCCGCCTCGATGGAGGGGTAGCTTTGAAAGTCCAGCGCCACAAACAGGCCGTTCAAATCAGCGCCGCCCGTCATCAGGCCGATCAAGGGCATGAGGATATCGTTGACAAGCGAACTGACAATGCTGGAAAACGCCCCGCCGATCATCACGCCGGTGGCCAGTTCCATAACATTGCCCCTGATGCAGAAGCGCCGGAATTCCTCAAAGAATTTTTTCATCCGGTTTTCCCTCCAACATAACGCGGTTCCGTTTGTGTTCATATACAACCTGCTAGATCATACCCCGCCGCAGAAGCGAAGTCAACAAAAATCCCGCGTTGTCACGCGGCGCGAAACATGCTACAATAAGCCGGAAGATCACGAAAACAAGGAGCGGTCAACGATGGATATCTGGCAGGAAGCGCTGGAAAAGCATTACGAATGGGCCGGTAAGCTGGAAATTGCGCCGCGGGCGCATGTGAAGGATCGAAAGGCCCTGTCGCTGGCCTACACGCCGGGGGTGGCCCAGCCCTGCCTGGCCATTCGCGACGATCCGGAAAAGTCCTTTCAGCTCACCCGCCGCCACAACCTGGTGGCCGTGGTCACCGACGGTACCGCCGTTCTGGGGCTGGGCGACATCGGCCCGGAGGCCGGCATGCCCGTGATGGAGGGCAAATGCGTACTTTTCAAGGAGTTTGCGGGGGTGGATGCCTTCCCCCTGTGCATCAAGAGCAAGGACGTGGACGAGATCGTGCGCACGGTCTACCTGCTCTCGGGCAGCTTTGGCGGCATCAACCTGGAGGACATCGGCGCGCCGCGCTGCTTTGAGATTGAGCGCCGGCTCAAGGAGCTGTGCGATATTCCCGTATTCCATGATGATCAGCACGGCACCGCCGTGGTGGTGGCCGCGGCGCTGATCAACGCGCTGAAGCTTGTGGGCAAGCGCATGGAGGACGTAACCTGCGTGATCAACGGCGCGGGCTCGGCGGGGGTGGCCATTGCGCACCATCTTCTGCATTTCGGCGTGGGGGATCTGATTTTGCTGGGCCGTCACGGCATTGTGGTGGAGGGCCGCGACAAGCTGAGCCCCGCGCAGGAGGAATTGAGCCACATGACCAATCGCCGCCGCCTGCACGGCGGCCTCACGGAGGCGCTCGCGGGTGCGGATGTGTTCATCGGCGTTAGCGTGCCCGGCATCGTCACCGCCGACATGATCGGCCTGATGGCGCCCGACCCCATCGTGTTTCCCATGGCCAACCCCGTGCCCGAAATCATGCCGGAGGAGGCTGTACGCGGCGGCGCGGCGGTGGTGGGCACCGGCCGCAGCGATTACGACAACCAGATCAACAACGTGCTGGCCTTCCCGGGCATCTTCCGCGGCGCGCTGGACGTGCGTGCCCGCGACATCAACGACGACATGAAAATGGCGGCTTCCCGCGCCATCGCCTCGCTGGTGTCCGATGAGGAGCTCAGCCCGCGTTACATTCTGCCCGAAGCCTTTGACCGGCGCGTGGGACCCGCCGTGGCCCGCGCCGTGGCGGAGGCCGCCGTGCGCAGCGGCGTAGCCCGCCTGCCCCTGCCTGACGCGCAGGCGTAAAACGCTATGGAGAAACGCCGTGGGACCTTGCATCCCACGGCGCTTTCCTTATGTCACGAGGCGGAATCACGCGCATGCCGCACGCCGTGCCACCGGGCAAAATAGCGGTGGCGAAGGGTGCTGACATTATGCGTCATGCTCAGCTTGCCGTGCAGGAGCTGGTTGTCGTGCGTAACCACATGTACCGCCAGCAGCAGCCAGAACAGGATGTACACCATCAAAAGCGCGACGCAGGCCAGCACCAGCCATACGCTGATCTCACCATTCTCCACGCCCAACGTGATGGCCAGCAGCAAAAACGCCGGGGTGGGCATTACCACCAGGTACAGCACCCCGTAGCGCACCGCGCATTGCCACAGCTTCGGGCGTTCTCCGCTGCGCAGGTCCGTAAGCCGCAGGTGCAAAAGCGCCTTGCCAACCGTGCGCCCCCCGGCCAGCCATGTGCCCAGCACAAAGTACCCGACAATCCCCATGGCGTAGCAGCCGAACAGCCAGGCCGCCATGGCCGCAGCGCCCTCCCCTGACGGGATCATCAGAGGCAGCCGCCAGATCAGCGCCGTCAGCGCCGCCAGCATCACCGCGAAGTCCATCAGCGCCGCAAAGCATCTTCGGGTCACGCTCACCTGCTCGCCCTTGCGGTAGGCCCGCGCGTCCATCTGCTCGCGCGAGGGAAGCAGGCGCATTGCCAGCGGGGCCAGCGTGTAGCCCAGCAGTCCGCCGCAGGTATTGGTCATCAGATCGTCCACATCCGCCAGGCGGTACGGCCTGGGATAATACCCGTAGAGGCCCGTAAGCTGCGTCAGCTCAAAGAACAGGCTGAGCAGGAAGGAAAACAGCAGGGTCTTTTTCAGGCTGCACCTGAAATAATACCGCAGGTAGATTCCCAGCGGCGTAAACATGGCCACATTGGCCACGATCTGAAAAAAATCCCGATTCCATATCAGGCGGTACCATGTGGCGGGACTGGCCGGGTCCACGTCGGCGTTGCGCAGCAGATCGGCGATCTCCCGAAAGGGGATCAGCTGCACGCGCGCGGAGGTCAGACGGCTGACCGTTTCCACGTCCGGCAGGGGCAGAATCACCAGGAAGTAGGCGCACATCAGGTACAGCACAAACGAATACACGATCGCCGTGCGAAGGAGCAGCACCGCCCCATACCTGCGGTATTGAAACAGCATGTAGGGCAGCGTCAGCCCCAGCGCCACAAAGGGAAACAGCACCAGCGCCGATTTGACCGGCTCGATGTACTGGCTCACAGAAAGCTCCTTACATGTCGAATTTGGGCAGTTCGGCCGTGAGGCGCTCATAGCCCTCGATCACCTGGTCGCACCAGGCGTCAAAGGCAGGGTCCAGCCGCTGGCATTCCGGGTGGCTGTAGATGTAGTCGACCGCCTCGCGCACGCCCTGATCAAAACGCTTCACCGCTACAAACTCCGGCACGGCGCGCTTGATTTTGGCATTGTCGAAGATCACGGTGTTGCTCTTGTCCCCCAGGAGCGAGCCGACGTAGCTTTGGCACAGCGCGCCCAGCGTTTCGCTGGCGATGTGCACCAGGCGCGGCTTCACCCCCAGCGCCGCCCCGATGCTCCCGTACACCTGATTCCAGGTCAGGCTCTCGTCGCCCGTGATGTGGAACACCTCGCCCAGGGCGTGCACGTTGCCCATCAGCCCCACGAACGCTACGGCAAAGTCGTCGCTGTGGGTCAGGGTCCAAAGCGTCAGGCCATCGCCCGGCACGATGACGGGACGCCCCTGGCGCATCCGCTCCAGCACCTGAAAGCTGCCGTTGGGGCCATGCAGCGCCACGGGGACGCTGCGCTGGCAGTAAGTATGGCTGGGCCGGATGATGGTGATGGGAAAGCCGTGCTCGCGGTAGGCGCGGATCAGCACGTCCTCGCAGGCGGCCTTTTGGCGGCTGTACTCCCAGTAGGGGTTGCACAGCGGCGTGCCTTCGGTGATCCACGGCGAGGACAGCGGCTTTTGATAGGCCGATGCCGAACTGATAAAAAAGTACTGTGCCGTCCGGCCGGAAAACAGGCGGATGTCACGTGCCACGTCGTCGGGCGTATAGGCGATGAAATCCGCCACCACATCGAACGTCTGCCCCTTCAGCGCCGCCTGCGCGGACGCCTCGTCATGAATGTCCGCATGAATGACGTGTGCGCCCTGGGGCACGCGCGTATCCGCGTTGCCGCGGTTGAGCAGCGTCAAATCCCATCCCCGGCGTACACAAAGCGATGAAATGGCCGAGCTGATGGTGCCCGTACCGCCGATAAACAATGCCTTCATGAGAAAAAGCCCCCTTCGCGCTTGTTACGTTCCACATGGTATCACACAGCGCACAGGTTTGCAAGGCGGCGCTTGCATTTCCACGCGGTACAGGCTATAATTCTAACAAACGCTTTTTTTGAGGGAAAGGAGGCGTGCGCAGAAATGGACCTTTTTGATCCGAAGCTGCCTTTTTTCAAGGGAAATCTGCATTGTCACACCACGGTGAGCGACGGAAAGCTAAGCCCTGACGAAGTCGTGGCGCTCTACCGCGATCTGGGCTACGATTTCCTGGCTCTGACCGATCACCGCCGTCTGTCCGCGCCCACCCATCTGGAGGGATGCATGCTGCTGCTCAGCGGCATGGAGATGGACTATACCCTTCCCGGCGAGGTGCTGCACCTGATTGGCGTGGGCATGGATGAGCGCCTGGCGGACTACGATCTCTCCGGCGGTCCGCAGCGGTGCATCAACCTGTACCGCCGCTGCGGCGGGCGTGCCATCGTGGCGCATCCCGCATGGTCGCTCAACACCGTGGCCACGCTCACGGCCCTGCGGGACGTGACCGCTGCGGAGATCTACAACAGCGTATCCACCTATCCGTGGAATGGAGACCGCGCCGATTCCTCCAACGTGCTGGATGTGGCGGCGGCGCATGGCGCGCTGTACCGCTTCGTCGCCTCGGATGATTCGCACCGTTATCAGGGCGAGGCAGGCCGTTCCTTCACCATGGTGCAGGCCGAGGAGCTGAGTCAGGAAAGCCTTTTCGACGCGTTGGACCAGGGCCGGTTCTACTGCTCGCAGGGGCCGCGCTTTGAGCAGATCTCGGTAGAGGACGGCCGCATCGACGTGACCTGCTCACCCGTGGATACCATCATCTTCTACAGCAACCTGATCTGGACGGGCAACCGCTGCCAGACCGGCAGGGATCTGGTCTTTGCCAGCTATGACCTGACCGTGAACCGCGGCGAGCGCTACGTGCGCATCCAGCTGATTGACGCGCAGGGCCGCAGCGCCTGGTCCAACCCCATTGTGCTCAAGCCCTGAACGCGGCAGCGCCGCAAATACCTGTCCCCCGCTTCCCCTGCCGGGTTTTATCCCGGCACGAGTCAAATGCAACAGGAGGTACTTATGCGCGACGTGACTTTGGACCTGACCCCCTTTGAGGAAAAGATTTCTCTGCACCGTTACCTCAAGGAGGCGCTGGACTTTCCCTTCTATTATGGCGCGAATCTGGACGCCCTGCACGACGAGCTGGCCAGCGAACGCGAGCCTCTGCGCATCGCCGTACACTATCCCAAATTGCCGCGCGGAAAGATGGTGGATTATCTGCCCAAGCTGCTGCGCGTATTTGAGGACGCAGCCCGGGAAAACTACCATCTGGAAATCTCCTATCAGGAAGAGGCGTAAGGTTTCCGGCCCGCAAGGGGGCCGTGAGGAGGCGGTGTACAGCCGCCTCCTTTTTGTTATCCTTTTTGTTGAAAAGCCGGAAAGGCGCGGCCCATGGCCGCGCCTCAGACTGTCAAATAACCCATTTGGGGAGGTTTGGAGGACCCGCAGGTCCGCAAC
>CHCFC05602__coassemble_904_pt1 | contig 12780 bp, 11 predicted proteins | sample CHCFC05602__metabat2_high_PE_021 | metagenome-assembled genome bin CHCFC05602
GAAAAGGCCGCCGCAGGCGGACTTTTCCGACAAGCTGAGAAGCCCCGGCCGGAATGTCCGGCCGGGGCTTCTGTCCTTGTTTTTTTACACCAGCGTCCGAATGATCAGATACGCGCCGTAGGCAATCATCAGCCCGCCGCCGATCCGGCGGATGATCTGCTGATGGTTGCGCAGCCATCCCAGGGCGCCCTTGAGCCACTGGTACATCAGCATCACGGCCAGCATGGGCAGGCTCAGCCCCAGGGCGAACACGGCCAGCGACACGATGCCCGTCCACATGGTCGCGTTGTCCGCGCTGGCGGCCAGCACCAGCGCATTGGCCAGTACCGGGGTGAGGCAGGGGGTCCAGGAAATGGCGATGACCAGTCCAAAGAGAAACGACCCCACAAAGCCGTTCATGGACGGCTGCCGCCCGCTCAGGCCCGGCACGGCGGGCAGGTGGATGTGAATCACATCCAGCATCCACACGCCAAAGAGCAGCATCAAAACGCCCGTGACGATGTCCAGCGTGCCGCGGTCGGTGCTTTTGAGCAGCGAGCCCAGCGCGCCCGCGCCCGCGCCCATGAGCGTAAAGAGCAGCACAAACCCCATCAGCAGCCCCAGGCACCGCCGGAGCACCTGCAGGCGGCCGGGCGCGGCGTCCGTGCCGCCCAAAAGGTACATGGCGTACACCGGCAGCATGGGCAGCACGCACGGGGATACAAACGCCAGCAGCCCGCCGCCCAGCATGGCCCACAGGGACATGGGCTCGGGCGCCGCGCCAAACAGGCCCGTCATTCCTCCGCCGCCTTTCTGGCCACGCCCATGGCGTCCAGCTGGCCCGTCATCTGCTCCAGGGTGAGCATGTAGTTGGCCGCCGCCTCCAGCGTGCCGTCAGGGTTGAGGAACAGGCTCGCCGGATAGCCCTGCAGACCCACCAGGCTGGCCACCATCATGTCCTCATCCTCAAAGAAGGTCATCTCCTCCATGCCGTACTTCTCCTTGACGGAGGCTGTGTTGTCGGCGTTTTCGCCGTCCCACACGTGCACCAGCACGATGGCCAGCTCATCCTCGCTGTAGGTATCGTAGAGGGTTTTGATGTCAGGCATCTCCTGCATGCAGTAGAAGCACCATTCGGTGAAGAAGTTGATAAAAACCGTCTTGCCCAGATAGGGCGAGAGGTCCAGTTCGGTGTAGCTGTTCATCAGCTGGGTCACGTTGGGCGCTTCCTCGGCCGGCGCAAGGGGCGCGGCGGCCAGCAGCACCGTCAGCACAAGCAGGCCCGCGAGCCTCCGGAGCGACGATTTGTTCATCCTTCGGTACCTCCTTCTGGTTTGGTTACTTATGAATTATACCATTTCGTATCGGAGTGAAACAATCTTTTGCATGTTACAATTTGTCCGCGTACGTTTTTCCGTCCAAAAATGCAATTTCTCGATTGAAAAATTCATTTTCGGGAAAAAAGCCAAAAAACCCCGCCGCCCGCACTTTACGCGAAAAACGAAATATGATATAATGTCAATCGTTCCTTTCGCGCCGCCGCGCCGGCCCGTGCGCGGCAGTCGCGTTTTGCAGGGATAAATCCTTTATCCTTCATCTTGTCAGACGAATGTCAAATCAGGGAGGAAACCGCCATGCCGCTTGGACTGTCCAGAAAATGCAGTGCTATCGCCCCCTCCGCCACCCTGGCCATGGATGCCAGGGCCAAGGAGCTTCGCAGCCAGGGCGTCAACGTGATCGGCTTTGCCGCGGGCGAGCCGGATTTTGAAACCCCCGCCCCCATCCGCGAGGCCATGAAGGAGGCCATGGATCTGGGCATGACCCGTTACACCCCCGTGGCGGGCACGCTGGAGCTGCGCCGCGCCATCGCCGCGCGCCTGCTGGAGGACCACGGCCTGGTCTACGGCATGGATGAAATCGTCGTGTCCAACGGCGCCAAGCATTCGCTTTACAACGCCTTTCAGGCCATTCTGGACCCCGGCGACGAGGTGATCGTCGACAAGCCCTGCTGGGTGAGCTACCCGGAGATGGTGCGCATGGCCGGGGGTGTGCCCGTGTTCCTGGACTGCCCCGAAAGCCAGGGTTTCCTGCCCTCGATGGAGGATTTTGAAAAGCTCATCACCCCGCGCACCAAGGCCTTCATCCTCAACACGCCCTCCAACCCCAACGGCTGCATGTGGTCGCGCGAGCAGCTTGAGCAGCTGGCGGATCTGGCCGTGAAGTATGATTTCTACATCGTCGCCGACGAGATCTACGAAAAGCTGGTCTACAGCGGCGAAAAGCACTATTCCATCGCCACCTTCGGCCCCGAGGTCAAGGAGCGCACCATCCTCATCAACGGCGTGAGCAAGTCCTACGCGATGACCGGTTTCCGCATCGGCTACGCCTGCGGCCCCCGCGACGTGATCAAGGGCATGGTCAACTACCAGAGCCAGGCGACCTCCGCCCCCAACACCGCCGCGCAGCACGCCGCGGCCGTGGCGCTCACCATGCCGCAGGACTGCGTGGAGGAGATGCGCCGTGCCTTTGAGCAGCGGCGCGACCGGCTGGTGGAGCTGATCAACGCCATTCCGGGCCTGAGCTGCCGCAAGCCCCACGGCGCCTTTTACGTGATGATGAACATTCGCGGCATCACCGGCAAGCGCTATCACGGCACGGAGCTCAGCGGCAGCACGGCCATCGCCGAGGCGCTGCTGGAGCACGCGCACGTGGCCCTTGTTCCCGGCGCGGCCTTCCTGGACGAGGGCTTCTGCCGCATCAGCTATGCCACGTCCATGGAGAACATCGAGGAGGGACTGCGGCGCATCGCCGCCTTTGTAAAGGAGCTGGACTAAATGCTGGAATACAGCCGCAAAACCAACCAGCTGATGCAGGCCAAGTATCAGTACGAGTTGCAGGACGTGCCTGACCCCAACCTCTACCGGGAGATCTTCGACTACGAGTCCATTCCGAAGATCGCCTTCAACAACCGTCTGGTGCCCATCAACATGCCCGCGGACATCTGGATGACCGACACCACCTTCCGCGACGGCCAGCAGAGCGTCAGCCCCTTCAAGCCGGAGCAGATCGAGCACCTCTTCAAGCTGGAAAGCCGCCTGGGCGGCCCCAGGGGCCTGATCCGCCAGAGCGAGTTCTTCCTCTACACTGACCGCGACCGCGAGGCGCTGGAGCGCTGCCAGGCGCTGGGGCTGAAATACCCGGAGATCACCACCTGGATTCGCGCCAACGAAAAGGACTTCCAGCTCGTCAAAGCCGCGGGCGTGCGCGAGACGGGCATTCTGGTTTCGTGCAGCGACTACCACATCTTCAAAAAGATGCACCTCACCCGCGCGCAGGCCATGGACAAATACCTGGGCATCGTCAAGGCCGCGCTGGCGCAGGGCATCGTGCCCCGCTGCCACTTTGAGGACATCACCCGCGCGGACTTCTACGGCTTTGTCCTGCCCTTCGCCGAGCAGCTGATGCGCCTGTCCGAGGAAAGCGGGCTGCCCATCAAGGTGCGCGCCTGCGACACCATGGGCTACGGCGTCAGCTATCCCGGCGCGGCCCTGCCCCGCAGCGTGCCCGGCATCATCTACGGCCTCAACCACTACGCCCGCATCCCCTCCGAGCAGCTCGAGTGGCACGGCCACAACGACTTCTACAAGGTCGTCTCCAACGCGGGCACCGCCTGGCTCTACGGCTGCGCCAGCGTCAACTGCTCGCTGCTTGGCATCGGCGAGCGCACGGGTAACTGCCCGCTGGAGGCCATGGCCATCGAGTATCAGGCCCTGCGCGGCACCACCAACGGCATGGACCTGACCGCCGTGAGCGAAATCGCCGAGTACATGGAGCGCGAAATCGGGCTGGAGATCAGCCCGCGCCAGCCCTTTGTGGGCCGCCACTTCAACGTCACGCGCGCCGGCATCCACGCCGACGGCATGCTCAAAGACGAGGAAATCTACAACATCTTCGACACCGCAACCATTCTCAACCGCCCCGCCTCCGTGGCCGTGGACAGCCACAGCGGCCTGGCCGGCATCGCCCACTGGCTCAACAGCTACTTCCGCCTCAAGGGCGAAAACGCCGTGGGCAAGCAGGACCCGCTGGTGGTAGCCGTGAAGGAGCAGGTGGACGCCCTCTACGCCGAGGGCCGCAACACGGTCATGGGCGACGAGGAGCTGGAGGTCATGGTCCGCGACGCGGATCAGGAGCGCTTCGAACGGCTGCTGTTCCACAGGAGCTGATTCCCTTTCTGTCGTCGCATAACGCAGCGCCCATGCCGGGCTGTCCCGGCATGGGCGCTGCGTTTGTATGGGTGCCTGGCGCGCGCGGCTGCCGCGCCTCCTCGGCTCAGCGGGCCGCGCGGCGGCGGGCGGCGCGGGCGAGGGCATAGAGGCCGCCCAGGCTGAGCAGCAGCGAAAGCCACAGGCCCGTATGGCTGCTTGGGGCGGGGGGCGGCCCACTCGCCGGCCCGCACGGCAGGTCAAACATTTTCCGGCTCGGAGGGCAGGCGCTAACGCACCGTTAAGATTTTCCTTTTTTGGGCCGGGCAAGTGGGCTTTCCGGTCCGGCTGTGGTATACTGATTTTGTTTATGCATACGAAAGGATGTGCTTGCATTGCAGGATACCCCCCGTCAAAGCCCCCTGCTGGGCATTCTCAAGGGCGCGGTCATCGCCATCGGCGCGTTGCTTCCGGGCATCAGCGGCGGCGCCCTGTGCGTCATCATGGGCATCTACAAGCCGATGATGGCCCTCCTGGCCGACCCCATCCACCAGTTCAAAAAGCAGATCGGCTTCTTCTGGCCCATCGCAATCGGCATGCTGGTGGGCACGCTGGGCATTTCCAGGCTCCTGGGCGACTTTCTGGAGCGGTCCGAAACGGCGGCCATCTTCCTCTTTATCGGCCTGATCGTGGGCACGCTGCCCAGCCTTCTGCGCGAGGCGCGGCAGGAGGGCGTGGCCCGCGGCTCCCTGGCCGCGCTGGTGATTACGCTGCTGGTGATGCTCGCCTGGATGATTCCCATGTCCCTGGGCGGTCAGGCCAACGTGGTCCCCAACTTCGGCTGGTGGTGCCTGTGCGGCGTATTGTGGGGCCTCGGCATCATCGTGCCGGGCATGAGCCCCTCCAATATCTTCTTTTTCCTGGGGCTGGCCACGCCCATGTACGCCTCCATCGGCGCTTTGGACCTGGGCGTGATTCTGCCCATGGGCGTGTGCCTGCTCTTGACCGTTGTGCTGCTCTCCCGCGGCGTGGGCTACTGCCTCAGGCGCTGGTACTCCCTGTTCATGCATGCGGTGGTGGGCGTGGTGCTGGCCTCCACGGTGGTCATACTGCCGCCGGTCAAGCTGCTGATCTCGCCCGGCTACACCTTCGCCATGGGCGCGGGCGACTGGCTGGTGTACGCGGCCTGCTTCGCGGCGGGCGCGGCGCTGGCCTGGGCGCTTGGGAAGGTGCAGGGGAAGGAATAAGGCGGCTTTATTCGATAAACTAAGGCCCCGGAGCGGCATGCTCCGGGGCCTTTGCCGTTTGTCCGCGTTATTTGAGCAGCTTCTGCGCCTCGGCGGTCAGGTGGTCAAGCAGCGCCTGCGCCCTGGCCTGATCGCGGTCGTTGACGTTGACGTAGAGCTTGATCTTGGGTTCGGTGCCGCTGGGGCGCACGCACACGAAGTGCCCGCCCTCCATGGCGAAGTAGAGCACGTCGCTCTCCGGGTAGTCCAGCTTCGTCACCTTGCCGGTGGCCACGTCGGTTTCCGTGCCGGCCATGATGTCCAGCACGCGGGCCACCTTCACCCCGCCGATCTCAGCGGGCGGGTTTTTGCGAATGCGGGCCATGATGTCCGCCATCACCTTGAGGCCGTCGATGCCCGGCAGCGTGGTGGACTCCACATGCTCCAGATAGTAGCCGTAGCGCTCGAAGATTTCGGCCATCACGTCGCAGAGGGTCTTGCCCTGGGTGCTGTAGTAGCAGGCGGCCTCGGCGATGAGCAAAGAGGCGTTGACGCCGTCCTTGTCGCGCACAAAGGTGCTGGAGAGGAAGCCGTAGCTTTCCTCAAAGCCGAACAGGAAGGTATGGCTGCCGGTGTCCTGGAACTGCTGAATCTTTTCGCCGATGAACTTGAAGCCCGTCAGCGTGTCGAACAGCGCCACGCCGAAGTCCTTGCAGATGGCGCGCGCCAGCTCGGTGGAGACGATGCTCTTGACCACGGCGCCGTTCTTTGGCAGCTTGCCCTGCGCCTTCTTGCAGCTGAGGATGTAGTAGAGCATCAGGCAGCCGATCTGGTTGCCGGTCAGCAGGCGGAAGCTGCCGTCCTTCTCGCGCACGGCCACGCCCAGGCGGTCGCAGTCCGGGTCGGTGCCGAAGATGGCATCCGCGCCGACCTCGTTGGCCAGCTTGATCGCCAGCGTGAAGGCCGCGGGGTCCTCGGGGTTGGGCACCCGGACGGTGGAGAAGTTGGGGTCGGGGGCCTCCTGCTCCTTGACCACGCTCACGTTGGTGATGCCGATCTCGCGCAGGATGCGGCGCACGGGCACGTTGCCGCTGCCGTGGATGGGGGTGTAGACGATCTTGAGGTTCTTGCCCGCTTCCGCCACGATCTCCGGGTTGATGGAAAGGGTCTTGACCCGCGCGATATAGTCGTCGTCCACCTCTTTGTCGCCGATGATGCTGAGCAGCCCGGCGGCCTTGGCGGCGTCCTCGTCCATGCGTCTGGGAGCCGTGAAGCTGAGCGCGTTGATCTTTTCCGTCACGACGGCCGCAGCCTCCGGGCCCAGCTGGGCGCCGTCCTCGCCGTAGACCTTGTAGCCGTTGTACTGGGGCGGGTTGTGGCTGGCGGTGATGACCACGCCGGCCGCGGCGCTTAGGTGCCTCACGCCGAAGGAGAGCAGCGCCACGGGCCTGAGCGCGTCAAACAGGTACGCCTTCACGCCGTTGGCGCAAAGCACCAACGCGGTCTCCTTGGCAAACTCGGCGCTCATGCGGCGGCTGTCATAGGCGATGACCACGCCGCGCTGCTTCTCCGCGTCGCTGAGATAGTCCGCCAGGCCCTGGGTCGCGCGACGCACGGTATATATGTTCATGCGGTTCATACCCGCGCCCAGCACGCCGCGCATGCCCGCGGTACCGAAGCTGAGATTTTTGTAGAAGCGGTCTTCAATTTCCTTTTCGTCTCCCGCGATGGCCTGAAGGTCGGCAACAGTCGCCTCATCGCTGGCAAAGTCGCGGAGCCACGCCTCGTAGTTGTCACGATAGCCCATGGAAAAGCACCTCTCCTTATGTTCTTTTTGGCCGGTGGGATTCGCAACTATCATTATAATGGATTTTCCGGCCATTTGCAATGCTTTCTCCCCCCTGAAACGGCATAGGAACAAAGCCCCCGGGCATACTGGAGCACAGAGGAGGGACCGCGCTTGATTCGCATGCAGGGCATCGTCAAAACCTATCCCGGCCGCGGCGGGCAGCCGCCGCAATGCGTGCTGCACGGGGTGGACCTGCGCATCCGTCCGGGGGAATACGTAGCGTTTGTAGGGGCCAGTGGCTCGGGCAAGAGCACGCTGATGCACATCCTGGGCTGTCTGGACACGCCCACCGGCGGCCGCTACGTGCTGGACGGCGAGGACGTGAGCCGCCTGGACGCCCGGGCGCTCTGCCGCGTGAGGCGGGAAAAAATCGGCTTCGTGTTTCAGGGCTACCAGCTTTTGAGCAAGCTGACGGCGGCGGACAACGTGGCCTTTCCGCTGATGCTGCGCGGCGTGCCGGAAGCCGAGCGCGCGCGCCGGGCGGCCGAGGCCCTCGCGCGCGTCGGCCTGGCCGGGCGCGGGCAGAGCCGACCCTGCGAGATGAGCGGAGGCCAGCAGCAGCGCGTGGCCGTGGCGCGCGCGCTGTGCTATTCGCCTCGGCTGCTTTTGTGCGACGAGCCCACCGGCGCGCTGGACGTGGACAGCCGCAACGAGCTTCTGGACCTGTTTGACCAGCTGCATCATAGCGGGCATACAGTAGTGCTCATCACGCACGACCCGTTTGTGGCCGCGCGGGCAGACCGGCGCTACCGCGTGGAGGGCGGGCTGGTGCGCGAGGGATGACGCGCGCCTACCACAGCAGGCGGTTGTCGCGGCGGTCCGATTCCACCGAGGAGGCCAGGTTATCCGCATGGTCGGCGATGCGCTCCAGGTTGTTGAGCATATCCAGATAGAGCATGCCGTTTCTCGGCGTGCACTTTTTGTTTTTCACACGGTCAACGTGGTGGTCCGCCAGGCTTTCGCACAGCTTGTCCACCTGGCTTTCCAGCTCGATCACCTCGCCTATGATCTCAACGTCGGTGATCTGCCGCCTTACGATATGAATGCTCTTGTCCAGCATGCTGGTCACGATGCCGCTGAGCTCCTCGATCTCGCGCTCGGCCTTGCCGGAGAAGCGCAGCTTCTCCTTCTTGCGCGCCGAGCCGATCTCCACAATGTTCATGCTGTGGTCGCCGATGCGCTCCAGATCGTTGACCACGTGAAACAGCGAACCCACCAGCCGGATGTCCTCGCCCCGCAGGTTGAGGCCCTTGAGCTCGATCAGGTTCTGGGTGATTTCGGCGTTGAGGAAGTCGATCACCTGCTCGCGGTTGTCAAACTCATCCACGGCCAGGTCCTTGGGCGCAAAGTAATACTGCATGGCGAAGCGGTAGTTGGCGGTCACGATGTCCGCCATGCGCTGCACCTCGCGGAACAGCTGCTGCACCGCCACCGGCGGCGTGGAAAACAGGCGTGCGTCGAAGTATTCCAGGCGCATGGGCTCCTGCTGCTTGTCCTCCCCGCGTACCACCAGGTACGCCAGCTTTTCCAGAAGGCTGCTGAGCGGCAGCAGAAGAAGCGTCGTCACCACGTTGAAGATGATGTGCGCGAAAGCGATTTGCAGCCGCAGGTTCTCCCCCGCCAGCGCTTCAATCCACGAGGCCAGCGGCAATGCGAGCGCCAGAACGATGAAGATGGCCGCGCCGATCACGTTGAAGAGCAGGTGCACCACCGCGGCGCGCTTGGCCGTGCGGTTGGCGCCCACGCTGGCCAGCAGCGCCGTCACACAGGTGCCGATGTTCTGGCCAAAGAGGATGAACAGCGACGCCTGCAGGCTGATCGCGCCCGTCGCCGCCAAGGCCTGCAGAATGCCCACGCTGGCCGAGCTGCTCTGCAAAAGCGCCGTGACCCCCGCGCCCACCAGTACGCCCACAAACGGGTTCTTGGCCAGCTCCATCATGTCGCGGAAACCCTGCCAGTCGCGCAGCGGCTCCATGGCGGCGGTCATGGCGTCCATGCCCACAAACAAAATGCCCAGTCCCATCATGATCTGCCCAAACAGCTTGAAACTGGACCGGGTGCCCGCCAGCTGGCAAATCGCACCCACGGCGGTAAACAGAACGCCGAAATTCAGTTTGACCGACAGCATCAGGGAGGTCACGGTGGTGCCGATGTTGGCGCCCATGATCACCCCGATGGCCTTGCTCAGGGACAAAAGCCCCGCATTGACGAAGCCCACCACCATCACCGTGGTGGCGCTGGAGGACTGAATCACCGCCGTTACCAGCAGGCCCACCAGCACAGCCGTCAGCTTGTTGCGGGTGAGGGCCTCCAGCAGGCGCTTCATTTTGCTGCCGGCCGCCTGCTCCAGGCCGTCGCCCATCGTCTTGATGCCGAACAAAAACAGTCCCAGGCCGCCCAGCAATGATAAAACCGTCATCACATCCATGCGCAAACTTCCTCCTGTGCACGCTCCCTTTGGCATGCATTCCGATTCTCTCCCATTTTACTACGTCCTACAGCATACCATACCGACGGCCCGGCTGTAAATAGAATCTGTCGAATGATACACTTTTTAAAGCGTAATTGTCGTTTCAACCCCCCCGCACACACAAATGGCGCTTGTTTTTTTGGAAAATACGGGCTATAATGTGGACGTTGCATCCGGGTCTGTGGTTGCAAGCCGATGCCAGACGCGGGCAAAACGGTCCACGTAAGCCGGGCAAAGCCCCGGTGAGCATGGCGCGTTCTAGGTGTAAGACCGACCGCCGCCCAGGCGGCGAGAGAAGGCGAGTAGGGCGCGGAAGCGATGAGCAGACCTTCCCGTCGGCGAGTGTGGGGTCAAAGACCAGGTCAGCCGGATGCACAACATCATTGGATCGGAGGATACCCTATCATGTACCAAGACAAGACGCTGGTTTGCCGTGACTGCGGCGCTGAATTCGTGTTTACCGCCGGCGAGCAGGAGTTCTACGCCGAGAAGGGCTTCCAAAACGAGCCCACCCGCTGCAAGGAATGCCGTGCGGCCCGCAAGGCGAACCGCGCTTCCGCTCCTCGCGAGATGTACGAGACGACCTGTGCCGCCTGCGGCGCGCCCACGACCGTCCCCTTCATCCCCAAGAGCGACCGCCCCATCTACTGCAGCGAGTGCTTCGCCGCTCACCGTCAGGCCTGATCGGGGTCAGAAAACAGACGAACCCGCGTATGATACGCGGGTTCGTCTGTTTTTTCGTCTGCCCCGGCGCGCCCGGAGCTCTTCAGCCGGCCGATTCGTTGAGATAATACAGCACGCGGGCTGCGGGCTCCACCTGCAGCGTCAGCTGGTACGCCGGGCTTCCGTCCGCATCCCTCATCGCCACATCCACCAGGCGCACATTCCCTGCGCGGACGTCCGCCGTCGCTCCGGCGCTGTCCCATTCGGCCCCCGGCACCAGCGCATCCATAAACGCCTGAATGTACCGGTCCACGCTGTCGGTCAGGGTCCGGTGCGTATAGGACGTGTCCGTGAAGGACAGGCCGTTCAGGGCGCGGGTGCCGTCGTATTCCAGCACATAGCCCTCCCTGGAAAACCGCATGACAATCGGCAGCGAATCCAGCGAGAGGCGGGCCTCCACGCGCCATTCCCCGTCCACCAGCGCGGCGGTAAAGGCGTAGCGGTCGGTGTCCTCCAGAACGAAGGCGCTTTCAAAAAAGCGCTTGGCGCATGCGATGGCCGCGTCCCCGTCCTCCAGAGGCGAGGCGGACGCCGTCCAGGACACCTCCGGCACCTCCGCCACGGTGGGCAAAGGCTCGCTTTCGCTGGTGGCAAATGAAACCAGCAGTACGGCCGCCGCCGCAAAGGAGCCCAGGGCGATGGCCCAGCGGTTCCCCCGCACGCAGCGGATCACGGCGGTCACGCGCTTTCTCAGATGCCTGCCGGTGAGCGTGGTGCCGGTAGCATGCACGCAGGCCGCGTTTCCGCCCCGGTCGGAGCCGCTTACGATGCTGTTGGCATAGGCCAGGCGGTCAATGTCCTGCAGCCTGGCGGTCACGCGGTCGTCGCAGGCCATTTCGCCGTCCACGCGGCTGAGGCGCGCGCCCAGCCACACCAGGGGATTGAACCAGTGCAGCGCCACGCAGCAGTTGCGCACGATGCTCCACAGCGGATCATGCGCGCGCCGGTGGCACAGCTCATGCGCCAGCACCAGCGACAAATGCTCCGGCGCGGTGTCCAGCGGGACGGCGATAAAGGGATGTACCACCCCGATCAGGCACGCGGAGGGGATGCGGTCCACAAAATACACGGGTACGGGCTTGACCCGGTAGCGCTGGCACAGCGCTTCCAGCATGGCCTGCTCATCGCCTTCCAGGGTACGCACGCGGTCGCGCTGCACCCGTGCCCGGAAGCGCACGTTATGCCACGCCATCACGCCGCCCAGAATCAGCGCCACGCACAGCCAGCCCAGCAGAATCCACTTTCCGGCCTCGCCGCTGCTGGTATGCTGGGCCAGCGCCTCCAGGGCGCCGCCTTCCGCGCCGTCCAGCAGGCTGGAGGCGCTGTAGCTGGCGTCAATCACGCGCTGACGCACCTGGTCCGCCACGGGGCGGGCGGCCACGTCCACGGAAAAGCCGGGACGGAATTCATCCATCGCCGGGTTGGGCAGGGAAAGCGGCAGCAGCAGGCGCAGCGCCACCAGCAGCCAGGCCACATAGATGGCGCGGCTGCCCAGCCGCTCGCGCAGGAGCGCGCGCACGGCGATCACCAGCAGAATCATCACGCTGCCGATAACGGTGGCTTCCAGCAGATAGTTGAAAACGGTCATGCTCCGCATGGGGGGATAGCCTCCCTTCAGAGGACGCATTTGTAAAAACCGATCTATATATGTTAGACGCTCAGGAAGGATCGTTTGGTTCCACTTTCCTGTTTTTTTTCTGTTTTTCCGCACGGTTGATGATATTCTGAAGCTCCCGCAGCTCCTCATCATCCAGCTCGCCCTGTTCCACCATATCGTTGACCAGCAGCGAGGCCCGTCCCGAAAACAGCCGCTTGAGAAGCGTCTGCGTCTGTTCGCGCGCCACCCGGTCCTTGCTGACAGCCGGGAAATACGTCTTCACCGGTCCGTCCTCGCAGATGCGCACAGTTCCCTTCACGGCCATGCGCTTGAGCATGGTGATGACCGTATGCTTGCTCCAGCCCGTATCCTCAGCCAGAGCGCGGGTCAGCTCCATCATGGTCCACGGGCTTTTTTCCCACAGAAGCAGCATGATCTTCCATTCCGCCTCCGTCAAGGCCACATGATCGCGGTTCACCGAATCGCCTCCTTAAGCGTGGATAAATCTATTGTACATATGTGTACCTTTTCTGTCAATCGGCTGTGCAAAAAAAAGCGCCCGTCCTGACGGGACGGGCACGCAGCTTGTCGAAAAAGTCCGCTTGCGGCGGCCTTTTTCGCCAGATGCTTAAGAAATGTTTGCGCCCAGGGGCGCAAACTCCCCGCCCGCCCGGCACCGGAGGGAAGCGCCAGCCCTGTGGGCTGTTGGGCCGAAGGCCCAAAGCGACCCG
>CHCFC05602__coassemble_943_pt1 | contig 12372 bp, 13 predicted proteins | sample CHCFC05602__metabat2_high_PE_021 | metagenome-assembled genome bin CHCFC05602
ATAATAAAAAACCGACCCCGAATGAAGTCGGTTTAGGCCGTTGGAAAACCCCTGTTCCTGTTTTGGAGAGCGCGCTTCTAGCGAATTGCGGGCGTTCACAGCGTTTGCCAAAAATGCTGTATTATATGCCTTTGAAGCGCCTGGGGAAACATGCGCCCTGTGGGCGCTTGCCGCCGAATGCGGTAATGCGCGGCCCGAAAGCGGGGAGCGAAACGGGCATAGGGCGCAGTTGTCAGGGAGGCGGGAATAACTGCGCAATCGGGGAAACCCTGCGCCCCCGTCCTTTGTCAACAGCCTGAACCGACCCTCACGGAGCTGATTTTCCATAAGTGGTCTGTGCCGGTTTCTATTTATTCCTCCACCCCGCGAAGCCTGAGCTCGTCGCGCACATATCCGGCGAGGATATCCACGATACGGGCGTTGCGTCCTCCATGCGCCACGATTACGTCCGCCAGCTCGATATAGTTGCGGATGTGTTTGTCATACATGGGCTTGACGGTGCTGAGGTACTGCACGGAGATGTTTTCGATGCTGCGCCCACGCTCATTGATGTCGCGGGTGATGCGGCGCAAGAGGCAGATGTCCGGCTCCACGCTCATGTAGAGCTTGAGGAACATCAATTCGCACAGCCGCTCGTCATGGAACACGTGGATGCCCTCGATGATGAGCACGTCCGGCGGATAGATCAGCTCGTCCGTATCGGCGCGGCGGTGCTGGGTATAGTCGTAGCGCTTGCGGGTGATGGGCTTTCCGTCCAGAAGGAGCTTGATGTCCTCCAGAAACAGGTCGTGGTCAAAGATCTCCGGCTCGTCGTAGTTGAGCAGCGACCGCTCCTCAAAGGTGAGGCTGGGATGATCCCGGTAGTAGCAGTCATGGTTGATAACCAGGGACCCTTTGCCGATGGCCCGGCAGAGCTCCTCCGCCAGCGTGCTCTTGCCGCTTCCGCTGGCGCCGCAGATTCCGATGACGATCATGGCCCAAATCGCGCCTTTCTCTGCTTTTTTCTTTACGATAGCAGACCCTGTGGGCGCTGTCAAGACAAAATGCAGCATCATGCGCCATGTCTGCGCCCGTCGCCGAGATTGAAAAACGATGTTTATTTATCGTTTTTCAATATATTTTTGTTGACATTCAAGTTTATCCGGCGTATACTTGACCTGTGTGAAAGGGGGTTTTTTGATGAATCATCGCAGAATATCGACCCTGCTGCTGGCGGCGGGCGCCATCGCCATCGCGGGGGTCCTCTGGGTTTTTGGCCTGGCGGTACCCGCCGCCGCTGACCGTTGCCAGAGGCTGTTTTCCGGGGTATCGTGGCTGTACTGGCCGGCGCTTGTCTATGTATGGGCGGTCGGCGTGCTGATGCTGTGCGCCATCGTCCAGTACATGCGCATCTGCCTGCGCATCGGCCGGGACCGCTCCTTCTGCGCGGCCAACGTCGCCGGCCTGCGGAGCATCGCCCGGCTGCTGTTTGCCGCCTCGGCGATGTGCCTGGCGGCGCTGGCCGCGATGTTTCTGCCCAACATGGCGCCGGGGCCGTGGTGCGCCTTCCTCATTCTGCCGGCCATGGCCAGCGGCGCCATGGCCTCGCTGGCCCTTGCGCTCTCCTGGCTCCTGGCGCGCGCGGCGCAGCTTCAGGAGGACAGCGAGCTGACGATTTGAGGAGGATGCTGCATGGCAATACGGGTGGATCTTGACGTCATGCTGGCCCGCCGGAAAATGAGCATGACGGAGCTGAGCGAACGGGTGGGCATCACCATGGCAAACCTTTCGATCTTGAAAAACGGAAAAGCCAAGGCTGTGCGCTTCAGCACGCTCAATGAGATATGCAGGGCGCTGAACTGCCAGCCCGGCGACATCCTGGCCTACGAGGAGGACTGAACATGGAAAGCCAGAATAAGGCTGTGTTTTCAAGGGAGGCCGCATGGCTGCTCGTGCTGGCCATGCTCGCATCGGTCACGTATCATTTTGCGCATCCGTTTTTTCTCTCGCCCGATTACCTTCATCTGCCCGGCGTCGGGCTGGCGATCACGCAATGGGCGCTGCTGGGCGGCTGCCTGATGTGCGCAGCCAGGGAAAAGCGGCTGCGAATCACCCGCGGCGGCGTGCTGCTGGCCGTGCTTTCTGCGCTGCTGGCGCTGTGCTATGCCCTCTACGCCAACGATATGCTGCGCCTGATGAACCTGCCGGTGCTGTTAGCGCTCACGGTGCAGGCGCTGTTTTCCCTGTGCGGACACGTCACGCACCCGGCCCTGTCCGCCGCCGGGCTGTGGGAGGGGCTGTGCCGTTTCTTCCCCGCGCTGGGCCGGTATTTCTCCCTTCCCCTGCGCGCCATGCGCCAGCGTTTTACGGTGCGTGACGGACGGCGCTCGGGGCTGTGGCTGGGAATTGTCGTTTGTGTTCCGGTGCTGGCGGTAATCGTATGGCTGCTTGCCAGTGCGGACCCGGTATTCCGCGCTTTCACGGACGCCCTTTTTGACCGTCTGGGTCGCTTCGATCTGACGCTGCTGCGCAGGCTGATCCTTTTCCCGCTATGCGGGCTGCTGCTTTTTTCACTGCTGTATTCATGCCTGTCACAGGGCGGCGCGGCGCTTGCGCCCAATCTTTCCGCAGTCCGCGCGCCGGTGTTCGCGGTGTCGCTGGCCGCCCTGACGGTGGTCTACGCCGTGTTTTGCTACATTCAGGTCCGCTACCTGTTCGGAGGCATCGAAACCGCGCTGCTTCAGGGCGGGTATGCCCAGTACGCGCGAAGCGGCTTTTTCCAGCTCGTGGCGGCCGCCTGCATCACGCTGGCGCTGGTCGCGCCGCCCACCGTGCTCTACCCCGCGCAGCGCGGCATGCGCGCCCTGTGCGGCGCGGTGTCCCTGCTGACGGTCGTTATCACCGCGTCCGCCTTCTTCCGCATGCGGCTGTACATCCTGGCCCACGGCATGACGCTGCTGCGCCTGCTGACGCTGTGGGCGATGCTGATGATCCTGCTGGCGCTGATCTGCCTGCTTGTCAAATGCATCCGCCCGGACCTGCGCCTCTGTCCGCTGCTGTGCACGGCTGCGCTGTGCTCCTGGGTGGCCCTCAACCTGAGCTGCATGCCCCTGCAGGTGGCACGGTACAATGTGCGTGCCTATCAAACCGGCCAGCTTGCCACGCTGGATACCGATCACCTCTCCTCCCTCTCGCCAGACGCCTGGCCGGCCCTTGAATCGCTTGGAGACAGCCCGGACGGCAGCGCTGCCGCAGACGAGATCTGCCGAAAATGGGAGGACCTGACTCCTGTCTGGTATGATTGGGCGCTGTCCTGGGAACGTGCGCCGCACCGGTGATCCTGCGCATACGCCCGGCTTATGCTTGCATTTTCCCTTCGAATCCGATATGATAAAGAATGTTGGATTCCGCTTGTTTTGGAGGGGTTTTTTTGCACGCAGACCGGCTGAGCCATATCCGCAACTTCTGCATCATCGCCCACATCGACCACGGCAAGAGCACGCTGGCCGACCGCCTGTTGGAGATGACGGGTGTTTTTGAACAGCGCCAGATGGTCGAGCAGATTCTCGACTCCATGGAGCTGGAGCGCGAGCGCGGCATCACCATCAAGTCCAAGGCCGTGCGCATGCAGTACACGGCGCTGGACGGCGAGACCTACACCCTCAACCTCATCGACACCCCCGGCCACGTGGACTTCAGCTATGAGGTCAGCCGCGCGCTGGCGGCCTGCGAGGGCGCATTGCTGGTGGTGGACGCCACGCAGGGCATCGAGGCGCAGACGCTGGCCAACGTCTACATGGCGCTGGAGCACGATCTGGAGACCATTCCCGTCATCAACAAGATTGACCTGCCCTCCGCACGGCCCGAAGAAGTGAAAAAGGAAATCGAGGACGTGATCGGGCTGGACGCTTCCGAGGCGCCGCTCATCTCCGCCAAGACGGGCGAAAACTGCCGGGACGTGCTGGAGGCCATCGTCAAGCACATTCCCGCGCCCACGGGCGACGAAAGCGCGCCCCTGCAGGCGCTGATCTTCGACGCCTTCTATGACAACTACCGCGGCGCGATCTGCTTTGTGCGCGTGATGCAGGGCACCGTGACGCCCGGCATGCGCATGCGCCTGATGCAGACGGGGAGCGAGTTTGACGTGGTGGAGGTTGGCACGTTCCGCCCCGGCTATTCGCCCTGCGACGCGCTCTATCCCGGCGACGTGGGCTACGTCTCCGCCTCCATCAAGGACGTGGCCGACACCCGCGTGGGCGACACCATCACCGACGCGGCGCGCCCGGCCGACAAGCCCCTGCCCGGCTATCGCAAGGTCACGCCGATGGTGTTCTGCGGCATCTACCCCGCCGACGGCGCGGATTACGACAACCTGCGCGACGCGCTGGAGAAGCTGCGCATGAACGACGCCTCCCTCTCCTTTGACCCGGAGACGTCGGTGGCGCTGGGCTACGGCTTCCGCTGCGGGTTTCTGGGCCTGTTGCACATGGAGATCATCCAGCAGCGGCTGGAGCGGGAGTTTGACCTGGACCTGGTGACCACCGCGCCCAGCGTCATCTACCATGTGTTTAAGACCGACGGGACCGAGCTTTCCATCGACAACCCCTCCAACCTGCCCCCCGCGGGCGAGATCGCCCGCATGGAGGAGCCCTATGTCACCTGCACCCTCTACACCCCGCAGGAGTTCGTGGGCGCGATGATGGACATCTGCGTGGACAAGCGCGGCATCTTCATCGACATGCAGTACGAGGGCGAGCGCGTCAAGCTCATCTATGAGATTCCCCTCAACGAGATCATCTTCGAGTTCTTCGACCAGGTCAAGAGCCGTAGCCGCGGGTATGCGAGCTTTGACTACGAGCTCAAGGGCTACCGCGAGAGCGAGCTGGTCAAGCTCGACATCCTCCTAAACGGCGAGCTGTGCGACGCGTTTTCCATCATCGTGCACAAGGACAAGGCCTACGCGCGCGGCCGCAGCATCGCCGAAAAGCTCAAGGACGCCATTCCGCGCCAGCTCTTTGAAATTCCCATCCAGGCGGCCATCGGCGGCAAGATCATCGCCCGCGAAACCGTCAAGGCCATGCGCAAGGACGTGCTGGCCAAGTGCTACGGCGGCGACATCAGCCGCAAGAAGAAGCTCCTGGAAAAGCAGAAGGAGGGCAAGAAGCGCATGCGCCAGTTCGGCACCGTCTCGGTGCCCAGCGAAGCGTTTCTGGCCGTGCTGAAGATGGACGACAAATAACCCGGACACAGCATAAAAACAATTCTTGTAGAAAGGATGTGGACCCTAATGGATCAAACGGTTTCCCAGCTGCTGAACGAACAGATCAACAAGGAATTTTACTCGGCCTATCTTTACCTGGACATGGCCAACTTTTACGCTGCCCGCGGATTGGACGGCTTTGCCAACTGGTTTGAAGTGCAGGCTCACGAGGAGCAGGACCATGCCATGCTGTTCTATCGTTACTTGCAAAACAACAGCGAGACTGTCACCCTTGAGGCCATTGCCAAGCCCGATAAAGTTTTTGAAACGCTGGCAGATCCTCTGAGTGCAGCGCTGGAACATGAAAAATACGTTACCTCGCTGATTAACGCGATCTATGCCGCCGCGCAGGAGGCTCGGGATTTCAGAACCACGCAGTTTCTGGACTGGTTTATCAAGGAGCAGGGCGAAGAGGAGAAAAACGCCTCCGATCTGATCACCAAAATGGCCCTGTTCGGGTCCGAAGCCAAGGGCCTTTACATGCTCAACAGCGAATTGGCCGCACGCGTTTACGCGGCACCCTCCCTCGTGCTGTGAATGTCGTGGCGGTCCCAAAAAAACTTGATAAATTCCGCAGCCTTCCTACTTGCCAAAGCATGCGAACCGTGATACAATAGACAGGCTGTTATGAATGCAAACTCCCGTTAGGAGGTGTAGTGATGGGCAAGTTTTGTGAGGTTTGTGCGAAGGGTTCCATGAGCGGCCACAACGTAAGCCACTCCAACCGCAAGACCAATCGCATTTGGGCGCCGAACGTGCAGCGCGTCCGCGTCGTGGTCGACGGTCAGGCAAAGCGTCTGAATGTGTGCACCCGTTGCCTGCGCAGCGGCAACGTGCAGCGTGCGCTGCCCTCCAAGTCCAACGTGGAAGCCTGATGGGATAACCGATTGGACGTTGAACGCCCCGTGCCGGATGACGGCTCGGGGCGTTTTCATCTTCGTACTTACTATTTCGTGATTGCAATTGCAATATGGAAAGCAGCCGTCCCGCCCGCATACAGGCGCGGATATGGGACGGCTGCTTTGCGCTGTCTCACGGCGCGGTTTCCTCCACCTGGATGCGGAAGCTGACCCAGCCTTTCACCCCTCCGCAGTAAAGGGCCTCGTCGTCGCCCTCCACATAGGGGAAAACCTCGTAGGGTACGCACAGGCTCATTTCGCCGCCTGCCTGGGCCGACAGCGCCTCCCGCGCGGCACGGGCCTCCGTCATGAGGCGCTCCTTCTGCGCTTCCTCCATGCCCTCACGCGCCATCACCTGCGCCTCGTAGTCCTCGTCCATCCAGGGAAGCTCCATCTTCAGCACCGTGATGACCGCGCCGTCCTCCCCCACAAAGCTGTCCATGCTGCTGCCATTGCCCAATATTTCCACCGCATTGTCCGGGGTGCCCAGCAGTACCCGGTCCGCCTCAAAGAGCAGCAGCTCCTTCGAGCCATCGTTCATCATCTCCCGCACGGGTCCGAAGCCCTTTTCCGTAAGAAGCCAGTGCTCGCTCCGGGCCTCCTCGTCCTCGGCCAGCGCCTCCGCGTCGTCCCCCACATAGCTGCCGTCGGGGTCCAGGTTCCACATGGGATGCAGCTCCTGCGTCCGCGGGTCCGCCTCGACGGCGCGCAGCGATACCGTCAGTAGCTTCTCCTGCGGGACCCACGCCGCGTCCTGCACGGTCACGCGCACGGGCGTTCCCTCCGTCTGCTCCTGCTGCGTCACGATCTGCAGGCTGTCCATGATGGCCTGGTGCTTCTGGGGCTCGTGTTCCTGATAGGCGGTGAACCGGTTGTTGTAATACCATGCCTGCCCCTGCAGGATCACCGCGTAGGCAATGCCGCACAGCAGCGCCAGCACCGCCGCCACGATCAGCGCCGTGCGCAGGCGCGAAATGCGACGGGGTTTGTCCTCCAGCTGCGCAAGTGTCTGATTGATTCGCCCGGTGAACGCGGGCGGCGTATCCCCGAAGGCACGGTCCAAATTCTTATCGCGCATCGTCCGTTTCCTCCTCTCCCAGCAGCTCTTTCAGTTGTTGACGCGCGCGGTGCACCCGCGCTTTCACCGTGCCCTCCGGCACACCCAGCATGCGAGCTGCCTCCCGCATGGTGTACCCCTCCAGGCACGTCAATGTCAGCGGTACGCGATAATGGGAAGGCAGGCGGAAGAGCGCCTCATGAAGCGCCGCGTCAGCGCCGGGCGGCTCGGCTGCGCGGGGTTCGGGCGGCTGCGCCATGGGCAGTATACGCCGCCTCCTTCGCAGCAGCGTCTTGCTCTCGTTGATCAGGACACGCATCAGCCAGGTATCGAAATACCGTTCGTCGCGCAGCGTGTCACGCCGCCTCCAGGCGCGCAGCAGCGCTTCCTGTACCGCATCGGCCGCATCCGGCACGTTTCCGGTATAGCTCATGGCCACGCGGTACAGGCTGCGCTCCATCCGCCGTACCTCATCGGAAAAGGTCTGCTTGTCCATGTTGCTCTCCCCTTTCACCCATTAGAAGCGCCAGGCGAGGCGAAGGTTGCATCCCGCGAAAAAAAAGCGGTCCCCCGACAAGCATACGCCTGCCGGGGGCCGTCTGGCAAGCCGCCTAGAGCGGCCTTGTCACCGTGCGCTGACCGTTTTCGCGCTCCACGCGGTAAAAGCCGATCAGGTTTGAGGGATGAAGCTGCTCATACACCTCCATCACATGCCGCGCGTCATTCAGCTCGAAGCGGATACTCAGCCCGCACCCCACCGACACGTCGCGCGGCGTGGTGATGACCGACACGCGCACCCCGGCGCGGCGCAGCGCGCCTTCAAACTTGAGCACCTGCTGGCGCGAGCGGAACGACGCGATCCCGAAAACTTCCTGCTGCATGGGTTCATTTCCCCCCTCCCTGCTCATACAGTATGCGTAGAGCGGCCCGCGTGTGTGGGGCCTCGAAGGAGGTTTTCGGGATGATCTATCTGGACAACGCCGCCACCTCGTTTCCCAAACCGCCCATGGTGGTGCGCGCCATGGCGGGCACGCTGCAAAAGCTCGGCGGCAACCCGGGCCGTTCCGGGCACGCGCTTTCGCTCTGCGGGGGGCGCATCATTCAGCGCTGCCGCGAGCTGCTGGCCGAGGCGTTCGACGCGCCAGCGCCCGAAAACGTCATCTTTTTCCCCAGCTGCACGGAGGCGCTCAACACCGCCATCCGCGGCACGCTGTGCGAGGGGGATGAGGTAATCTGTTCCCACGCCGAGCACAACGCCGTGATGCGAGTGCTCAAGGGACTGGAGGAGCAGGGATCCATCCGCGTGCGCACGCTCGCGCCCAACAGCCTGGGGTTGATCGCTCCGGAGGCGCTGGCCGCCGCCGTAACGCCGCGAACCGCACTGTGCGTGATCTGCCACGCCAGCAACGTGACCGGCGTGGTACAGCCGGTGCAGCAGCTGTCCCGCGCGCTCAAGCCCTACGGCGTGCCCCTGCTGGTGGACGCCGCACAGACGGCTGGCATTCTGGACGTATCGCTCTCCTCTTTGGGGGCGGACATGATCGCCATGCCCGGCCACAAGGGGCTGCTGGGCCCGCACGGCACGGGCGTGCTGGTGCTGGGCCGCGGCATGCTCCCGCGCCCGCTGGTGGTAGGCGGCACCGGATCGCAGAGCGAGAGCATGATTCAGCCAAAGCAGCTCCCCGACCGCTACGAAAGCGGCACCGCCAACCTGCCGGGGATCGCCGGCCTGCTGGCAGGTGCGCGCTTTGCGCTTTCCCACCGGGAGGAAATCGAGCAGTATGAGGATTCGCTCGCGCGCGATTTGCGCACGCGTCTGTCCGCCCTGCGCGGCGTGCGCGTGCTCGGACATCCCGCCGCGCCCAAGGTGGGCGTGGTCAGCTTTGTGCCCACCGCCATGGATGCGGGCGAGCTGTGTGACGCGCTGGCCGGCGAAGGCTTTGCGCTGCGTGCCGGACTCCACTGCGCTCCATCCGTTCATCAGTGGCTGGGCACGCTGCACACGGGGGCCTGCCGCGCCAGCGTGGGCATCTACAACACCGAATCGGATGTGGAGATGCTCACCGCCGCTGTCGGACGTCTGCTAAGCCCCGGCCGCGCTTGACACATTCCAAATGCCGTGCTATGCTGTGTAAGGTATATAGGGTTTTTTCCGGGGGTTGTCAACACCCCTGTCAGGCCCCGCATTGATGGAGGCGTCTATGCAGCGCAAACGCTTTTATGCCACACAGCTGATGAAGCTATGCTTCCAGGCGCTTTTATATGCTTCGCTGTTCGCGTCCTTTTTCGGCATGCTCTCCATTACCAACGAAGCCATTTTGAACATCACCCGTACCGCCGGCACCACCATGGCCACCTTTGTGCTGACCATGCTGCTGCTCAGCGTGGTGTACGGCGGCTACGACATCGGCGTCAAAAAAATGAGGTCCGTCTTTGCCAGCATATCGCTGGCCACGTTTTTTACCGACCTCATCACCTACGTGATGCTGCAGATCATGAATACCAACCCCAACAACCCTGAGGCCAATCCCAGCTTCACCTTCTGGGGTGAGGACCTGGCCCTGCTGTTCGGGGCTTTCATTTTGCAGGTGCTCTTGATCTATCTTTTCGTGGCGCTGGGCTATCGTTACTACTTTCGCATCAACCCGCCTCTGGACTGCTGCATCGTGGCTTCCTCGCAGGAGCTGGCCGAGCATGTGGCGGCCAAGATGGCCACGTTTCGCCAGCGTTACCGCCTGACCGACGTGGTCCACTACGAATGCCCGGACGTCAAGCAGACCATTCAGGACCATGACGTGGTGTTTCTGGCCGGTATCCCCGACACGGAGGAAGCCCTGCTGGAAGCCTACTGCTATAAGCACAACAAAACCATCTATCTGCTGGCCGAGCTGGAGGATGTGGTCATTTCCACCGCCCAGCAGAACATACTGGACGATGCGCCCTTTTTGTTCATCCATCGGATGGAGCTCACCCTCACGCAGATGTTCCTCAAGCGCGCGTGCGACATCATCATCAGCGTTGTGGGGCTGGTGCTGACCAGCCCTGTGATGCTCGCCACCGCCATCGTGCTCAAGGCCAGCGGCAACGGGTCGGTGCTGTTCAGGCAGGACCGCGCCACCATCAACGGACGCATCTTTCAGATCATCAAGTTCCGCACCATGTATCCGGAAAACCGGGAGGAGGAAAACTGCCTCTCCGCCCGCAAGGACGATGCACGCGTCACCCCGGTGGGCCGCTTTCTGCGCAAATACCGCATCGACGAGCTGCCCCAGCTGTGGAACGTGCTGCGCGGCGACATGAGCATCGTGGGTCCTCGCCCGGAGATGCTGGAAAATGTGGACCGCTACACTCGCGAGGTGCCCGAATTTGCCTACCGCCAGCAGATGAAGGCAGGTCTGACCGGCCTTGCGCAGATTGAGGGAAAGTACAACACCAGCCCCAAGGACAAGGCCATCCTGGACCTTCTCTACATCGAAAACTTTTCCCTGCCCTACGACTTCAAGCTGATGCTGCGCACGCTCACGATCTTTTTCCGGCGTGACAGCACCGAGGGTTTTGAGGACAAGTCCGTGGACTGCCCCGAGATGCGCGTGGAGCCCCGGCCGGTTTCCTCCGCCCTGCCTGCCTCCGGCAGCCGCGGAAAGAAAAAGCCCTCCTCCAGAGGCAAGGGCAAGCAGCCTTTGCGCACGGCGTTATAGGCCAGCTTCTCCCCGCCGCAAGACGGGTCGAGCATAAACAGATACGGGAGAAAGGATTGATCAGCATGGATAAAACCCTCGTGATCATGGCCGCCGGCATGGGCTCGCGCTACGGCGGAAACAAGCAGATTGACGGCATGGGCCCCCACAACGAGGTGCTGATGCTCTACTCCATCTACGACGCTGCGAAGGCGGGCTTCAACAAGGTCGTGTTCATCATCAAGCACGATTTTGAGGAGCGCTTCCGTGAGCTGGTGGGCGACGTAGTCAAGGGCAGCGTGAAGGTGGAATACGCCTTCCAGGAGCTGGGCGACCTGCCCGCGGGCTGCTCCATTCCTGCCGAGCGCACCAAGCCCCTGGGCACGGTGCAGGCCATCCTGTCGGCCAAAGACCTCATCCACGAGCCCTTCGCCGTCATCAACGCAGACGATTACTACGGCACCAGCGCCTTCAAGACCATGGTGGACCATCTGGAGAAGCTCTCGCCCGAAAAGCACGCCTGCATGGTGGGCTATTACCTCAAGAACACCGTCAGCGAGCATGGCCATGTTACCCGCGGCGTATGCGACGTGGATGAGAACGGCCACCTGACCTCCGTGACCGAAACCTACAAGATTCAGCCCTTCCCTGACGGCACCATCCGCGATACCGAAAAGGACCCCAATGGTGTCATCCTGGACCCCGAAAGCCTGGTCAGCATGAACTTCTTCGGCTTCACGCCCTGGCTGTTTGAAAAGGCCGAGGAGCGCTTTACCGCCTTCCTCAAGAGCCTCTCCCCCACCGAGCTCAAGGCCGAGTATGTCCTTCCCGTGCTGGTGGACCAGCTCATGCACGAGGATGGGCTCAAGGTGGACGTGCTTTCCACCGACGCGGTATGGTTCGGCGTGACCTATCACGAGGATAAGCCCTATGTGCAGGCCGAGCTCAAAAAGATGCACGACGACGGCACCTATCCCGAAAAGCTGTTTTGATTGAACAGGAAAGGAACGTGCGCTTCATGAAAATCCTTCTCACGGGCGGCGCGGGCTTCATCGGCTCCCATACCTACGTGGAGCTGGTCAAGGCCGGCCACGAGGCCGTCATCGCGGACAACTTCTACAACGCCAGCGAGCATGTGCTCGACCGCCTCAAGACCATCACCGGCCAGCACGTATGCTGCTACAATGTAGACGTGACCGATGCCGCCGAGCTGGACAAGGTGTTTGCCGCCCACTCGTTTGACGCGGTCATCCACTTCGCGGGATACAAGGCTGTGGGTGAAAGCGTGCAAAAGCCGCTTGAATACTATCGCAACAATCTGGACAGCACCCTCACCCTGTGCGAGGTGATGCGCAAGCATGGCGTCAAGCGCATCGTGTTCAGCTCGTCCGCGACGGTGTACGGCATGTCCGACGAGATGCCGCTGGTGGAGAGCATGCACACGGGCGGCTGCACCAACCCCTACGGACGCACGAAGCTCATGTGCGAGGAGATACTGCG
>CHCFC05602__coassemble_944_pt1 | contig 12353 bp, 8 predicted proteins | sample CHCFC05602__metabat2_high_PE_021 | metagenome-assembled genome bin CHCFC05602
TATGCGTTAAGGGGCTACTTCCCAAAGAAAGCAGCTCCTTTGTCGGCGGTCTGAGAGCCGCTTTGCAGCGGCTCTTTTTGCTTGCGGGGAATTGTTACATTTTTGGCAACGTAAAGGCGAAGGTGTGGGAAGAAAAACCATACCCGTGCCGTTGCATATGCGTAAGCGCTTCAAAACGCGCCCCGGCGCGTGCAAGGAGGAACGCAGATGCTACGGAAAACCCTTTTGAAATTCGGCTCGCTGGCGCTGTGCGCAGCGATGCTGCTTATGCCCGCTGCGGCCTGGGCGGCGGTATCGCTGGAGGCGGACATCGGATACGGCGGCGTGATCACCTATGTGCGGACGCTGCCCGTCAGGGTTCGCATCACCAACACCGGCGCGGATGCATCCGGTGTGATCACGGTGGATGTGAACCGCAACGAGCAGGAATACGACCGTTATGAGCTTCCCCTGTCCATCGCGTCGGGCAGCACGCTGGAGGCAAGCCTGCCCGTGGTGCTCACCCAGATGCAGAAGAAGTATACCGTCAGCTGGGTGGTGGACGGCGAAACCGTGGCGCAAAAGGAAGTGGAAGCCGCCGGAACGGTGGACCCGTCTTCGCTGATCGTGGGTACGCTGGGAGGGGACGCGGCGGGTTTTTCCAGCTTTGGCATCAGCAAGGCCACGGACCCCCTTCTGCGGGAAGAATACTGGACCGCTTTGCCGCTGGACGAGGCCACTTTCCCTTCGGATGTGGAAAGCCTGCGCTTTTTCGACATGCTGGCTGTGGACGGCTTTGACATGGCCACCCTGACCCGGCAGCAGCAGGACGCTCTGGACGGCTGGCTGAGGAGCGGCGGCGTGGTGATCGTGGGCGGCGGCGCCAAGGCGGCGGAGGACTTTGCCTTTTTCGAAAAGTACACGGGCGTTACTGCCGGCGCGGTGGAAAACGGCGGCGATATCACCGTCGGGTTGCTTGAAGCCTTCGGCGTAAACGGCGTGCCGCTGGGCCAGGACGTGATGACCGTTTCGCTGCAGGGCGGTGAGCAGAAGGTGGGCAGCCCCGCCCTGGCGGACGTGAAGCGCGTGGAAAAGGGATATGTGGTCACATGCGCCTTTTCCATCGCCGAAAAGCCGCTCAACGCGTGGCTGGAGAAAAACGTCCTGTGGCAGCGGCTGCTCCTTTCCTTTCTCCAGACGCGCTATCATGATATGGTATCAAGCCGGCGGTATGGCGGATATGTGCGCGACAACCGCGCGTCCGTGGACAGCAGCGTGACAAGGGAGATCGGCGTGGAGAACGCCCCGGAGGCGGTGCTGCCCATGGTGGTGGTGGGCGCGTTTGTGCTGCTGGCCGGCTTCGGCGGCTACTGGCTGCTCAAGCGCATGGACCGGCGGGAATGGATGTGGGCCACGGTGCCCGCGCTGGCGGTGGTGGCCTCGCTGTCGCTGTGGGGATTGAGCCGGATGTTGCCCCTGCGCACGCCTGCCGCAACCTACTACACCGTGCTCCACGTGGATGAAAACGGCCATCAGGACGGCTATACGGCCGTCATGGCCGCCAAGGCCGGGCGCGAACCCCTGACGGTGGGCGCCAGCAATGGCCGGATTGATGTGCTCGACAGCATTTCCTATTATGCCTACAGCGACCCCCTAACCCTGGAAAATTCGGCCAGGCTGCGCTATGTATGCACCTATGGCCCTACCACGACCCTCACCTATCCGGAAAGCGAGTCCTGGAACTGCGTGTCCCTGGTGGTGCGCGACGCTCCCACCGAGGAGATGGGCGGCGTATCCGGCAGCTGCCGGTGGGTAGGGGACAGCCTGGTGTTCAGCGTGACCAACGGCAGCGGCATCGCCCTTGAAAACGGCCTGATCCTGACGGATTACGGCTTTGTCACGGTGGGCGACCTGCTGCCCGGACAGACGACCGAGGTAGCGCTCACGCCCCTGCCCGCCGCCGCGCCCGGCACGCAGCGGGACCGCGAGGACGCCTTTGGTGACGGCGTGCTGCTTAGCGACGCGGACCTGATCCGGTACTCCTATTCGACCTATGATTTTGCGGAGCGAGCCTCCTTCGCGGACCCCGAGGACATGCCCCCGGAGGAATACGATGAAGCCATGATCCGTCGCCCCCTGCTGATAGACATCAGCCGTGAGAACGACGCAAGCAGGTTCCGCCTCGTGGCGTTCTGCGATGAGTTGACCGACCTTGCCCTGGAGGTGGACGGCGAGCCTGTGACCCGCACTGCCCGGCGCGGCATCGTGAGCGTGGATCTGACCTATGACCCCGTGGCCACGGACGGAAACGTGCGCTTCCTGCGCGACACCTTCCCGGTCTATTCGGCCGTGGAGGACGGCAGCGGAAAGCCCCTGCTGGAGGAGCGGCTCGACCCGACCCAGTACCAGAGCTTCCCGCTGCTGGACAGCCGGGCCTTCGCCTTTGACCTGAGCTCCCTGCCCCAGGGCATGCGCCTGACGGCCATGGACATTTCCACCCGCTATGCCTACTACTCCTATGCGGTGTCGCTCTACAACCCCGCCACCGGCGAATGGGATGAATGCAAGCGCTACACCCTGAATGATGCCACCGGGTTGGGCGAGTCGGATATCACCCTGCCGGACCTTCAGGACTATCTGATGGACGGATTCCTGTATTGCCGGTTTGAAAAGCTGGGCACTGACGACAGCTATGCCGACATCGACACGCCGACGATCACCATGGAAGGGAGGGTGGAATGATGCTGGTACTCGACGGACTTACGCGCTATTATGGGTCCTTCCTGGCGCTGGACCATTTGAGCCTGACCATCCATGACGGTGAACTCCATGGCTTCGTGGGCCCCAACGGGGCGGGAAAAACCACCACCATGCGCATTCTGGCCACGCTGCTCAAGCCCACCGAGGGAACGGCCACGCTGGACGGCGTGGACGTGGTGGGCCGGCCGCGCGAAATTCGCCGCCTGATGGGCTACATGCCGGATTTCTTCGGCGTCTACGACCGGCTGAAAACCTGGGAATACCTGGACTTTTATGCACGCTGCTACGGCTTTGGCCCCAGGGAACGGGCACACATGACCGACAGCCTGCTGGAGCTGGTCAACCTGACCGATAAGCGCGACAGCTACGTGGATGTGCTCTCCCGCGGCATGAAGCAGCGGCTTTGCCTGGCGCGCGCGCTCATCCACGACCCGCGCCTGCTCATTCTGGACGAGCCCGCCTCCGGCATGGACCCGCGCGCCCGCGCGGAGATGAAGGGCATTCTCCGCACGCTCAAGGACATGGGCAAAACGGTGCTCATCTCCTCGCACATTCTGCCGGAACTGTCGGAAATGTGCGATTCGCTCACCATCATCGACCACGGCCGGCTGGTGTTTTCCGGCTCGGTGGAGGAGCTGGGCCGGCACATGAGCGGCAACGCGCCCATCCGGGTGCGCCTGGCAGGCGATGCCGGGGCGGAGGCGGTGGAGTCCGCTGTTTCGCTCATCCGCCAGTATCCGGGCGTGACCGGCGTGGGGCGCGAGGAGGGCAATGTGCTCACCGTGAACTTCGAGGGGAACGAGGAAGCGACCATGGGCCTGCTCAGGCAGCTCGCCGGGGAAACCCCGCTGGTGGACTTTCATCGCCCGCCGCTCAACCTGGAAAAGGTCTTTATGGAGGTGACGCAGGGTGAATAACCCGATTTTCGCCTTTTCGGCCATCCGGCGCATGCGCTCGGTGCGTACGCCGGTTATGATCACGCTGTATTCGCTGCTGCTGGGGGCGCTGGCCTATTTTACGGTGTACGGACGCTTCATGGGCGCGACGGTCACGCTGGGAGACATGCGCCTGAGCGTGGATGGCTATGCGTACATGATCATGCTGCAATTCGGCCTGCTGGTGCTGGTGGCCCCCGCCATGACCGCCGGCAGCATCAGCGGCGAACGGGAGCGGCAGACGCTGGACCTGCTGCTGGTTACCAATACCGGCGCTGTCAAGCTGGTGCTGGGAAAGCTGCTGGAGAGCTTCAGCTTTCTGGCGCTGCTGGTGATGTGCTCCCTGCCGATGCTCTCGCTGGTGCTGATTACCGGCGGGGCGACGATCGCGCAGGTGCTGGTGAGCGTGGCCTTCCTTTTGCTGACGGCGCTGGCGGCGCTCAGCGTGGGGCTGGTGTGCTCGTCGCTGTTTCAGCGCACGGTCACGGCTACGGTGGTCAGCTATCTGGCGGTGTTTGCGCTGGGCATCGTCACGCTCATTCCCCTGTGGTATGACGTCAGGCGCATCGGCGACCTCTATGACGCCATGAACATCGTCGGCCAGCCGCTGCACATGATCGAGTACACGCCCATTTCCTTTACCATCAACCCCGGGCTGGGCCTGTTTTCGCTGCTGGCGGCGCATACGCAGCTGTTTTCCAGCACGCTGTGGCAATTCAGCTACAGCCTGGCCAACACCTACACCTATTTGCCCTTTGATCATTTTCTGTACTGCAACATGGCGTTTCTGGCAGCGGCGTCCGCTTTGCTGATCGCGCTGGCCGCGGTAAACCTGCGCGCGCGCAAACCCAGAGTCCCGAAAGGAAGCAAACGAGCATGAAAGAGTTGGAAAGCGCACTGCGGCCTGTCAAGCGCCGCATGCGGACGCAGCGCACCTTTATCTGGGCCATGTACGGCCTGTTTGCGGGGGCGGTGAGCGTGCTTCTCCTGCGCGCGGCGTCCTTTGTGTGGGCGTTTCCCACGGTGGTTTTCTGGAGCCTGGTGACGCTGGTGGCGCTGCCTGCCGTTTTTGCGCTGATTGCCTGGCTGTGGCCCATCACCTCGCTGGACGCGGCGCGTCAGGCGGATGCGCTGGGCCTGATGGCCCGGGCGCAGACCGCCGTGATGCTGGGCGGATGCGATACCGACATGGCCCGCCTGCAGAGGAAGGACGCGCTCAGCAGCCTCAAGCGCCTGCAGCCTGCGCGGCAGATGGCCCTCAGGGTCCCCCGGCTGGCCTGGATCGGCACGGCGGTGTGCGTGGTGCTGGTGGGGGTGAGCTTTTTGATTCCCAACCCGCAGGCGCAGGCAATCCGGGAACAGGAGGCCTTTCATGCCGAAATGATGGAACAGGCGCAGAAGGTGGACGAGGGCGCCACGGCGCTGGATGCCGGCGCAGCCGAAACGCCGGAGCTGCGAAAGCTGCTGGGCGACCTGTCGGGTGAGCTTCGCCGCGCCGAAAACGTGCGCGATGCCCTGACCGCCGTAGACACCGCCGAGCGCAAGGTGGAAAGCCTGGAGGCCCGCACGGCGAGAGACGCGCTGGACGCCATGCGTGCGGCCGGGCTCAACACGCTGGCCCAGTCGCTGGAGGACGGGGATACGCTGGCGGCGCAGCAGGCGCTGGAGACGGAGGGCACGAAGGAGCTGCTTTCGGATGCCGCGGCCAAGGCGTCGGATCAGACGGCAGCCCAGCAGCTCAGCCGCGCCGCGCAGGCTCTGGCCTCCGGCGAGGCCCGGCAGGCGCTTTCCGCGCTGGCGGCCGCCGCGTCCGGACAGACGGATGCCAGCGCGCAGGCGCTGGCCCTCACCGGCATGGTGCGCGGGGCGGCGGCCCGTTCGGGTGTGCAGAGCGCCCAGGGCACGATCGCTTCCCTGGCGCACAGCGGCGCGGGACAGCAGGGCGCGAGCGACCAGGAGGGACAGGGTCAGCCCGGCGGCGGAGCGAGCCTGGGATCGTCCGACGGGGATGGGGGCGCTGATTCCGCACAGCCTGGAACGCCTGTGCAGGGTACGGCCTCGCCGGAAAAGAAGGTGGCGGACTATGAAGCCATCTACGACCCCACCCGGCTGGGCGCTTCGGGGGAGGTTCACAGCGAGCGCGGCCAGACGGGCGAGGGGGAGATTCTGGAGGCGCAGGCGGGAAACGGCGCGGGCAGCCTGGAGGGCACCGTGCCCTACCGTCAGGCGTTGCCGCAGTACCGCGAAGCGGCCGTGGAGGCCGCGCAGGATGCGGATCTGCCCGCCTATGCCCGTCAGTGGGTCGAAACGTATTTCAACGCGCTTGCGCAATGAAGAAGGAGGATACGGGGCATGATTCCACAGGAGCAGATCGAGTCCTTTTTTGATACGGTACAGGCCATCAGGACCGAAATCGCCAAGGAGATCGTCGGACAGGAGCGCGTGGTGGAGCAGCTGCTCACCGCGCTCATCGCGGGCGGCAACGTGCTGCTGGAGGGCGTGCCGGGCCTGGGAAAGACGCGCCTTGTGCGCACGCTCTCCAGCGTGTTTGACCTGCCGTTCAGCCGCATCCAGTTCACGCCCGACCTGATGCCTGCCGACATCACCGGCACCAACATCATCGTCAAGACCGACGCGGGCAACGAGTTCCGCTTCCGCAAGGGGCCGCTGTTCGCCTCCATCGTGCTGGCGGATGAGATCAACCGCGCCACGCCCAAGACGCAGGCGGCACTTCTGGAGGCCATGCAGGAGCATTCCGTCACCGTGGGCGGAGAGACGCACGCGCTTTCGGAGCCCTACTTCGTGCTGGCCACGCAGAACCCCATGGAGCAGGAGGGCACCTACCCCCTGCCGGAAGCACAGCTGGACCGCTTCATGCTGAAAATTCTGGTGGATTTTCCCACGCTGGAGGAACTGGCTGAAATCGTGGGCCTGACCACCGCGCCCCAGACCAGCCACGCCACATGCGTCGCCAACGCAGACACGCTCATGGGCCTGCGCGCGGTGGCGCAGGAGGTGCCCGTGGCGCAGGCCGTGCGCGATTTCGCGCTGCGACTGGTATTGGCCACGCACCCCGAGCTGGACCAAAGCCCGGAGCTGGTGCGCCGCTGCGTGCGCTTCGGTGCCAGCCCGCGCGCGGCGCAGGCGCTGATTGCCACCTCGCGTGCCCGTGCGCTGATGAATGGGCGCTACAACGTGGCCTTTGAGGACATCGAGGCCGTTGCGCCCGCGTGCCTCAGGCACCGCGTCGCGCTGAGCTTCGAGGGGATGGCGCAGGGCGAAACGGTAGAAGGCGTGATCGCCGCGCTGCTCAGGCAGCTTCCGCGCGGCTGAGGCAGGAGAGGAGCGGCACGATGCTGAGCGATTCGTTTCTTAAGCGCCTGGACGCATTGGCCCTACGCATGCGGCATCCGGCGGCAGGCGGTTCGGGGGGACTGAGGCGTTCGCGCGCGCTGGGCAGCAGCGTGGAGTTTTCTGACTTCCGCGAATATGCCGTGGGCGACGACATCCGCCGTGTGGATTGGAACGCCTACGCGCGCTTTGAAAAGCTGTTTCTCAAGCTGTTCATGGAGGAGCAGGAGCAGCGCGTCCATCTGATCGTGGACGCGAGCGCCTCCATGGATTTCGGAAAATGGGAACCCGCGCGCCAGCTGGCGCAGACGCTGGGCTACCTGTGTCTGTGCGGCGGCGACAGCGTAACGGTGTATACGCTGGGCGGCGGGGGAGAGCGGCACACGCGCCCGCTCCGGGGCCGGCATTGCTACCCCGAACTGTCCGCCTTTCTGGAGAGCGCGCAGCCCCAGGGCAGCGCGATGATCGAAACCGCCGTGCCAGCCCTGAGACTCGCGGGCGGCAGGGGCGCGTCCGTGCTCATCGGCGACCTGCTGGACGGCTGGGAACAGGCTGTGCTCTCGCTTCTCTACCGCAAACAGGAAACATCCGTTTTGCAGGTGTGGAGCGCTGCCGAATGGGACCCGCAGCTGGAGGATGCGGCCGAGCTGGTGGACAGCGAGACGGGGGAGCGCTTCCTTACCGCCGGGGGTTATGAGGCGCTGCGGCGCTATCGTGAAACCGCGCGCGCCTATGTGGAGGAGGTAACCGCCTTCTGCCGGGCGCGGGGCGTGTGCCACGGCCTGATCATCCCGGAGGAGCCGTTTGAGGAGCAGCTCATCCGCGCGCTCAGCGCCGCCGGGCTGGTCGCCTGAATCACAAGAGGGGAGAAGGACGCGATGGAATGGCTGAATCCCGCGGGGGCCTGGGCGTTTCTCGGCTTTTTGCCGGTGATCGCGCTCTATGTGCTCAAGCGAAAGGCACGGCGCACGCCGGTGCCGAGCCTCCTTCTGTGGAAAAAAACCGAGGAACGCACCCATCAGAATCGGCCGTTTCAGCGGCTCAGGAGCCAGCTGCTTCTGTGGCTGCAGCTGGCGATGGTGGCGCTTCTTTCGCTTGCGCTGATGCGCCCGGTTACCGCGGGCGGCCTCAAGGGAGAATGCCTGTTTGTTTTCGACCTGTCCGCCAGCATGCAGGCGGTGGACGGCGAGGGCCTGTCCCGACTGGAGGACGCGAAGCGTCAGGCCCTTGCTTTGCTGGAGGGCATGCGCGACGGGGATGCGGTCACGGTGCTTGCGGCGGGTCAGTCGTTTTCGCCGCTGGTGTCGCGCAGCACGGATCATGCCCTGGCTGCGCGCGCCATCCGGGAGCTGAAAGCGGGCAACGGAGGCGCAGACCTGTCCGGCGCGATGTCGCTGGCCACGGCCATGCGGCGCGAGGCGCCCGGCATGGAGATCTACGTATTCACCGACAGCGCCGCGCAGATTCCGCCGGAAGCGAACCTGCGCGCGGTGGGCGAAGGCGCGCCCAATGTGAGCCTGATGGACATGAGCCTGCAGCCGGAGACAAATACGGCCTTCGTGCGCCTTGTCAGCCGGGGCGGGAATGCGCAGGTGGAGGTGGAATGCTACGCGGACGGCGCGCTGTGCGACGTGCGCGCCGTTTCGCTGGCCGACGGGGAGAGCCGGGGCGTGCTTTTGACCGTACCGGAGGGTACGCGCAGCGCCATGGCGCGCGTATCGCCCGGCGGCGCGCTGGCTGTGGACGATACGCGCTGGGCCGTGGTGCAGAGCAGGCGGCAGTATACCGCCCTGCTGGTGACGGAGAGCAACGTGTTTCTGGAGACGGCGCTGCGCCTTCGGCCGGAGCTGAACCTGGTGCTGGCCAGCCCACAGGACGCGCAGGCTGTCGCCGGATGCGATCTGTACATCTATGACGGCGTTTTGCCGGAAACCCTTCCGGAGACGGGGGCCGTTTGGGCCGTGAATCCGCCGGAAGCGGTTCTGGGCCTCACGCCCGGCGAGGCCGTGCAGGGAGACGGAATCCTGCGCGCCGCCGCGGAGGGGGAAGCGGCGGAGATCTGCGAGCATCTCTTGCTGTCGGACGTGGCCATTCGTTCCTTCAGGCCGCTTTCGGGTGGAACGCCCGTGCTGCTTTCGGGCGGCGAGGCGCTGCTGGCCCTGTCCGAGGCAGAAGGACGGCGCGCGGCGGTGCTGGGCTTTGACCTGCACGACAGCAATCTGCCCCTCAGGGCGGATTTCCCGGTTCTGGTGCAAAATCTGCTCTCCTGGCTCCTTCCGGACGCAGCCGCTTCCGTGGAGGCAGCCGGCTGCGGCGCGCCGGTTTCGTTTGCGCTGGATGCGCGCGGCGTGTCCGCGCAGGTGGAGACTCCGGACGGACGGCAGATCGTTTTGGAGGGAAACACCTTATCCGATACGGATGTTCCCGGCATATACCGTCTTGCGGAAACCCTTGAGGACGGGCAGGTGCGGGAGACGGCGTTCACGCTGCATATCCCGCCGGAGGAAAGCGACACCCTGACCGTGCCCGCGTCCACGCAGGGCGCGGAGGCGCAGGCGATCTCCGGCTACCGCGAGTGGACCGTCTGGGTTCTTGTGACGCTGTTTGCCGTGATGCTGCTGGAATGGGAGGTGAGCCGCCGTGGGTCTGGCATTTGAATCGCTCTGGGCGCTGGCGCTCATTCCCCTGGGCATGGCTGCCGTATGGCTGATCGACCGCCGCTACCGGGTGCGCCGCCGGTCGCTGCGCCGGCGCGTCACGCTTTGCGCGCGCCTGCTTCTGTGCCTTGTGCTGGCGCTGGCCGTGGCCGGCCCGTCGGTTTTGAGCACATCCGGCGCCGCGCAGCGGTGGGTGTTGATGGATGTTTCGGATTCCACCCGCCCGCTTCAGGCCCAGACGGAGGAAACGGTGCGGCAGGCACTCGCGCTTCTGCCGCAGGATCAGGAAGCGGGCGTGATCGCCTTCGGGGCCGATGCCATGGTGGATACACCCGCCAGCGAGACGCCCGCCTTTGCGGGCGTAAGCGCCAGCGTGGACCGGTCCGGCAGCGATCTGGACGGCGCGCTGCGCCTGGCGGCGGCCCTTATGCCAAGCGGCGGAAATGGCGGCGTGACCGTTGTCAGCGACGGCAAGGCGTCCCTCTCCGCCTCCACGACGGACCTGATAGCCGCTTCGGGCATCCGGGTGGACGTTTTGCCGCTCAGGCCGGAAACGGGCCCGGACGCGCAGATCAGCAGTCTGACCGCTCCTGCCGAGGTGTACGAGGGACAGGCCGTGCCGCTTTCGGTCACCATCGACGCGAGCGCGGAAATGACGGCCACACTGGTGCTGTATCAAAACGGCGAAGCGACCGACACCCGTGAGGTATCGCTCAAGGCGGGTGAAAACCGCTACGCTTTTTCCCTCGTGGCGCAAAAGACCGGCGTGGTCACCTATGAGGCGCGGCTGGTCAGCCGGGAGGATGCGCAGAGCCAGAACAATCATCTCTCCACCTATGCGCGGGTGCTGGGTGCGCCCAATGTGCTGCTGGTGGAGGAGGCGGGCACGGCGGAAAAGCTGTTTTCCGCCTCCGGCATGCGGGTGGAGCACATCCGCCCCGCCGCCATGCCTGCCGGCGCGGACGGCTATTTGGCCTATGACGCGGTGGTGCTCAACAACATCGATTTCGACGCCGCCGCGCAGAAGCAGTGGCAGGCGCTGGACCAGGCCGTGCGCGCGCTGGGCCGCGGCCTGCTGGTGCTGGGCGGCGATTCCAGCTACGCTCTGGGCGGCTACCGGGGCATGGTCCTCGAAGAGCTTCTGCCCGTGACGATCGACGTGCGCAACAAACAGCGCATGCCGGCTCTTTCGCTGGTGATCTGCATCGACAAATCGGGCAGCATGAGCAGTGGGCAGTTCGGCGCCACCCGCATCGAGGCGGCCAAGGAAGCCGCCATGAGCGCCGTGGAGGTACTCGGCGAGCGCGACAATGTGGGCGTGATCGGCTTTGACGACACGGCCAAATGGGTCGTGCCTTTCCAGAGCGTGAGCAGCCTGAGCGACGTGCAAAGCCAGATTGGCACCCTGCGTGCGGATGGCGGCACGGCTTTCTATTCCGCGCTGGACGAGGCCTGCCGCGTGCTGCAGGCCGCCCAGACGCCGCAAAAGCATGTCATTTTCCTCTCCGACGGCCAGCCGGCGGATACGGGTTTTGAAGATATCGCTCTGGCCATGCAGAAATCCGGCATCACCCTGACCACCGTGGCCGTGGGCAGCGACGCCAATGTGCAGCTGATGCGGCTTCTCTCCACGCTGGGCGGAGGGCGGACCTACGAGGTGGGCGAGTTCGACGACATTCCCAAGATCTTCACCAAGGAAACCATGCTGGTGAGCGACAGCTACGTAAAAAACCATACCTTCACACCCGTCATCATGGAAGCGCAGGCCCTTTCGGGCTTTGAGGGATTCCCGCAGGTGGACGGCTATCTCTGCACGGCTGAAAAACCCACCGCGACCGTGACGCTGGCCAGCGATACGGAGGACCCGCTGCTTTCATGGTGGAATGCGGGCGCCGGCAAGGTGGCCGCCTGGACCAGCGACGTGGAGGGCGGCTGGACGGCGTCCTTCATGAACTGGCAGGACGCGCCGCGCTTCTTCGGCGGCGTGCTTACCCGGCTGCTGCCCGGCGCACAGCGCGAGGGCGAACTGACCGCGCAGGCGCAGGACGGGACGGTTCACATTCGCTATGCGCTTGATGAGGCCGCTTCAGGCACGGTGGAGGCTTCCGTGACTTTGCCGGACGGTGCGCTTGAGACCCTTCGCCTGGATGAGACGGAGCCCGGCCGGTTTGAGGGCGACCTGTCCTGCGCACAGGAAGGGGCGTTCGCCATTCGCGTCTCCTATACGGACGGGGACGGGATCGTTCACACGCAGGAGGGCGGCGCGGTGCGCGGCTTTTCCGGCGAATATGATCTGCGCATTCAGCCGGATCAAAGCCTGGAGGCGCTGGCAGCCCGCACGGGCGGCCGCGTGTTGACGGGTACGGAGGATTTCTGGGCGACGCCCGTAGCTCCCGCAACGGGCAGAAGGGCGCTGCGCCCAATGCTTTTGTGGCTGGCGCTGACGCTGCTGCTTTTGGATATCGCGCTGCGCAAGCTCCCCTGGGAGGACGCGCTGGCCGTGCTGACCCGCCGCCGCGCCGCGCAGGAGGAGCGGCCCAAAGCCCCGCGCCGCGCCCCAAAACCCGTCCCCGCGAAAGACGACGGCCGGCAGCGGCAAAAGGCCGCTCAGGACACCGCTGACGCACTTTTGGCCGCCAAGGCGGCGCGAAAGCAAAAATGACGCGAAATC
>CHCFC05602__coassemble_945_pt1 | contig 12332 bp, 16 predicted proteins | sample CHCFC05602__metabat2_high_PE_021 | metagenome-assembled genome bin CHCFC05602
AGGCTCTCAGGAAATTCTAATGCTGCTTTCAGCGTTTCCACAGCGGCTTTGCGCCCGCTTTTCTTTTCAGCCTCTCCGTTTTATGGTATAATGCATTGCGTTAAAGCGCACGGAGGCTTTCGGGCATCCGTGCGGCATAGCAGAAGGAGCATGCCAGATGAGCAATCGTAAACCCTCCGAAAAGCGCAAAGGACTGGGCGCGGGTATCATCGCGTTCGGCGTGGTGTTTGCGCTGTTTTCGCTTCTGTTCCGTCCGCACACGATTGGGGCCTTTGCGCTGGCCACGGCGCTGAGCCTGTTTGCGGGCGCTGTCATCCGCGTGATGGCGCAGGGGCTGGACGTAAGCCCCACCGTCAAAACCCCCGAAAGCCTGCAAAAGGTGCAGGGGAACACCGGCGACCCCGACGTGGACGCGCTGCTGGAGAAGGGACGCGACATGATCGCGGAAATCCGCGAGGAAAACGGCCGCATCCCCGACTCCGCCCTCTCCGATAAGCTGGAAAAGCTGGAAAACCTGTGCGCCGAGGTGTTCCGCGCGGTGTATGACAAGCCCGCCAAGGCGCCGCAGATTCGCAAGTTCATGGATTACTACCTGCCCACCACCCTCAAGATGGTCAAGGGGCTGCGCACGCTGGACGAGCGCGGCGTGACCGGCGCACAGGCGCAGGACGCGCGCCGGCGTGTCGCCGATGCGCTGGACGTGGTCATCCACGGCTGCCAGCGCCTGCTGGAAAATCTCTACCGCGACGACGTCCTCGACCTGACCACCGACATCGACGTGCTGGAGCAGATGCTAAAGCGCGACGGCCTGACCGAAAGCGACCTGGAACGCGCCGCGGCGCAGGCCCGCGAGGCCGCCCGCATCGATGCCGAGGCAAACCGGCTGGCCCGCGAGCGCGCCGCGCGCGGGGAAACGTCCGCGCCGGGAGCCCAGGCCTCCGCCACGGCCGCCCGTCCCAAGGACCGCACCTGAACCCTTTGCCAGACAGGAGGTTACGCATCATGACAGAGAAGCAAACCCAGGCCCCCGCCCTCACCCTGGAACCCGCCATGACCCGCGACAAGGTAATGATGGAGGAAGCCGTCAAGCAGCTGGAATCCGCTCCCGCGGCGGCGGCCGAAGCCGCGGCGGAGATGGACACCTCCATGCTCAGCGAGGCTGACCGCCGGGTGATTGAGGAATTCGCCCGGAAGATCGACCTGAACAACACCGACCACGTCTTGCTCTACGGAGCGGACGCGCAGAAGAAGATTGCGGATTTCAGCGACAGCGCGCTTGCCACCGTGCGCACCAACGATACCGGCGAAGTGGGCGAAATGCTGGTCAAGCTGGTCAGCGAAATCAAGGGCTTCGGCGACGCCGCCGAAAAGCCCAAGGGGATTGGCGGCCTGTTCTGGAATGCCAAAAAGGCCGTGAGCGACATGCAGACCAAGTACGACAAGGTGGAGGTCAACGTCGATGCCATCGCCTCGTCGCTGGAGGGCTATCAGGTCCAGCTGCTCAAGGACATCAGCCTTTTCAATCACCTCTATGATATGAATACCGAGTACTTCAAGGAGCTGACCATGTACATTCTGGCCGGCGAAAAGCGCCTGGCCGAGGTGCGCCGCACCACCCTGGAGGAGCTGAAGGCCCGCGCCGCCCAGAGTGGCGACGCCATGGACGCCCAGCGCGCCAACGACATGGCCGCCAACTGCGACCGGTTCGAGAAAAAGCTGCACGACCTCAAGCTCACCCGTCAGGTAGCGCTGCAGATGGCTCCGCAGATCCGCCTTCTGCAAAACAATGACAGCCTGCTGGTGGAGCGTATCCAGAGCACGCTGTCCAACACCCTGCCGCTGTGGAAGAGCCAGATCGTCATCGCCCTGGGCCTGCACCGCAGCCAGGAGGCGCTCAAGGCACAGACCGCCGTGACCGACATGACCAACGAGCTGCTGCGCAAAAACGCCGAGGCGCTCAAGACCGGCACCATCGAAACGGCACGCGAGGCCGAGCGCGGCATTCTGGATCTGAACACGCTGGTGGAAACCAACCAGAGCCTGATCGACACCATCAACGAGGTCATGAAGATTCAGGATGAGGGGCGCGTCCAGCGCGTGGAGGCGGAAAAGCAGCTCTTGACCATGGAAAACGAACTCAAGCAAAAGCTCCTGGAGCTGAAGCACTGATTCTATTTTTGAAAGGAACCTGAACCCAGATGAAACGAAACCTGTCCACCGGCGTATGCGTGCTGATTGCGCTGGCGCTGGTGGCGTTCGGCCTGACTTACGGCACCCTGACCGGCTTCGGCGATGAGCGCGCTCAGGTGGAGGCTCTCTGGTCGGGCGAAAACGGCCTGTCGGACGTGCTCTCCTATCGGGGAGCGGACGGGCTGAACCTGTGCGTGGTGGCGCGCCGCCATCTGCCCCAGGATGATCCGGACGTGCTGATCCTGGAAGAAAGCGCCGGCGCACTTCGTTCTTCCGGCGGCGCCGCAGCCAAAAAGGAAGCGGATACAGCGCTGGAGGCCGCTTTTGAAGCTGTGGCCCGCAAGCTGGAAAGCTCCGGCAGCTTCCAGGCCAGCGAGCGCGATCAGCGTTATCTGTCCATGCTGGAGGCGGATTTGAACAGTCTGGGCGCAAGCCAGGCGGTTGACACCTACTACCGGGCGGCCTCCGCCTTCAACGACCTGCTTGCCGCGCCCCTGACCGGGGCGCTGGCCCGCCTGCTGGGCGTCTCGCCCTGCGAGCTGTACGAGTGAGGGGGCGGAGACGATGCGTTTGAAAAGCCTGCTTTGCCTTTGCCTGTGCCTTGTGATGGCGCTGGCGGGGCCGGCGCTGGCCTCGGCCCGCCTGCCCTCCCAGCGCGGCGCGGTGACGGACGACGCCGATGTGCTCAGCGCCCAGACCGTTTCGGACTTTTCCAGCTATGCGCAGCAGGTGGAGGCGGAGACGGGTCTGCGCCTTCATGTGGCGCTGGTCCACTTCTGGGATGGCCTGGAGGCGCAGGCCTATACCGACGCGCTGTTTGAGGCGTGGTCGCTGGGCGACGAGGATATTCTCTTGTGCGGCGCGGCGGGCGAGGACACCTTCGCTTCTGCCATGGGCGAAAGCGCTGCGGCCACCCTGGGGCGGCAAAGCGCTGAAAACCTGATGTATACCTCCTCCCGCTTCGGTACGCTGTTTGCCTCCCAGCAATACGACGCGGCTCTCGCGGAGTACTGCCGGGCCTTCAACACGCTGCTGTTCAAACAGACGGGCGCGGACATTTCCATGGATGGGCTGTTTGGCACCGCACGTGCCACGCCTGTTCCCACCTCCGAATCCCGCCTGTGGGACGAGGTGATGGACGCCATCAACGACAGCAGCGAGGCCTACCAGACCCGCCATGAAAGCCGGCGGCACACCGAAAACGGCTTGAGCGCCGGCGGATGGATCGTGCTGGCGGTGCTGGTGCTGATCGTGTTGAGAAGCGGCGGGCGCAGGCGCGCGGGCCGAGCGCGCGGCGGCTGCGGCTGCGCGCCGCTGGGGTGGCTGTTCAGCCTGCTGGGGCTCAACGTGCTGATCGATACGTTCCGAAGGCGTTCATAACGACCGCGGGGAGGATGTTTCATGCTTGCCAGTTACCAAAGAGGGCTTCGCCATGGGCTGCCCATTGCCCTGGGTTATCTGTCCGTCTCCTTCGCCTTTGGCATTCAGGCCACGTCGCTGGGGCTCACTCCCCTGCAGGCGGTGATGATCTCGTTTTTCAATGTGACCAGCGCCGGCCAGCTGGCCGGATTGCAGCTGATGGCGGCGGGCGCGGGCCTTGCGGAAATGGCGCTCACGCAGCTGACCATCAACCTGCGCTATGCCCTGATGAGCCTGAGCCTGAGCCAGAAGCTGGATAGCAGCATGACGCTGCCCCACCGGCTGCTCCTGTCCTTTTGCAACACGGACGAGGTGTTCGTGGTGGCGTCTCAGCAGCCGGGCAAGGTGGGACGGGCTTATCTCTACGGCCTGACCAACGGACCTTTTCTGGGCTGGGTGCTGGGCACGCTTCTGGGGACGCTGGCGGGCGGCTTTTTGCCTGCGGCTGTGACCGAGGCGCTGGGCATCGCCATCTACGGCATGTTCATCGCCATTGTGCTCCCGCCCTTCCGGCGCTCGCGCGAGGTGCGGGCGGTGGTGCTGGTGGCCGTGGCCATGAGCTGCCTGATCTCCCTTTGGCCGGTGCTGAGCTTCATCTCCGACGGTTTCCGCATCATCCTCTGCGCAGTGGCGGCCTCGGCGCTGGGCGCCTGGCTGATGCCCCGTCCCTTTGAGGAAGAGCCGGCCGATGAACAGGAGGCGCTGTAAATGGACTGGTCCCGTTTTCTGGTGTATCTTATGGTGATGGCCGGCGTCACCTACCTGATCCGCATGCTGCCGCTGGCTGCCATCCGCGGGCGGGTTCGCAGCGTGTTTCTGCAATCCTTTCTCTATTATGTGCCTTATGCGGTGCTGGGGGCCATGACGTTCCCCGCGGTGTTTTCCGCCACGGGAAGCTGGTTTTCGGCGCTGGCGGGCACGCTGGCGGCGCTTGTGCTGGGCTGGATGGAAAAGGGGCTGCTCACCGTGGCGGCCGTGGCCTGCGCGGTGGCATTTGCAGCGGGCTTTCTGCCGCTGTGAAAGAAAAATCCGCACGGGTATTGCATTTTTCCCCAAAGCATGGTACAATCATCCTTGCGATTTTAGGACCCAAGGAGGTGAACCACGTTGCCGAACATCAAGTCCGCTATCAAGCGCGTGAAGGTCAGCGAAGCCAAAAACCTTCGGAACCGTATGGTGAAGTCGAAGGTCAAGACCGCCATCAAGAAGTTTGAGACGGAGATCGCCACTGCCCCCGCCACCGCCGCGGCGCAGTACAGCCTCACCACCTCCGCTATCGATAAAGCCGCCGCCAAGGGTATCCTGCACAAGAATACCGCGAGCCGCAAAAAGGCCCGTCTGGCAAAGCAGATGGCCAAGGCCCAGTAAGTGGGCTTTCGCCGCCGGCCTGCGCGTTGCGTATGCCGCGGCGGCAGGTCGAAACAGAGTGGAAAGCAATGCCGTGCGATGGTTTCGCGCGGCTTTTGCTTTTGGTTTCAAACGCCCCGGCAGCTTACCGGGGCGTTTCCTTTTTGACGGGATAGGGTTCCGGAGAGGACGTGCGGCCCAGCAGATAATCCGTGCTCGTATGATACAGATCGGCCAGAGCCGCCAAATGATGCACGGGAATTTCGCGCTTTCCGGTTTCATAGTTGCTGTAGACGCGCTGGTCGATTCCCAGCGCGGCCGCCACCTGTTTTTGCATCAGCTCATGGTCCTCCCGAAGGTCCTTCAAACGGGGGTAACGCATGCGATCACCTCACGCACAGGCTAATCTACACTCGTTTGATAGTATTGACTATACTATTGAACGATAGTAAAATAGGCTGCAAAGAGGAATCCGCATGGAGCTATTCGAGGGGATTCTTGCGCATCATCTTAAAAAGAACGAATCTGGCTTTCCGGCAGACCCGCAGGCGCTGGTTCATGACACAGCTTATCAGGCGCTGAAGGCTATCCGCCTCATTTTGTAGCGGGACGATCTGGAGGATGCGGAATGCTTTCGGCGCATTGAGCGCATTGTACGCATCTTTGAGCGCATCGGCAGCGACTGCGGTACGCGGCACGATTTTGGATAAGAAAAGGACGGCGCGCGATGGGCTTCCACCGCGCGCCGCCCGGTTGATCCGGTCTGCGAAATCTGAACCGGTTATTTCACCTTCACCGCCTGCGTCAGATCCGCCTGGCCGTCCACAAAGTGCGCCAGGTACAGTTCCTCCGGCAGCTCCTCAATGCAGGGGTAGAGGAACTCCGCCCACTCGTCGCCATAGCCGTTGTTGCCATAGTGGCCCGGAAACAGCTCCGTGCCCTCGCCGTCCACCAGCCGCAGGCTGCAAATCCAGTCCCCGAACACGTCCATGCCGCTGTACTCCCAAAGCAGGTTGCCGTCCTCGTCATAGTATCCCTTGCCGTTTTCCGCCTGATAGGCCTCCACGGAGCCGGGCGCGGCCTCCAGCTCAAGGGTGATGTAGGTCATCAGCGGTGAGTAGCAGACCTCCGTGGCCCGTGCGGTCACGGTTTCGGCTTCCGTGGGGATGTTTGGATATTCATTGCGCACGTTGGAGAGGATGTCGTCCGTATCCAGCGTAAAGGTGACGACGCCTTTGTCCGGTAGCAGCATGTTGCCGTCCGCGTCGTACTTCTCCGGGTGCTCCGCCCGCATGTACTCCTCCAGCGGCTGGCGCTCGCCGATGGGCAGGGAGATCTCCACCGTACCCGACAGCTTCACGCCCTCGTTGTCCAGCCGCCAGTATTCCGTCTGCACGATTTCGCCGGGGTTGGGCGTTCCGGTGGTGACGCCGCCGGAGTTTTCCGGCATATCCACGCACTGCCCGTCAATCCAGAGATGGTCGATCCACCAGCCCACGTTATGCTCATAGAGGAGGTTGCTATCCTCCTCCAGAATGCCCTCGCGCTGGTCCTCGGGATAGCCGGCGAATTCCTCCCGGTACAGGCCCAGCGGCGTGTCCACGTCCAGCATGCGGTAGGCGTACTGAATCAGCAGCGTCCGCCCGTCGTAGCCCGCCTCGCGCACGGTGATCTCCACGTTGTTGATCGTGGTCTGATACAGGTTGCGCCGCATCACCAGATCGGCGTTGGTGGGGTTGGCGCCGGTCAGAAAGCTCAGGGCGTCAAAGAGGTTCCAATGGGTCGCGGCGACCGCCGCGGTGGCGATGAGCAGGAGCGCCGCCAGCGCAAACGCCAGCGCGCGCCGCGTGGAAAGGGTGGTCCGGACTTTTACGGCCTCTTCCCCGGCAGGGGCCTGCGCCGCGATAACCTCCAGCGTCCGGCTCATGGCCTGGTGAAATGCTGGTGGCGTCTGGGGAATGCAGTGTTCCACCGCCTCGGCATACTCACGCTTTCTCATGACTGAGTCCTCCTTCTTCCAGCGGAGAGTGAACCAGGTTTTTCTGAATGTGCACCCGCGCCATCATCAGCCGGGTTTTGACCGTGCCGGCGGGGATGCCGAGCATCCCGGCGATCTCGCGTACCTTGTAGCCCTCCACGTAATGAAGCACCACCACAGCCCGGTGTTCGGGGGAGAGGCGGCCCAGCGTCTCGTCCAGGTCGAAGCCGCTATCCTGCGGCGCGTCCAGCACGGCCATGTCCTCCTCAAGCGGCACCCAGCGCTGATTGAGCCGTTTGCGGAGCATCGTGTTGCAGGTGTTGACCATGATGCGGGTGATCCATGGCCGGAAACTGCGGATGTTTCGAAGCGCGTCGCGGCTTTGCCACGCCTTCATCAGCGTTTCCTGCACGGCATCGGCGCAGTCGTCGCTGTTGGACAGCATCGACCAGGCCACGCAGTACAAAAGCCTTTCCAGCTTTGCCGCCTCCTCAAGAAAGGTCTGGGTGTTCACGGTATCCCTCCTAAGCGGTTGCCTTGCGCAAGCCCCGTTTTTCTGTGGGCACTTATAAAGACAGCAAAAAGCATCAAAGGGTTCATCCGGGAAGAAAAAAAGCCGGAAGACATTCCACGCTTCCAGCTTTCAGCCGGCACAACGCCGCTGACAAAACGGGTTTTCACCCCGCATCCTCCGAAAAATCCGGGTCCACCGGGGGCATCTCCTGGCAGACCATGAGATAGGCGTCCTCGCCGTTGTCCTCATAGTAGCGCTTGCGCAGGCCCAGCTTGAGAAACCCCAGCGACTGGTACATCTTCTGCGCCACCAGGTTGCTCCTGCGCACCTCCAGCGTCAGGTACTGCACGCCCAGGTTGGCGGCGTACTGCATCAGCGCGCGCGTCACCTCCGTGCCTATCCCTCTGCCCCGGTAGGGCTCGTCCACGGCGATGTTGGTGATGTGTCCCTCTTCAAAGATCAGCCATGCGCCCGCGTAGGCGACCACGCGGCCATCCTCCTCGGCCACCACGTAGCGGGCGCATTTGTTCGTGGTCATCTCATCCACAAAGCTCTGGTAAGACCAGGGTGTGGCAAAGGTTCTTTCCTCGATGGCGTGCACCTGGGGCACGTCGGCCAGCGTCATGCGGCGGCAGACGGCGCTCATGCCCGGCCTCCCAGCCGCCGGGCGCGCTCGCGTTCCGCCTGCGGCGCGCGCAGGTAAACCGGCATAAGTTTCAGATAATCCACGCTCTTTTCCCGGTTGAGCCAGGCCAGCTCAGCCGCGCTGACCGGGCGCAGATAGCGCATGTGCGCGGGCGCAATCACGGCCCGTTCCCCCAGGCGCTCGACGATGGCGTTCCGATAGGTGTTTACGCCGTCGCCCACGAAGCACAGCCGCCGCTCGCCCGCCACGGCCAGCGCCTTCTCCAGATAAGCGGGCAGCGCCTCGGCCATGTCGGGAAGCATCCGAACAGGCGGCATGCCGGCGAGGAACGCCGCCCCATACACCTGTCCCGCGCGCGCATCCTGTATAGGACAGATCAGCGCGTCGGTCAGACATACGCCCACAGCCAGCGCCTCCAGCGCATCCACGCCCACACAGGGCTTGCCCGCGCCGTGGGCCATGCCCTTGACCGCGCTCACCCCGATGCGCACGCCCGTAAACGACCCCGGCCCCGTGACCGCGGCATACAGGTCGATCTCGCTGATATCCAGCCCGGCGCGGCCCAGGGCTTCCTCGATCATGGGCATGAGGTTGACCGAGTGCGTCAGGCGGTTGACCGCCGCGCCCTCATAGGCCACCTCGCCGTCTTTGAGCACCGCCACGCCCGCGACAGGTCCCGACGTGTCCACCGCCAGCAGGTTCATGGAATCAATCCTTTCCAATCCAGTTCCCGAAAGCCCCCCACGGGGGTAAAGCAAAGCGCCCGGTCCGTGTCGCCAAGAGGCGTGATTTCCACCTCCAGACGGCAGGCCGGGACGGCCTCCGGCGCACGCGAAGGCCACTCCACGACCGCCACGCCGCCGTTTTGCAGGTACTCGTCCATGGCCAGCTCGTAGAGCTCTTCCTCGCTTTCCAGACGGTACCAGTCAAAATGATACAGGGGCAGACGCCCCTCCTCGTGCACCTGCAAAATGGTAAAGGTAGGGCTGGTCACATAGCCCGTGACCCCCAGTCCACGCGCGATGCCGCGCGTCAGCTCGCTCTTGCCCGCACCCATATCGCCCAAAAGCAGCACAACGTCGTTGGCCCGAAGCTGCCGGGCCAACGACGCGCCGATGCGCCGGGTTTCCCCGGCGCTGTGGCTTTGCAGGATCAATTCGCTTTCGCCTCCGTCTTGGCGCGCTTACGCCCGTGCAGAATGGGCGAAAGCGGTTTGTACATCAGGCCCGTGAGCGCGCTGATGAGCACCCACTTGAGCAGGTTGAAGGGCGCGGTGATGAGCAGCACGAACTTGAACGCGCTGTCCACGGCCGGGATGACGGCCGCGCCCATGCCCACAATGGCCTCTACCGGCATGCCGTAGGCCGCGCCGTAAAAAGGAATCATGATGTAGAGATTGCTAAGGACCGCCACGATGGTGGCCACCACCGTACCCACGGCCATGCCGATGAGCGCGCCCTTACGGGTTTTGTTATGCTGATAGATCAGCCCCGCGGGGAGAAGCATGGCAAAGCCCATCAGGAAATCCGCCAGCTCGCCCACGCCCTGGGAGGAGGAGTGCAGAAGGCCCAGCAGGCTCTTGACCAGCAAAATCAGCGTGCCCGGCACCGGACCCATGGCGAAGGTGCCCAGCAGCACCGGCAGGTGGCTGAGGTCGAGCTTGTAGAAGAGCACGACCGGAATCTCGATCATGAACAGGACGGCGGAGATGGCGGCGAGGATGGCCACGGTAGCCAGCTCGCGGGTGGTGAGGAAGGGTTTGCGCTTTGCGTTGGTCATGGGAAATGCCTCCTTGATGTGAAATTGCCCCCGATGGCTTTTTCGCATCAGGGGCAACCGCACCAATAAGGCGGCAGGCTGCTCTTCTCGCATCCGGACTTTGGCCGAAAGGCCGTTCACCGTTGGTCCCGGAGTCGCACCGGGTCGGGGAAGCGCCAAGGCGCCTCCTTCGCGGACTGTACCGCCAGTAGGGAATCTCACCCTGCCCCGAAGAAGCCATCTATGTTGGGTTTACGGCTGCATGATAGCACGGCGCAGGTCCCGTGTCAAGAGGATTGTGAAATTTGCTTCAAAAACGTGCGTTTCGTGGTATAATAAGCATGCGCCTTTCAAAAGGGGGCGTCTTCCCGGCCGAAAAAGGCCTGCACGCAAGCGTTTTAAGGAGGCTTTCCCATGGAGTGCATCGCCAGGATCACCCCTGATCTCATCTGGGTGGGCGGAAATGACCGCCGCCTGAATCTGTTTGAAAACATCTTCCCCATTCCCCGTGGTGTCAGCTACAACAGCTACCTGCTGCTGGATGAGAAAACCGTGCTCGTGGACACGGTGGACAAGGCTGTCGCGGGCGTGTTCTTTGACAACCTGACCGCCGCGCTGGGCAGCCGGCCGCTGGACTATATCGTGGTCAACCACATGGAACCCGACCATGCCGCCACGCTGTCCGAAGCCTGCGGGCGCTATCCCGATGCACAGGTGATGCTGACCGCCAAGGCCGCCCAGATGGCCGCGCAGTTTTTCGGGGAGAGTCTGCGGGAACGCCTCCACCCTGTCAGCGAGGGCGAAGAGCTGGTCACGGGCCGCCATCGCCTGCGCTTTTACACGGCGCCCATGGTCCACTGGCCCGAGGTCATGGTCACCTGGGACGAAACCGACCGCGTGCTCTTTTCCGCGGATGCCTTTGGCACGTTCGGCGCGGTGAGCGGCTTTCTCTTCGCCGATGAGGTGGACTTCGCGCGCGACTGGCTGGACGATGCGCGGCGCTACTACACCAACATCGTCGGAAAATACGGCGCGCCCGTGCAGGCGCTACTCAAGAAGGCCTCCGCGCTGGACATCGCCTTCCTCTGCCCGCTGCATGGGCCGGTCTGGCGCAGGGACATCGCCTGGTTTGTGGAAAAATACCAGCGGTGGAGCACCTATCAGCCCGAGGAGGACGGCGTGCTGGTCGCCTACGCCTCCATCTACGGCCACACCGAAAATGCCGCGGAGGTCTTTGCCATGGCCCTGCGTGACGCCGGCGTGAAGCACGTCGCGATGTACGACGTATCCGTCACCCATCCTTCCTATATTCTCAGCGACGCGTTCCGCTTCGGAAAGCTGGCGCTGCTTTCGGCCACCTACAACCTCGGCATGTTCCCCGCCATGGAGACGCTGCTGCTGGACCTCAAGGCGCACGCCCTGCAGGACCGCACCGTGGCGCTGGTGGAAAACGGCACCTGGGCCCCGGCTGCGGGCAAGCAGATGCGCGAGGTCCTCTCCTCCATGAAAAACATGCGCATCCTGGAGCCTGTGCCCACCATCCGCTCCTCGCTGGCGGCTGATACGCGCGAAAAGCTCATCGACCTGGCCCGCCAGCTGGCGGAGGCGTAAGCGGCATGTGCGGGCGCTACTTTCTGGACGATACGGAAGAAGCGAACGAGCGGCTTTTGAACCTGCTGCGCGGCCTTCTGGAAAGCGGTGATCCGCTGGCTTCGCAGGTGCATACGGGCGAGATCTTTCCCACGCAGCTGGCCCCCGTCATCGTGGCGGACGGGGGCCGCGTGACCGTGCGCGCCATGCGTTGGGGCTTCCCCCGCGGCGGCGGCCGGGGTGTGGTGATCAACAGCCGTTCGGAAAAAGCCGATCATACCCCCATGTTTCAGCGCGCGGTGCGGGAGCGCCGCTGTCTGGTGCCGGTATCCGGCTTTTACGAATGGCGGCGTACCCCGTCCGGCGGCAAGACAAAGGATAAATATGCCTTTTGGTCCCAGGGCGGGGTGGAGAAGGGGCTGATGTACCTGGCGGGCGTGTATGGGGAATTTCTGGGCGGCTTCCGCGCCGGCGGGTTCGACGGCTTTGCCATCCTGACACGGGAGGCAGACGCGCAGATGCGGCCCTATCACGACCGCATGCCCGTCATTCTGGACGACGAGCCGGCCAAAAAGCTGTGGCTGCTGGCTCCGCCACAAGTCCCCTATGCCGACCTGCGCCGTCACTTTGATCCGCCGCGGCTGTACGTGCGCCCGGCGAAGCGATAGCGGGAAACGCAATGGTAAAATTTTCGCCACGGTCCATGCATAGCGGCCCTTTGCGCGGCCGCCAAGGCGGCAAAAGGAAAAAAGCTGTTGACAAGCGAGGGGAAAAACATTACAATAACCTATGTCTGGTATTGGGGCGGTGCATGCGGACATGCGGGTGTAGCTCAATGGTAGAGCTCCAGCTTCCCAAGCTGGCTACGTGGGTTCGATTCCCATCACCCG
>CHCFC05602__coassemble_960_pt1 | contig 12207 bp, 9 predicted proteins | sample CHCFC05602__metabat2_high_PE_021 | metagenome-assembled genome bin CHCFC05602
CTTCCTCCAGCCGCCGCTCCGAACGGATGCCGTAGAGATACCCCACAAACAGCATGCGGAACAACACCTCCGGCTCAATCGCCGGACGGCCCAGGTTGGCACTGTACAGCGGTGCGCACAGCCTGCGGATGAATGAGAAGTCGATGCTGCGATCGATCTTCCGCAGCAGATGCTCCTGCGGTACCAGCTGTTCCAGAATGATTAGTTCCATCCCCTGCTGCTTTTCGTGGAATTTGTTCAGCATGCCGCTCTCCCCTGTCTCTTTACTTTTGTGTTTCCCGCTCTTTTCTCTTTCTGCTCGTACATTTATATATTCGACATGCTTATTCGTTTTTCCTTATGAAAAATGACCGTTGACTCGCTTTTGTCAACGGTCTGAAGCGCCGGACGGAATTTTCCGTCCGGCGCTTGCTTTGCTGTTTCAGCCGTTTTCCTCCCGGTAGGCGGCCTCGTCGTCCCAGTCGTAATCGCTTTGGGATGCACCGGCCGATACGCAGTCCGCGGGCACGAAGCCGCGCATGGGCTGGCTTCCCGATACCTCGATGTAGGCCCAGCTCTCGCCGTTGCGCGAGGTATAGGGCCCCAGATAGGTGACCTGCGCACCCTGCGCGAGCCGGGCCGTTTCCACGCAGCTCCCGTCCGGCTCGTCGGTCAGGCTGCAGGCGCGGGAAATGGATGCGCCGGTATACGACAGGTTCAGGCTGACCGGGTTGAGACTGTCCTTGAGACGGCTCATGTCGATGTAGCCGATGCGGCGGCTGCCGCCGTTGGTCTCATAGGCGACGGCCAGCCAGCCGTTTTCCCGCCCGGCAATCCACACCGAGCCGTTGGTGGACACGCTGGCCTTGCCGTTGGCAGACCGGTAATACCCCGTGCCCGGACCGCTGTAGACGTCCAGCTTCTGGTTGGGCTTGAGGTCGTAGGCACGGAAGTCCAGCACGGTCTGGGGATTGGCCTGCGCGTTGCTTCGGGGCAGGGGACGGCCCTGCGGATTGAGCGTATTTTGGGCGCGCATGTCCTCCAGCACCTGATGCGCCAGGCGTTCGTTGGCCTGCTCCACGCTGTTGAGCAGGCCGTAGCGGTACTGGGGGTTGACCTGATACCATGCCTGGCTGCGAAAATACACGTCGTACTTTTCGCCGGAGCGGAAGGGACGGCCGTGACGCGCGAAGATTTCATTATAAATGTAGCCCACTGCCTCGTACTGCCAGCCCCACAGCTCCTCCTCAGTGAGCAGGCGCGTGTCGCTGTCGGGAATGATATAAAAGTTGTTGACGCCGGAAGCCAGCGCCGCGGACGTGGCAAGCAGAAGCGCCAGCCCCAGAAGGACTGAGATTTTTCTCACAGGCCAAGCCCCCCTCCGGTATGATGGAAACGGTACGGTTTTCCCCGTCCAGTATACCATATTTTGTATGCCTGTGAAAAGAACCTCAGCTGCCGCGCGGCGTCCGTGCCTGCCCGTCCTCAAAGCCCACGATCAGACCGTGCTTTTCGCCGTAGTAGGAGCACAGGCCGCTGGCGGGCAAAAGCTCGCAGGGCGCCTCCGGCCAGACCTCGCGGATCAGCCCGACCAGCCGGGACGCGCCCTCCTCGTTCTGCACATGGGTGATGGCCAAGGGCCCGCCCGCGTAGCCCGCGCGCTCCAGCTCGCGCACCAGCAGCTCCAGGCCGCGGGCCGCGCCGCGCGGCTTCATCAGCGGCTGCAACGTGCCGTGCTCGCTGGCGCAGCCCAGGATGCGCACGCCCAGCATGCCGATGGTCGCGGCCACCAGCTTGTTGAGCCGTCCGTTTTTCACGAAGTTGTCCACATGCTCCAGCAAAAACAGCAGATGCGTATGCTGGTGATACAGCCACAGCTGCTGCGTCACCTGCTCAAAGGGCAGCCCCTGCGCGATCAGCTCGCATGCGCGAAAGACCAGCAGCGCGATTTCCGCGCCCGCGGAGCGGGAATCCAGCACGTAAATGGGCTTGTGAGGCTGCTTTTCCCAGAGCATATCGCGCCCCAGCACGGCGGAGTTGTAGCTGCCCGACAATCCGCCCGTGATGGTGATGGCGATGACGTTGTCCCCTTCGGAAAAGGCGCGCGCCCAGGTTTCCGGCGAGGGGCAGGCCGAGCTGCTCTTGCCCTTGTGCGCCTCCATGGCCGCCAGAAAGCGGGCGCGGTCCATCTCCGGGCCGTCCACCCATTCCTCCTCGCCCAGCAGGATGCTCAGCGGTACGCGGCGCAGGCGCACGTTGGGCGCAAGGTCGCCGGGAAGCAGGTCGCAGCCCGAATCGGTAACGATGATCCATTCCATAGCGGATTTCCTCCAGCCTATAAAACAGTATAAAAAACTGATAAAAACAGTTTCTAAAACTTTATATCATCGTTTGCAATGCTTGTCAAGGGGCTTTTTTTATGCTATGATGGGGCCACTACGCAGACGGAGGAGGGAAGCGCATGGAACGGTTCGAGGAATCCGCCTTTTGCAGGGAAATCGAGGCCTTTCGCCTGCCGCGCTATGCGGAGCTGCCGGATTTTCGCCTGTACATCGACCAGCTGATCGCGCTGGTGGAAAAGACGCTGGCTCCCCTGATGGGCGCGGACGGGGAGAAGTGGATCACTGCCACCATGGTGGGCAACTATGCGCGCCAGGGCGTCATCCCGCGGCCGGAGGGCAAGCGCTACGGGCGCGACCACGCGGCCTACCTGATCTTTGTGTGCCTGACCAAGCAGGTAATTGCCATCGGGGACATCCAGCAGCTCATCCGGGTGCAGCAGGGCACGGCGTTTAAGGTGGCCGTGGCCTACGACTATTTTTGCACAGAGCTGGAGAGCATTCTGGCCCACGTCTTTAACGGCGCGCCGCTTCGGCCCGATTCCAGCCGCACGCATGCGCGGGAGACGCGCCTGGTGCGCTCGGCCGGATTTGCGGTGGCGCACAAGATCTACCTTTCGCAATACCTGCGCTATCTGCGCGCGCAGGAGGAGGAAACGAAGGCCTGAACGCTTGTGACAGACTGTTTTGCGGGGCGAAACCGCCTCCCTGCAGGACGGTCTTTTTTGCGCTTTTTTGTCGAAACCTTAATCTGATCTTTATACTGGCTCCGCAGTTTTCATGCTGTCTTTATGCGAGCCATGTCATAATCAAGCCGTACTCCCCTGTAGAAGAGGTTGAGGATTGTTATGACGAAGGTCCTGGAACGTGTTCATTTTTCTTCCGCGCAGATCATTATCGCCGGTTTTGCTACGGTGATTTTGCTGGGCGCGGCGCTGCTGACGCTTCCCTTTGCGAGCCGCGTGCCAGGCAGCGCCAACTTTGCCGACGCGCTGTTCACCGCTACCTCCGCCGTGTGCGTCACCGGTCTGGTGGTGCAAGATACCGCATTGTACTGGTCGGAGTTCGGACAGGCGGTCATTTTGATACTGATTCAAATCGGCGGCATGGGCGTGGTTACGGTGGCGGTAGCCATTGCCATGATTTCGGGCAAAAAGATCAGCCTGATGCAGCGCAGCACCATGCAGGAAGCCATTTCGGCGCATCATGTGGGCGGCGTGGTGCGGCTGACGGGCTTTATCGTGCGGGGCAGCCTGCTGATCGAGCTGGTGGGCGCCATGCTGCTGGCGATCGTGTTCGTTCCGGAGTTTGGCGTGGGGCAGGGCGTGTGGTACTCGGTGTTCCATTCCATTTCCGCGTTTTGCAATGCGGGGTTTGATCTTATGGGCGTACGGGCGCCCTATTCATCCCTCGTGGCTTACGCGGGTAACCCGGTGGTCAGCCTGACCATCGCGGGGCTGATCGTGGTGGGAGGCATCGGCTTTCTTACCTGGGAAGACATTCGCACCAACGGGCTGCATTTGCGCGCCTACCGGCTGCAAAGCAAGGTGATTCTCTGCGTCACCTTTGCACTGATCGTGCTGCCCGCGGCATATTTTTATGCTTTTGAGCTCTCCGACGCGCTGCCTGTGGGCGAGCGCGTGCTCAGTGCGCTGTTCCAGTCCATCACGCCGCGCACGGCAGGCTTCAACACCATTGATCTGACCGCGCTAAGCGAGGTGGGCCAGATGGTGCTGGTTATGCTCATGCTCATCGGCGGATCACCGGGCTCCACGGCAGGTGGCATGAAAACCACCACGCTGGCCGTGCTTTTGTTTTCGGCTGCGGCGGTGTTTTCCAGGCGAGAGGAACCACGCTGCTTCGGCCGGCGCATTGAGGGCGATGCCCTGCGCAACGCGGCGGCCATCCTGCTTTTGTATCTGTCGATGTTCCTGCTGGGCGGGCTGACCATCAGCGCCATGGAGGACCTGCCGGTGGTGGATTGCCTGTTTGAGGCGGCTTCGGCCATTGGTACGGTGGGCCTCACGCTGGGCCTCACGCCGGGACTGGGCGGCCCCTCGCGCGCTATTTTGATCGCGCTGATGTTCTTTGGAAGAGTGGGAGGACTGACGCTGATCTTTGCAGCACTGGCGGGTAAGCGCCCCTGCGCCTCCAAGTTGCCTCGTGAAAAAATCACCGTGGGATAGGGAAAAGGAGAGGATAAAGATGAAATCCATTTTGCTGATCGGTCTGGGACGGTTTGGACGCCATATTGCCATCAAGCTGCATGAGCTCAGGCATCAGGTCATGGCCGTAGACTGGCGCGAGGAGTGCGTGGAGGCGGCTTTGCCCTATGTGACCAGCGCGCAGATCGGCGACAGCAAGAACGAGGAGTTCATGGCGTCGCTGGGGGTGCGCAATTTCGATGTGTGCATCGTGGCCATCGGAGACGATTTTCAAAGCTCGCTGGAAACCACCTCGCTGCTGAAGGACCTGGGCGCGCGCTTTGTGGTAGCGCGCGCGGCGCGCGACGTGCACGCCAAGTTTCTCCTGCGCAACGGCGCGGATGAGGTGGTCTACCCCGAAAAGCAGCTGGCGGCCTGGACCGCCATCCGCTACAGTTCGGATCACATCTTCGACTATATCGAGCTCAATGCCGACCATGCCATCGTGGAGGTGGCGGTGCCGGACGGCTGGGTCGGCCGCACCGTGGGCGAGCTGGACGTGCGGCGCAAGTTCGGCCTGAACGTGCTGGGCGTGAAAAGGCAGGGCAAGCTGAACGCGAATGTGACCTCGGATACGATGCTCCTGCGCGATGAAACGGTGCTGGTGCTGGGCAGCAACCAGGCCATCCAGCGCTGCTTCCACCTGTAGGAGGGCCGTGTCCCGGAAAGGGGAGGGCGGAGTATGTCAAATGTGCTGTTGATCGGGTGCCTGGCGGCGCTGGCGTATACGGGCTACCGGGTAATGGACCGGGTAGACGCTTTTTTGGCGCATCGCGTGACTTCGGAGGCTGGCGCAAGGCAGACGGATGATGGTATAATGGTGCGTCAGGAGGTGAGGGCGCATGACGGACGCCGGGCGGACCACCGCAGAGAAGCGGGGCAGGCTCAAGCTGTTTGTGAGTTACGCGCCCGGCGCGGGCAAAACCTGCGCCATGCTGCGGGACGCACTGCAGCAGAAGGGCCGGGGCGTGGACGTGGCGGCCGGTGTGGTGGACCCGCACGGGCACGCCTGTACGGCGCGTCTTCTGTCCGCGCTGGAGCGCCTGGCCGGGCCCGCGCTGGCAAAGGACGGAGAAATGGATCTGGACGCGGCGCTGGCGCGCGCGCCAAAGCTGGTGCTGGTGGACGATCTGGCGCATCGGAACGCAGCGGGAAGCCGTCACAGCCGACGAAGCCAGGATGCGGCAGAGCTGCTTAAAGCGGGGATGGATGTGTATGCCACGCTCAACGTGCAGCACATCGAAAGCCTGAGCGACGCGGTGGCCGCCGTAACCGGCACCGCCGTGCAGGAGAGGATTCCCGACTCGGTCTTTGACGGAGCGGACGAGGTGACGTTTCTGGACGTGGAACCGGCCGAGCTGATTCGCCGGCTGGGGGAGGCGCCGGATGGCCTGAGCATCGGACAGCTTACCGCCCTGCGCGAAATGGCGCTGCGCCGCTGCGCCGACCGGCTGGACCGGGCCGAACCACGGCCGGTGGGGCCGGGCGCGGGGCTGGCGGAGGAGCACATACTGGCCTGCCTCTCGCCTGCGCCCTCCAACGCGCGCATCATCCGCACGGCGGCGCGCATGGCGGGTGCGTTCCATGGCGATTTTACGGCGCTGTATGTGCGCACGCCGCACGCGGAAAAACTGTCCACCCAGGATCAGGAGCGCCTCCGGCGCAACATGCGCCTGGCCCGCCATCTGGGCGCCAATCTGGAAACCGTCTACGGCGGCGACGTGGCCTACCAGATCGCGGAGTTTGCTCGCCTCTCGGGCGTGTCGCGCATTGTGCTGGGGCGCAGCGCGGCGGGGCACCGGCGCATTCCGTGGCGCCTTTCGCTGACCGACCGGCTCATCGCCTACGCGCCCTCGCTGGATATCCACATCATTCCTGACGGGGCGGCGCAGGCGCGCTATACGCCGCACGGCGCCCCGGAAAAGCGCTTCTCCCTCACCGCGGCCGACGGGCTCAAATGCCTCCTGGCGCTGCTGGGAGCCACGGCGCTGGGCTTTGTCTTTGACCGCCTGGGGTTTGGCGAGGCCACCATCATCATGGCCTATCTGCTGGCCGTGCTGGTCACCTCGGTCGTCACCTCGCATATGGCCTACAGCATGGCCGCGGCGGCGGTCAGCGTGGTGGCGTTTAACCTGCTGTTTATCGCGCCGCGCTTTACGCTGGCCGTCTATGGCAAGGAATATCCCGTCACGTTTCTGATCATGTTCCTCACGGCCACGCTTTCAGGCAACCTGGCGGCGAGGCTGAAAAATCATGCCCGCGAATCGGCACAGACCGCCTACCGCACCAAGGTGCTCTTTGATACCGACCAGCTGCTGGCCCGCGCAGGAGACCGCCAGGCCGTGGTGGCCGCTACGGCGGGACAGCTGGTCAAGCTGCTGGGACGCGACGTGGTCATCTATCCCGCGCCGGATGCCGAGCCGCAGGTGTTTCCCGCCGGGCAGGAACCTACCGCCGACCTCCTGACGGAGGATGAGCGCGCCGTGGCCGTATGGGCCATGAAAAACAACGAACACGCCGGCGCCACCACCGATACGCTCTCTCAGGCCCAGTGCCTCTACCTGGCCATCCGCGTGGGCGAGCGGGTATACGGGGCGGTGGGCGTGGCGGCGCAGGGCGCGCCGCTGGACCCCTTCGAGCACAGCATTCTTCTCTCGATTCTGGGCGAGTGCGCGCTGGCGCTGGAAAACCTGCAAAACGCCGCTGAAAAGGAGCGCGCCGCCGTCCTGGCCAAAAACGAGCAGCTGCGCGCCAACATGCTGCGCGCCATTTCGCACGACCTGCGTACGCCGCTTACGGCCATATCGGGCAATGCCAGCAACCTGCTTTCCAACGGCGCGGACTTTGACGAGGATACCCGCCGTCAGCTCTATTCCGATATCTATGATGATTCGCTCTGGCTGATCAACGTGGTGGAAAACCTGCTGTCCGTCACGCGAATCGAGGACGGGCGCATGGCGCTTCGGCCCTCGGCCGAGCTGGTGGAGGAAATCGTGACCGAGGCGCTCAACCACGTGGGACGCGGCCGCACGGATCATACCATCACCTTCAGCTGCGCCGATGAGTGGCTGATGGCCCGTGCCGATGCGCGGCTGATCGTGCAGGTGGTGGTCAACATCGTGGACAACGCCCTCAAGTATACCCCGCCCGGTTCGCATATCGACATCACGGCGGCACGGGAGGACGGCATGGTGGCCATATCCATCGCCGACGACGGGCCGGGCGTGCCCCCGGAGGTGGGCGAGCGGGTGTTCGACATGTTCTTCAGCGGGGCCAACCGCGCCGCCGACAGCCGCCGCAGCCTGGGGCTGGGCCTGGCGCTGTGCCGCTCCATCATCACCGCGCATGGGGGTACGATCACCCTTTCGCAGAATCAGCCGCACGGCGCGATATTCCGCTTTACTTTGCCCGCCGAGGAGGTGCAATGGCATGAACCATAAGCCGCTGATTTTGGCCGTGGAGGATGACCGGCCGGTGCGCACGTTAATCGCCACCACGCTCAAGGCGCACGGCTACCGCCATCTGGAGGCCGCCACGGGGGAAGCTGCGCTGATGGAGGCATCCTCCCACAATCCGGATATCATCCTGTTGGATCTGGGCCTGCCGGACATGGATGGGGTGGAGGTGATCACGCGGATTCGCGCCTGGTCCAACGCGCCCATCATCGTTATCAGCGCGCGCAGCGAGGACGCGGACAAGATCAGCGCTTTGGACGCCGGCGCGGACGACTACCTGACCAAGCCCTTCTCGGTGGAGGAGCTGCTGGCCCGCCTGCGCGCCACTCAGCGGCGGCTGGCGGCCATGGCCGAGACGGCGGCTCCCGCCGCATCGGTATTTGTCAACGGCGGCCTGCGCATCGACTATGCGGCGGGCTGCGTGTATCTGCAGGGCGCGGAATTGCACCTGACGCCCATTGAGTATAAGCTCCTGTGCCTGCTGGCCCAGAACGTGGGCAAGGTGCTCACCCACACCTATATTACCCGCAAGATCTGGGGCAACAGCATGGACAGCGATATCGCGTCCCTGCGCGTGTTTATGGCCACCCTGCGCAAAAAGCTGGAAAAGGACGGCGGCACGCAGTACATCCAGACGCATATCGGCGTGGGGTATCGCATGCTGCGTGTGGAGACAAACGAGGAAAAGCCCTGAAAACAGCATACAAAAAAAGCCGCTTGCGAATCGCAACGGCTTTTTTGCATCAACCATAGGGTGGATGAAGGTGGAGGTGCCATCCGGATTTGAACCGGAGAATAAAGGTTTTGCAGACCTTCGCCTTACCACTTGGCTATGGCACCGGGTGTGGAGCGGTAGACGAGATTCGAACTCGCGACATCCACCTTGGCAAGGTGGCACTCTACCACTGAGCTACTACCGCACACATGGTGCCTTGGGGCGGAATCGAACCACCGACACGCAGATTTTCAGTCTGCTGCTCTACCGACTGAGCTACCAAGGCATGATGGCGACCCGGAAGGGGCTCGAACCCTCGACCTCCAGCGTGACAGGCTGGCATTCTAACCAACTGAACTACCGGGCCACATTCTGGTGGGAACAACAGGGCTCGAACCTGTGACCCTCTGCTTGTAAGGCAGATGCTCTCCCAGCTGAGCTATGCTCCCCCAACCTTTGCCGCAACCGTTTGGCGACCGCGGCGACGTGTAATATCATAACGCTTGAGCGCTGTTTTGTCAATATGGAAAAACCAAAAATCCGAAATTTTTCTGCCGCCATTTGGAAATGGCCGCTCCTGCAGGATTTGCGTAACATTTTTCCAGAGCGGAGCGGAAAATCCGGCGCAAAGGGCAGGGATAGGGGAGTGTGAGGGAACCTTCCCCTATATCTGGCCGGGACGGCCGCCGGCGCTTCTTCCGTTACTGCGCAGAGCAAGGCCTGTTTGACGGGAAGGTGTAACGTTAACGTAACAGATCCGCAATGCTGTCACAGGAGAGCAGACAAGACTGCGCAAGCGTTTGCACGCCCGGGAAAGAGCTTTCATTTTGTCCGATAGCGAGAAAAACTTTCTTTTACAACAGGGCGGAGAAGAGGAAAGCGGCTGGGAAGCGCCGACCTGACGGGGTGGGGCGGGAGAGCGGGCCGGCGGCTTGCGTCAAGGCGTAACAAAGTGGCGGTTTTGCGCGAAAAAACGCTCAGAACGGCTCCCGCATGCTATAATACTCCAGCAAAAGCGCAAGCGGGAGGGAATGGGAATGAGGATTCTGATTGTGGATGATCATGAGGCGCTGCGCAAGGCCATGATCGACGTGCTGACGCGGCAGGAGGACATCGCCCTCGTGGACGGAGCCGCGAACGGTGCAGAAGCGCTCAAGATGCTTTGCCAGCGCAGCTATGACGTGGTGGTGACCGATATCGTGATGCCCGTGATGGACGGCTATACGCTGATGCAGGAGATGCGCCGGCTCATGCCTTGCCCGGCGCCGAAGGTGATCGTTGCTACGGCGCTGGCGCGGGATGACTTTGTGATGCGGGCGGTGGAGCTGGGCGCGAAGTTTTATCTGGTCAAGCCCTTTCAGCCGGAGATTTTGCTGGGCCATATCCGCCGGCTGGCCAACGGGGAGGAGACGGTGCCCGTCGTCCCGGTATCGGAGGCGGCGCCGCGTGAGCGCAGCCTGGAGGAGCGTCTGGGCAGCCTGTTTCTCACGCTGGGCATCCCGGCGCATATCAAGGGCTACCAGTACCTGCGGACGGGCGTCAAGATGGCGGTGGAGAATCCCTCTGTGGTCAACCGCATCACCAAGGAGCTCTATCCCGGCATTGCGGCGCGGTTTGACACCACGGCCAGCAAGGTGGAGCGCGCCATCCGGCACGCGATTGAGGTCGCCTGGAACCGCGGCCGGGTGGACACGCTCAACCGTGCGCTGGGCTGCCGCGTGTGTACCCCTGAGGAAAAGCCCACCAACGGCGAATTCATCGCCATGCTGGCCGACAAGCTGCGGCTGGACCGTACCGCCTGAAGCAAAGATACCGTTTGCGCCGGGCCTTCCGCTGTGATATACTGAAGCTATCATCATATTCTTGATACGGAGGGAGAGGATCGGCGATGGATGCATTGCTTGAGCAGGCAGTTGAAGGGATGAAGAAAAACGGCTTTGAAGTCATTGAGGTGCGCACCGCTGCCGAGGCGCGCGACTATCTACTGGCCCACATCGACGCGGGGCAGTCGGTGGGCGTGGGCGGCTCGGTGAGCGTGCGCGATACCGGCGTGCTGCCGGCGCTGGCGGAAAAGGGCTGCAAGGTGTACACCAGCTGGGGCGCGAAGCCCGAGGACGTGCCCATGATCCGCGAAAACAGCCGCAGGGCCGACGTGTATCTGTCCTCGGCCAACGCCGTTACGCGCAAGGGCAAGCTGGTGCTGGTGGACGGCAACGGCAACCGCGTGGGCGCCGTGTGCGACGGCCCCGAACAGGTCTATTTTGTAATCAGCCACTCCAAGGTGGTGGACGGCGGCATCAACACCGCCGTGGCCCGCATCAAAAAGACCGCCTGCCCGCAGAACACGCGCCGCCTGGGCATTGACACGCCCTGCGCGCGCACCGGCAACTGCGGGGGCGACGAGTGCGAAAACAGCATCTGCCGCCTGACGCTGGTGGTGGACCGCGTGCCGCGCAACCGGCATATGACGGTGATCTTCGTGGAGGAAGCACTGGGCTACTGACCGGCGCATAATAAGGAAACAAAGAAACCGCCCCCGCGTCCCTCCGGAAAGAGAGGACGCGGGGGCGGTCTTGTTATGCTTTTTAACCGTCAGCGGAAGCGCTTGCGAAGCCCCGTGCACAGCAGCCCGCCGCCCAGCAGCGCCGCCAGCAGCAGCACGGACCAGAGCAGCGGATGCGCGCTGTCGCCGGTCTTGGGGGGTGCTGCGGGCGCGGGGGTGGGCGTGGGCGCAGGCCCATCATCACGCGCGCCGCAGACCGTGCAGACGCCGTTCTGATAGCTGTGGCCCGTGGCCGGGATGACGGGTACGGCGGTCAGCGTATTTCCGTTCCGATCCTGCATCAGGCCGCAGTAAAGGCATTTCCAGTAGGCGGCATGCCCCGCTTCGGTGCAGGTGGGAGCCTTCTCGGGGACCCCCTCCCAGTCGTGAATCAGCAGAGAAAAGTCGTCTTCAATCAAGTTGCCGTTGACGGTGATGGCGCTGTCGGTGCTGTTTGTCAGCTTGATTCCGTCGGCTACCTTCAGCTCACCCTTGGCCTGAAGCACGGTCACTTCTTTCGTGTTGGGGTTGCTCAGCACGTCGTTGGCCTGCGCGCCTACGTAATAGTCGCCGCCGCTGAGTATCACAGTGTCCCCGGTGTACCGCACGGGCGATTCGGAAAAGGTGCCGCCGCTGATGCTGACACCAGTTGCAGTATCCGGCGATTTTACTCCGCCAACTATGTTCGAAGCGTTATAGGTGCCGCCCGCCGCAGATATTTTGCCGTCGCAGTTATTATCGCGCTGTATTACGAGTGCAAAAGAGCTTGCATTTACAACAGCGGTAGATTCCTCCGGAATTGTGATCGTTCCGGGAACGCCATTAGCGGATTTTGCATACATTCCGTAAGGCGCATTAAATGTACCGCCATACACAACCGTTTCACCTGAGGAAAGCACCGCGCTGGAATTGCTGACAAACGTACCGCCCTTAATGTGGGTGGTAGCACCGGCTTGTGTGCTGACCGCCGCTA
>CHCFC05602__coassemble_972_pt1 | contig 12084 bp, 12 predicted proteins | sample CHCFC05602__metabat2_high_PE_021 | metagenome-assembled genome bin CHCFC05602
TTTCTTAAGCATCTGGCGAAAAAGGCCGCCGCAGGCGGACTTTTTCGACAAGCTGAGAGGGCGCACCCGGAAGGGGGCGTCCTCTTTTCTTTTTGCCGGCTTCCGGCCTATGGTTCCCGGCTCGCTGCCTCCAGCGCGGCCACCTCGTCCTGCGTCAGGCGGAAGGTGAGGGCGACGGCGTTGGCCTCGGCCTGGGCCGGGCTTTTCATGCCCGCAATGACCACGCTCTGGGGCAGATGGTCCACAATCCAGCGCACCGCCACCGCCGCCACGGACACGCCATGCTTCTGCGCGATGGGACGCATGACGTCCACGATGCGCAGGTTGCGGCGCAGTTTGTCGCCGTAGAAGTTGTCGTAGACGGTGCGGCTGCGGCGGTCGTCCTTTTCAAAATGCACGTCCGCCCCGTATTTGCCGGTCAGAATGCCCTGCCCCAGGCTGCCCCAGGTGAGCGGCACGGCATCCAACAGGCGCGCGGTTTCGAGCATGGCGGCCTCGTCGTCGCGGTGGGCCAGGCTGTAATGATTCTGGAACGAAGCCACATCATCCCCGTAGGGCGCGAAAGCGGCGGCCTGCGCGGGGGTTACGTTGCTCAGCCCGATGGCGCGGATGCGTCCGGCCCGCTTGTGCTTGAGCAGCGCTTCCATCATTTCATCGACGGGGGTCACGCCGTCCAGATAATGCACCTGATAGAGGTCGATATAGTCCGTGCCCAGGCGTTTCAGGCTTGCGGCCAGCGCCCGGTCGATATAGGCGGGGCTGTTGTCGTAAAAGGTGCGGCCGTTTTCCACGCGCACGCCGAACTTGCTGGCGATGACCACGCGGTCGCGCACCCCGCGCAGCGCCTGGCCGATGTTGCTCTCCGAGCGGCCCAGGCCGTAGGTGTCGGCGGTGTCGAAGAAATTGACGCCGCATTCAAAGGCGCGGCGAAGCGCCCCCTCAATCTGGTCGTGGTCCACCTGTCCCCAGCCGTATTCCCCGGCGGGACAGCCGCCCGCGCACAGGCGGGATACGGGCAGGTCAATGCCCTTCAAACGGATGGTTTCCATGCGGTGCTCCTTTGGTTCATGGCCTGCGCAGGCCCTTGGGATAGTGATTCTTGAACTGGCCGCCGCTGGCTTTGCCAAAGCCCAGCACAAGCCCCTCATATACGGCCAGTGCCCAGCCGCTCATGTCCTCCGGCGCAGGCAGCGCTTCGCCGCTCTGATAGCGCAGCGCCCCGGCGCGGTCGAGCACAAGCGACGGCAGGCCGCAGGCAGGGGTGAGGAACATGGCCAGCGCGTGGTCCGGCGCAAAGACCTTGCCCTTCATCGAACCCAGCTGCACGCCCGCGCGCAACACGCGCACGCCCTCCAGCGGCGGCAAATCGGGCGCGGAGAGCAGCGCGTCGCCCAACTGCGCGTTGGCGGGCGGCAGGCCGCGAAGAGGCCCGGCGAAGGCGTCATAGGCGGCGCGCATGGCAGGCGCAGGCGGCGAAAGCCGTTCCGCCGCCGGGCGGAACAGGTCCGCCGCGGGCGCGTCCCCCGCGCGGCGCAGGCAGGCCAGAAAATGTCCCTCGCCGCGTATGCGGTGTGGATAGAGGCGCAGCATCCCATCCGGGGCGCCCAGCGCGGAATCGCCGCCGGACAGGGAAAAGGGCTGCGCCGAAAAGTCGGAATGCTCTCCCAAAAACCAGCGCACGGTCTCCTCGTTTTCTTCGGGAGAGAGGGTGCAGGTGCTGTACACCAGCCGTCCGCCGGGACGCAGCATCGTGGCTGCGCAGGCGAGAATGCGCCGCTGGCGCTCGGCACAGCCCGCGGGCGCGGCGGGGGTCCATTCGGCGCGGGTTTCGGGATGACGGCGGAACATGCCCTCTCCGCTGCAGGGAGCATCCACCAGCACGGCGTCGAACGCACCGGCCCAGCGTGCGGCCAGTGCCTCCGGCTGGGCGCTCACCACCAGTGCGTTAGTCACGCCCATACGCTCGATGTTGCGGCTGAGAATTTTCGCGCGGGAGGGCACCGGCTCGTTGCACACCAGCAGTCCCTCGCCCGCCATCGCGGCGGCGATCTGCGTGCTCTTGCCGCCGGGCGCGGCGCACAGGTCCAGCACGCGCTCGCCGCTTCGGGGCGCAAGCAAGCTCACCGGGGCCATGGCGCTGGGTTCCTGCAGATAATACGCTCCCGCCTCATGCAGCGGATCGGCCCCGGCGGCGCTGTCCCTGTGCAGATAGCGCCCCAGCGCGGGATACCATGGCACGGGGCCCTCCACGCCGCCCACGGCCTCAAGCGCCGCATCGGAGACGGGCTTTTCAGGATTGAGGCGCAGACCGCGCAGATAGGGCATCTCCAGCGCGGCAAAGTAGGCGCCCGCCTCTTCGCCCAGCTGCGCGCGCATGCGGTCTGCAAAGGCGGGCGGCAGTTCAAAGCTCATCGGCGTCCACCAGCCATTCCGGCTTCATGAGGGGCTCGAAGGCGAAAAACAGGGGCTTGAGCGCGTCGGGCAGGGCATCCCTGAGATGCGGGCGCCCGGCGATCATGCTCACGGGGCGGCCCAGCAGCGCAGAGGCCTTCTCCAGCAGCGCCTGGCCGTCCAGCAGCACCTCCGGGGTGGTAAATTCCTGCAGATTCGCATTGTTGACCAGATGGTCGGGCGTCAGGCGCGCCTGACGCTCAATCAGACGGTACAGCCCGGCGATATCCTCTACCGAAGCGCTGAAGGGCCGGCAGGGATTGACCACGTAGAGCACATTCATCTCCTCCCGCAGGACACGGGTGTAGGGCGCATAACGGCCCAGGGCGGTGGCACCGGTATCATCGCCGCCCACGTCGATCACCACATGCGCATAGGGCTGCTCAAACACGGCCTGTATCTGCGCGGGCAGGGCGGGGATATCCACCGTGGACATGGCAAAGGAGGGCATGAACACCTCGATGCCCTCCGCTTCCAGCAACGCGTGCTGCTCGGCGCTGCGAAAATAGGGGTTGACGATATCCAGATCCACCAGCGCCACGCGGCCCTCCGGATGTCCGGCGCGCTGCGCGCGCGCGATGGCGATGGCCAGCTCGGTCTTGCCGCTGCCGTAGTTGCCCACCAGCACGGTATAGCGTTTGTCAATGGGCAGCATCATTTCTCACCGCCTTGCTGATCTCTGGGCTGGGGATAGACAGGCTCATGAAACGCCTGCGTCACATCCACGGTGGTTTGCAGATCATGAATGGTGGGACGGTGGTCCTCATCGTCCACCCCGACCAGGTCGCGCGCCTTTTTGGCCAGCCTCCGGAGGGCGCCCCTTCCCTGCGTGGGCGCGGGAGCGTCGCTGCGCATGGTAAAGGGATGGAACACCGGGGGTTGCATGACGGGCCGGCCTTCCTGCGCGTCCTCAGACTCTTCCTGTGGGGAGGAAAGGGGAGGTGCCTGCGTCAGCCCCAGGCGCTCGCGAAACTCCTCCGCATCCAGCCCCGGATGCACCGGCGCGTTCTCCACGGCGGGCGGCGGCACGGGCGCAGCAGGCGGCGGGGCATAGAGTTCCTCCGGCGGCCGGGGCGGGGCAAAGCCAGCCTGCATGTCGCGGATGGACTGGAGCGGTTCGGGCCGGGGTGTGCCGAAGGATGAATCCATGCCCTCGGCGGGATTGTTCCACAGAGGCCGGACCAGCGCGTCGCCCTCTTCCCAGCGTTCCTCCGTTTCGTCAAAGACGGGGTCCAGATCCTGGGGCGGCTGATAGGGCTGCGTATAGGGCGTATACTGCGGACCCTGCTCCAGCGGCGCATATTGCACGGTGGCCTGCTCCATGGCAGGCTCCGTGAACGACTGCGCAGGCGCATAGGCCCGCGTGGCTTCAAAATCCGGGGCATAGCCTTGCCCGAACGCTTCGCCGGCTTCGTAGGGCGGGGAAATCTCCGCGGCGGAATCATCCGGAATGGAAGCCGTGTCCTCCCGTGCGGAGAAAGAGACATTCTCCTCTGCCTCAGGGGACGGATGATCCGCGCGTCCACGCCTGAGACGGCCCAGCTTGGACGACCACACGTAATACGGCCGCCAGCGAATCAGATAGACGATCCGGTCTACCACAAAGCCGCCCGCGCAGAGGATCAGCACGATGATTTTCCAGTTGGATGCAAGAAAACGGTAGAAAAGGCCCGCGTCATCGCTGGACAAAAGGCGCCACAGGTCGTTGACCAGCACGCGCATCCAGCTGAGCAGCAGGGTCAGAATCGCATTGGCAAAGCCGTTCATTCACCGGCTCCTTTCCATGGGCTAGTTCACCGTCACCATGACGGTGGAGGGCGTGGCGGTGAAGGTCATGCCAGTCATGTCGGTATCCTCCACGTGCAGCTCCACCGGCAGTTCGTAGGTACCGGGTTCCAGCCCTGATACATCCACATAGGCCACCACGCTGGCCGCGCGCAGGCCGTCCAGAATCAGCTGCGGTCCCCTGAGCACAATGCCGAGCGTCTTGGTGTTCAGACTGACGGTGGCATCCCCGGTTGCGCCGCGCGAGAACAGCTTGACGCTTTCAAAGGTGCGCGACACCATCACCGGCTCGATTTCCACGGTGAGGGTCACGGTTTCGGAACTGAGATAAACCGAATCGGCGGGCCATTCCGGCTCGACCTTCACGGAGAAGGTTTCGGTGCGGCCGGTGATGTCCACCGGATCGGAAATGACGAGCGATTCCAGCAAATCCAGCGTTTCCTCAGGCGCGGCGACGACCACGCTGGAAGGGCTGAGGGTCACGCCTGCCAGACGATATCCGTCGGCGGGCTGGCCTTCCGTGAGGCCGTCGACGGAGAGATCAACCGTGCGGGTGGGATAGAGGTCCTGCTCCACGGTGATGGTACGCAGCACCACGTCCGCGCTCGTCACTTCCAGCAGGTCGCTTTCGATGGGATCGCCGTCGACGTTGACAAACCGCATGGGAAGCGCCGTGCGCACCGTGCCGGCCTTCGCCGCCAGGCGGGAAACGTCAAAGTCCACATACACGCGCGCGATTTCATCCACCAGGCTCTTGGGCCCGCTGAGGGTAACCGCGGACGGGTCCAGTGAGATCGGCGTGCCGTAAAACCCTTCCGGATACTCGCCGATGATGTTGACCGATACAGGCACGCGGTAATTGGTCACGTACTGGTCCACCACGACGGTGATGGTCTCCGGAGAGATGCCCTGCACCGTGCCGTAGGTGGAGGTGGAGGTGGTATTGATGCGCAGGGTCTGCTCACCGGTTTCGGTGATGCGCGTGAGGTCCACGCGGGGGTTGTAGTTGGAAGCGGTCACGGTGTTGTATTCGCGCTGGGGCACGTCCGCGCGCAGGCGGGCGGTGAGGTTTTCATCCTCCAGGCCGGAGAGTACGATCAGCCCGCTGTTGCGGCGCAGCGTATCGGCACCCACCACGCTGACCGTCACGTCGGTAAAGACGCGCTCACGCGTGAGGGTGGGGTCCTGCGTAATCAGTCCCGCCCACAGGCACAGCGCCAGAAACAGCGCCAGCAGCTTCCAGGGCCAGTTATGATAAATCAGGCGCCAGAGACGCCGCGGGGCGCCCTTGAGCGCATTGCGCAGGCTGGGGCGCGGCTGCTCGGCAGCCTTCTTGGGCTCGGCGTTCATTCGGCGCCTCCTTTCCGGCGCTTGGTTTTCTCCATGAGGGTGGACCACAGCCCCGTTTCCTTTTGATGATAGATGGACAAAAGCAGGTCCTCCAGCGCCGCGCGGTCCAGGTGGCGGGTCAGCCGCCCGTTGCGCGCCACGGAGATGGTACCGGTTTCCTCGCTGACGATCAGGGAAATGGCGTCGGTCGTCTCGGTCACGCCGAGGGCCGCGCGGTGACGGGTGCCCAGCTCACGGCTGATGCCCTTGCCGTCGCTGAGGCTGAGGATACAGGCGGCCGCCATGATGCGCGGCCCGCGGATGACCACAGCTCCGTCGTGCAGGGGCGTATTGGGCTCAAAGATGTTTTCCAGCAGCGCGGCGGAGATCTGCGAATTGAGCGAGGTGCCCGTCTCGATGATGTCCTTGAGGCCGATGCGCTGCTCAATAACGATCAGCGCGCCCACGCGGCGGCGGCTGAGGGTGAGCAGGCAGCTGGTGATTTCGTTGACGATGTGCCCGCTTTCCTCCAGGTCGGCGGCAACGGCCGTCTTGTGAATAGCGCCGCGTCCCAGCTGCTCCAGCGCCTTGCGAAGCTCGGGCTGAAACAGGATCACCAGCACCACCGCGCCGTTGTTAACCACGTTGAGCAGTACCCAGTTAAGCGCCGTCAGCCCCAGAAGATCGCTTACCCAGCTGGCCACCACCAGCGTGACCAGCCCCTTGAGAACGGCGCTGGCGCGCGTTTCCTTGGTGAGCATGAGCAGCTCATAGAGCAAAAAGGCCACAATGAGGATGTCCAGCACGTCGGCGATGGTGGGGCGGTTGAACACGTTCCAAAGCACGGTCTGGATTTGTGCCCACAAGGTCTGCATCGGTTCCCCTCCCTGCCGCGATGAATGCGTATACTACCTCCTATTATACAACATGCTTCCACCGGATTAAACCCCTTCGGACCGTTTTTTTCCCCTCTGCGGGGCTTGCGGGCCAGTTGTTACAAAACGCCGTGGAAACGTTTGTACAAAAGGGCGGTTTTATGCTATACTATGCCATAAGCGGGCAGAGGGGGCGGCTGTATGGCAGGAGAACATGCCGGGCACAGGCAGCGGATGAGAGAAAGGTTTCTTACCGGCGGCCTGGACAGCTTTGCAGACCATGAAGTGCTGGAGCTGATGCTGTTTTACGCGATTCCCCAGCGCAATGTCAATCCCCTGGCACATCGTCTGCTGGAACGGTTTGGAACGCTTCACGCCGTGCTGGAGGCACCGGTTTCGGAGCTGACGAAGGTGGAGGGCGTGGGCGAGTATGCGGCGCTGCTGCTGAGCCTGTTCAGCCACGCCGCCCGGCGCATGGAGCTGAGCCGGGAGAATACCGGCAAGCTGATCTGCAACCACGGCAGGGCGGAAAAGCACGCCATGCGGCTTTTGCAGGGGCTGCGGACGGAGCATTTTTATGCCATTTGTCTGGACGGCAAGATGCAGCTGATCGCAGATGAGCTCATTGCGCGCGGATCGCTTGACGAGGTACAGGCCTATCCGCGCGTGGTGGCGGAGGCGGTGCTTAGGCACAACGCGCATTCCGTGGTGCTGTGCCATAACCATCCGGGCGGTTCGCCCATTCCGTCCATGCAGGATGTGGAGGTGACGCGCCATCTGGCGGCGCTGCTGACCTCGCTGGGCGTGTCGATGGCGGATCACATCATCGTAGCCGGCCGTGAGGCGCTGAGCATGGTAGACTGCGGGCTGATTACGCGTGTCAAGCGTGAGGACCGCCTGCTGACCCGCGTGGCCAGCTCGGACGGCGAGACGCTCATCCGGGCCGAGCTGATGAAAAAACGAAAGGAAAAGCAAACATAACGCATGGAGAACACAGGGAAAAAATGCCGCTGGGCGGTCAAGGCGCTGCTGGCGATTTTGTGGCTGGTGGTGGCCGGCGTGGTGTGCTATGCCGCGCTGATCGGTCTGGTGTATTATTGGGAGGTCAATGTGCCGCAGCCTACGGATTATGACAGCATCATCGTGCTGGGGGCACAGGTGCTGCCCTCGGGCGAGCCGTCCGTGCAGCTGCGCTGGCGGCTGGACAAGGCCAAGGAATGCTATGAAAACAACCCCTGCTACATGGTGGTCACCGGCGGACAGGGCGGGCAGGAGCCCGCGCCGGAGGGCGATGTGATGCGCGCCGTGCTCATCGCGGAGGGTCTGAGCGAGGAGCATGTCATCAGCGATCCGCACAGCGCGGATACCAAGGAGAACATCCGCAACGCCTGGGCGATTCTGCAGGAAAAGGGCTGTCAGAAGCCGCTGATCGTCACCAGCGACTATCACCTGCCGCGCGCGCTGGCCATCGCGCGCGACGCGGGCATTGAGGCGCAGGGCGCCGGCAGCCCGTGCAGGCCGGAATGGAACTACTGGCTTAAAAATCATATGCGCGAGGCGTTGGCATGGGTGAAATACTGGGGCGTGAAATACCTGGGCCTGAAGCTGTAAGGCCCGATGCGTGGGAAGCTGCTCTGGCAAAAGGCTTGGAAGGGCTGGGGGCGGATGCCGCCGCGCCGGCGCGGCTGGCACGCTATCACCGGCTGCTGTGCGAGTGGAACACTCGCATGAACCTGACCGGGGATACGGAGTTCTCGGTGGCGCTCTACCGGCATTACCTGGATTCGCTGGCACCCCTCCGGCTGGAGGGGCTGTTTGGGCAGGGTGCGCGCCTCATCGACGTGGGAAGCGGCGCGGGCTTTCCCGGCCTGCCGCTGGCCATCGCGCGGCCGGACCTGCGGGTGACGCTGCTGGACGCGCTTCAGAAGCGGATTGCGTTCCTTTCGGCGGTGGTGGAGGAACTGGGGCTGACCAATGTGCGTCTGGTGCATGCGCGGGCTGAGGACGGCGCGCGCGCCCCGGAACACCGCGAACGCTACGACCTTGCCGTGGCGCGGGCGGTGGCGCCGTTGCCGGTGCTTTGTGAGCTGCTGCTGCCCTTTGTGGCGGTGGGCGGGCGCATGCTGTGCTACAAGGGCCCCGCAGCGCAGGACGAGCTGGAGGCGGGCGGACGGGCCGCGCGGATACTGGGCGGCGGCGCGCTGGAAACGCTGCCGGTCAGCGTGCCGGGGCAGCCGGAATGGCAGCATATCGTGGTCGCCTGCCGCAAGGAGGAAAAAACCGTTCGACAGTATCCCCGAAAAGCCGGCACGCCCGGCCGCTCTCCGCTGGGAACGGGGGACTCCAAAAAATAAAATACGACGAAAAACGGCAAGCGGCGCGCTCTTTTTCGGGTGCGCCGCGTCTTTTTCTGTCGAACGGTTCCACCCCCCTACGGGCAGGAAAGAGGGGTGCTCAGGAGGAATGACATAGGCATGGGCGCGCCCACGAGGCCCCGCATGTCAAGGGGGAGGGCATGAGAGGCCTCCGGGCGCGTCCGATCCGTTGAGCAAAGGAGGCCGTTAGATGCAAGCGGCGGCCAATCAGGTACGATGGGTACCCATCTGTGAGATTGCGGAACCCTGGGAAGAAAGCGCGGAGGGCGCGCCCGACGGGGCGGTGGTATTGTCCCAGCGCCCGGACGGGCGCTATACGCTGCTGGGAGGAATCAACACCCTGCGGCGCATGCGGGACGCGGGGCAGGTCTGCGTGGACGCGGTTACCTGCCCTGCGGAACGCATGGAAAGGCGTGTGGCACGCCTTCTGGACCAGCTGATGCGCGGCCGCCTGCATTATCTGGACGAGGCGGAGGAATACCGGGCGCTGCTGGCCGCCGGCATGGACCCCAAGGAGCTGGCCGCGCGCATCGGGCGCACGCCTGCCACCATCCGCAAAAAGCTGCGCCTTTTGAACCTGGGGGACGAGGCGATGGGGCTGCTGCGCGAGCACGGCCTGTGCGAGGGCTATGCCCAGGCGCTTTTGCGGGTGCCGGGCATTCAGGGACGTCTGCGCGTGCTGCGGCATGTGATCGAGGAGCAGCTCAGCGTGCCGGATACGGAGCGGCTGGTCAGCGATGTGCTGTCCCGCATGCCCGTGCCTCTGGCAGGGGGCAGGCATATGAAGCCGCTCATCCGCGACTACCGCCTGTATGTCAACGCCATTCGCGGCGTGGTGGAGCAGATGCGCGACGCGGGGCTGGACGCCCGCATGCAGGTGAGCGTAGGCCAGCGCGTGGCCCAGGTGCGCATCGATATGCCGATGCAGACCGCCGCACGGCTGGGCAGAAGGTAAGAAGGAGAGCGGGCTGTTGAGACGAACCCGCCGCCCGTTCGGGCGGCGGGCTTTTGCGTTTATTCCGTTATGGGGGATTCGCAGCAGCGGTAGTCGGTGTCGATGACGTTGGCCAGGAAGCGGGCCTTGAAATTGCGGGGATTGCACAGCGAAACCGGAGAGCCGCCGGATACGTCCAGGTCCTCGGGCACCACGAACTTGATGCACTTCACCCGCACGTCCCGGCAGGCGGGAGCGTTGTGGGCGGGCAGCGTCATCACCTTCATGCCGCGCTGGTATTCCATCCCGTTTTCATCCACCTCGGTCAGGATGGCGGCCAGCGCTACCCGTTTGCCCGGACACACGTTTTTCACCGTCACATCCAGCTGAAGGATGCGCCCCTGCGATTCCAGGTATACATCGCCCATGTCCACCAGCACCGTGTCCTTGCAGCCCTCTGCGACCAGGTCGACGGGCACGGGGCACGGGTCGGGCTGAACCACCACGTCACAGTCCACCGTCACCTTCGGCTTGGGAAAAACCACCAGGTTTCCCTCGGCGTCGGTGTATTCGATGGATTCGTTCACCAGCTTTTCGCCCGGCTCCTGCCCTGTGTGCCGCACGAAGAATTCCAGCACGGCGCTTTCGCTGTCGGTTACGCCCAGGGCCGGAATGGTCCATCGGATGGTGTGAGAATCCAGCGTGGACGCCGATCCGCGCGTGGGAGGGTTCAGGCTGGTGATGGCAAAATCGGCGCTGAGAACCTCGTTGATGACGATATCGGTGGCGCCGGTCTTTGAGATGTTGGCCGCCAGCTCGGCAAAGAGGGCCTCCAGATCCGCGGCGTCGGGCGTCACCGCCACATGGGACGCGTCGGGATCGGTGGCCCATTCGTTCAGGGCGTTCACGTCCAGACCGTCCGAACCGATCAGCCCGATGCAGTAGATGATGATGCCCTGCGCGCGGGCCGCAGCAGCAACGGGAGCGGGCGGCGCGCCGGTGGTGGTGTTGCCGTCTGTGAACATCACGATCACCCTGGCGTTGCCCGACATGGGGTCAAACAGCTGCGTGGCCTTGGCAAAGGCGTCGGCATGGTTGGTGCTTCCGCCGGATGACAGCGCATCCACGGCGGCCTTGAGCGCATCGACGGAGGTGATGAGCTGCGTGTCATCCGTGGCGGACGTGGCAAAGCTCACCACCCCGATGCGGCTGCCGGAGCCGATCTGCCCGGACCCGCCGGTGGCCTTCTCGATGATGTCGATAAACGTTTTCGCGCCCAGCTTCACATTCGCCAGCGGCTCGCCGGCCATGCTGCCGGAGCGGTCCAGCGCCAGAACGATATCGGTGGGATTGGTCAGGATATCGGGAGCGGCCGTCAATGCCAGCGTCACGCGGAGAGATCCGTCGCAGGCGATGCGGTCGGTGCTGATGACCTTGTTTGAATTTGTAACACCCATGCGTGTTACCTCCTTCCGGGGATGGCCCCCAGGCATCCTATGCCGCGGCGGCGGGTTTTGCTCCCTTTGCCCCGGCTTGAAAAAAGCCGACGCTTGTGTTATGCTAACGCAAATACCCATGCGCCCATGGGTGTATGCCAGCCCGTCCGGAGGATGAATGCTTATGAGACTGCCCATTACCAAAGAACGCATCCGCAACCATTTTCATTATGCCTGGTGGCAATATGTGCTGCTGGTGTGCCTGGCGGTTTTTGGCTGGAACCTGCTGTATACCACCACCCGCTACCGCAGCCCCGAATCCCTCAAGGTGGAATGGTACTGCCAGGGGCTGGTGGACACGCAGGCCCAGGAGGAGCTGGACGCGCTGATGGAACAGCTGCGCCTGGAACTGTTTCCCGAAATGGAGGAGGTTACCTTCACGGCCGTTGCCTATGACCAGACCTACGGCGACATGCAGCTGATGGTGTGGGTGAGCGCCGGTCAGGGCGATTTGTACATGCTGGAACGGGAACAGTTTGAAAACCTGGCTTCCGCCGGGGCGATGGCGCCGCTGACTCCGTATATAGAAAGCGGGGCGCTGCAAACGGGGGAGATCGACCTGACGGCCGGCTATGTGACGGATCCCGAAACCGGCGAAAAATACCTCATGGGCGTGCCGACCGACAGCCTGACGGGTCTGCAGGCCTACGGCATCGACCCGGAGGGCCATGTGCTGAGCCTGCTGAGCAATGGCGGCAACCTGGACAACACCGTCAAGCTGATGCAGTGGCTGATTGACAACATGCAGTGACAACCCGACGGAGCGCTTCTGGAGGAAGCGCTCCTCAGCCTGTCAAAGAAGCCACATTGCATCGTAGCGAAGTGGCTTCTTGTAGTAG